>ERZ506982.132-NODE-132-length-44404-cov-6.44817_pt1 | contig 44404 bp, 50 predicted proteins | sample MGYA00512886_ERZ506982 | MGnify/ENA metagenome assembly ERZ506982 | reverse complement strand
ACACAGGCCCGGCAAAAGGTAGAGGCGTTGACTGCTTTAGAACAGCAGCGGGCTGCGCTGCAAACTACGGAGAATACTTATCGCCGTGCTGCTGCCGATTACCAGGCTGCGGCAGAGCACGCCCAGTGTTTGGAGCAGGATTATCAGCGCCTGAACAGGGCTTTTCTGGACAGCCAAGCCGGCGTGTTGGCGGCAGATTTACAGCCGGGTGCACCTTGCCCGGTGTGCGGCGCCACGGAACACCCTCATCCGGCGGTTTTGCCCACGCAGGCGCCTACACAGTCACAGTTAGAGGCAACCCAGCAGGCAGCCCGATCCGCTATGGCAAAGGCCACGACTGCCAGCCAGTCCGCCGGTGGCGCAAAGGGACAGTACCGAGAACAGCAGCGGGCGTTTATTGCCGGGTGGCAAGCGCTACTTGGCGATTTGCCGGAGGAGCCGCAATCGGTTTTGGCAGAAGCGCTGTCACAGGCACAGACGGCTTGCGCCGTGGCGGAAGCGAATAAGCAGGCCGCCCAGGCAGCCGCAGAAGAAGCGGCGCAGGTGGAGCAGGCTTTGCTGCAAGTCACCGCGCGCGCCACAGCGCGTGCCCGGCAGCAGACGGAATTGCAATTGCAGGTGCAGCAGCTGCAACAAGAGGTCAAGCAGCAGCAAAGCCGGTGCAGTGAACTGGCGGCAGAATTGCCTTTTGCTACCCAGTCGGCTGCGGAAGAGGAACAGCACCGCATAACGGAAAAACGAAATGCCTTAGAGCAGGCACACCAAAAGGCGCAAGCTGCCGTGGCAGAGCTGGACAAGCAGGCGGCGGCCTTGACAGCCACTTTGCAACAGACCCGGCAGCAGTTGGAGACTTGCCCGGCAGCGGACCCGGCGGCATTGCGCGCCCAGCTGGCGCAGTTGCAGACCCGGCTGCATACGCTGACCGATCAAGGCAAGACACTGGCTGTGCGGCTCCAGACCAATCAAACGGTTCTGGATCAAATGCGGCACACAGCGGCGGAGCTGGAGGCGGCAGAGCACCGCTACGGCTGGATAAAAGCCTTGGCAGATACTGCCACCGGCAACTTGACCGGTAAAGAAAAGGTCACCTTGGAGACCTATGTGCAAATGCAGGACTTGGACGCGGTGCTGGCCTGTGCCAACACCCGCTTTATGGTTATGTCCGGCGGACAGTACGAGCTGGTGCGCCGCCAAACGGCAGAGAACAATCGCAACCAGTCCGGATTGGATCTGGATGTGATCGACCATTATAACGGCACCACCCGCAGTGTAAAGAGTTTGTCCGGCGGCGAGTCCTTTAAGGCTTCTTTGTCGCTGGCGCTGGGGCTGTCGGATCGAGTACAGAGCGCCGCCGGCGGCGTGCGGCTGGACGCGATGTTTGTGGACGAGGGCTTCGGCTCTCTGGACGAGGAGTCCCTCCACCAGGCACTGCACGCCCTGACAGATCTGGCTCGCAGCGACCGGTTGGTGGGAATCATCTCCCATGTGGCGGACCTGCGCGCGGTCATCGACCGGCAGATTCTGGTCGCCAAGGCTCCCACCGGTGGCAGCCACGCCACCATCCTATAACTGCATTCAGATATAGAACACCCCCGCACGGCGTGCAGCTGTGCAGGGGTGTTCTTGCTTTTTGGCTATTGTTTGGCGGCTTTCGCAATGCAGCCCATGGCGTTTAGGCTGCGAGGATAGCCGATGTAGGGCAGACACTGGAGCACCACTTTGGTCAGGAACGCTGCGTCGTTGCCCATGTTCATATTGCCCTTGGCGTGGGCGATCAACTGGGGCTCGCAGCCCCCTTGGGCAGAGAGAAAGCAGAAGGTGATCATCTCTCGCTGGGCCAGATCCAGCCCGGTGCGGGTGTAGTAATCGCCAAAGCAGTTGGCTGCCAAATAGCGGTTGACGGTGCCGGCTTTCCAAGCCTCATTCATGTGTTCGCCAAAGATTTTGACTTGGGCGGCAATGCCTTTCTCCAGCCGATCATTCATGGTGGTGGTTGCCTGGCCGGGTAGTGGTAGGGCAATGCCGGCGGCGGTCAGCGCGTCGTTGGTGGCGTGCAGAAACGGCAGCGCACGGCCATAGCCCAGGTAATCGGTGGCCTGGTACACCATCTCTTTGACTGCCACCGGGTCAAGCCCCTCTTGCAGCGCTTGGGGCAGTGCCTCTTTGTAGGCGTCTACACTGCCGTTGCCGGTGAGGGTGGCCAGAATCGCCAGCCAGCGGGTGGTGGACTCCAGTATGCTGTCCGGTTCGTTTCTTACTTCTTCAAGAAATGCGCCCAGTCGCTGGGTGTATTCCGGGTCTGTGTTTTGCAAACTCATTTTTCTTCCTCCAGTGCATTATAATCTGTGTCGCTCACCGGCTCACACCATTCGTTAGAGACATTCTCACCGGGCACTCCCATAGCAATGTGGGAGAACCAACTGTCGCCCTTAGCGCCGTGCCAGTGCTTAACCTCCGGCGGAATGGTGATGACCATGCCCTCGTGCAGCGCTACCGGGGCCTTTCCCCATTCCTGGTACCAGCCCTCACCGGCGGTGCAGATCAGCAACTGACCGCCGCCTTTTGTGGCGTGGTGAATGTGCCAGTTGTTGCGGCACCCCGGCTCAAAGGTCACATTGGACAAATGCAGCGCCGTGACCTGGGGATCGGTAAGGGGATTCAGATAAGAATTGCCTACAAAGTATTGGGCATAAGCCGTGTTGGCGGCGCCTTTGCCAAATGCGTTGGCACCGACAAAGGCTTCTTCTGTTGCGTATTTCATAGATAAAATCTCCTTGTTTTGGTTGCCTTTATCATGGCACTTTGCGTTTACTCCAAGTCAAGGGGGTCGGTAAATTTTTTTCGTTTTTTTGCTGCCGCTTGACAGCAGGCGGCGGCTATGCTACAATACGGGACGAAAATTCGGTTGTGGATTTTTCCGGAGTTGCTCATCTTTTCGCCACACACTCTTTGGGGTGCGTGGCTTTTTTATACCTGCAAGCAGAAAGGAAAACAGATGGACGAACAGTTTATGCGCAAAAAGGCAGTGTTGCCGCTGATTACCTCTATGGCGCTGCCCATGGTGCTCTCCATGCTGGTGAACGCCCTTTATAATATTGTAGACAGCTACTTTGTGGCCCGCATCAGCGAGAACGCTATGACGGCGTTGTCCCTGGTGTATCCCTTGCAAAATCTGGTCAACGCCATTGCCATCGGCTTTGGCGTGGGGATCAGCGCCGTGATTGCTTTGTATTTGGGCGCCGGAAAGCAGAAGCGCGCGGACCAGGCAGCCACGCAGGGTATGCTGTGGGCGCTGGTGCACGGGGTGCTGCTCACCGGCGTGTGTATTGCCATCATTCCGCTGTTTTTGCAGGCGTTTACCAAGGATCAAGCGGTGATTGACCTGGGGGTGCGCTACGGGCGCATTGTGTTTGGCTTTTCCGTTATAATCAACGCAGACTTGGCATTTGAAAAGATTTTTCAGGCAGTAGGTCGTATGAAGGTGACCATGGTGGGTCTGGGCCTGGGCTGCCTGGCCAATATTATTTTGGATCCGCTGTTGATCTTCGGTCTGGGGCCGTTCCCCAAAATGGGCATTGACGGCGCAGCGCTGGCTACCGGGCTGGGCCAGGTGCTTACTCTGGTGATCTACCTGCTGTTCTATTACCTGCGCCCCATTTCCGTCAAGATCCGCTTGCAGCACCTGCGGCCGTCCCGGCACCTGGTGGGTCGCTTGTATGCCATCGGTATTCCGGCGGTACTGAATTTGGCTTTGCCTTCGGTGCTGATCTCTGCACTGAACGCCATCTTGGCTACATTCTCTCAAACCTATGTGCTGATTTTAGGCGCATATTACAAACTGCAAACGTTTCTGTACCTGCCGGCCAACGGTATTGTGCAGGGCATGCGCCCGGTGATTGGGTTCAATTACGGCGCCAAGGAATATGGGCGGGTCAAGCAGATCTTCCGCACCGTATTAGTGATGACTGCTGCCATTATGGTGGTGGGCACCGTGCTGTGCTTGGTGATCCCTGGTCAACTGATCGGTCTTTTTACCGAGAATGCAGCTACTGTTGCTGCCGGTAAAACAGCGCTGCGAATCATCAGCGGCGGGTTCATTGTATCCGCCGTATCGGTGACTGCTTCCGGTGCACTGGAGGGACTGGGCAAGGGCACGCCGTCCTTAGTGATTTCTCTTTGCCGGTATTTGGTCATCATCGTCCCGTTGGCATTTCTGCTGAGTCGAGTGCTGGGCGCCGCCGGTGTGTGGCATGCCTTTTGGATTACCGAGTTGTTCACCGCCGGTATTGCCCTGGCGGTGTACCGCAAAGCCGTGCAGATCAAAGTCTGATTATCAATGCACAAAACAAAGCCGCACAGATATTTCTGTGCGGCTTCTTTGCGTCTATTTGTTTTATGCTGTTTCTATGCTGCTTAGGAAGCGCAGAAACTGGGCTTTACCGGTTTCATTCCGGTCAAACACGCCGCACTGCTCCAAAATGGCAGCAAAGACTTTGCCCACTTCCTGTTGCAGAATGTCCATGCAATTCTCGGCGGTTAAGGCGTTCTTGGCGGCGATCTCCATTGCCCAGTCCTTGTGTTTGGCAATGCGTTCGTCGGCGGCAATGTCTGTGCCATGGAGCAATGCGTCACGCAACAGCTCCAGCTCCGTCTTTAACCGGGCGGGCAGTACCGCCAAACCCATAACCTCAATCAGGCCGATATTCTCTTTCTTAATATGATGGTACTCCGGGTGGGGGTGGTACAGACCGTCCGGACATGCCGGGGTGGTAATGTTGTTGCGCAGCACCAGGTCCAGCTCATATTTACCGTTCCGGAACCGGGCGATGGGGGTAATGGTGTTGTGGGGTGTGCCATCGGTCTCGGCGTAGATAAAGGCATCCGGGTCCGTATAGCCGCGCCAGGCTTGCAGCACTTTGTCTGCCAGGTCGCAAATGCGCGCCGGTTTATCCCCACGCAGGCGCAGTACGGACATGGGCCACTTGACGATTCCGGCCTCAATATCATTATATCCGGCAAAGGCATAGGCGGTCTCTATCGGTGCCTTTGTCATAGCAAAGGTATAGTGCCCGCCTTGGAAGTGCTCGTGGGTGAGAATGGAGCCGCCCACGATGGGAAGGTCTGCATTGGAGCCTACAAAATAGTGGGGAAACTTCTCTACAAAATCGAACAGCTTCTGAAATGCGCTGCGGTCGATTTTCATCGGCGTATGCCGGCCATTAAACACAATGCAGTGCTCGTTATAGTAGCCATAGGGCGAATACTGCAAGAACCAGGGGCCGCCGCCCATTTCCAGGGGAATGATCCGGTGGTTTTGCCGTGCCGGGTGATTGACCCGCCCGGCGTAGCCCTCGTTCTCCTTGCACAGCTGGCACTTGGGGTAAGCGCTTTGCTTCATTTGCAGGGCAGCCGCAATGGCCTTGGGGTCCTTCTCCGGCTTGGATAGATTGATGGTTATATCCATATCGCCGTAAGGGGTGGGAGTGATCCACTTAGCGTCCTTGGCCAGTCGGTCCGCACGAATGTAATTGGTGGTCTTGCTAAAGGCATAGTAATCATCTGTGGCTGCCTTGGGGCTCTCTGCGTACAGATCCCAAAATCGGCGGATCACCGCAGAGGGTCGCGGGGTCAGCAGACCCATCAGCTTGGTGTCAAACAGATCCCGGTACACCACAGAGTCCTGGCACAGCCCGTTTGCGCAAGCATAGTTCAGCAGAGAGTCTAAAATTTCCGTCAGTGCCGGTTGGCCGGTGACGGTGCGTTCCTCGTATGCGTCCAGCTCCAGCGCCGCCAGCAACGCATTGACAGCCCAGGTGCGATCCGCCTCTTCAATCAGACCGGTGCGTACGCCGTAATCTGCCAGCGCTGTGATTCCCTCAAATACATCCATGATTCTACCTTCGCTTTCTGCCCTAACAGCGGGATTTTTTGGAGCCTTTATTTTACCACATTTTGCCCTGCGTGGCAACCGATTTGCACAAAAAGGACGGAATTCGCTTTGACAGCTCGCTTTCTATGCGCACCCAAACAGGCGTCTCTGCATAGTATGCAGAGAAAAGGAGAGATGGTATGTTTAGTTATATAAAAAAATTGCAATACCCCATCAATATTAAGAACCCGGATCCCCGTGCTGCGTCCATTATCATCAGTCAGTACGGCGGACTGTATTGCATTTAGATATAGAGTCAAAATATGGACAATCAATGACGGCGTTAAGCCAAAAATCGCACTTGTTTTTCAATTCGTGGCGGAAAATGCGACTGAAAATCCATCAAATATAGTAGAATATCTCCAGTGTGTTGTCCGGCTTTTTGAATGTGATGTGATCTACAATGGAGCGCAGGGCTTCGTTCTTGACGCTTTCCGCTGTATCCGGAGACTTTATCAAATCCAGCACAAAACTGGCTTGCTGGACGAACTGGGGTGGAATTTCGCCGCTCTGTGACTTCTCGACCTTGGCCTGCTCGGCTTTGAGCGCTTCAATCTTATTTTGAAATGCTCTTTTTTTGCGGCCGTATTCTTCCAGCGTGTCATACCCGGCATCGTAGGCATCACTGGCCCGCTTGATCTTTTCTTCTTCCTTGCGAATGAGTAGTGAGTAGTCTACCACTTCGTTTTGCAGCTGCTCTTTTGGCAGCACATTGAATTCCAGGGTCTCCAGAGATTTTTCTATGGCAGCAATCACCGCAGCGTTGGCCTTGCGTATGGATAGGTAGTGGGATACCTTGCACTTGCCCCGGGCGTAGTTGTGGCATTGCACAGCGGGATCCCTGGCGGCAATATAGGTCAGCGTGGCACCGCAGGTGTCGCAGCGTAAAAGGCCTTTCAGCATGAATGTGACAGGCTGCTCCTTGCGTTGCCATTTGCCATACCGTCTTTTCTGTTCCATGATCTTCTCCTGTACTTGATCGAATGTGTCTTGATCTATGATTGGCTGGTGCTTGCCGTCCACATACATAACCTTGCTGTTATCGCCCTTGTACCGGTCTCTGGAGGCTCTGCCGTCTGTGCTCCAGCGGATTTTACCCGCATACACCGGGTTCATAAGCACATACTCCACAAAGCGGTTGTCCGGTGGGTTGCCCCGATAGGTCTTTACGCCCATTGCGTCCAGCTCCATGGCGATCTTACGGTAGCCTTTGCCGGACAGAAAAGCATTAAAGATGTACCGCACGGTGGGTGCGTCCTTGTTGGGTGTGAACACCTTGTTTTGAAGGTCGTAGCCAAAGGCACCGGCGCTCATGGCTTCGCCACGGCTTGCCTTTTCCGTCATGCCCCGGGTCACTTCCTGAGACAGGCGGGTGCTGTAATACTCGTCCATGAATTCTATAATGCGCTCGATCAGCGGGGCAAAGGGTGAGTCGTCTATGGTCTCGGATATGGAGATCACCGACACGCCGATGCGCCGCAGCATGGACTTATATACGATGCTTTCTTCCTGGTTGCGGGCAAACCGGCTGAATTTCCATACAAGGATTGCCTGGAATGGGTGCTCCTTGCTTTTTGCAAAGGCGATCATATCATTGAACGCCTTACGCTTTTTAACGCTTCGCCCGGAGATACCATCGTCATAGAATACATATTCATCCGGCACGCAGTAGCCGTTGCGGCTGGCGTACTCACGAATGAGCTTAAGTTGGCTGTCCGGGCTGTACTCGTCTTGCCGGTCGTCACTTACGCGGATATATGCCGCTGCATATTTCATTGTACCACTCCCATAGATTGTACTTAAAAAAGGGCGCAAAAATGCCCTGCTTGATTTATCGGCAGGGATGTGGTACAATATCCAATGTTGGGTGGGTTATGTACTACATATCCTGCTTATCGGCTCTATCCTGTTGGCGCAGGGTAGGGCTTTTTTTTATTATCCGATACACTCAGGGCATGGACGCAGGCCATAGTCTTCTACTTCGTCAATGGTGTATATCCAAAAGGATTTGTTATCGTGGAATCGTTTGCATGAATAATGGTGATAGTATTTTTCGTCATTGGAGCAAACGATATAACGTTGGTAAAATGACAATTCGAGTACCGCTCTGCTATCATAACTCCTGTCTAGGTCTGTGTATTTTCGCTCTAAGTCTGAGTAATCGTGAAGTTTCTGGTTATATCTATCCCAGAGCGCCTGGTACTCGTTATTCGCATCGTCCAAAGACGACTGCACTTCAGCTTTTTCGGAAACAACACGGTTATATGCTGCGCTTTTACTGATGGCCACGCCGGCAGAAATGACGGCAAGGACAATCGCTATAGCCATGCAAATAAATGCAATCTTTGTTTTGCGGTCTGTAGTATGCGTGGTGGCATATTTCGGCTTGACGATATTCACTTCCACATCGTCTACATTGTATGGATCGGCAGCGACTGAACTTTCGGGTGCTGGATTGTAAGTTTCCGCTTTAGTCTCAGAATCACGCCATGGTTCGCCGTTTATGAGCGTTTGGGGCTCTGCTGTTGGCGTGCTGTTTTGGTTCGCTTTTTCTCGTTTGCTTTTTTTGAGAAGTACAGAATATCCAAATCCGTGCCAAATGAATATGGCTGCCACATTTAGTCCGTTTGAGACGGTAGCCCCCAGACTGCTTGTTATAAATTTAATGGCCACAACTATGGCTGCCGAGATGATCGCCCACACAATGGTCATAATCTTTGCAGTTTTGAGAGAAAATGACCGGCGGTGGATCAAGCGAACGACTACATACGGAACAAAGTACAGCAGTATAATTCCGCATAGATCCAGCAATAATGATTCAATTTCCATATTCTATTCTTCCTTCTCTTCTTCTTTTTCAAACTTTTCTTTTCGTTCTTTGATTTTCTCCGCTTTTATGCCAGAGAAAAAGGCTTTCCTTTTTTGGTAATATTCTTTGTCCAGTTTGATTCGCACATCGTATAATTTTGCTGGAACGAAGCAAAGAACAATCGATGATATAAGGAGAAATATTGAGCCGTTCTTTTCTTTTGCGATTGAGGCTACGGTCATTGAAGTGGCAATCGCCATGATTTCTAGTAAGGAAAACTTAATTTCATTTGACCTAATGTTAGAAAATTTGCCAACAAAATCTGGACCTTTTAGGCTGTATGTATCCGTTTCCAGCGGATACACTTTTTCGTTTTCGTTCACAGTAAACGGAATTTCTACATACGGAAATGCGACCATAAAACTGCGTATTTCATTTGTTTGTGTATTTCTGATTGCGAATCCGCCAAAATCATCACCAGTGTAAAAATGATACAGCCGGTGTGGTTTGCAGATCCAGGGCACACTTAGGTGTGGAGAAAACTCTTTGTATCTTTCTTTTGACAATTCCTTAAAAGGTGTACTGCTTTCTCCACGCTCATAGTAGTCGTCTGGCATTAGCTCATTAACCAGCAGATATCGAATACTGTACATTCTTTTTTCCTTTGGTGTTCTTTATGCTTACTGTTCAATCTCGCGGACCAGCAGGCGGGGAATGCCAAGAACATGGCATTGCTCCAGGTCCTCGTTCCGGATCGTCTTAGGGGTGTACTCCGGGTTGATAGGAATAAGCTTCACCCAGTCCTCACCGTCCACATATTCTATCTTCTTCAATGTGGCCATATCGCCGTCATAGATGATGGCTCCAATCTCACCGGAGCGGTTCATGGTGCTCTGCTTCAGGATCAGCACCTTGTCGCCGTCCATATACTGCGGGTACATACTGTCACCCTTAACGGAGAGTACAAAGAAGTCGTCCCGGCTGCGGCCGTGTAGGTAAGACTTGGGTATTTCTACCGTCTCGCCGCTCCAGTCCTCATACGCAGGGTAGTCATACCCGGCGGCAATCTCACCAATTACCGGGAAGATCACAGTATCTTCTGTCACTTCCGGGGCACTAAATTTTGTTTCCCAACCCATTAAATAATCGGGAGTTGTATTCAGCGCATTGGCAATTGCTTCAATCTTGCTTGATGGAATATTAGTAATAATACCGTTTTCGTATTTATGTATTGTTTGTTTTGTAGTGTGAATGCGAGCTGCCAATTCGTCTTGCGTTAGATTTTTGTCCAGCCGCATTTCTTTTATTCTTTGACCAATAGTCATTTATGGCACCTCCTTTTTCTAAATTATACAACGCACAGAGTAACCTGTCAAGAAATATTTTTCAAGAAAATTGCAAGAAACAACTTGACAAGTTACGATTGCGGTGGTACAATGAGAGTAACCTGATAAGTTACGGAGGTGATAACATGCTGAACAGGGCGCTATTCAAAGCAGAATTGGTCAAGAACGGATACACATTTAAGTCTATGGCAAATGAGATCGGTATTTCAGAGCGGACCTTTTCCACGAGGGTAAAAACTGGTGACTTCGGCTCTTCTGAGATTGACATTATGGTCGACCGTCTTCACATCAAGGACCCGAGACCTGTTTTTTTTGCACAATTAGTAACCTGACAAGTTACTGATTGGCCAGCCTTTAGATTAGCAGCAGGCAGCGGGGATGTATTTTTTCATTTCTCTTTCTTTTTTCTTTTCTTTTTTGATTTCCCGCACGCCCGCCCCACCCAACATCACATTTATCGCAGCGGGCGGTCTGCTGCTGATTTAAGGGCTGGCAAATAAAAAGGACCGACTGCGGGCACAGTCGGTCAAAGGAGTTGATAAGCTTAATATAATGAGTAAACACAATTATCAACACCTATAGTATAGGCGTTGAGAGAGAAAAAGTCAAGGCATACGGACAATCCGGCCTTGCGTAACTTTAATTGAGGTGAACGAAATGAAGAAAGAACTGACCACCGTGATCATGGTTATGGTGGATGGCAAGGTTAAGCCCTTGGAGGACTTGACGGAAGAAGAACACAGCCGCATGCTGGCGGCGATGGCGCACCGGCTCACAGAGAGCATGAGCGACTATTACGCCCAGCACCCGGACGAGGTTAAGGAGTTGGCGAAGATATGACAAGACGAGAAAAGCCGGCAAATACTAAATTGCAGTCAACTGCAAAGGAGAATAACAATGGATAATGAGAAGTTGAAAGAGATACTGGAACGCCACCGTAAGTGGTTGAACGATGAGGACGGCGGCGAGAGAGCCGACCTGTGTGGAGCCGACCTGTGTGGAGCCAACCTGCGTGGAGCCGACCTGTGTGGAGCCAACCTGTGTGGAGCCAAAAACATTCCCTTCATACCGCTTGTGTGTCCTGAAAAAGGCTCTTTCACGGCGTTCAAAAAGTGTGGCTCATACATTATCGAACTTTTGATTCCACAAGACGCAAAACGCTGTTCAGCAACCACGAGAAAGTGCAGATCCAGTTATGCCAAGGTGGTGGCTATCACGAATATGGACGGTAGCCAGGCTGAAGTCGATCATGTGACCAACCATGCTTATGAACCGATTGAATATAAGATCGGCGAAAATGTGTATCCGGACTCTTTCGATGATGATAGATGGAACGAGTGTTCGCATGGTATTCATTTTTTCATCAACCGCCAAGAAGCGGTGGAGTATTAAGGAGAAAACCAATGACAAAACGAGAAAAGGCAGGGATAGTGCTGGTGATCACCGGCTTTCTGCTTGTGCTGTTTGGCTGCTGCTTAGTGGCGGACAATCCGTACTGGTGGGTGTCTGTGGCGATCAGCGGCACCGGCTGCGCACTAATTGCCCTGGCGGTGTTCGTGCTGCCCAAGGACGAGGACGAGGCCCGACAGGACAAGCAGCTGGTGGTTGAAGATGATAAGGATAGAGTGGTGCTGCTGGCGCCGCTGACAGATTTTGATGTGGCGTATTTACGCGCCTTAAAACTGGGAAAGGACAATGACAATGAGTAATGAATATATGGATTTGGTGATCATGACCAACGGCAAGGTGTGCCGTGCTCCTGGGTTCAGCGAAATACGGTCAGGTTACAGAGTGGCCGTGCAGGGCTGTACATACGATGTGTTGGAGGCTGTGTCTGTACCTGCGAGCGAGGCTCTGCTGACGCTGCCTAAGGCGTATGGGTTTGTTTGCCCGCTGGAGTATGACGAAGACAAGCAGGAGGAGAATGCCGATGTATGACAAGGAGGCGGGCGTGATCGCCTGTGACAGCTGCGATATAACCATTGAGGGTTATGGGTTCTCCATCGGTGCGGGCAACGATGAGCCCAGCGGTAGCTACTGCTGGGAATGTGCTTGCGAGAAGCTGGAGCAGCTGCTGGACGAGAACAACAAAGAAGTGACCATTGTGCGCCGCAGCGAAAACTGGCTTCGCAGCTGCTACGATCTGGGGGTGATCTGATGACCAGCGCAGAGATGGACAAGTTTGTGCAGGACTACGGCTTTTGCCCCCAAGACTGCGACCCGGAGGCGCGGGCAGAGGCCCGCATTGTACTGAATATAGATAAAGGAGAACGATATGGCGACACTGTATGAACTGACCGGCCAGGCAGCCCAGCTGATGGAGCTGCTGGAAGCCGGAGAGATTGATGAACAGACGGTTCAGGACACACTGGACAGTATGATGGTGCCGGAGAAGCTGGAGGACTACGGTATGGTGATCCGGCAGCTGACGGCGGATGTGGAGGACTACAAGCGAGAAAAGGACTTCTTCGCTGAAAAACAGAAGCGGGCGGACAACGCCATTAAGCGGATGAAGAAGACCCTGGCGGCGTACCTGACTGCCACCCAGCAGGATAAGGTGCAGGCCGGACGGTTCGTGCTGACCAGTACATCGAGCAAGTCGGTGGATGTGTTCAATCTGGCAGCGGTGCCGGCAGAATACATGCAGCCCCAGCCGCCCAAGGTGGACAAGCAGTCTATCCGCAATGCTCTGTTGGCGGGGGAGACGGTAGCCGGTGCGGCGTTGATTGAGACCCCCGGCTGCGTGATCAAGTGAGGTGAATGGAATGGAGTTACAAGCAAAGCTATTAGCCATCCAGTGTGAACTGGTGGCGCCCAAGAATCAGTATAACGCATTCGGAAAATATCATTACCGCAGCTGTGAGGATATTCTGGAGGCGGTCAAACCGCTGTGTAAGAAGCACGGCGCTGTGCTTACGGTGACCGACACGGTAGAGTGCTGCGGTGATCGAGTGTACATTGTGGCTACGGCCACGCTGGCGGACACGGAGAGCGACAAGAGCATTTCCGTGCGGGCCTTTGCCCGGGAAGCCGCCACGAAGAAAGGCATGGACGATGCCCAGGTGACCGGCAGCACTTCCAGCTACGCCCGAAAGTATGCCCTTAACGGCCTGTTCTGTATTGATGATTGCAAGGACCCGGATGTGCCTCCGCAAGGCACCCAGGGCAAGCAGAAAGCCCAGGACCCGCAGAAAGAACAGGCACGGCAACAGGCAGCGGAGAAGATCAGCCCGGATCAGGTGGCCGTGCTGAAAGATAACGCACAAAATGAGCGGGTCAAAAAGGCCTTGGCCTATTACAAGGTGAGCCGCGTTGAGGACCTGACCAAGCACCAGGCGGATCAGATCTTCATGAAGCTGGGCCTATAAGATGAAAATCGAATTCAAAAAAGCTGACCTGGTTCCAACTATGGCCAAGGTGGGGGCGTTCATAGGCTCCCTGGCAGAGCAAAAGGACTATGTGCTGGAGATTAAGCCAAAGCCGAAACGCCGGAGCCTGGATGCCAACGCCTACATGTGGGCATTGATCGGCAAGCTGCAAGCGGAGTTGGCCAAGAATGACCCGCAGATCACCAAGGATGAGATCTACCGGGGCTATGTGCGGCAATATGGCAAGTCTGTGGACTACCAACTGCCGGACAGTGCCGTGAACGCCATGACGAAATCATGGGGAAGGAACGGCCTGGGATGGACAGCGGAGAAGGTGGACGATGGTATCTACCCGCGCACCTCGTTGGTGCGGTTCTACTACGGCACCAGTTGCTACGGAACGAAGCGCATGGCCCGGCTGATAGACGCTGTGGTGCAGGACTGCAAAGCACTTGGCATTGAGACTATGACGCCGGCGGAGCTGGCGCAGCTGATGTCTGCTTGGGAGGAACGGAAACAGTGAAGAAGAGCATTATTCAGCCGGAAGAGCAGCGGAAATGCTACCTGTGCGGCTCTGTGCGGGCCCTGGAGCGACACCATGTATTCGGGGCATATAACAGACGGAAAAGCGAGAAATACGGCTTGACGGTGCTCCTGTGCCATAATTGCCACAACGAGCCGCCGAGAGGCGCACACCATTGCAAGCAGACGATGGACTATTTACACCGAGTGGGGCAGCAGGCATTTGAAGCTGCCTACCCGGACAAGGACTTTATATCTATTTTTGGGAGGAATTATCTATGATTAACAGCGTTGTAATTATGGGTCGACTGACCTACGAACCGGAACTGAGAGCAACGCCCAGCGGCGTCTCCGTTGTGCGCTTTCAGGTGGCTGTGGACCGCAGCTATCAGAAGGCAGGCGAGGAACGCAAGACGGACTTTATTGATGTGACCGCCTGGCGGCAGACGGCAGAATTTGTGTGCAAATATTTCCATAAAGGCTCCATGATCGCCGTGGAAGGTTCTTTGCAGACAGACAACTACACGGACAAGAACGGCGAGAAACGCAAGAGCGTGCAGCTGGTGGCCAGCCAGGCGTCCTTCTGTGGCTCAAAGGCAGAGAGCGGCGCACATACGGCAGGAAATGCACCCGCACCGGACGCAGAGTTTGAGCCGATTGATGATGATGACGACCTGCCGTTTTAAGGAGAGCCTATGCAAGGATGGATCAAGGTGCACCGAAAGATTACGGAGCACTGGCTATATTCTGCGGAGCCCTACGACAAATTCCATGCCTGGATGGACCTTCTGCTGCTGTGCAATCGCTCACCTGCAAAGATGATGATTGATGGCAAGCTGATGGATGTGGACAGTGGCGAGCTGGTCACCTCCATTCGCTTTTTGTGTGATCGGTGGAAGTGGAGTAACACGAAAGTTAAGCGCTACTTGGATACACTTCAAGCTGACGGAATGTTGTCAGTAAAAAGCGACAGTAAAAAGACACGGCTTAGAGTGCTTCACTACGCCAAATATCAAGCATACGCAAATGCAAAAAACGACACAGAAACGACGCAGGAACGACACAGAAGCGACACTGAAACGCCGCAGAAACACACAAACAAGAATGTAGAAGAATGTAGAAGAAATACAGGAGAAGGGAGAGAGCGCGCGAGCGCGTGCACGCCCGCAAAATTATATGGCGAGTTTAAGAATGTGCGATTAACCGACGAGGAATATGCGAAGCTGAAAAAACAATTCCCACTTGATTGGCAGCGGCTAATCAAGAACTTGTCCTTCCACATTCACAACACCCACAAGACCTATTACGACCACTTCTCTGTTTTGGAAAAGTGGGGCGCAGAGGACAGGAAGAACAGCGGGGCGTTGCAAAGCCCGCCGTCCTACGACCTGGAGCAGATCAAGCGGGATACCATGAACAACACAGACATCAAGTTTTAGGAGGAGCCTATGGATATGGAACTGAACAAACTGACACCACGGCAGGCGTTGATCTATGACGCACTGATCCCGCCCGGCATGCCGGTGCGTGGCAAAGACCTGGCACGGCGGACGCGCATTAGCGAGCGGGACCTGAGATCAGAGCGCAAGGCTATGCAGGAACAGGGCGTGCCCATCGTCACCGGTGACTTTGGGTATATGCTGGTGGATGAGAGTAACCCGGAGCCGCTGCTGCGGTATGCCAAGCGGCTGAACGCTCACGGCGATGAAGAGCTGGCCACGGCAGCAATGGCCCAGCAGATTTACGAAAGACTGGTGACAACAAGATGATGGTACGATTGACGATACCGGGAGAGCCCCAGGGCAAGGGACGGCACCGGGCTGTGCGCCGGGGTGACCATATTGCTACATATACGCCCAGGAAGACAAAGGACTACGAGGACGAGGTGCGGTTCTGCTACCGGCAGGAATATGGAGATCTGATGGCCTTCGCCGTGGACGAGCCTGTCAGTGCAACAATCATTGCAGCGTTTGGCATTCCCAAGAGCACCAGCAAAAGGCGCAAGGTGGAGATGATGGCCGGCATGGTATTGCCCACCAAAAAGCCGGATACGGACAACATCGCCAAGATCGTGCTGGATGCACTGAACGGCCTGGCATACCCGGACGACAAGCAGGTGGTGGATCTGCAAGTGTTGAAGACCTATGACTTGGATAGCTATGTGGAGGTCGAGCTGCGGAACTGGAGGACACGGACAGATGGCTGAACAATGTGCATTCTATGTGCGCTGTGATCGCTGCCAGTATGGCCGCAACCTGGGCAGCAATGAATACGGCTGCCGCAAACACCTGGCACCGGACGGAAAGACGATACACAGGGGGCAGTACAGCTGCGAGAATGGAAGGGAGATCGACGATGATCTGGGACGATGACATATCTTTTGAGGGCTTTCAGAATAGGATAGATGACTGGTATGCTAATAAAAATTTCGAATTATGCGACCCGCCTATCAATGCACAATTTGCATTAGACTTGATATTTAAAACGTTAATAGACGATAAAAAGCATTATCCTTCCGGCTGGATCAGCGTAAAGGACAGGCTGCCGGACACGGACAGAGAAGTGCTCGTTTACGATTTGGACTTCGGTTGCTTCGTGCTGTCTTGCAGAGGAATGGAGTGGGAGGACTTACCATTCTTCCACCCGCATGTTACGCATTGGCGAGAACTGCCCGACCCGCCGAGAATGGAGGAGAGCAAAGAATGACAGACACTCCATATAACAGAAAAATACAAAACTTTCTTGAGGAATACGTTAACTGCGGCCCTGATAACTTTTATGTAAACGGAATGATGAAAAAAGAATCAGTCAAAGAAGCAATTAGATTGTTGATTGAAAAAAATGTTTTTTCATCTGTTAAAGACATGAGATTGCAAGCATTAAAAGATTATAGCATTTTATTGCCTGTGTGGGTGTTTGAATGTGTAAAGGAGGAAAAAGAATGACAAATTACGAGCGAATAAAAAATATGAGCATTGAGGAAATGGCAGAATGGCTTGAAGCTGTACTGTCAGGTAGTATTTCAAGCAATCTTTGTTATCTATGTGCTAAAAAAGATATTTGTGAATGCGGTTATTTCGAGAAAAATTTTGAAAGCAGAGTAACAATGTGCGTAAGAAACAGAAAACTATGGCTTCAAAGCGAGGTGGAAGAATGACAATACAAAAAGCAATGTACCGTCCGTGTTATGTCAACGGCAGAAAAGCATTGTTTCATAAATGGATTACTCACGATTTGATCGATTATGCGATCGTTGAGTTTGAGGACGGAACAGCCGATATTGCTTATATGCAATGCGTAAGATTTGTTCCACTTAATTTTAAAAAATACGGATTTACTGATGAAAGAGGGGGGAAATAATGGCTGATTTGATTGACAGAGAAGAATTGTTGAATAATAGACCAGAATATTATAATCAACAAATGGAAGATGAAATCCAAAATGCAAGACAGAAGGGTTGGAATAACTGTAATAGTTATTACTATCATTTGATTACTAAACAACCGACAGCCGAAACGGTAAAGCACGCTCATTGGATAGAGAACAAGTATTGCGGTTATTACTCTTGTTCAAACTGTGGTGGAGTCGGCACTGCGAACGGAATGTCACCTATTGAAGATTGCCATTTGAATTACTGTCCTTACTGTGGTGCAAAAATGGACGAGGTAACAGACAAAGATATGAAAGAAAAGGAGCAAAGAAATATGAACATTATGTTAGACAGTACGGCTTTAATGCCGAAAAGAGGGCACGCAACAGACGCAGGACTTGACTTGTTGTCACCGGTGGACACGGTAATTCCGGCACACGGAGCGGTGACCATTGACACCGGAGTACATATTGAATTGCCGGCACACACAGCAGGCTTTTTGAAGTCCAAAAGTGGATTAAATGTGAAATATGGCATTACAAGCGAGGGCGTGATCGATGTGGGCTACACCGGCAGCATTGCCGTCAAACTGTACAACCACAGCGGTATGGATTATTCTGTACGCCGTGGGGACAAGATCAGCCAGCTTGTGGTGGTCAAGATCGACACTCCGGATCTGGTGCTGGTGGAAAAACTGGCGGACACCGAACGCGGAAATGGCGGGTTTGGGAGCACAGGTCGCTAAGGAGGCAACAAATGATGTCAAAGTCAAAGCAGAAGAGCTACGGAGATGCCAAGGTTATCTGTCCTTACTATGACAGCCAGGAGACGGTACAGATCAACTGTGCACCGGCAGTGTATGATAGTTCCGGGCTGCGTGTGGTATTTCGGTCTAAGGTCAAAAAAGATGAACACATGCGGTCATTCTGCACCTCTTACTGCTGGAAAGGCTGTCCGCTGGCACAGCTGCACGATGACGCATAGCAATGGTATCATCGGGGGGGTGACGAAAGTCACCCTCTTTTTGTTATGCTAAATTATAGTGAGGTGATCAAGTGGACTGGAATAGGGTGAGGCGTGAATATGTCTCCGGCAGTAAGAGCCTGCGGACCCTGGCAGACGAGTACAGCTGTTCACAGTCCACGCTGCGTAAGAGGGCAGCTAACGAGAAGTGGACGGAACAGAGGAACGACTACCGGGCCAAAGTGGAACAAAAATATATGGATATGTCTGTGGAGCAGGAAGTAAAGCGTGTTGAGCGGCTGCACCGCCTTGCGGACGATCTTATGGATAAGTTGGACCAAGCCATAAAGGAGCTGAATGAAATGTGCTCCGTGGAGCATCAAGACGGCGAATACAAGGTGGTGCGTGTGCCAGGTGTGGCTGTGGACCGTGCCGGCGCCAAACAGATTGCTTCCAGCTTGAAGGATGTAAAGGATCTTCTGAATGTGCGTGACGATCTGGACAGACAGGAGCAGCAGGCGCGCATAGAGCACCTGAAGAGCCAAAGCGACAGCGTAGCTGCAGGCGTACCGGAGGTGCAGGTGGTGTTGTCAGACGAGGTGAAGAAGTATGCCGAGTGAAGTGTTGGACCTGGGCACGCCACAGCCTAAGCAGGTGGAGTTCCTGACAGACACCCATAATGTTGTTGCCTTTGGTGGCGCCAGAGGCGGTGGTAAAAGCTGGGTAGTAGACTGCAAGGCTAAGGTGATGAGTTACGCCTGCCCGGGTATTACGCAAATTATCGTGCGTAAGACCTATCCTGAGCTGACGGAAAATCATATCGTGCCACTGACCAGGGCGTTGCAATGCTATCATCCGGATAGGCACCGGCGTCTGGCCGTGTACAACGACAGTAAGAAGACGATCACATTCCCTAATGGCAGTCGCATATTGTTCCGCTATTTAGAGCGAGAGAAGGACCTGGGCCGCTTCCAAGGTACGGAGTGCGATATCATGTACCTGGATGAGGCCACGCAGTTCACGGAGGATATGTTCAAGACTTTGTGGGCTTGTGTGCGTGGTACAAATAGCCATCCCAAAAGAATGTACCTTACCTGCAACCCTGGCGGTGTTGGTCACCAGTGGGTCAAGCGACTATTCATTGATCGGGTGTACGATGAGAATGAGAACCCGGAGGATTATTCGTTCATACAGTCGCTGGTGACAGATAATCAAATACTGCTTGATAACAGCCCAAAGTACCTCCAGCAGCTGGACGCGCTGCCTGCCAAGGTACGCCAAGCATGGCGGTATGGTGACTGGAATGTGTTCTCTGGGCAGTTCTTCGAGGAATGGCGGAATAACCCGGACCACTATACAGACCGTAGGTGGACCCATGTGATAGATCCGTTTGATATTCCTGCCGACTGGAAGGTGTATCGCTCGTTCGACTGGGGGTACAGCAAGCCATTTTCTTGTGGTTGGTGGGCTCAGGGATATGATGGTGTGGTGTACCGCATTAAGGAATGGTATGGCTGCACTTCGCCGAACGATGGACTGAAACTACCGGCGGATATCGTGTTCCAGAAGATCAGAGAGATAGAAACGCATGACCCGCTGCTGGCGGGCCGACATATTACCGGCGTAGCAGACCCTGCTATCTTCGCCAAGGATGATGGGTATTCCATTGCGGAGACGGCAAACAGACACGGTGTGTACTTTGAGCGCGGCGATAACACCCGCATAGCCGGGTGGATGCAGTGCCATTACAGGCTGATGTTTGACGAGCGTGGGTACCCGATGATGTATGTGTTCAAGAATTGTAAGGACTTCATCCGAACCATTCCTATGATGATGTATGACGAACACAAGGTGGAAGACTTGAATACGGAACTTGAGGACCACGCAATGGATGAGTTCCGTTATTTTTCAATGCTGCAGAAGATACCGCCCAGGCGGAAGATACCGGCCAGAGCGCTGGCAGACGACCCTCTTGACCAAATGAAGAAAGGATATTGATTATGGCTAAACAAAAGAAAAAGCCGAGTAAGGAAGAATTTATGCAGCACGCCCAGGGGCAGACGGAGCCGCAAAAGAAGCCGGAAGATGCCGTAGCGCCCGCTGCTGATGACCCGATCAAACAGGCGCAGCAGCTGGTGGACGAAATGTCAGCCGAAGAGCCGGAAGAGGAAGAACTGCACACCATTACAGAAGAAGATGTGCAGCGGGCTATGGAGCTGCTGAATAAGTACATGGCTGGTAAGGCGTCCGTAGATGCCCGAGTGGTGGCCAACCAAAACTGGTGGAAGTTGCGACATTGGGGCAATTTCAAGTCAGATCACGGCAAAGAGGGTGACAAGCGCATTAAGCCGGCGTCTGCATGGCTGCATTCCTGCGTGGATAACAAGGTCGCTGACTATATGGACAATTTCCCTGAGCCCAATATTCTGCCGCAGGAAGAGGGCGACAAGGAGACAGCTAAGCAGTTGTCTGCCGTGGTGCCGGTGGTGCTGGATGAGAACGGCTTTGAACAGGAGTTTGACCAGGCGGTGCACTCCAAGGTCCTGAACGGTACAGGCATATACGCTGTGGTGTGGGATCAGGACAAGCTGAATGGCCTTGGCGATGTGAGCGTTAAAAAGTGCGATATCCTGAATTTTGCTTGGGAGCCTGGGATTGAGAATATCCAAGACTCAGCCAATCTGTTTCATATCACTTCTGCCAATAATGATGTACTGGTGTCTCAGTATCCGCAGCTGAAGGACCGATTATCCTCTATGCACAGTGTGATACAAACAGAGTACCAGTTTGATGATACGGTGGACAAAAGCAATCGCAGTCAGGTGGTAGACTGGTACTACAAGGTGAATGTGGACGGCAAGAATGTGGTGCACTATGTGAAGTTCTGCAACGGTGTAGTGCTGTATGCAACTGAGAATGACCCAGAACGGAAGGATACCGGACTGTATATTGACGGCAAATATCCCTTTGTGTTTGACCCGCTGTTCCGTGTGGCCGGAAGTCCTGCCGGATATGGCTATGTGGACCTCTGTAAGGAACCGCAGGAATATATTGACAAACTGTCCCAGGCGATGTTGGAAAACGCGATCTGGAGCTCTGTGCCGCGCTATTTGGTGCGTGACGATGGCGAGATCAATGAAGACGACTTCGCGGATACTTCCAAGCATTTCATTAAGGTGGGTAACAATGTGGGCCAGGACACCTATGCGCCAATCGTGATCAATGGCATAGACGGCAACGCCTATAATGTGCTCATGCACAAGATTGACGAGATGAAGGAGACCAGCGGCAACCGTGATGTGTCCAGCGGCGGTACAAGCAGCGGGGTAACGGCAGCCAGTGCAATCAGCGCTATGCAGGAAGCCGGGAGCAAGACTTCACGCTGGCAAATCAAGGGCACATACCGGGCATACAAGGAGATCATCTTGATGGTGATCGAGCGTATTCGGCAGTTCTACGATATGCCTCGTGTGTTCCGTATTACCGGCGCGGATGGATCTGTATCGTTTGAGACCTTCTCCAATCAGAATATGCAGGAGCGGCGTATTGAAACGCTGTTTCCGGACGATGAGTATTACCAGATGCCCAACTTCGATGTAGATGTATCAGCCAGCAAGGCCAGCCCTTACAGTAAACTGGCTCAAAATGAGCTGGCAGTGCAGATGTACAACCTGGGCGTGTTGAACCCGCAGAACGCAGATCAGGCACTGGCACTTCTGGATATGATGGATATTAACCACAAAGACCGCATAGTGCAGCGGGTCCAGGAAAACGGTACGATGTGGAACACCATCCAGCAGATGACCCAGGCATTGAACACCAGTAATGAGATCATCAAGCAGTTGACTGGTCAAGATCTGATGAGCGGTCAGGATATGACACCGGGTGCAATGAGCGGTGCGGCGGTGACGGACACGCAGTCGGTAGATGCAACGCCGACCGCCAGCGACAGTCTTGGAAATACGGACAAATACCAGGACAATTCTCTTGCAACGCAGGCACGCAAGAGAGTAGCCACAAGCACAAGTCCGGAATAATGACTACGGTACATATTGGCGCTTGCTTCGTAGAACTGAAAGGCCACGCCGATGCGCCACGCAACGAACAGGATCATGACCTGGTATGCGCTGCCATTTCTGCCCTTACCTGCACGCTGGCGGAAGTTGTGCGTAGGGCGTATGTAGCTGGCGCTCTACTGTGTGAACCACAGATCAAGATTTCTCCGGGAAATGTGTGTATTCGTTGCGCACCGATGGCTAATGAGAGTACAGTGCCGGCAGCGTTTACCTTTTTTCGGTGCGGGATGGAAATACTGGCCGAAAGCTATCCGGGGCACATCCAAATAAGCTGAAAGGGGGGGGTGACATGATCGCCCCCTCTTTTGTTATTATGCGAGTAAAGGGTTCGTCCACCTGATACGGACAGAAAGGAGTTCCTATGAGAACAGACAAATTGATGCCCATGTTGCTGCAGCTTTTCGATGGTGAGGGCGGTGCAGCAGACGGCACTGGCAGTGCGCCCGCCACGCAGAACAATACGGCAGACAATACTGCGCCCGCCACGCAGGATGGTGCTCATGAGAGCACAGCGGAAGACCTTGACAAAGAGTTTAAGGCTCTAATTAAGGACAAGTACAAAAATGCGTATCAAAAGCACATCAACGCTGCAATGCAAAAGCGGTTCCGTGCTGATGAAGCCGCACAGGCACAGTATGACAGGGTGTTGCCCCTGCTTGATATGCTGGGCGAAAAGTACGGCGCAGACGCTACGGACCCGGAAGCACTTATGCAGGCCCTGGAAGACGACAACAGCTTTTACGAGCAGGAGTCAGTTGAGAAGGGTGTGCCAATCGAGTCACTGAAGCAGATGCACAAGCTGGAGCGCGAAAACGCTGCATTCCGCCAGGAAATGCAGGAACGCGAACGGCAGGACGCAGCAGCACAGCAGTACCAGCAGTGGCTGGACGAGAGCGAGGCGGTCAAGTCCTTGTATGGGGACGCATTTGACTTGGATGCAGAACTGGCAGATCCTGAGTTTGTCTCTCTGTTAAAATGCCCCGGCATCACGCTCAAGACTGCCTTTGAAGCACGCCACCTTACCGAGCTCACCGGTGGCGCAATGCAGTTTGCCGCTCAGAGTACAGCGAAAGCCGCTGCGGACACGATCCGCTCACGCGGTCATGTGCCAAAAGAGAACGCATCTTCTACCGCTCCTGCGGTCAAGGCTTCTGTCAACATTGCTGCCTTGACAAGAGAGCAGCACCAACTCATCAACAAGAAAATTGCGACAGGGGAATTGAAAACGCCGGAGGATATCAAACGATTCCTTAGCGGCAAGTAAAAACCGATCCTCTGTCAGAAACGGAGGAAACATGAATAAGAAAATGAACCTGCAGCTGTTCGATGGCACTGCCAACATGGCTGCAACGACTGACACCGGCCTTTCGGCTGAAATCAAGGAATATTACATTAAGGAGCTGCTGGAGAATGCCAAGCCCAAGTTGGTGCATGGTCAGTTCGGGCAGAAAAAGCCCATTCCGCGCGGCTCTGGCAAGGTAGCAGAGTGGCGTAAGTTTTCCAGCCTGCCGCCTGCTCTTACCCCGCTGGTAGAAGGCGTAACGCCTAATGGCACCAAACGGACTGTGACCGCCATTAAGGCCACTGTTAGCCAGTACGGTGACTACATTAAGCACACCGATGTGCTGCAGACCGCCGCGTTCGATAATGTGATCGTGGAGGACTGCAAAGAGCAGGGCAACCAGGCTGGCAACACCATTGACCTGGTGACACGAAATGCTATGCAGGCAACCACCAGCGTGGCTTATGCCGGCGGCAAGACTTCTCGTGATACACTGACTGCGGCTGACAAGCTGACCGTGGCTGATGTAAAGAAGATGGTCAATGAGCTGAAGCGTCGGGATATTACCCCCATTGATGGCTACTATGTCTGCATTATCCACCCTGATGTGGAGACGGATATTATGCTGTCCAGCGAGTGGGAGGAAATGCACAAGTATGCGGATACCACCGCTCTGTTCGAGGGCGAGATCGGTAAGATTGGCAAGTGCCGTTTTGTCGATTCTTCCAACGCTAAGATTTACAAGCAGACTTCTGGCTCCAAGCTGGCTGTGTACGGCACGCTGTTCCTGGGCGCCAATGCTTACGGCGTTACCGAGCTGGACGGCCTGGGTCTGGACTATATCGTTAAGCCGCTGGGCTATGGCGATGATCCGTTGAACCAGCGTAGCTCCACTGGCTGGAAGGCTACGCACGGTGCAAAGATTCTGAACGAGTATGCCATCATTCGTTTTGAGAGCTGTAGCTACCGCAGTGCAGACACCAGCACCACGGAAAACTGATTGGAGGACTATTAAGAATGGCTGAGAAGAAAGAAACGGCTGAGAAGAAAGAAACGGCTGAGAAGAAAGAAACGGCTAAGAAGAAAGAAACGGCACCTAAGTGGAAAATGGTGCCTGTGCTTATTCCGCTGGACCCGATGAACAACGAGAGCCACATGTTTGCTTCTGTGGCGGGCGTTGGCTCATATCAGATTGAGCGTGGTATCCCGGTAGAAGTGCCGGAGCCGATTGCAGAGGTAGTCAACCGCAGACTTCAGATGGATGCAGAAAACGCCAAGCTAATTCAAAAGCTGGCTGCACAGGCATCCGGTATGTAACCGACAAAGGGCGGACGGAATATTCCGTCTGCCCTTTTTACTATGAGGAGGGAACAACAATATGACGATTGCGGAAGCAGTCAACCAGGCGGACAAGCTGTGCCCCAACACGACCTTTTCCATGAACGAAAAAATCGCCTGGCTGAATAGACTGGATAAACAAATCAAATTGGAAATTATGGACGCCAGAGAGGGCGCACCTGCCTTTGCCGGGTACACGGAGAAAACTCCGAATACCCAGGAACTGCTTGTGCCGTCTCCCTATGACGAACTTTATATACACTACTTGCAGTCCCAAATGCTGCTGTACACCGGTGACTTCAACCGATACAGCGCTGTCAATTCTGTATTCAATACAATGCTGGCCTCATTCCGTAACCAGTACAATCGCACGCACGCGGCCAAGAATGTGCCGCTGCGCTTTTAGGAGGTGCGTTTATGCAAAGACCAGTGCTTAGCAATGTGAGTAACAACCGAGAGATGATCTCCACATTCCTGGGCTATAACCACCGCGTTGTGCAGCAGGCCGGAGAGTTCTTTAATACAGAGAATATCACCTTGGACGACTACCCTATGCTATCCAACCGCGCACCGATGAACCGGTACAAATATCCTGAAGTAGATAAAGAGACCGAGTACGAGTGGTTCTCATTACAGAATGGTACAGTAGTACCTAATAGAATTGCAATCGCAAGTGATGAATATTCTTTTACGATTTTAGACACCTATAACGGCATAACGTTGCCAGCTGGCAGGACTGTACTTTCTCTTGACCGTCACATAACATTTGAATTTCATGTGAGGTTCATAAGTGCTATAGCGGATAAGGTTACAATATCGGCTGGTCCGGGTGATCCTACTGAGTATTTGCAGTGTGAACTTGGAAGTCTGGTGTTTTGTGTGAAGTCCGCTAACGATGGGAAAGTGTTGGCTACTTTTTATGCTAGGGACTTTGACTCTGTTCGTGAAGGCTATGTTGAGAAGTTTGTTCCTACGAAAGATGAACTTGTTGTGGTGCTGGAATATTATTGCAACGAATATTATGCGGATAGAGAACAAAAAGCAACAGAGGAAGAGCAGAAAATCGCAGATGATGAATTGAAAAAGAAAATGCTGGATTCTTATCAGGATGAGATAAATCATCTTCTTCAACAAGATATAACAGATATCATGACCATTAAAAATGCTGTTCAACGAAACAATTCTGGGTGCATGATAAAAAATGGGCGCATAACATCGGTACTGGGGGATGTTTTGTATTACGCCGGAAAGCGATACGTCCTTGATCTACGTACGCAGAACCTTGCGACCGTGTACGGCAAATTACAAATGCTGAACTTTGGTACAAAAATCCTGATCTTCCCATACGGATTGTATTTTGACACGGAGGAGCCGGACAAGGGTGTGCTGCCGCTGGCCTTCGACAAGACAACTGACACTTATTTCAGCTGCGATATGTGCAGTGCAGACGGTGCTCCGTACACGCGGTTGATATATAGTGCTGCAAAACCTGCCGGTGCTGCTATAGGTACTTATGTTGTGCGGTCAAGCGGTGACCTAATGGCCGTGCGAGGCAATGGCGAGTTCAATACGGTTGCGGCTGCCAGCGCGTGGAAGCGGCAGGATAAAGACCCTGGTACAAAAGGCAATGATTATTGGCTGGATACCACCGGGACAACAGGTAGCGGACTTAAAAAATTTAGTCAGGGTACGCTATACAAAAATGAAGATGGTGCTTGGGTGGCAGTCGATAATGTGCTGTTTTCAAATACTCGGTTCTACGCATACTGGGTAGATACCACTAACGATGATGCACCTGTGTTCAAGGCATATTCGTCCACAGCAGACGATTGGATCGCAGTTCCGGTGACCTATGTGCTTGTGGACACGACAGATATCAAAGACGATATACTTGCTTCCGTTAAGGCAGGTGATACGGTCAAGTTCTCGGTGTCTGCAGGCAAGAGTGTGTTCGTTACCGAATGGGCGAATGTACATTCTGTAGCCGATGACGGCAGCCGGCTGATTGTTAAGGGCCTTCGGCGTGCTATTGATTCCACATATCACTGCCCAAACAGAATAGAAAAAGTGCTTCCGGAATTTGACTTTGTCACTGTATCCCAAAACCGCGTGTGGGGCTGCAAGTACGGCAAAGATTCCGCAGGTAAGCATATTAACCAAATCTACGCCAGCAAGCTGGGTGATCCGACCAACTGGTATTGCTTCGAGAATACGGCATCTGACTCTTACGCATTGTCCCTGGGTGATGATGAGCCGTTTACCGGCGCAGTGTCCTTAAACGATATGCCGTACTTCTTCAAACAAAATAAGATTTATGGCATTTACGGCGGCTATCCGGCGGCATACCAACGCATTGCCATTGAAGATCGCGGCGTTGAAAATGACTGCTCCGGCTCACTGGCGGTTCTGAATGGAGCAGTATTCTATAAGTCGCTGGACGGCGTGTGTGTATTTGACGGTAGCACGGTGACCAACATTTCCGCTGCCCTGGGTAACACACGATACACAGAAGCCAACGCCGGAAGTTCCCTTGGCAAGTATTATATCTCCATGAAGAACGAGACGGACGGCGGCTACGAGACCTTTGTCTATGACCTGAATACCAGCCTGTGGGTGCGTCTGAACGGAATGCGGTATCTGCACTTTATCACGGATTACACCGGGTCGGTCTATGCAATGGATCCGGATTGTATCTTCCATGAGCTTGGCCGACACAACGAGACCGCTTTGTCCGGACTGGAACTGTACAAAACGGAAGACAAGGTGGAATGGTACGCGGAGACCGGTGCCATAGACTTTTCGTACCCGGATAAGAAGATCGTCAGCCGTATTAACCTGCGGGCTAAGATTGCGCTGGGCGCTGTGCTCAAAGCGTTTATTCAGTACGACAGCAGCGGGCAGTGGATCCAGATGGGTGTGTTGACCGGTAATGGTACACCGAAGACGGAAGTATTGAATATCGTTCCGCAAGCCTGTGATCACTATGCGCTGCGGCTGGAAGGCTGCGGAGATGTTCGGGTGATCAGTATTGCAAACACAATGACTTTAGGGAGTGACTTATGACTTTTAACATTGGTAAGCCGTCTGACGGCGTAACGGATAGTCAGCGGATACAGCGTCTGTATCTGTACCTGAACCAGATGGCAGATAAGTTGAATTATGCGCTGAACAACATGGACGAACAGAACCTGACGCGGACTTTTTTGGCGTCATTAACCAATGGCGGAGACGGTGATCAGCGGAGTACAAAAGGCCTGAAAACGGAGCAGGTGGACGAGATGATCCGGGACGGTCGGTCATCCGCTCTACTGTTCAGCGGGAGTACCGCAAAGGCTGGCGATACGATCACTCTGAATGACAGCGTGGACAACTACCGCTTTCTGCTTATCCGCTTTAGCAATAGCTGGATGCACGCCCTGTGCCCTATTCTGGACGGAGACCGTAGCTGCACTGCCGTTCGCGGATCGCATACGAACATTGGCGCAACAGACAGTTTTACTGTGTGGTCCGTGGACGGCGACTATGCGGGAAATAAGGTAACGATCGACAACTGCTATTCTGCCAATGTGAAAAGCGGCAGCGTGACGATCACAGCACGAACAATATCGTATATATGGGGGATCAGATAAATGGCAAAGAGCAAACCGAAGAAAAGCAAGCCCAAACAGACGGCTGCGCAAAAGAACCTAAGCAGCTGGACAAAAACAGTCAATAAGTATAGCGGCGGATGGACCAATTCCAAGGACTATAAAGCACTGATGAAGTCCAAGGAAAAGAAGGACATGGACGCCAGCGTCAAAGGCTACAATTCTCTGTTAAACGGCGGCTATGGCGGATATGCCAAGGCAAATGGCCTGACGGACTATACCGCCCGACTGCAAAATATGTTGGGCGGCATCTTAAAGTCAAAGTTTTCCTATGACGCAGACAATGACGCTGCATACCAGGCCTATAAGGCACAGTACCAGGCGCAGGGCCGTAATGATATGCTGGACGCTATGGGCCAGATGGCGTCAGCAACAGGTGGCTATGCATCCTCTGCGGCGACTACGGCGGGTAATGCTGCCAACCAGGCACAGCTGAACAATCTGTCTAATATACAGTCGCAGCTTCTGTCCCTGGCATATCAAAAGTATGACCAACAGCAGCAAGGCAAGCAGAACGCCTATGACCTTCTTGATAGTGTGAATCAGCAGCAGTATGGACGGTATCAGGACGCTGTGGGTAACGCCTATAACAAGATGGATTACAACACGAATCGGTTCAATACTTCCTATTCCAATGACTACGCAAAATGGAACGATGATCGCAGCTTTGCTTCCGGTCAACAGCAGTATTACGGCAACCTGAACGAGAGCCAGCAGGCACGCAAACAGGAAAGGGCTATTGCCGATCGGAACAACAAACTGCAGCGGAAAATTCTTAACAAGAAGTAAGGAGGGATTGGATGAGTTACAGTTCTAAGACCAGAAAAGCGCTTGGCAAGGTGAAACAGTCTGCGGCAACCAAGAATGCACAGAAAAACAGGAACGACTATGACAAGAAACTCAGCGCAATTGGCCCTTACCGTAACGGTACATTCGCTAAGATGGTAGAGGGTGCGGTGGATGATATTCTCAATCGCCGTGCCCAGTCTTCCAATTTCGGCAACGCTGATGTGTTCGGCGATTATGCCAGAGACTATGCGGCGCTTTCTAAGCTGGCAGCAGCGGACACGCAGACTAACGCAGAAGAGAATATGGCCGGTGGCTATGACACGGACTACGCCGCACCTGCTGCCCAGCAGAGCTATATGAACGGATTGGCCGGTCAGAATGAGGACTTGCTGTCCAAACTGTCTACGGCAAACCAAATCCGCTCCGGGGAAATGGAGAATAAAGCCGCCGGTGGGCAGCGAGCCAACGAGGCCGGTGCGTTTGATTACCAAAAGTACCAGGACAAGGTGGAAGCTCTACAAAACGCACGCTCTCTGTGGGACGCAGCGGTGGAAAAGACCGGTGCGGTAGATAGCCAGGCATACGGTGATAACCTGTCCTTCCTTAGCGATATGGCTAAATACGAGGGCAACTTGGGTGAGAGCAAGGCGGACAGAGCGCTCTCCAAGTGGAAGGCTGATCAGGATTACCAGCTGGATGTACTGCAGTGGAAACGGCAGCAGGAGGAAGCTGCCAAGGCCGCAAAGGCTGCAAAGGCCGCAAGGGCTGCACGCTCTTCTCGCTCTTCCAGATCCAGTGGACGCGGTGGCTACGGAACCGGGTACGGAAAATCAAAAGGCAATGGGTATGCATCTTCTAATGTGAAGTCATCATGGGAAGAAAAATTTGGACATTCAAGATATGAGAATAGAGGGGAAAGATGGACGGAACGGCAAATGGATGGCTTTGTTAGAACCGTTGGCATGAATCGCAGCCAGCAGGGTAAAGCGGAAGCGATCGAGGATGCATATTTTGAGGGCCATATATCTAAATCTCAATACAATACATTGTGTCGAAATTATGGGATAACGCCTAAGAAGAAATAGTACAAAGGAGAGTTTCAAATGGGATATTGGGCAGACTTACAGAAATCTGTAAAGGAAAAGGACAAGCGTGAGGGTGTCCGCCGTTCTGATTATATCAATCGAGATGTGGTGAAAAAAGCTGCTGTTACTGGTGCTCAGGAGAGTGACCAGGCTAAAAATGCCAACTGGAGAGCTTCATCTGCTGCGTTGAAGGCTGTTGACGATTTTGATGTACCGAAACTGTACCAAATCGCTGAGGCAAGAGTGAATGCCGCTGGATACGATGCGAGTCAGTCATATTTGCGCGCACAAAGAAGTCAGGCGCGCAAGGATCGTTTCGCTACGGCAGTAAAACAGTTTGCCAGTTTGGGTACAGATGAGTACAGTTCTGCTAAAGCAGAGCACCAGCAGGCGGATAGTCGTTACGATGCTGTGAACGAAAAACTCAAGGCTCTAAAAGAGGCAGAGAAAGAAGCAAAAAAGAAAGGACAGGACACAGGAGAAAACAAAGATGCTAAACATTTATTTAAGTCTGTTCTCAAAGACCAGAAAAAGAACGAGTGGGAGTATAGTCAAGAGAGCAATTTAAAGTTGCTGAACAGCAATGCAGATGTTGCAGCCGTTGTTGCTGCGGCAGCCAAGGCTAAGTCTAATGCGGAAACTGCACAATCAAATATTGACAATACTCAAGCGCTGGCAATGCAGCCTGGTAATACTTCTGCGTTTCAGGGCTTGCAACAGTATCAGAAAGACTACCAAACCGCATATAATGATTACCAGGCTGCGGTAAAGCAGTTACAAAGTAATGGCTATGACGCTGAAAGTCTGATTGATACATATTCCAGAAAACGAAACGAGATAGAAACACAAAAGTTGAGTGAACAGATGGCTGACTTCTCAGATAAACACCCGGTAGCGTCATCGGCTGCGTATGTAGCGCTTAACTCCGCTCAGACAAGTGTCCTCCCGCAGATTGCAAAAGAGGGACTGAGTTCTGCAATTACCGGCAAATACAAGCCGCTTGACACCAACACTGGTGCCTTTGGGGCCACAAATCTGCGAGATGCCATTGCAGATAAGAATTCCGAAAACATCCAGAACAAAGTGTTGGACAAGACAAATAGCGAATTTGCATCAAAAGCAGCAAGTTTCCTATATCAGACCGGACTTTCTATTGGTGATTTTGGCTCGTTAGCCGCTTTGCCTGAGCCGCTATCTTTGGCTATCATGAGTTCCGGTGCAGCGGCAAGCACAGCAAAAGATGCAACACAGCGTGGCCTTTCTGCCGACAAGGCTATGTACACGGCAACGGCTGCAGCTATTGCAGAGTCCTTTTTTGAAAAATTTAGTCTTGAAAATCTGAAAGCAATGAAAGCCAGCGGAAAGACAGGGTTTGTCAATCAACTGATAGATGTTGCGAAGCAAAGTTTTACCGAGGGTTCAGAAGAATTCTTTAACGATCTGGCCAATGCGGCTTCCGATTTTATTATCAATGGACGAGATGCAGGCTTGGCACAACAATATCAATATCTTGTTAATAAAAAAGGCTTTAGCAAAAAGGAAGCCGCAAAGAAAGTGGCGGCGAACTTTGGAATGCAAATCGGTGAGTCCTTTTTGGGCGGCGCTATTTCCGGTGGTGCTCTTGGTGGTGCGGTGTCTACAATGAATTCAATTGAGGGTGCCAAGATTCAGCATGAGTATTCTCAATACGGAAAAGATTTGCGCCGCAGCGGGAATGCTGGAGAGTTGATTGACGCCGGGCTGACAGCAGATAAGAATTCTAAGCTGTATCGCATTGCCGCCGAGCTGGCTGATGCAGAGGATAGCGGCAAAACTATATCCAAGCGGCAGCTGGGAAAGCTGGCTATGGAAATGCAGACCAGCGATGATGCTGCGACTACGCAGGCTCAAAAGACCGTGCTGGAGGACGCTGTGCGCCAACGGCTGCAAGACAGCGGCGTTAAGAATGTGGACAAGGCCGCCAGCCGCTTTGTGAGCAGTTATTTCGACGGCGAAGGGAAGATTAAAGGGGACAAGGCCACAAAGGCCCTGTACGCCGAGCTGCAGGACAATAGCACTGACTGGGCGCAATCTACTACCCGCAGTATGGCCTATGAAATGCTGCGTGGCGGTTCTTCTGCTGCATATATGAATGAACTGCTTGTAAACCCAAAAGCAAAAGGGTATAATGAGTTCAAGGATACCTATGGTGGTATCACTGAGGCTAAAATTGCCCAGTTGGAGCAGGAACGCTTAGAACAAGAACCTGCCGAACAGAGAGAGACTGAGCACGGCTCTGCGGACGCGAGTTATAATGCGCTGGTCACTGAAGTTGCCACGCCGGTGGATTTGCAGCGGGCAGAGCCTGTGCCGGAGAGCCAGGTGAAAGGCGTTCTTAAGGTGCAGGACGGCCATACCGTGGTCGAGCTGCAAGACGGTACGAAGACCACTACGGATTATGTGCAGTTCAACAACCCCAACACCAAGGCGGTCTACAAGAGCGCTGCCAAGTTTGGATCCCTGGGCGCTTATGCGCTGGTAAATAATTATGACAGCAAGGTCAACCCTTATTCCTATCTGCACGCGGCGGAGAGCTTTTACAACGCCGGTGCGTCAGGCAAGATTACATTTGACCAGGCAGCCAATACACTGTCTGCACCGATTGAAATGGGGATTATGGACCGTGGTGCTGCCAATGAGTTGTTCCTGAGCGGTCAGGAGCAGTCTAAGGAGATCGGCACCACCAAGACCGCCGTTACCAAAGCAAATAAGAACCAGGGCGGCGTTGTAACGCTGACCGGAGAAGCTACGGTTACCCCGCAGGAAAAGGAAGTCCTGGATCGTGTGGCGGCCAAGACCAAGCTGGATATTGTGCTGGACGGCAGCCTGGAAAGCAACGATAACGGCTATATTGATCCTGCCAACGGCAAGGTGGTGCTGAACCCGGACAGCGGGCATATCTACGCCACCCTTATGCACGAGCTTGGCGAGTACACCCATGCCTACAACACGGCGGAAATGATGGACGCCTGCCGGCCGATTGTGGAGTATATGCTGGCAACCGGCGATTATGCGCACGATGACAAGATTGACCTGCTGCAGAAGTATGTAGATGGGTACAGCGAGAACGGCAAGCAGTATTCTATTGAAGATGCCGTCAGCGAGATGATCTTTGACTTTATTAGCGGTGAGGCAAGCACGCAGGAGGGCGGCGAGAAGTTTGCCAAGTGGCTGGCAGAAGATGCGGACCTGACCCAAAAAGAAAAGAAGTCCGTTATCGAAAAGATCAAGGACTTCTTTGCAAAATTGCTGGACGCTGTGCGCAGCGTGATTGAGGGACAGGGTACACTGAATACCACTGCACGAGCCGGTCAAAAGGCGGCGCAGCAGGTGCCGGTGCTGGACGACTTCTTTAACGCACTGGACAATGCCATTGACAACCGCCAAAGAATGCTGGATGGTGAGCAGAATTCAACCGAAAGCAGTTCGATTGAGACAATTCGCCTAAGTAAGAAGATAGACACGCCGCTATCTGAGGTTACCAACGATGTGCTGTCTATGGCTGACGAGAAAGCGAAGCAAAACGCAGCGGAAGATACATATATTCGTATCATTAAGAATACACCGCAGGTTATTCTCGAACATGTGAATGGATCAGAAGATTTAGAAGTGATTATGCGCTTCGACAAATATTATCTTGCCGCCAGGCGCGATGGCGTTCTGGATGGGCACTACCATAACCTGGGCACTCTTATGTCCGAACTGCCGCGTTATATCGAACAGCCGGATGCAATTATACGATTAGAAAATGGGCGGCTGAATGTGATTTCCGATTTAGGCGGAAAGAATGGTCTGATTTCCATTGAACTCAGCACGGTAAAGGATATCAATTCCAAGTATCAAAAGTACAATTTGGTGGTCACCGCTTTTGAACCGAAAACTAATTATCTAAAAAATACAATCAAAAAAGCTGTAAAAGTGCATTATGAAAAAAAGGACCTGTCGCAAGTTAATCACCAACTGTATGAGTGGTTGGCAATTATTAACGACAAATCCTCTAACACCAAGGTATCACAAAATGGATCCGGTGTCAATACTCATTCTATGCAGAAAGGGCAAAAAAATGCACAGAACGGCAAAAAAAACACCAGGCATTCCTTGGAAGTGGACAGCCAGGGCAACGAACTGACGGAGGCGCAGCAGCGGCGGTATAAGCATGTGGCGCCGGAGCTGCGGGACGAGGACGGTAAGATCAAGCCGTTCTACCACGGTACTGCCAGAGCGGACCGGGTAGGTTATGTGTTTGACCCCAAGCGGGCAACCTCCGGGCCGATGGCGTATTTTACGGACGATCCGGATATTGCCACAAATTACAGCAGGGACAAAGCAGATACTTCTCTCGCCTACGATAGCGATTATGACAGCTACGAGACCCAGTTTCAGGTAAACGGCAAGCCGGTTACAGAATACTGGAACACCTTGACCGCAGCCGAAAAGAAAGCAATGACTGAGAAGATCAAGCAGGTCACATTGGACGACAACAATAACATTGTCTTGAAGCCCGGCAATCAAATAGGCATTGGTAGCTTCAGCGACTACGAATTGCACCGTGCCAAGGGCAATGCGCTGTCCGTACTGGTAGATATGTGGCTTGGTGATGGAAATCTTTGGAATGAAGAAAGCCGTTTCTTGGATGTGCTAAAAGCGGTGGGTATTGATCAGGCCCAGTACAATGACCCGGACTACCGGGAAGAAAAGGTGTATCAGGCTTATCTGAATATTACCAATCCGTACAACACCGGCAAGCTGGATCAGTCCTTTATTGATGATTTGCAGTCGTATGTGGACGATGCAGACATGAGCCGGTACGACACAGACAATGCCCAGGCGGATATGTGGGATAAGAACGGCATTCCTATTGAGGATTGGCTGGAGCGGTTGCAGGACGATTTGGATAACGGCACAACCCATGCTTGGACCACGGTGCCGGATGTAGTCACGGACTTCTTGAAGGACAGCGGCTATGACGGTATTGTAGATCAGGGCGGCAAAAACGGCGGCGATCAGCACACGGTTGCAATTCCGTTCTACTCCAATCAGATCAAAGAGGTTACCAATGGTAATCCTACCGACAGTCCGGATATTCGATACTCAAAGCGGGTTGGGTTTGATAATGCTCTGACCGGTGCTGAAAAGAAAAAGTATAACAGAGCGTTGCAGACAGGTGAAGACGCCGGACTGCGCATTAGTGACAACTCTATACTGGTGGAGTGTGAGAACAACTCCAAGTACCAGTACAAGTATGTGGTCTATGATGATATGGAAGATGGACCTGTTATCCGTGATGTGTACGCCATTGGTAGAATTGACCCAAATGTGGAGGACGATGTTGCTTCACAGTGTCATAACATAGCAAGATATATCAACGATGTAAAGGAGTTACACTATGATAACCAGCAAGTATATGAATCTATACTCAGATCTCGCGTTGAAGGTACTGCATACCTACTCGCCGGGTACAATAATCGAAGCAAACGATTTCATGTCATCGGACGAGGCAGTGTTGAAAATGGAACAAATACTCTCAACAAATCCGTCAGAGAGCGAACTGCTGGACAAGATACACGAGCTGCAGGAGGACTGACGGAGAGCCGCAAGTCCAAGAGCATTGACGACACCGGGCGTACCTCTCTGCTGCGGGATGACAAGCGGTTGGACGAGATGAACATTACCCTGCGCCAGGTGTTTGACAGTCAAGAGCTGGAGACCGGGCACCATACTTCCCAAACCCAGGTGCAGCGTGTGGCCCGGCAGCTGAAGAAGTCTACCGGCAGCAAAATGGATACACCCCGCCTGATGGTGCAGCTGAAAGGGCTGTTTGACTACATTGGCAACAACGATGATGTGACCTTTTCGTCTGTCATGGACCAGGCAAAAGAAATTGCCCATGAGCTGCTGGACAGCACCCCGGAACACACAGTGCGTGACGAGTACGCCCAGGAGGTTTTGGACACGCTGCGGGGTATGGCAATCACGCTGTCCGATGAGCAAAAGGCGGAGACGGCCTACCACCATGATCGGTACGGCAACTACCGCAAACGACTGTTTGGTGCGGTCAATCTGGCTAAGAATGGACAGTCTTTGGATAGCGCTTGGCAGGAGCTGGCTGAACTGTACCCAGGCACTTTTGATGCTGAGGAGAACAGCCAGAACATGCCGGAGCGACTGCTGGAGATCGTGGAGGAGTTGAAGGATTCTTATTATTCCTATGACGGTATGGACATGGACGATGCTGCCACTACCGTGGCCTATGATATTTTTGATGCGTACATGGACACCCCGGAGTATAAGACCTATGCTCAGCGGCAGAACGATCGCTTTACTGCGATGCAAAACAAATACCGCAAGCGGCTCCAGTCCGTTAAAGACGATTACCGCCAGCGGTATGAAGAGAAGCTGAAGGCGGTACAATCCAAGAGTCGGCAGGACAAAGCAGATATGCGCACCCAGTACGCCGATCAGCTGAAAGCCCAGCGGCAGCTATACGCAGAACGGCGGCATCGCGATGTGGAAAAGCGGCGCAAGACGGTCCAGAAGAACAAAATCAAGAAGCAGATACTGGACTTGATGAGCCTGGCGGCAAACGGCGGCAAAGAGCGCCGGGTGCCCAATGGACTTCTGGACAGCGTGAAAGAACTGGGTCGGGCTGTGGTACTGGACGGCAAGGCCGGGGAGAGGCTGGATGGCTACCTGAATAAGGTTAGAGACGGCTTTGACAAAATAGAAGGCAATGACAGCCAAAAGACCGAGTATGCCACTCTGGTGGAGGACTACAACAATCTGTTTAAGGGACAAATCCTCCAGTTAAAGGAGAGCATTGGCGACAAGTCCATTAACGACATGACCGCTGATGAGCTGGGACAAACCTATCAGCTGATCCGGTCGGTCAAAAAGGCTGTTACCAACAGCAACCGCCTATTCAAGGCGGAGAAGGCTGCCACGGTGGAGAGCCAGGGCCAGCAGATCATTCGGGAACTGAAGGGTAGTAAAAAGGATCCCAATGGTAAGAAGACCAACGAGTGTATCGAGTTCATGAAAGGCTTTGGCTACAACACCCTAAAACCGGAGTATTTCTTTGCAATGCAGGGCTCGCCTACGCTGCGTAAATATTTCCATAATTTGCGCATCGGTCAGGACACCTGGGCCAGAGATTGCTACGATGCGCGGCAGTATTCTCAGCGCATGAAAGAGAAGTACCATGCCTACAACTGGAACCAAAGAAGGACCTTTACCTTGGAGACCCAGTACGGCGAAAAGCTGAAATTCAATTTGCAACAGCTGCTCTATCTGTATGCGCTCAGTCGGCGCGAACCGGCAATGCAGCACTTGACCCAGGGCGGTATGGTGTTTGACAAGGTATCTACCCGCTCCAAGCGTGGCAAGCGCATTGTGGAGCTGACGGACAACACGGCGCACCCGCTGACCGTAGAAGACATTGCAAAGGCCACGGATATGCTCACCAAGGAGCAGAAAGCCTACGCCCAGGATATGCAGCGCTATTTGGCGGATACAATGGGCGCTAAGGGCAACGAGGTATCTCGGGTGATGTACGATATGGACCTGTTTACGGACAGCGACTATATCCCCATGCGTTCCGCCGGTGATTATGTGCAGTACATTCAGGACAAGGCCAATGGTGACGCCAAGATCAAGAACAGCGGCTTTACAAATCAGCTGAATGTACACGCCAACAACGCCCTGGTCATTTCGTCTTTCGATGACGTGTGGGCCAATCATGTAAATGATATGGCGTTGTATCATGCGTTCACGCTGCCGCTGGAGGACTTCCAGCGGGTGTACAACTACCACACCCAGGTGGGCGAAAATGGTACGGTATCGCAGGCGGTGCGTGGCTATATGGACACGGAGTCCAAACGGTATATTGAGCAATTCATCCGAGACCTGAACGGCGGTGTGCGACCGGACAATGGCTCACGGTATGTGAACAAGGGTATCAGTCTGTTCAAGAAGGGTGCCGTGTTTGCGTCTGCTTCTGTGGCTATCCAGCAGCCATCTGCGATCGCCAGAGCGATGGCAGTTATTCCGGCTAAGCATTTTGTGGCCACGACTGTTAGCAAGCGGGATTATGCGCAGCTGAAAAAGTACGCCCCGGTGGCTATTGTCAAGGAGATGGGCTACTTTGACACCGGCATGGGCAAGACGGCCACGGACTGGATCAACGAAGACAAGCCGCGTGGATTTGGCCAAAAGCTGGGAGCGCTGTTTACGGATAGCGACTACCGGGACAGCGTGCTGTCTGCGCTGCCGGAAAAGGCGGATGAACTGACCTGGGCACATATCTGGAATGCCTGCGTACACGAGGCCAAAACAGATTTTCACCTAACCGGTGAGGCTGCATACCAGAAGGCCGGGGAACGGTTCTCTGAAGTGGTGGACCGCACCCAAGTGTATGACTCTGTATTTTCCCGATCCGGTATGATGCGTTCGTCTGATAACGCTATGAAGATGGCAACGGCCTTCATGGCTGAGCCTACCACTTCTCTGAACATGCTGGTGGACGCTGCGTACCAGGTGAAGAACGGAAATGCCCCAAAGTCCTATGGCGCAAGGGTTGTTGGATCGCTTGTGGCAGCTGCGGCGCTCAACGCTATTCTTCAGTCTATCGTTACAGCAGCACGAGACGATGATGACGATAAGACTTACCTGGAAGTGTACCTCGGCCAGCTTCTGCCGAATATGTGGAGCAACTTGAACCCGTCGGGGCAAATTCCGATGCTGAAAGATGTAATCTCTATTTTTCAGGGATACGATGTGAGCCGGGCAGATATGAACCTGTTTGCGGATTTGTATGACGCCGTACAGGCTATGGATAGTGACACCATCAGCACTGGCCAGAAGATCAACCGCTTGGCCGGCGCCTTGTCCGCCTTTGTCGGCCTGCCGTATAAGAATGTGGCCCGGGATGTGCAATCTGTATTCAATGTGATCCACAAGGCCACCTTAGATATGCACACTGGCGCAACCGGCACCAAGGAAGTGTTTAATGACGAGATGAAGGGCCAGCTGATCATTGATGATCTGCTGGAGAAGTTCGGCATTGAGATGTTCCCGGATACAGACAAGTCCGCAAAGCTCTATAAGGCTGTATCTACCGGCGATCAGGAGACCGTTGATCGTATGCAGAGAGAGGCCGGAGACGATGAGACCTTTAACCGTATGCTGGTGGCTGCGGTCAAGGCCAATGACCAGAATGCCGGCAAGGCTGCGCAGGCTCATTTGGAGGGTGACTATGACGGCTTTGATGCTCGGTTGCAAGATATTATCAAGCTGGGCTTTAGTGACGAGATCGCTGTTAAGGCAGTAGATGGTATTGAGTCCGCCGCCAAGGCATTGGTCACGGCCAAGGAGAATGACGACGGCACAGAAGAGTATAAGGCAGAGTACAAGGAGAAGTTCGACCAAGTGGTAGCCACCGGCTTTGATGCCAAGGCGCTGGAGAAGTATGTGAGCGATCATGTAGACACCAGCAATGAGCCTAAGGGCAATATGAAGTCGCGCTATGATTACAGCGATGTGGCGCTGGCAATCAGTAAGAATGACAACTCTGGCACCAAGCGTATGCGCCAAGACCTGATAGACACGGCTGTCAAGAACGGCTATACCAAGGACAAGGCTGAGGATATGGTGGACAAGGCCATACGCCGAGAATTCGCCAAGTCTGACGAACGGCTGCTGCGTGCTGCGGAAGCCTATAAGGTTGGCGCGTTTGATACATACGAGGCGAATGTGCGGGCCATTGCTTCGGATGACTACTTCACGATGGATGAAGTGGCAACGATGGCTAAGGGCCATACCAACAAGACCGGCATACCGTACAGCAGCTCCGATGTGGTCAAGGCTATGGATACCAGTTCCGGCAAGGTGAAAAGCATTATCTCACAGCTTGAGAAAGCCGGAAAAGCGGGCAAAGACGGTGCTTATATCAAGAGCCGCATTACCGCTGCGTACAAGGATAAGTACATTAAGGGTGATGAAACTACCCGCCGAAATATTCGACAGAAGATGTACAACACCGGACTGTACACGGCAGACGAGATCTATAAGCGAACGAATGCCTGGCTGAAAAGCAAATAATCCGCAATCGGGGGGGTGACGAAAGTCGCCCCCCTTTTGCTATACTCAATGAGAGGTGAGAACATGAACATGGTACAGATGTATATATCTCTTGATGTGTGCAGACCCGGTTTGCAGGAAACGGTATATGTGACCGGCGGAGATCAGGCGTCAAGAGAGCTGTGCATTTCGCTGAATGTGGGCGGCGTTCCGCTGGATATGCAATCCGGCGAGGTAACAGCTGCTTATTACTCGATGATCAATAATAGTCCAGTGTTAGGTGAGTGTCGGCTGGAAGGCGGGCGTATCATTCACGAACTGACGGCTACTGAGTGTGCCAACACACATACTGCCAATATCCGTGTACAGGATGCAGATGGTGCGGTACTGTATTCTCCGCAGTTGCAAGTGGTGTCCAGCGCACCTATTTACAGTGATAGAGCCTTATCACAGAGTGATGAACTGTCCGCTCTGACCAAGGCCCTGGCAGATACAATGAAGAGCCAGGTCGCAGGTATCACAGAGAGTGCGGCTAACGGTGTGCACACCTATACGGTCACATTCGGTGATAACAGCACGAGGACTTTCACTGTGCAAGATGGAGCAGCCGGGCCGCAGGGCATTCCTGGCACGGACGGCAAAGACGGAGCGCCAGGCGCGGATGGTGCTCCCGGTAAAAATGGTACGGACGGTCGTGGTATCAATATTGCGTGGGTGAATGACAATGGAGAGCTGCAACTGGAGTATTCTGACGGCGAAGAGGATAACTTGGGTAATGTTAAGGGGCCGCGTGGTGCAAAGGGCGTAAAGGGCGACACCGGTGCACAAGGACCTGCCGGTGCGGATGGCATTGGTATCACCGATGCACAAATCACAGAAGACGGAGAGTTGCAGATCACTTACACAGACGGTACGACTGTACTTCTGGGTGAGGTCGTAGGCCCCAAGGGCGATACAGGTGCCGCAGGCAAAGACGGCGTGAACGGTAATGATGGTGCCAAAGGCGACAAGGGAGATAAGGGGGATCCCGGTGAACCAGGCGCATCTGGCGTTGAGACCTGGGAGCCTGTGTTTACCAAGACTTTCGACGCTGATACAACGGACAAGCAAAACTGGATTTTGTCTAAGCCGTGCAGAAAAATTAAGTTGCGCATGGTTAGCATTGGAACTACTACCAATAGTAGTGCCGGAGACCAAACTGTATATTTGAATTCGTACACCTCTGAGACTTACATACCCAATGCGTTTCGTTTCGATGTTGCAAAAGATAAGGGAAGCTTCGTTGTTGCAGAGGTTGAATTGACTGCTGACATGGTGCGTGTAATGCAAAACAAATCAGATAAGTCAAGTGGCTTCAACCCAGCTGATGTCATGAAAAAAGGCTGTATATGGCTTAGCAACAAGGTTAACTTCAACATATTCAAGGATGTGGAGGCTCACGGTGCGATTAAGTCGTTAGGTTTCCCAACCAATGGACGAACAATTGGTGCAGGCACGCAAGTTGAAGTGTTGGGGGTGGCAAAATGAGCATTGAAACCGAAAGTCGCATTGCATTTCTTAAGGCTGAGCTGGCGGAGACCGACTACCTGTGTTTGAAATTTACAGACGGCGCTTTATCCGAGGAAGAGTATGCGCCAATCCGCCGGCAGCGGGCGGCGTACCGGGCAGAGATCAATGCGCTGCAAGGGGGTGAGACCGATGTATAGTGCATTCGTCACAGCCGCCCTGACTGCTGCCGTGTCAACGGTGGTAGGCAGTGCCGTGTCTGCCGTTATCGCTTCATTGATCGCTCGGAAGAAAAGCAAAAAGGCAATAGATGAAGTAAACAGCGCACGGTACGCAGCGATTGAAAACGGCTTGCAGTCAATGCTGCGCGCCGAGATCATTCGACAACACGACAAGCATACCGAGCGGAGATATTGCCCGCTGTATGCCAAAGAAGCTATGGTCAAGGTGTATGACGCCTACCATGCCTTGGGCGGCAATGGTATGATGACACGATTCTATAATGAAATAATTGCGCTCCCGGAGGAGCCGCAAAAGGAGGATTAACTATGAAAGTAACCGCAGGAACAATCGCAAGAACCGTCGTGTTGGCGGTATCTCTGCTGAATGTACTCTTGAACGCCTTTGGCAAGAACCCGCTTCCGTTCAGCGATGATGAAGTCTATACTGCTGTGTCAACGGTGGTAGCCGTGGCTGCTTCCCTGGTCGCCTGGTGGAAGAACAACAGCTTTACAAAGGCCGCTTTGAAAGCGGATGAAACCCTGGCGCTGGAACGGACAGAGACAGCAGAGAGCGAGGCGGTAAACAATGAGTAAGCTGTATTACTGCCGGCAGACCACCGAAAAGTGTAAATCTATCAGATACCCCAGCAAGACCCACCCCTATAAATACGGCACTTCCGGCTGTATCTACACAAGTGGCTGCGGGGTGTGCGCCAGCCTTATGGTGCTCCATAACTTCGGCTTTACCAGCTTAGACACCGCTGCTTGGACACAGAAGTGCCTACTGATGGGCGCACGGTCCGCAGATGGCACCAACATGGATAAGGTGGCGGAGTTCATCGAGTGGCATTTCTCCATCGTAAGCAAGCGGGCAAAGACCGTTACTGACTTGAAGAAACACCTAAAAACAGGCGGCAAGGCTATTGTGTGCGTATCTGGTGGTGGAAAGCAACTGTTCAGTAATGGCGGCCACTATATCTACATTGGCGGCCTGGACAAATCCGGTAACCTGATCGTTCTGGACCCGTATTGGTATGACGGAAAGTTCACTTTGACTGCCGCACGCCGCAAATACACCCGCGTGAAAAACGGCAGAGAAGTGTATGTACAGCCTGCTGCCCTTGCTTCCGACATCAGCGGCATTTGGCTATTCACCAACGCCAAGGGTGCCAAGACAGTGTATGCGGAAAGTGATGTAAATTACCGCAAGGCAAGCCCCAAGGCGCCAACCGTGAAGCCCGGTACATACACCACAACAGCGGTGCGTGGTATTTACAAAGGCGCAGGTGCTGCTGCCGGACGCAAGAAGGTCAAGGATCTGACCACGGACGGACGGCGCCACGCTACAAGCAGTAAGAAGACCGCAGACGCTATGTTCCGAGCCGGCACCACCATTACCGTGCAGGAGGTCAAGCTGCTGTCCACCGGCAACCTGTGGGCACGCTGCCCCTCCGGCTGGCTGTGTATCTGGGAAAAGGATATTGACCGTAAATTCATCAAGTGAAGCAGAAAGCCCACCGAATAACGGTGGGCTTTTTCATATATGCTTTTTTACTTAATATTAGTGAAAGGTATTGACAATCATTGCCTCCTTGTAGTATAACGAAAAACAAAGGAGGAATGAAAAATGATTGTGGAAGATACCAAGGATTTGGTTGAAACTGCGGACTATGTGATCATCGAAGCTGTTTTAGTGGATGATGGACTGCGTTACAAACAACTTTCTGTTGGCGTTAAAGCCAAAAATGGTGATATTATCCGCATAATTCCAATATCGACAATGCTCATGTGAGAAAAGGCCGGGCGGTTCACAAGACTGTTCGGCCTTTTTCTACGCTAATTATATCTAAATGCAATAAAGAGGCCCGGATGGGGAACTGGGTGCCAGTTTGCGCTATTTGTCCCAGCGGTATTCTATGCCGTATCCGGAGCTGAAGGGTCTGCTTACGGACATTGGTGTGGAGGAGCTGGGGCACCTGGAAATGATCGGCGCCATGGTGCACCAACTGACCCGCAACTTGACGGAAAAGCAGATCGAAG
>ERZ506982.110-NODE-110-length-50399-cov-15.1335_pt1 | contig 50399 bp, 51 predicted proteins | sample MGYA00512886_ERZ506982 | MGnify/ENA metagenome assembly ERZ506982 | reverse complement strand
AATAAGTCGCAATGAGGATACTCCTGTATTTTACGAGATGCCATCTCGAAAGCCTTTGTAAAGCTGTCCAATGAAACTTCCGAAAGTTCATTCACAAATAATCCAATCTCTTTTTCGGTCAATTCTTCACGAAACGAAAACAATTCATTCATATCAATTTTCAATAATCGTGCCAAAGCTGGAAGTAATGAGATATCCGGATATGTATTTCCCTTTTCCCATTTATTTACCGCAGGAGTTGACACTCCCAGATAATTTGCCACCTGTTCTTGTGTTAATCCCACAGTTTTTCTATAGTTTTTTATCTGTTCACCAATACGCATTGTTCTCACCTCCTGTTCTCGCTATAATTATATCGTTACTAGTTCATGTTTACAATTAAGCCTTTGTTTAATTATCATTCTGTTTTTTTAACTTCTAATTAATTTTTATCTCATGTCTCTACCATCTATTCTTACACATAAATTATTTCTCTCACCACAATTTCTTCCGCGCCGGCTTTGACATTATTCATCAATCTAACCCACCTCATCTGATCCTGCCTCTTTAAGTTTTCATTTACACCCTGTTTTTCTACCATCTGTTTCATTAACACTTCTACCTGCTCTGTTGCTTCCTGGTCAATCTGATTCAGATGTGCTGTCAGCTTGCCAGATAATAACAAGTTTTGATACCGTATTGGTCTATGTTCTTTCAAAAACTGTTTCCGTAACATTCCATATTTTCCATATGTCGGTTCTTCCTCATTCAATACCAGATCCGGCAAATAATAATCTCCACACAGGATATAGCTTAATCCATTCTTTTCATCATAAATGTGTTTTTCCATGATTTTATCTCTCCATTTCTCTATTTTTTGATTTATTTTTCTTACGCTGCTGATTCTCCATCTCACTCTTTTTTATTCCCCAGGCTAATCTTTCATGAATACTTCCCTTCGGCATTTGTTCCATCCGCTGCTTTTCTTCCAGAGCTTTCTCATTGCGAATATCCTGCTGTACTGCCGCATCTACCGTCTCTATTCCCAGAACACGCACAACACGATCATACCTATCAGAAACGCCTTGCATTATATTCTTTTCTTCTGATAATTTATGATTTTCTTTACGCATATCATCCAACTCCTTCTGAATACCGTTATATTTTTGTTTCAGCTTTTGATATTTGCTCTTCCAATTTTCCACCTCTTTTGTAAGTTCTTTAACCTGTGCAGCCATTGCCCCAACCTTATTTTTTATCTGAAGAAACAGCGGTTTGATTTTTTTGTCCCGGTAAGTCGCTGCCCGTTCCAACGTGCCAGCTTCCGGTAACAACATTTTAACTGTTCCATATTCTTTTATTTCCTTACTCACATTATCCATAATCGGCTGTAACTGTTCCCTGCGTTCTTCCAGGCTTTTTAATTGCTTTTCTGCTGCTTTTTTATCTCTAAGCGCCTGTTCTTTACTTTCCTTTAAAAACTGTACGTCTTCTCTGGATTCTACGATTTGTAAAGCCAGTCCTTCGTTCTCTGCTGTCAAGTATTCTTTTTCCTGTTCTAGCGCCTGTACTTCCTTTTTCCGTTCTTTCTTTTTGAAATTGTAAACGTCCAAATGTTCCTCATGAGTACCTTTCTGTTCCCATTCAATTCCATGTTGCTTTGCAATCTCAGCCAGAACTTCTTTTTCATGATTTATCCACTGATTCATCTCCGTATCATGCTTATTTCCACCTTGAAATCCCAGACTTTTTAATGCCTGTTTCAATGAAACCCTGGTGTCCATTCCTTTTCCTTTCCAGCCAGTTACATAAGGAATGAAATCGATATGCAAATGTGGAGTAGCTTCATCCTGATGCAGATAGCAACTAAATACCCGAAGTGTCGGATTTCGTTTCTGGAAATCTTTCACATACTCATTCAGTACCTTTACAGCCAAATCTCCCTCTTCTGTTCCAACAGCCGTATCTTCTCGGTTTCCAATCTGGAAAATCACTTCATGGAACAACTTTTCCTGTTTCCCCTGACGAATCTTTTCATAATAATTCGTGATCTGCCGATCTTTTCTCTTCCCGACATTATACCGTTCTACAGCTTCATCAAATAGTCCTTCATAGACGTCTTTCAGATTCTCATTCTGGTAACAAATATTTAGTTGTACTCTGTCTGGATCAACATTTTCTGCTATAAAATTTCGTCTGTTATGAGCCAGAGAACCAGTCCCGATCATACCGCTGATTGTTCGTTTCATCGTCATCTTCCTCACCCCACTTTCTAAAATCAGTGCCAGATATGGCACATAAATTTGTATATTTGCCAACAATGGCATAAAAAGAAATCTTCGCCGGATACGGCGGTTTTGTTACTTTTGTCAAAAGTAACGCAAAAGCACTTTCGACATCCGTTCCGTCCATCAAAAGTACCCTTGCGCCCTGCCGGAGGCTATTCCTCCCGTTGGTCGGTTCACTCCTGCGTTACTTGTATGACTGACTTATCCCGGTATCCTTACCCGGATATATTCCAGGTCACCACAATACGGTGTTCCTACAAGATACCATTCTCTTGCAGGATTCATTTCCATTCTGGTCTGAACCCATTCATCATCAAGCAACACTTCCAGACATTCTCCACAGTGAAATCCCGTATCAATCCATAAATCTGATGATAATAATCCATATCTTTTGTTATAACTGTTGTATCCTAATCTTCCTTCTTTCATTGTGACATTCTCCCTTCCACTTATCGTTTTCCATAAGGACGCCCTGTTTCAGGGCCCCCTTTACAATTTTTCAGCTCCAAACAAATTGTCAATATATCCATAACGTTCCGTCTGTGCCTTATCAGACCTCTCCTTGTCTGCTATCTACAGGTGCGTGACACGCTCCTGTAATAAGGCAGTCAGAAAGAATCTTTACCATCGAAAGTTCTCTGGTATTCCCCGCCTGTCCAGATATTCCTGCCGGGATTTTTCCCGTTCTTCCTCTGTCGGTGCAGTTTTATATTTGCTGTATAATTCTCGGTTGACCATTGTATCCAACTTTCTTTCCAATCCCTGCCGAATTATTTCTTCGCTTTCATAGTTTTCCATCAAAAAATATTGCAAAAGTTGAAAGAACAACTCGTATGGGATCTGCACATTTCTGTTTTTCATCCTATCTCCTTTCAAGGTGGCAAGATGCCCTTTTCTTAAGATATGGTCACCTTGCCATCTTCCTTTTCTATTCAGGCAGCACCCAGTACCACTGATTTCCCCGTTTTACCGAATCTACTTCCAGTTCTGACTTCGCATTTCTCAGCGTTTTTCCTTTGATTCCACGCTTCGCAGCTTCTTCTAATATTTTCTTCTGTGACATACCACCATCTGCCAGTATCTCAAGCAGAAATTCTTTCGCTTTCCGGCTTTTCTGTCCCTTGCCATCTCCATTAAGCAACTCGTCTGCACTGATATCATATTCTCCAATCCACTCAAATCCATTATCCTTATCTAATCGAAAAGCAATAGATTTTCCTTCCGATGCTAAAGAACTTTTCGTATGGCACACCACCCTCGTTTCTGGTTCTTCCTTGATTCTGCCAACAATCAGGACACTTCTTGCTGCTGCTTGAAAGTCAATGGATCCAAGTCCACGGTAGGAAGATTTTCCGTTACTGTTTTTGTTCATATGTCCGATTAAGATAATCGCACAGTGATATTTTTCTGCCAGCACTGCAATGCGCTTCATCAGCGGACGAATCTCATTTGCACGGTGCATATCAACTTCTGCTCCCAAGAATCCCTGAATTGGATCAAGCACAACCATTCTTGCTTTTGTCTGTATAATTGCCTCCTCCAGCCGGATATCTGCCATTGTCAATGGCTGGTCTGTATCATCAATAACCAGCACCTTGGAGCAGTCTGCACCTGCAGCAAGCAATCTGGGTTTTATGGTATCTCCCAAACCATCCTCTGCTGTCTGATAAATCACATTTACAGGTACTTCGGCATTTTCTTTATCATCAGTTAATGAAACTGTCGGAAGAATTGCTTCTCCTCTGGTCAGTTTTGCAATAATCTGAAGTACCATTGTAGTCTTTCCTTCTCCCGGATCTCCTTGGATAATCGTTACTTTCCCATATGGGATAAATGGATAGAGCAGCCATTCAATCTGTTCAACTTCTACCTTATCCATGTTGATAAGCTTCAATTTCGGCTCCATTCTTTTCTGTACTGTTTTCTTTGCTTCTGTTACTTTGTTTTCCATCAGTTCCTCCATATTTTCCCGTTGAAAGAAAGAATGGATTTTGATAGAATACTCATAGAAACATTTTGGAAGAGTATTCTACCAAATCCCTGCCTTTAGGTGTTTGCCGACACTTAAAGGCATTTTTATTCATCTTTCATTCCATCCATCGTTACTGTAATCAACCGAATTACTTCCAGTAAATCTTCTGACACATTTTCTCCTTTTTCCAGACTTTTCAATTCATTCAGTACCTTTGCAAGTTCATTTTTCAATGCCTTGTACACTCTCGGATTCCCGGTTACTACAACCTCTTTTTCCTGTAATCTCCGGATAATATACTCTTGTTTCGTCAATCCTGATAAGCGGACTGCTGTTTCCAGAAGTTCATCTTCCTCTGGTGACATTCGGAACGCTACAACTTTATTTCTCCAACGTCCCTGTTGATCCAGGCATTTAGCTGACATTTGCAAGTCCTCCTCCCATTTCATTCGGTTCTTCCTTCATATTTTCCGCATCTAATTGCTCTGCCATATCCAACTGTACCGATGGAAACAGGTGTGCATAACGGTAAGTGATCTTTTCTGCTGAATGACCAACTCTTTTTCCAATTGCCAGAGCTGTATATCCCATATTGATCAGTAAAGATACATGACTGTGCCTAAGATCATGAACACGGATTTTCTTGACACCGCATGCTTTGCATCCTCTTTCCATCTCATGGTTCAGGTAATATTTTGTCACAGGAAAAATACGGTCATCAGGTTTCAAACTGTAATATAATTTCAGGCAATCCTGCATTTCATCACATAGAAACTGTGGCATCACAACTGTCCTGATACTGTTTTTCGTTTTCGGTGTCGTGATTACATCTTTTCCCTGTAACCGCTGATAGGACTTATTGATTCGCAGCGTTTTCTTTTTAAAATTAAAGTCCGCCGGAGTCAAAGCCAGAAGTTCTCCTGACCGTATTCCGCACCAGTAGAGTAGTTGAAACGCATAATACGAAAGAGGCTTATCCATCATTTCTTCTGCAAAAAGTTTATATTCTTCTTTTGTCCAGAACAGCATTTCCTTTCCTTCCTCTGTTCCTAATGCTCCGGCTTTTCTCGCTGGATTGGTACTGAGATCGTAATATTTCACTGCATGATTAAAAATGGTACTTAACTGTCCATGTATCGTTTTCAGATACGTCGGAGACAAATATTTCCCCGTCTTTGTTTTTAGTTTTCTCATCTGGTTATGCCAGTCCATCACATCTTTGGCTGTGATTTCCGACACCTTCCGCTGTCCCAGATAAGGCAGAATCTTTTTCTGAATAATATTTTCTTTGGTAAGCCAGGTACTCTGTTTCAGAGACGGTCTTACATCCTCTTCATACAAAACGCAGAAACTTTCCATTGTCATATCCAGACTTGCTTTTTTCTGCAACTTAAACTGTAATTCCCAGTCCGCTGCCTCTTTTCTTGTAGCAAATCCTCTTTTACATTTTTGCTTTCTTGCACCTGTCCAGTCCTGATAGCGGATCATTACATACCAGGTGCCATTGTTGTTCTTGTAAATTGCCATTCCTAATTCCTCCCATCATTTGATCTGGTTCCGTAGAACTGTTCGTAAAAATATTTGCGGTCAACTTTTCCAGCGATTGTCTGACAACCCATTGCCTGTAATTCTCTGTTGAGTCGCTTCATCAGCTTATAAGCGTAGGATTCTGAGACTTCGAGGACTTCCATGACCTCTTTTACATTCATAAACATTTTACTCATTGTAAATCCCTCCTTTGTTTGTCACTATACATTTCTGTATAGTTTGTATGATACTATACTTTTTTGTATTGGTCAAGTGCTTTCAGTGTGAAATTCTATACTTTTTTGTATGGTTTTTCTTGTCTGTACTATACAGATATGCTATACTCAACCTATCAAGAAAAAGACAGGAGATGTAAAACTATGGCAATAGGAGAAAGAATCCATCATTTCCGACTTCTGCGTGGATTCACGCAGAAATATTTAGGTCAACAGCTCGGATTCAGCGAATCACAGGCTGATGTCCGTATTGCACAGTATGAAAAAGGTGCCCGCAGTCCAAAAGAAAACTATCTGAATGCACTGGCTGATATTTTTGATGTCTCTCCGCATGCACTGGCTGTTCCGGATATTGACAGCTATGTAGGACTTATGCATACCTTATTTGCATTAGAAGACCTTTACGGACTTCATATTGGTGAGATTGACGGAGAACTCTGTCTCCGGCTGGACAAATCCAAAGGAACCACCTACCTTTCTATGTTTGATATGTTCCATGCATGGCAGGAGCAGGCAGAAAAGCTGAACTCCGGAGAAATCACTCAGGAAGAATATGATCAGTGGCGGTATAATTATCCGAAAAACGACAAATAAAAAACCAACGAAAAAGGCCTTACCAAATTGATTTCACTCAATTCAGTAAGACCTTTTTGTTGGTTTCACACATATTACCTGATAACCACAAGATTTCAAATAAATAATATCAAAATCCCTCGTGTTATCATTTTGTTATCAAATAGAACTTTATTTGCTCCGAAATGCCCTGTTTATAAGGGATTTCAGAAAATTTTTATTACTCGAACTCAATCGTTCCAGGCGGTTTAGAAGTCAGATCGTAAAATACTCTGTTAACTCCCTTAACCTCATTAATAATTCTGCTCATCACCTTATTCAGTACATCATAAGGAATTTCAGCAGCCTCAGCTGTCATGAAATCTACAGTTGTTACTGCTCTTAAAGCAACAGCATAATCGTATGTTCTCTCATCCCCCATAACTCCGACACTTCTCATGTTTGTCAGTGCTGCGAAATACTGGTTAATATTCTTGTCAAGTCCTGCGTTTGCAATCTCTTCTCTGTAGATGGCATCTGCATCCTGAACGATCTTAACTTTTTCTTCTGTTACTTCACCGATGATACGGATTCCAAGTCCAGGTCCAGGGAATGGCTGACGGAATACCAGTCTCTCCGGAATTCCAAGCTCCAATCCTGCCTTACGTACTTCGTCTTTGAACAGATCACGAAGAGGCTCAATGATGTCTTTAAAATCTACATGCTCCGGAAGTCCACCTACATTGTGGTGAGATTTAATCACTCCGGATTCTCCACCGAGTCCGCTTTCTACAACGTCCGGATAAATGGTTCCCTGTGCGAGGAAGTCTACAGCACCGATCTTCTTGGCTTCTTCTTCGAAGATACGGATGAATTCTTCACCGATGATCTTACGTTTTGCTTCCGGTTCTGTTACTCCAGCTAGTTTATCGTAATATCTCTGCTGCGCATTTACACGGATAAAGTTCAGGTCGAACTGTCCATTTGGTCCGAATACACCTTCTACTTCATCACCTTCATCTTTACGGAGAAGACCATGATCGACAAATACACATGTCAACTGCTTTCCGATAGCTCTGGATAACAATCCTGCTGCCACTGAAGAATCTACTCCGCCTGACAGTGCAAGAAGTACTCTTCCGTCGCCGACTTTTTCGCGGATCTCCTGGATTGTATTCTCTACGAATGCATCCATCTTCCAGTCGCCTGCACATCCGCAGACACCTAATACGAAGTTCGATAACATCTTAGTTCCTTCTGCTGTGTGAAGTACTTCCGGATGATACTGGATTGCATATAATCCTGCTTCTGTATTCTCAGCTGCTGCAACCGGGCAGTCCGCTGTATGTGCTGTGATCTCGAATCCAGGTGCAATCTGTGAGATGTAATCAAAATGACTCATCCAGCAGATTGTCTTCTCTGATACACCTTCAAAAATCTTGGAATCTTTCTTATCTACCAGCACTTCTGTCTTACCATACTCACGTACCGGAGCGGATTCTACCTTTCCTCCAAGTACATGCATCATAAGCTGTGCACCGTAACATAATCCAAGAACCGGGATACCAAGTTCGAACAATTCTTTTTTATATGTCGGGGAATCTGCTTCATAACAGCTGTTTGGTCCGCCTGTCAGGATGATTCCCTTAGGATTCATAGCTTTGATCTTCTCAATATCTGTCTTATATGAGTAGATCTCGCAATATACATTGCATTCTCTGACACGTCTTGCTACCAGCTGATTGTACTGTCCACCAAAGTCAATGACAATTACTAATTCTTTTTTCACAAGAACTTCCTCCTATTTGTTTTCTATATGGCTAATCTCTATTATAAAATAGAAGACCTGTTTTTACAAGAGACTTCTATCTTATACGATCGCCTTTTTCTTCCAGCTTCCTTTGAAATAACGGATCACAAAGCAGAGCGCACGGAATACCCAGTCAATGACCATCGCAACCCAGACACCAAATACACCCATGCCCAGATATTTCCCAAGCACGTAACTGAATCCGATCCGGAATATCCACATGGATATACTTGAAATATACATACACGCTTTCGCATCTCCCGCCGCACGGAATGTCGCAGGCAGACTGAACGCAATCGGCCAGATGAAGATCGCACCGATTCCGTGGAAATGTATGATATCTGCCGTCGTTCTTGCTGTAAGATCCGACAGATTATATGCCTTTAATATAACCGGCAATAATGAAAATATGAATAATACCATCGCAGTCATACTGACATAAGTAATGAGCATTAATTTCTTATTATAATACTTCGCCTGTTCATAATCGCCCGCACCCACACATCTGGAAATAACCGGTGTGATTGCCAGCGTAATTGCCATTCCCGGAAGGATCTGGAACAATCCGATTGCATTTGACACCGCATTTGCCGCAATCGCATAGGTTCCGAATGTCGATACCAGGCTGAGCACGATAATCTTTCCAAGCTGAAACATGCTATTCTCCAGGCCATTCGGCACACCGATACTTAGAATCTTCTTAACCATTTCCCAGTTAATTCGGTAACGCCAGGTCTGTTCTATGTGAAGCGTCCGTTTCTCATCACACAATAGCACAATTATAATAATCGCCGCCGTCATCCTTGACACCAGTGTCGGAATCGCAACCCCTTCCGTTCCACGGTGAAAACCATAGATCAAGATCGCATTTCCTCCTATATTAATAACGTTCATGATGATCGATATTTGCATTGTTACCTTCGAATTGCCCATTGTACGGAAGATCGCCGCTCCTCCGTTATACAGTGCCATGAATGGAATCGATGCCGCCACGATCAACAAATAAACGTCTGCATGATGCATTACATCCTGATCAATCTTGCCGAATACCGTATGCAGGATAAATGATTTCCCTAAATATACAAGTACCGTAATACCGATTGCACATATAGTAATAAACCATACCATCTGAGTTGCCGATTTACAGGCCTCCTCTTTTCTATCCTGTCCCAAAAACTGTCCTGCGACTACTGCACCTCCGGTCGCCAGTGCGGCAAATGCATTAATCAAAAGTACCATTATCTGATCCACCAACGATACTCCCGACACCGCCGCCTCGCCGACGCTTGCGATCATAATGGAATCTGCCATTCCTACCAGGACCGCCAGGAGCTGCTCAACCACCAGTGGCAGGATCAGCGCCAGCAGAGCTTTGTTGTCAAAGAAATATGCCTGCTGTTTCTCTCTTTTACTCTTTCCCATTTTCCTCTCCTGTAATGTTTATATGCCGAAAAAATTCCCCAACGTATATTCTTATTATACGCTGAGGATTCTTCTCATACAATATCCAGTTACTGCAGAAGTAAACTTATGCAGCTACAAATTTATCCAGTTCTTTCCAAAGATTTTCGCATTCTTCTTCATATACTTTCAGTTCTATTTTATGGTCAAATCCAAGATTCATAAGACCTAACAGGGACTTTGCATCTACAATATATCTGCCCCGTTTCATATCCATGTCAAAAGGATATTTTTCAACAATCTTTACAAAATCTATTACATCATCTGGATTCGAAAAAATAACACTTTTCGTATTCATTATTGGTCCCTCCTTTTTTCTTATTGGAAATATCTTAACATTCTCCCGTATTTCTACAAGGGGGAAATATTTAAAAAAGGATGACTTTTTTTGACTGAATTTGTGTTTTTTTAACGTTTTTTAATCTAACTGTTCTTTTTTCGGTATTCGAGAGGCAGCATTCCAGTCTCTTCTTTGAATACACGGCTCATATATTTAGGGTCTGTATAACCCACCATTTCAGCAATCTTCGTCAGTTTCCAGTTTGTAACCGTCAAAAGCTTTTTTACGTGTTCAAGCCTGTACCCTCGGATCGTCTCGGTAAATGTTCGTCCTGTTTCTTTTCGGAACTGAGTACTTAAGTACTCCTCTGTCACATGCAGTTTTCCTGCAATTTCTTCCAACGTGATTCCCTGATCATAATATTCCCGGATATTCTCCAGTGCCTTTTGCACCAGAAGACTTATATTATTGTGGCATTCTTCTTTGCTTGTCAGATATTCGAAGAATTCATCTGCTTTTTCTTCTACGTCCGTCCATCCATTGGCTCTCGATATTCCCTGAAGAAAAGCCTGTCCTTTTCTCTGCGCCTGTAGTGCCCCTGCTTCTGCCGCCATCTGGATCAGGACCAATGCGATATGTGTACATCCCTCCTTTGCCTCCTGTGGTGTACATGGAAGTTCCCTGCAATATGCCTGATACCTGGAAAATATCTCTTTAAAACGCTTCAAATCCTTATTCATCAGTGCTTCTTTGGCTTCTATTTCAAGGTGCAGCGGATACTTATATGAATGCAGCTTAATTTCCTGTATCTTTTCCTTACAGATTAATGTTCCCTTCTTCAGAATCAGATTCCATTCTGCCGCATGATCTAGTTCTCTGACCGCTTCATGCATATTTTCAAATCCATCACTGACCGCCTAGGTACATATCACCCTTCCACGTGCAGTATTACAGATCATCGGAACAATTGTCTGTTCCAGATACCGATACGTCTCCTGTTCATTTCCCATATGATAAAAAAGAACCACAAAGCTCTGACGTCCACGCATCTCTATTGCATACGCACAGAAATCCTGTTTCTGATTAAAAATCTCCAGTTCTTTCAGAATCTGCTTCACCTGTTCTTTATATTTCTCATAATTTGAGCTCATGCCGATTCCCAGAACGCCAATCCTTTCGTCCGGTGCGATTCCATAACCTTCTTTTATGAGTTCTTTTATCTGCAGGTCATCTTTCAGCTTTCCTGCCATCGCATTCAGGAAAATATAATCCAGATTCAGTATGTGTTTCCACTTCTTCTCGCTTTCCAGCTCTCTTTTCAATCTTCTTAGTACATTGCGGACTTCATAAGTTTTCAATGGTTTGACCAGAAAGTCAACGGCACCAAGCTCCATTGCACGTTTTGCATACAGAAATTCTGGACAGGAACTTGTAATCACAATTTTGCAGGATATCTTTCTTTTCTGCAGGGCTTCGATCATCTCGAATCCATCCATCTCCGGCATCCGGATGTCTGTAAATATCACGTCCGGACCAGCTTTTTCCCGGACCAGCTTTTCCACCAGCGCAAGCCCTCTGGCTCCATTGGCTGCACTTCCTATGATCTCTATATCTGATTCTTCCTGCTCCAGACATTGTAACAGTTCATCTCTATACAATTCATTGTCTTCTACGACAACTATCCTCATAAGGAAATACCTCCTTCCAGATTACACCAGCATGATCATATTACAGCATATTCTACTTTAACTGATATGCGTCCAGTGCTTTTCCAAGATATCCGACTGTCTTCCTTACCGCTTCTTCTACCGTCGGTTTATCGTTGTCACTTTGCATGATCGCAAGCATCCCCCGATAAATCAGAACACTCATCTCATTCAGTCCCTTGATCTCCGGTTCGGATATCTCATAAGCTCTTTCTCTAATTACATCTCTAAGCAATACTTCGTTGCGCCTGAAGAAATCTCCTTCTTTCAGGAATCCCTCATAGTCTTCCGTCTTTTCTGCTTTTTCATGCGGATAAATCTCATAATATTTTCGAAATACTTCATTCAGATTTTTCGATCCTTCCGGACTAAAAAATAAGAAATTATAAATCCGTGGTCTGGCAAATGAATGTCTGCAAAAACAACGCCACTGTTCCAGATACCATTCCCGGAAATTCTTTTCTCCTGCCTTATGCATTGGTGTCTCACGCATGTATTCATCCAAACATTTCACACTGGCGAATAATTCCAATTCGTCCAGATTGGAAAAATAATGATATAGTGTTGCACTGTTGTACTTCGCCCGCTCTGCGACTTTTCTGATCGTCACAGTCTGCTGTCTCCCTTCCATTCATATATATTTTTATCTTAGCATTTCAATTAATTTTTTGCAATTATTTGCAAATCAACACTTATTTTTATCATTGACGTACCGTCTTCTACAGGCACTTTCCAGGAAACGAAAAATGCCTGTTATCTCTCTGATTGTTATCCTGCATGCCGATGCTGATGTAGATATTTTTCCCGAGTGGCAAGTCCGCCACGAATGTGGCGTTCCTGCTTGTTCACATCAAGAACTTTACGGACGCTCTGCGCCAGGGTTGGGTTGATCTGCTCCAGGCGGTCGGTACAGTCTTTATGTATCGTACTCTTACTAACCCCAAATTCCTTCGCGGTCTGACGCACAGTGGCTTTATGTTCGATGATATAATATGCAATTTCTACTGCCCTCTCCTCAATGTAATCTTTCATAAAAAATAACCCCTGCATAAATTGTTTTTTACAATCTATGCAAGGATGAGGTGATGTATGTCTGATTAAAGAAACAGCTTCAGTCTTTACATTTTACCCTTACTTCTATACAAATTTATCTTTTATTTCTTCCGGCAAATACTTCGCCAGTTCCTCTACCAACTCATACACCTTCGTTCCAGGTGCTATCTCCGCTGGCGTCTTTCCTTCTCCGTTTTTGATAATCCGTTTCGCATACCGAATTGCCAGCTTCGGATTTCCACCATTCATCATCGTTTCAAATATGTTATCCATATTCTTCTCGTACTTTCCAATTCCGAGTTCCTGAAATTTCTCATTCAAAAACTTCTTATACTCAGACCTGTGATTATTTGCCATATAATACGCGAAATGCAACATAAACCAAAATTCGATACACTCATTACTCCACGCCGCATGATATTGAATATCCGAATTCTTTTTATTCAGCACTTCTGCTCGCCGAACTACTCCATTGACATCACTGGATGGGAAACTGTCTTTATCATAGACACACCATATCTGCCCTTTCGTAATCTTATTCTCACGCACATACTCTTCAGCTTTTCCGATTACCCGCATCGTCTCAGCCTGGCAGCCCTCAATTTCAATCAAAACCATATCTCGATAAATGGGATTATCTTCAATATACCGTTTGAATCCCTGGAAATATTTAGGTTCCGTTGCTTGTCCCTCGCAGAAAATGTAGTAGCGGAATTCTTTCTTTTCCAGATATTCCTGCCGACGTTTCTTCTTCCAGTTATCTTTCTCTTTTCTGCCTCTTTTAGCCATTCACCGTCCCCCAATCTATGATTTTTCTGAGGTATGGATCTGCACCGTATTTTCCTTCCAGATACTGTTTATCGAACTTGGCATCCTTGCGTACAGATTCACCTTTCTTATTTTTAAATTCTACAAGAGAATATAATTTTGAGTTCTGACGGTTTCCTTTTGCCACAAACCAGATTTCATCCCTTCGGAATACTTCGCTGTTCATAGTAGACAAATCATGTGATGTAAAAATTAACTGAGCACCCCTTTTATTTTTTTCCATATTACTGAAAGTCATAATAAGGTATTTAAGTAATACCGGATGTATCTTTGCATCCAGTTCATCAATTACAAGAGTTGTTCCCTTCAACAAGCTTTTTGCAATAAACGGGAGCAGACCAAATAATTTCTTTGTTCCACTGGATTCATCAAATAAATTCAATTCTGCTTCATATTCATCTACTACGTGTTTTGTAAATACTTCGATCCGGTCATTCTCCTTTTCTTCTACACGGAAATCTACAATATCCAAATCCATCTCCTGAATCATCTGAAGCATCAGTCTTTTTACATCCTCTGACTTAGAAACAGCCATTCGTAATTCCTGCATAGGATTTCCATAATTCAAGAAATCAATCTCTTCATCAAACCATTCAAGCACATCCTGTACCACTTCATTTTTGCTGTAAGTAATTCCAAGATACGATAACAACGGCAATGTATCGGATAATTCATCACTGGTTTTCAATCTTGCAAATGCACCTTTCAAAGTAATTTCATCTTCATCTCGTTCAAAAAGTGCTGATTTCCGCCCTGTTTCTAATTTTATACGATCCAGCCTTTCGTATTCGATTACTTCTTTTTTTACAGTTAATTCATAGCGATACTCTGCCATTGTTGTTCTAAAAAACAGTTCAAATTCTGTTGGCTCATTTCTTGTTCCTTCTTCAAAAGCAAATGGCTCTATCACAAGCTTTTTCATTTTCATTGCAATCTCTTCGTTATTGCTTGTAGCATATAATGGTCTCAATACTTTCGTAACCAGACTATGCAATGCTTCAAGAACATTAGATTTTCCTCCGCCATTGGGTCCGTATACGGCAGATACCGGTAAATACAATTCCCCATCTGCATCTTTTATAATTCTGTCTTCATGCTCAGAAATGGCGGCAGCCTGCATGTCAAATGTTACCTCATCCCGTATGCTCTTAAAATTTTTCACTGTAAATTGGCATAACATCTTATTTACCTCCATTAGTCCAAACTTCTTGCCTATATCCTTATTATATTCCGTTTTTTTGTTTTGGCAATGGTTTTATGAGATAAAATCTCATATTTTATATTATAATTTACATTTCAGCAATTTTCGACAAAATTATACACCTTAGACTTCATGTTAATGACTTTCTATCCATTCCTCATCTATCCGCTTTATTCCAGTTCACATTCATTTGTTTCCATCTGCACCATATTCTCCCGCAATATCTTCTCCACTTTCTCAGTATTCGCTTCTATCATCACTTTCAATATGTAATCGGCGGTCACTTCCACCGGATTTGGATTATGAAATCGATAGTTCAGTTTTTTTTTCGCCACGGTGAAGTTTCCACCTCCTCCCTGCTCACTCTTTGTCCATTACTATGAAAATTCCTTCTGAAATAGTCCTAGATTTTCAGAATGTTTTTCATAGTCTGCATATTGTCATTTGCCATGGCTTCACGTCTGCTGACTCCATCGATTTTTACCGGAATACATCTTTCCAGAATTCTGTCATAAATTGTTTTCTTCTCAATTTTTGTCTCTTGTTTTAAGCATACTATTTTCATCCTCTTGGTTCAATTTCATCTCCATCTAATTAGCTTCCATCAAAAATTTCCGCACCATTTACATAATATTTTTTTCAAAATTTTCAAAAAAGCACCCGGCTTCTGCCAGATGCTCTGTAAAAAATATTCAATTTTTACCTGCTTACATTTTCAATGCAGCCAATATAATCTCCCTAATTTCTAAATATTATTTTCGATTATAACAATACGGTATTACCCGGGTGAATCTTGCTCTTTATTATTCATGTAGAATTTCTTATATATTAATTACTTTGCAGAATTGACTGATAAATGCTATTATCAATTTCTAGTCTTTCCATTTCTCCAATAGTCTCTTCTCTATTACTTATACGCAATATTTTATCGTTCCACTCTCTAACAACATCTTGAAATAAAAGATATTGAATTGATTTTATAATTTTCGAAGCACTATATATTTTTTTATCCGTCACTAAAACAGCTAAATCTGTTAATTCTGTGTTTCGAACAACTATTTCATTATTTGAATCGATTTTTTGCCATTCAACATATCCTGAAAGTAAAGAAGGCTTCTTTTCTGCAAGAAGTGTATATAAATCTTTATATACATATTTTTGTTCCATATCATACGCAAAATATGGGGTAATTTTTCCATCCACCGGATTAATATATATATGATTATAATAATCAATATCGACAATGCAACCATGAATACTACCATCTCCACCAATTGATTTAATTACTTTAGAGATATTCAACAATTTATCCATGTAAGAATTCATTATTGTTTTTATATTAGACACATATTTATCGAGATTTTTGTAATAATAATTCAATTCATGATAAAGCCGTTTTGGACTACCTCCATTTAATAGCATCAATTTATTACTACGATTATAATATACAAACATATGTGCAAAGCCCTTTTTTAATAATACAATTTGCTTTCCATCATTTTTCTTTTTTAATCTAACATTTTTCCCAATATTAAAATCAATATATTGTTCATATGTAATCTTATAAATACCATCAGAATAATTTATAAAGCTATCATATGTACCGTTAATTAAAAAGTATCTCAAATCGTAATCATCACTAGAATATCCAACCTGATTGTCTGCGAAAACTGTTTTATCTGAGGACATATGAAATATATTATGGTGTGTATGCCCACTAAGATAGATGAAATTAGAATTATAGTCCCTTTCACTCCAATTATCCAGCGGACAATGGGTTGCAATAATAACATTATAATTAGATAATGCTTCTAATACTTTTAAATATGCTTTTTCACTTTTTTCTGCTTGTATAATATCTTCCGCAAGCGTAGGAACAGCATCTCTATATAATCCTATATCAGCATTATATATACTACCTTCTGATGTTAAAGTTTTACACTTTCCGGAAAAACCTAGTCCTCCAAATACAATCATTTTTGCTTTTTCTGCATACACTTGTATTTCATCAATTGCTAACTCTGATAATTCATTTTCCGAAATTACATGATGATGACTGAACGAAAGTAATTCTCCATTTCCTGTTCTATCATCATAAAAGAATGCCAATTCATTTTGTAGCATTATCACATCATGTTTTTTACAAATAACTCGATACCTTTTAATTATTTCATCTAAATCAGAAACCGCCATGTCATAAGCCCATATCTCATGATTTCCCAATACAAAAATTATAATACCATCTCTGCGCATTCTAAGCTGTGAAAAAAAATAATCCACATTTTCTGTACAACAATCAATATCTCCCACTATAATCAATGGATTATCCCCAAATGGATCATCTCCGTTCATCTTTTTAATAACATGATTTATATATTCCTTATCAGAAAAATCCTTAAATCCCTTTTTCATTTTCATATCACAATGAATATCACTTATATAAAAAACTTTTCTTCTTCCCTGCATTGTCATATTATTATGTACACAAGGCAAGGAATCAATAACTGGTTCGAGATCACATATTTCTTCATAAATATTCTCACATTTTCTCAATTAAATGGTCCCCCAATCCTTTCAATATATCTTCCTTTTTATTTTCTTCTGGTATATTTTTAATGTAAATCAATTATCCTAATCAATAATTCCATTTTCATTATCTAAAATATAACACCTATCTATTTCCTTTTCAATCTGCTATCTAACTTCATATAAAAACACTAAAAGCAAGCCCAAACAAATATTTCCACCCAAATATTTCTTCAAACTTTCTTCCTTCTATATCTTATTTGATTGAATATATTATATTTGTATAACGTTCTATTTTATTACTACTATATGTATCGTACTCTTACTAACCCCAAATTCCTTCGCAGTCTGACGCACAGTGGCTTTATGTTCGATGATATAATATGCAATTTCTACTGCCCTCTCCTCAATGTAATCTTTCATAAAAATAACCCCTGCATAAATTGTTTTTTACAATCTATGCAAGGGCATTTTGATGTATGTCTGCATTTTCCTTTTGTACTTTCGGAGTTTCCCTTATATAAGCCTTATAAACCAACTCTTCCCAGACACACCAGCAATCCTATCGCTCCGACAGCCACAAACATTAACCCGATACCGGCTGCCTTTTTCCTTTTTTCCATAACTACTAACTGTCTGCTGTCTATGGAATTCATCGGATAGTTTCTTCGACCTATTAGATATAGTAACAACCCACTCGAATTATTCCCGTTCGCAGCAAGCAGTCCCCATAATTTTGGATGTTTTAATCCACGGGCGGCTGCATCCATCACCGTTAACCGATAGATCTGATATACCGTTTCCATAGCTCCGACAACTGCGGCCGCACCAAATATCACAGCCAATACAATATTTTTGTCCATTATAATTTCTCCCTTAAATACGTCTGATAATCTGATAAAGCAATACTGCTGAGCTCACAATAGCCAGACAAAATACCATAATCAGATAATAGTTCTTATCCGGCAGGAACATACTTAAGGTAATTAACAGAATGACCGTGATAATATTAAGTATGATCGCTCCTATCAATTTTTGATTGCTTTTGACTACATTTGTGCTTTCTTCCAGATGTTCCATCATTCTTTCGTCCCCTTTCAATAAATCATCAAGACTTATGGAATAAAGGCTGCTCAACTCAATGACGCTTATAATATCCGGATAGGATTTTTCATTTTCCCAGTTTGAAATAGTCTGTCTGGACATATTGATCTTTTCTGCAACTGCTTCCTGGGTAAATCCGGATTTCATACGAGCGTCTTTTAGTTTTTTTCCAATTTCCATATCTGTATTTCTCCTTTCGGGAACATCTTTCCACATTGCGTGTCCAATGTCTATCAAACTTCCTTTACATGACCGTTTTTTTGCATCAATTTTCGTGTCAAAATTATTTTACACAGCGTATTTACGCAGCCTGCCACCGGGGACAGAAAAAAAGTCACATTCCCCGTCCCCATGACACAATTCCGATTCCTATCAAGATTACACCTCCCAGAACATCTGCCTTTCCTGACAGCTTTGTTCCCAGAGTCTTACCGAGGCACAACCCTGTCTCACATATCACAAACGTTACCACTGCCACGATCAGTGAACAGACTACAGCCATAACCAAACCATACCCGGCAGTGGTAAATCCTACCGACAACGCATCAATCGATGTTGCAATCCCCTGCATCATAAGCACGGCAAAACTTAATCTTTTCACTTCTTCCTTTTCCTCTTCACTCTGCATAGATTCTTTGATCATGCTTCCTCCGATATACAAAAGCAAAATCAATGCGATCCACGGAATGAACTTCTGAAACTGTCCAAAGACCTGTACGATCGTATGCACACATATCCATCCTATCATAGGCATCAGGAACTGAAAGAATGCATATACTCCCGCAATATAAGCCATTCTTGATTTCTTCATATTTTTTTCATTCATTCCATTTGCCAGCGAGACCGAAAATGCATCCATTGCCAGTCCCACTCCAAGTAAGGCACTGTTCATAAAGAATAAAAAATTCCACTCCATTATCATTTCCTCCAAAATTAAGTTCAAACGCATGACAACAAAAAACCAGATACAGCAGCTGCCTGCCATACCTGGTCTATACTTTCTTTATAGGATAGAGAGAGTCCACGCATAGATATTACAGCTACACATGAGTCTCACAAATTAAAACAAGCCAGATCCATCGATCAGTATGTTGACTTGTTGCGTTATACGCCTGTTACTCCCCCATCGGTCATTTATCATCTAAAAGAAAATATCATAATTAATAAATTTTGTCAATAAGCAATCATTTATTCCTTTTTCTGTGGTATGCTTTACACAGAGATTTTCCCCGGAACAACTCTGAAAAGAACCAATAAAGGAGTCACAACAATGCCTCACTACTACATGTTTCACAAACCTTTCGGCTGTGTCACTGCCAGACGCGATGACCGCTATCCGACGGTTATGGACTATTTTGAAGAATTACAGAATGACAGGCTTTCTCCTGTCGGACGCCTTGACCGTGAGACGACCGGACTTCTCCTGATCACGGATGATGGTATCTTCAATCAGAAGCTTACTCATCCTTCCTATCACAAAAAGAAAACTTATGAATTCACCCTTCTCGGCAATCTGGCACCGGAACTGGTACACAAGCTGGAAACAGGTGTCATTCTGAAAGGCGCCGATACCCCGACCGTCCCGGCTGAAATTACCGTAACAGGACATGCGGTAATGTCCGATATTCTTTCCACATTACCGGTGGAGATTCAGAAAGATATCCACAAAAACCGTCCTGAACACCCTGTTACCTATGGAATAATTACCATTTCCGAAGGGAAGAAACGTCAGATCCGGCGCATGATGAAATCGGTCCACTGCTGCGTGATTGAATTGAAACGCATTTCCATCGGAAATATTGTACTTGATGAATCGCTGCATCCCGGTGAGTGGAAAGAAATCTTTCCGGATAATGCTTAAGATAAAAAAACTCCCCGTCTATTCTGCCGCACCAGAATGGTGCCATGCCAGAAACTCCGGGGAAGTTTTTTATCTTTATATTTTCTTTTGCTTTCAATTCAGTCCGGCTTAATTGCCTGAGTCTGAACTACTTGAACTTGATGAATCACTCGAGTTTGATGAACTGCTTGAGCTTGATGAACTGCTTGAGCTTGCCTCAACCTGAATGCACTGGTTAGCCAGCCATTCTTTTACAAGATCATTCAGTGCGATCTCTTTCAGCTCTGACTTGGATGCGGCTTTCTTCAGAGCCTTCACACTGTCGTATCCGTATGCATCCGCAATCTTCTTAAGCTCTGTCTTATAAGTCTCATCATCTAACTTAATGTTCTCTTTATCTGCAATTGCCTTTGTTACCAATGTCTGCTTTACACTGGATTTTGCAGCTTTTGTTACCTGCTTTTCGAATTTCTCAACAGTTGTTCCCATCTGCTGTTCGATCAGATCATCGTATGACATATTGTAAGCTTCTGCAACAGATTTGTACTGAGAGATCAGGGAATCTTCAATCTTCTTTACATCTTTCTCCGGATATTTCTTAACTTTTGTATTATCAAGAACCTTCTGCCATGCTGCCTGCTGTAAAGAATCATTATATGTCTTCTCGTTATCTTCCTCGAGAGACTTCTTCACTTCTTCTTTATATTCTTTTACTGTCTTAGATTCCTTTGACACCTTCTTTACGAACTTGTCCGTAAGCTTTGGTGTCTTCTTTTTGGAAATAGATTTTACTGTAATTGTAAATGTAACATCTTTTCCTGCCAGGTCAGAACTTCCGTAATTCTCCGGAAACTTTCCGTTCCAGTCAAAGGTATCGCCTGCATTATGTCCGATGATACTGTCTTCAAATCCATCGATGAAAGAGTTTGAACCTATCTCCAATGGATAATCTGTGGATGATCCGCCGTCAAATGCTTCTCCGTTCATCTTTCCGACAAAATCAATTGTCACTGTATCACCTTTCTTTACTGCACGGCCTGTTACTTCTTCTGTTGTTGAATTTTCATCCAGTACTGATTGAATCTGTGTATTCACATCATCATCCGTTACTTCACTTGGTTTGTCAACCTTATCTACTTCAACGCCTTTATAAACAGAAATCTTAATATTCTCTGTTTCCAGACCTTTGGCAGACTGGCAACCAGTCATCATAAGAGAGACTGCCATAACACCTGTTAATAACATTGCCACTTTCTTTTTCATAGTGCACCTCGTTTTATTATTCATTTTAAGGTGGGCATCATAATCCCATCTGATTTCTTAGTATACGTTTACGCATACTATTTTGTTATATCACATTTAGAAAAACTTTCATAGCATTTTCACATATATTTCATTCTTTTATCAAATTTTTCATTTTGAAATCGTCTACTTTTCCCGTATACTTCTTGCACTCCCACCAAAACAATGTTAGAATATTTGTTATGGAATATAGAATATAGGAGGTTTATTGTGAAGACATTTACAATTGTATTATTGGTAATCCTTGTGATTTTGATCGTTGCATGTGTTGTATTATATTTCGTTGGAAAGAAAGCCGAGAAGAAACAGGCAGATCAGCAGGCACAACTTGATGCAGTTGCACAGACTGTTTCCATCCTGGTTATCGATAAAGGGCGTATGAAATTAAAAGAAGCCGGCTTACCGGATATCGTAATCGAAAATACACCAAAGTATCTTCGTCGTTCTAAAGTACCGGTAGTAAAAGCCAAAGTCGGACCAAAGATCATGACACTTATGTGCGACGCACAGGTTTATCCTTTGATCCCGGTTAAGAAAGAAGTAAAAGCTACTATCAGCGGTATTTACATCACAGCAGTAAAAGGTGTAAGAGGTCCGCTGGACGTACCGGAAAAGAAAAAGGGATTTTTTGCAAGATTAAGAAACAAATAAGTACTTAATAAATAACAGCATTGGAACCTATCGACCCAATGCTGTTATTTTTATGTCTATATTACAGTCTGCAACCGGATCTCCGTTGATGTCCAGCGCATAGTTCACATGTACCGTGATCTTTTCATCCTGTTCTTCGAACCGGATATCTTTTGTAAAGACCCCGATCATCATCTCACCGTATGGTGTCTCATACTGTGTCATATTGATCTTGTCTTTCTCGAATACCATATGCGTATTTGTAATCCCGCTCTTAATGATCTCAACCTTCCGGTCATCCATAATTCTGACCTTATTCTTGATCGTTCCCGGAATTCCTTCTACCAGTTCATCATAAATCACATAATGTTTTCCGTTTTTTTCATAATAATTCGCAGGTGCGATCACTTCGATCGGTTCATTTCCCGGCTCATCACCCTGCGCTTCTATCCCGGTCACATCCTGATGCAGACCGGATATACTTAATAATACGTCTTTTGTCATATATTCTCCTAATAATCTTCAATATCAATTGCCTGTGTCTTATCTACATCATATGGCAGGATTGAATTGGCAAATTTCTTAAACTTTTCTGCTGCATCACTGACATAAAAATCATATGCCGCCGGTTCTCCCGATGTATTGGCAATTTTCTGCTCTTCCAGTATCTGCTTCAAATCCATCGCTGTCTCGTACGCCGGATTTACAATATGTACAGACTCTCCAAAATATGCCATAATCCTGGATCTGAGAAGCGGATAGTGGGTACATCCCAGAATCAGTGTATCAATCTCCGACTTTCTCATATCGGACAGATAGATATCGATCACTTCTTCTGTGATCTTATGCTTTGCAAATCCTTCTTCTACCAGCGGAACAAATAACGGACATGGTTTTCCTATAACTTCCGCTTCCGGCATAAGTTTTCTGATCTCTTTGGTATAAGTCTCGCTCTTGATCGTTGCCTCTGTACCAAGTACACCGATCTGACCGTTTTTCGTCTCTCTTACAGCAGCTCTTGCTCCCGGTACGATCACTCCGATGATCGGAATATCAAATTCTTCCTTCACCGTCTCCAACGCCAGTGCACTGGCCGTGTTGCATGCGATCACGATTGCCTTTACATTCTTTGTCTTCAGGAAACGGATGATCTGTCTGGAAAAACGGATAATGTTATTCTTTGACTTACTTCCGTATGGAACTCTTGCTGTATCCCCAAAATATACTACATTTTCATTCGGCAGCTGACGCATGATCTCTCTTGTGACGGTCAAACCGCCGACTCCCGAATCAAACACACCGATTGCTGCAGTGTTCCTGTTTTTATTTTCCACGATATTAAATCTCCTTTTATGAATACTCCACCATATTTTACTATTGTACCGTCTTGGACGTTCATTTTCAAGTAGTAATTCTCCGACATTTTTAAAAACAAAAAATCGCTGTAATCCAATAAATTCAATGGATTCAGCGATTTTTTATTTTTAAATTCTCAAAGACCAAACTATAAAAATAAACATTCGTTCTACATAAAATTTAGAAATAAGATTATTCTAAAATGGCAGATTATTTTCCGAAAAATATTCTTTATTCGGGTATAATTGTCTAAAAGCCAAAAGTGCTGCTTCCTGTAATAATGCAAACTCTTTGTCCATATGAAGCAAATGTGGTGCCTGAAATGCGATCATATTAATTTGTTGTGCTATTTTTTTCGCAATTCCTTCTTCTGTTAGTTGTCCCACTCCAAATACAAATGATGTAAAATCTCGACCATTTCTGCTAACCTCAATATATTTCAAAAATACATTCTGAAGTTCTTCTAGAAGAATTTTATGATACAATTCGTCCCGACTCTCTATTTCCGACATTCCCAAAGTATCAATAATCTGCATTCCCTGCTTTCTTCGTTTTCCTCCCCAGTCTATCGTTATGACCTCTGCCAGATATTTTAAATCCAAAAGGCATCCTACAAATTCATCTTTCACAGGACTACTTTTTCCATATCTTGCAATCCAGAGTTGGTTCCGATACTGTTCTTCTTTCCTTTCTCCATTACCTGTATTTTCTCTCAACAATTCCATTCTTCTTACTGGATTTGTTTCCTGATAAAAAATTGTTGTCCACGTTTTATCCATTTTTACATTCATTCCTTTCGCACTGCTCAAGGCACAAAACATCATGAAAAATGTTCGCTTGTTACAGACAGGCAGCAAAGATTTAATTATTAACAAAGTCAGCTGCTAATTCCAATGCTTCAAAGCTTTTTCCATAAGTACGATTAATGAATCCATGAAGCATCCCTTTCAAAATATGATATTCTACCTTCACTCCTGCATCTTGAAGTTTCGCCGCATACTGTAAGCCCTGATCTAAAAGTGGATCACATTCCGCCGAAATAAAACACGCAGGCGGAAGTCCTTTCAAATTATCTTCCAACAGTGGCGATGCTAATGAATTTTTAACATCTTCCTCATTTTCAAAATAATGTGCCATCGGATTATTCATACAATTATAATTAAGAAAATATCCGACTTGATAATGTTGTTCTGAATCTGTGATTTCTTCTTCATAATTTGTGGTCAGTGGATAGAAGAGTATCTGTTTCCGAATTTTCGGTCCTTCTTGATCCCTTGCCATAATCGAAACTGCTGCTGCAAAATTTCCGCCTGAACTATCACCTGCCACACTAATATTTCCCTCATCTCCATAGTATAATCCAATATTATTTTTTGTCCATACTAGAGTTTCATATGCCTCATTTAGTCCTGCCGGAAACTTATACTCCGGCGCCAGATGATAATCTGGTGCCACCACAATCATATTACCGGTATATGCAAGATATCTGCACACATACTCATATACTTCTATACTGTTCATCGAAAAACTTCCGCCATGGTAATAGATCAGAACTGGAAATAGTTCTTCCCCTTCTGGTTTGTAGATTCTTGTATTCACATTTCCTTGCGGTCCCAAAATCTTTACATCTTCTGTATCAATCTTCATCAGATTCGGATAACAGATGCAATGCCTGATTTCTTCCGTTATCTCAGCAACAGATTCATAATCATTCTTTTTTCTCCATCTTGCTAGATGTTCCATATCCATTTCCTGAGATGGATAAATGATTACCTCTGGTGCCGGCTCTCCATATTCCGGTTCCATGAATTTTCTGTAATTTGTCATGTCTTCCCCTGCCTTTCCCTATTTTCTTTCATACACTCTTCCGAATAACACAAAGATGTGGTTTACACCACATCCCTGCGCGAGGATATATCTATGATTTGATCTATGCTGCTTTCTTAACCTTCTTTCCTCCTGCAATCTGTTTCTGGATTCCATCCAGACATACAGCTCCAAGGAAGATGCATCCTCTGATGACCAACTGATAATATTCGCTGATATTCATGATTGTCATACCATTGGTCAGAACTCCGATGATCAGTACGCCACATACAGCTGTAGAGATTTTTCCTTCTCCGCCTGTCAGACTGACACCACCGATGACTGCTGCTGTCAGACAGTCCATCTCCATATTCTTTCCTGCTGTCGGCTGTCCGGAACTGATACGTGCCAGCATGATGATTCCGGCAAGTCCTGATAAGAATCCACCGATTGCATATGTAGCAACTTTTAATTTATTCGTATTGATACCGGATAATCTTGCTGCTTCTTCGTTACTTCCGATTGCGTAGAAGTGTCTTCCGATATATGTACGGTTCAGTACCAGTGCTGCGATAATAATCACAATAATGAATACGATTACCGGGATCGGGATTGGTCCGATATAACCCTGTCCGATCATCTTTGCATTCAGCGGCAGATTAGATACCGGCATTCCTCCGCATACAAGGTATGCAATTCCCTGTAAGATGATCTGAAGTGCCAGTGTTCCGATCATCGGGAAGATTCCTGTCTTTACAATGATCGCTCCTGTAACCAGTCCAACCAGTGTTCCACCGGCAAGTCCGCATAAGTAAGCCGGTAACAGTCCCCATCCGAACTTGGTCAATAATACTGCAACCAGTACCGATTCAACGGAAATAACGGAACCAAGCGACAGGTCGATACCACCTGCAACCATTACAAATAACAGTCCGATCGTTGCAATTCCCATGATCGAAGATTGTCTGATAACCGTAAACATATTCGACATCGTCAAGAATGACTCTGGCCGCAAACATCCAAATAAAATAATCAGTACTATTAATATTACCAAAACAAAGTATTGTTTTATAAAGCTTTTCAACTTATCCATATCTCTTCCTCCCATCTTAGTCCGTTATATTCGACGCATACTTCATAATCTGATTCTGCGAGAATTCTTCTCTGTCAAGTTCGCCTACAATTCGTCCTTCTGCCATGACCAGCATTCTGTCTGACATTCCCATGATCTCTTCCATCTCTGATGAGATCATGATGATTGCAAGCCCTTCGTCCGTCAGACGGTTAATCAGTTCGTAGATCTCCTGTTTTGCCCCTACGTCGATACCTCTTGTTGGCTCATCCAGTATCAGGATCTTCGACTCGCTTGCCAACCATTTCGCAACTGCAACTTTCTGTTGGTTACCTCCTGACAGATTTCCTACCAGTTGATTGATGGAAGGAGTTTTTATCCGAAGTGCATCTTTGTATTTGTCTACACACTTATTTTCCTCTTTAAAATTAATGAATGTCATCTTTGACAGTTCTCTTAAGATTGGCAATGTAATGTTCCACCGGATCGACATCTTCAGAAGTACTCCTTGATTCTTACGGTCTTCCGAAACATATGCAATTCCATGCTGGATCGCATCTTTCGGAGAATGTATGGCAACTTCTTTTCCGTCTACGCAGACCGTACCGGAATATTTTTTATCTGCTCCGATGATCAATCTTGCGATTTCTGTTCTGCCAGCACCGACCAATCCTGCCAGTCCGACGATCTCACCCTCACGGACGGAGAATGTTGTCTCTTCATTGGATGATCCGCACAGATTCTTTACTTCCAGCAATGTTTTCCCTAATTTTGGATGTCTTTCCGGATAGGTCTCTGTCAGTTTACGGCCAACCATATCATATATTAACTGATTCTTATTCGTATCTTCTTTGTTAACTGTTTTGATTACTTCGCCGTCACGCATTACCGTAATGCGGTCAGCCAGTTCAAATATCTCGTCCATACGGTGAGAGATATAAATAATCGAAACGCCCCTTTTTTTCAGATTCCTTACGAGTTTAAATAAAATCTCAACTTCATTATCCGTAAGCGGTGCCGTCGGCTCATCCATGATCAGAAGCTTTACATTTTTTGCCAGTGCCTTTGCGATCTCTACCAGCTGCATATACGCTACAGTCAAATCTTTGATTCTTACATTTGGATCAATATTCGTATTTAATTCTTTTAATATCTTTTTTGTACGCTCTGCCAGTTCCTTTCGGTCAATGAATATGCTCTGGTTGACTTTCGTACCCATATATATATTTTCCTGTACAGTCAGTTCCGGTGCCAGATTGAATTCCTGGTAGATTGCTTCGATTCCGATCTGGCTCGATAAGATCGGATTCAGTTCTGTATATTCTTTTCCCTCATAAATAACTTTACCTTCATCTGGTGTGATTGCCCCCGTAATCGTTTTAATCATCGTCGATTTACCTGCACCGTTTTCTCCTACCAGTGCATGTACCTCGCCCTTCGCAACTTCAAAAGAAACGTGATTTAAAGCAACTACGCCCGGATATCGTTTTGTAACATCTTTTATTTCCAAAATGTTTTCCATATAGCTTCACCGTCCTTATGCTCTTTCTGGAAAAATTAATGGTATGAGTACGACGCCTCATACCATTAATCTTCCATACGTTCTTTCTTCGTCTGCTACTCTTCGATGCTCTTCTTATATTCTGCTACGTTATCTGCAGTAATTCCTTCTAATGGGAATAATTTTTCTCTTTCTTCTAATTTTCCGTTCTTAGCAAGTTCAACTGCCATATCGATGAAATAGTTAGCATTTTTCAGCATGTTTGTACTTACAGTTGCTTTGAAAGCTCCGCCTTCTTCGATTGCTGCAAGTGCATCATCTACTGCATCTCCGCCGAACATACCTAATTTATCATTTTTAATTCCTGCTGATTTAAATGATTCGTATACACCTAATACACCAGCATCGTTGATTCCTACAACAACATTTAAGTCTTTGTTAGACTGTACCCATGCATCTCCGACATCTACACCTTCCGGAGTGTATCCTGCTTTTGCAGTTACTTCTACATTTGCATTTGGAGCAAGTTCTTTTAATGCGTCAAGGATACCTTCTTCTCTTGTTACCAGGAATGGATAATCCGGGTAGTTGCAGACACCAACTTTAACTTTTTCGTTCTCTTCAAAGTTATCGTTGATCCATTCTGCTGCATTTTTACCGATTGCATATCCATATTCATGGTTGTCGATTCCGATGAATCCTGATGTTCCGTCGATATCTGAGTCATAGGAAATAAAACGTACACCTGCATCTTCTGCACTTGTTGCAGCATCTTTTAATGCATCTGCGTCTGTTACATGACAAATAATAACGTCACATCCTGACTGTACAAAGTTCTCGATTCCTGTGATCTTATCGCTGATCTCCGGACACTCTTTTGCTGTGAAAGTTACGCCTTCTTCTTTCGCATATTTTTCAATGTTCTTGATCAGATGTGCAAAGAATGCGTCCGACATATCACTTACAACAAATCCGACTTTTACCTCTCCGTCACTCTTCTTACCTGAATCGGAAGATTCTTTCTTCTCATCTCCCATGCTGCAGGCTGCCATTGACAGAACCATCGTCAGTGCAAGTGCTGCTGCCACTAATTTTTTCACGATCTTTTTCATTTCTTCTCCTCCTTCGTTTAAGTGATTGATTATGTCTCTATTATATTGTCCCGCCCATCCTCAAACAATGTGGGGGATTTTGGAAAAAGTGGTCTAATTTTGGAACATATCCGGAAAATATGATTTTTCGACAGATTCTTTTATCTTATTTCCGTCAATTTCTATGATCCGATCACAGATTGGTGTCAGATCCGCTACATTTGCACTACTTATAATCACACCCGTCCCTTTATGTGCAAATTCCAGAAAAATGCGGTACAAAAACTCCCTGCTCTCCACATCCAGCCGCAGAAATGGCTGAAAACAGCAAATCGCTTTCGGATTCACCCACAACCATCTGTGGAAAATCAGCCTCATGGCCTCTCCTTTGGTCAGACCGATTGCCTTATCCTGGATGTTCCTCTTCTTCAAATCCAAAAATTCATATTCTTTTTGTCTGATATACTCTGTAACTCTGCTGTTTACAAACATTCGTTTTCTCGCATTTTTCTTATATATTGGCAATTCTATATTCTCCAGAATCGTCAGTTCTTCAAATATATGATCCTGATATTTACTTCCGTCTATGATTCCAAGCCCGCTCCGGACAGCTCCATATTCCTGCTCTGCTTGATATTCTTTTCCGCCAATCCTGATAGAACCGTTATAAAATCTTCTTCCCAACAATGTCCTTCTGAGTTCCCGGCTAAATTTGTTCTGTACGTCATAGATTCCAAGTATTTCACCGCTTCTGCAGCCAAAGGTTGTACTACTGATATAAAAGTTACTCAAGTCTCTGACCTCAAATGCATAGGTGTTCTTAAGACTATGTTTCAGATCTTTTTCTGCTGTATTCGCACTTCCGGTCATGCAATTCAGTATTTTCTCTTTCTCGTATTCCCCTTTATAAAATGTGGTGACATTTTTCCCCTGCCGGATCACATAAGTCTTGTCTGCGATCTCGGTAATCTTGTCCGGATAACTGTTAATCCATAAGATCGAGGTCCCCTCTTCTTTGATCTGATTCAATATCCTGATAATCTTATCCATCCTCTGCCAAAGATAATCATCCATCAGGTCATTGATCACAATCAGCTTTGCCCGCTTGACATATGCCCGCAGTACTCTCAGGATACGCTGTTCGAATGCATTCAGTTCTCCCACTTTTTTCCCTGGCGCAATGTCGATACTGAATTTGGCAAAGACAAACTGCGCCTGTGTCTCCATCTTTTTTCGTGACACGCTCCGTTTGAAATAATTCATCTTCTCAACGATATACAAATTCTCCGCAACAGACAATTCCGCAACCATCGGTTCATCATTATTGATAAAAAAGATACCACCCGCATGTTCCACGATTCTTTGACTCATCTGTGTATAACTCCTGCGATTGAACACGATCTCCCCGCTGTCAATCTTCTCCTGCCCGAACAGAATGGAAAATACATCTTCCTTCCCGCTGTCTTCCATCCCGATCAGATTAACAATTTCTCCGTTCTGGATATTCATATAGAATTGATTCAGTACCGTCTTCTTCTGTATGCATTTGCATATCTGTTTTAATATTAAAATATTCTTCTTCATTAACTCTTCATGTAATCCTCTTTTGTGAATAACAGTGGCAGCATCAGGTGCATCTCCGTCCCGTAATTCAACGTACTGGTTGCGATCATATACGCTTCCTTTCCCCAGTACAGTTTCAATCTTCGTTTGATATTCTGTAAGGCCACTCCGTTATGACTGCCCGCCGCATTTTCATCTGTTTTTCCAGCATCTACATCCCGATTCAGCTTATCCAAATCTTCCTGTGTCATCCCAAGGCCATCATCAGCGATCGTCAGCATCAGCTTATCATCCGCCGAAGATATATGGATCTTGATCACGCCTCCTCCAATCTTCATCTCCAGACCATGATAAATGCTGTTCTCCACGATCGGCTGTAAAATCAGTTTTGGTATATAACAGTTCTGAACATCCTTTTCCGCTATCCCGTGATAGACGATTTCAAAAGAAATACGCTCACCGAACCGGTGCTGCTGGATTTTGAAGTAGTTACAGATATTCTTCAGTTCATCTTTCAGGTATACAAATGTTTCTTTCCGGCTGATGTTATATCTAAAGTAATTCGCCAGCGCCTCCGTCATCTCTGCCACTTTTTTATCCCCGTTGATCAGGGCCTCTCCCCTTATAACTTCCAGTGTATTATAAAGGAAATGTGGATTGATCTGATCCTGAAGATTATTGATCTCTGCCACCTTCATCAGTATCTCTGCATTTTTCTGTCGGATCGTTATATTTTCCAGAGAAGATATGATTTCCTGAATTTCTTTGATTAGGTCTCTCTGGGCAATATTGGCATCCGCAAGCGTCTCTGTCTTCCTGTCCTTCCGTTCATGAACTATCTTTTCCAGTTCACACCACGGGCGGTACATATCCCGATATACTTCTGCAAAATAGACCACAAATAGAATACAGTCAAACACTAGAAGCCCGACTTTCACCTTCATACTCAGTCTTCCGGCAAAACATACCGCTCCCATCGTCAGAATAATCACTCCGGCAACCAGGATTCCTGTCCATATCAGTCTGACGATTGTTTTCTTTGAATAGCTTACTTCCTTTTTCCGCATATTACATCTCCATTAAGAATACAATTTTCTGTATTCGGATGGTTTTAATCCTATATTTCTTGTAAACAGTTTGCTGAAATGTCTGGTATCATGATAGCCGACAGCATCTGCGATCTCCGCAATGCTTTTTCCGGTATCTGCCAATAATTCCTTTGCTTTTTCAAGTCTGCAGAACATCACATATTCCGTATAAGTCATCCCGGTTTCTTTTTTAAACAGTGCACTCAGATATGAAGCATTCAGACTTACTATATCTGCCAGATCATTCAGGCTGATCTCCTGATGATAATTTTCTTCTAGATATGTTTTGACTTCTCTTACCGGTCTGATGTCTTTGTCTTTCTTTTCTTCTTGCACATACTGGATCACTTTTGTCACATATGCTTTCGTCGCTTCAGTCAGCTTTAATTCTGTCCGTTCATTGTCGATCCGTTCGTTCCACTGTTCGAAGTATTCTTCCATCTTTTCTTTCTGTGCTTTATCCAACGTCTTATTCAACAGATCCACATAGTAGATCAGGGTATCATACAGCATAACCGGTGAATAGTTGGTAATCTCATAGCGGATCATCCTTACCGCCTCATCTATACATGCAGCCGCATCTTCCGCCGATCCGCTTTCTATTTTTGCAAGATAATTCTGTCTTTTCACCGGTGTAATAATTGTTCCGACCGGTCTTCTCTGATAATCAAATTCATCATAATAAAGAATCTTGCTCTCCGGGTTTTTGATCCTGTATTTTACTGCATCCATGGATTCGACAATGCATTTTCTTGTCTCTTTGAATTGTCCGGTTGCTTCACTCACTCCGATCACAACCGAAAATCCTTCAAAATTCTTGACGTAATCATCCAGATCTGTCCACAGCTCTTCAATCTTTCTTTTTATTTCCTCTTCATCCTCGTTTTTATAATTAAAAAGTACCACAATGCCTGAATGTGTATATGTACTGATCGATTCAGAGAAATCTTTTCCAAATTTCTCCACATACTGTTCGATTTTATCCTGCAGATATTCCGCACTTTTTCCAACCGCGCCACGGATATCCACTTTTACAAAAACGGCTCTGTATTCTCCATCTTTAAATTCTGTATTGTATTCCGCGTTGACTGCATTTCGGCTGATATCTGACTCCAGATCGTCTTTCTCATTTGCCGCCAGAACGGTAGTCAGGAAACGTCTCTTCATCTTGTCCCTCGCTTCCTGTACCTGCCGGCGCAGATGTCGTTCTTCTACGATCTTCTGTTGTTTCACATCCAGTTCTCTGCCTATCTCCATCATCGTTTCTCTTAGTTTCTCTTCGCTGATCGGCTTCAGCAGATAATATTTGACCCCGTATTTCATTGCATTCTGTGCATATTCGAACTGTTTATACCCGCTGATCATTACAAATACTGCCTGTATTCCTGCCTCTGCCGTCTTCTGGATCAGCTGAATTCCATCATACCCGGGCATCCGGATATCGCTGATGACTACATCCGGCTTTTCTTTCTGAATAATATCAAATGCATCCGTTCCCGTATTGGCCATCCCTATGATCTGAAATCCCATATCCTCCCAGTCCAGGATATTTGCAATCAAATTACATATCATCTGTTCATCGTCTGTTATCAGTACTTTTAACACTTTAACCACCTCATACCTAACTAATGACCTCAGTATATCATATCTTTTTTTATTTTTGGTTTAATTTTCGAACTTTCGACATTCTATGTCCATTATTTTCTTACAATTTATACAATATCCGTCCTGTCTTTTGTAATCATACTTTATAAAATCCTTTTCTTCCGCTTCTGAAATAATCCTCAGAAACAAAAAAGTTACCCATCCGGACACATAGCTTTACGCCATTGTATCCGGACAGATAACTTTTTTATAATTTTCTATTTTATTTTCTGATTACAGAGCCAGCTCTTTTGCAATCTCATACTGGTAAGCAGGAATTCCTTTTGTCATTCCAAGTGCTTCATCAATATCGAAGTCTACATACTCGCCATGTTTGTAACCGACAACACGGTTTGTCTTTCCTTCAAGCAGAAGATCTACAGCTTTTGCTCCCATGATAGAAGCGTATACTCTGTCTTTACATGTCGGGCTTCCACCACGCTGCATGTGTCCGAGAATCGTTGCTCTTGTCTCCATACCGGTTGCTTCTTCAATTCTCTTAGCCATGTTCATAGAATCTCCAACACCCTCTGCATTGATGATGATGTAGTTCTTCTTTCCACGTTTTCTTGATTCCTGAATATCTTCAATGATCTTCTCTTCGTCATAATCATGCTCTTCAGGCATCAGGATCTTCTCTGCTCCGTTTGCAATACCGCACCACAGTGCAAGGTATCCTGCATCTCTACCCATAACTTCGATGATAGAGCATCTCTCATGAGAAGTTGATGTATCACGTACTTTGTCAATAGCCTGCATAGCTGTATTAACGGCTGTATCGAATCCGATTGTATATTCCGTACAGGCAATATCCAGATCGATCGTTCCCGGAAGTCCGATTGTGTTGATTCCGAAGTTAGCAAGTTTCTGAGCTCCGGCAAATGATCCGTCACCACCGATGACTACCAGACCATCAATACCATATTTTTTACAGATAGCTGCTGCTTTCTGCTGACCTTCCTCTGTACGCATCTCTGCACAACGGGCTGTCTGAAGAATTGTACCTCCGCGCTCAATTGTATCGGATACGTCTCTGGCTGACAGATCGATAATTTCCTCATTTAAAAGTCCCTGATATCCTCTTCTGATACCTCTTACTTTCAGTCCTTTACCCAGTGCTGTACGAACAACGGCACGGATTGCTGCGTTCATTCCAGGAGCATCTCCACCACTTGTCAATACACCTATTGTACGAATTACTTTTTTGTCTGCCATGATTCATTCCTCCATTGTATTAGTTTGTTCCAATTATCTTCTAACCATTATCATTTCTCTCCGATGATATTGTACATGAATTAATGCACGCTTTCAATGGGTTTTTCTATAACTTTTACACAACTTTCACCAAGATAATTCGTCAATCTGCTCAACAACACCTCATCTGCTGTCACATTCCAGCCTTTCGACAGGCGTTTTACTGCTTTTTCTTTTTTGCAATAAATGATAACTTCATCCATTCCTTCAGAGACTTTCAAAATATCCTGCAGCATTCCTTCCTGCTGAAGATATGTCTCTTTATCCGGATACTGCAACCATAATTCCTTTCTCGTCTGAGCAAATGGAATCACCTGTTCGCAGATCAGTTTGCTCGGTGCATCATCTTCCTCTGATACACGGCCCTTGATGAATACCTTGGCTTCCTCATTCAGATACATCTGATTCTTTTCAAAATCTCTCGGGAAGATCACGACTTCCAGCGATCCGACCAGATCTTCCAGTGTAATAAACGCCATCACTTTATTTGTCTTGGTATACTTGATCGTCTTATTCGTAATCATACCTCCGACAATCTCTTTTGCGCCGTCATGCACCTTCGTTCTTCCGGTTTCATCATCCAGCTGGAAATCCAACGTCGTCCTGGATATATTTTTTCTCCATTTTTCTTCATAGTCTTCCAGTGGGTGTCCGCTCAGATATACTCCGAGCACTTCTTTTTCAAATGCAAGTTTTGTCTCTTTTTCATACTCGCCAACATCCGGAAGTGGTATATCGAATTCTGATTTCTGATCATCACTTACGATATCGAACAGTGAAAGCTGTCCCGTCATAGAGTATTTCCGCTCCCGGTTCACCTGATCCAGAATCTGCACATAGACCACCATGAACTGCTTTCTTGTACCACCCAGACTGTCAAATGCTCCGGACTTGATAAAGCTTTCTATCGTACGCTTATTGACCTCTTTTCCGGACAGCCGCTCGATAAAGTCTTTCAGGTTGCTGAATGGCCCTCCGTTTTTTCTTTCTTTGATGATCGATTCTATCACCGGCTTTCCGATACTCTTGATCGCCGCCAGGCCATAACGGATGTTACCGCTGTCAACGGAGAAGCTTCCCTCTCCTTTATTGATATCCGGCGGAAGGATCTTAATTCCCATCTGCCGGCAGCTGTAAATATACTCTGACACTTTCCCCGGATTATCGATCACGGAAGTCATAAGTGCTGCCATAAATTCTACCGGATAATAATATTTTAACCAGGCTGTCTGATAAGATACCACCGCATATGCCGCAGCATGCGACTTGTTAAATGCATATTTGGCAAAATCGATCATTTCATCATAGATCTTATTTGCCGTCTTCTCGTCGATTCCATTGGCAATACAGCCTGGTACGCCCTCATCCGGATTCCCATACACAAAGTTCTGACGTTCTTTCTGCATGACGTCGCCCTTCTTCTTGGACATTGCTCTTCGCAGGAGGTCACTTCGTCCGAGTGTATAACCTGCCAGATCACGCACGATCTGCATAACCTGCTCCTGATATACGATACAGCCGTAAGTCGGCGCAAGGATCGGCTCCAGCTGCGGGCAGTCATAGGTAATGCTTTCCGGGTTATTCTTGCCTTTGATATACTGCGGGATGAAGTCCATCGGACCCGGACGGTATAATGAAATACCGGCGATAATATCTTCCAGATTCTGTGGCTTCAGTTCTTTCATGAAGTTCTTCATACCGGCGCTTTCAAGCTGGAATACTCCGTCCGTCTTTCCTGTTCCGATGGATGCAAGGACTGCTTTATCATCATAATCTATCTTATTGATATCAATCGTCTTTCCACTGCTGATACCTGCCAGACGTTCTGCATCCTGGATAACTGTTAATGTACGAAGTCCCAGGAAATCCATCTTCAAAAGTCCCAGTTCTTCTAGGGTTGTCATGGTAAACTGTGTCGTCACAGAGCCATCGGATCCAAGTGAAAGAGGCACAAACTCCTCTATTGCCCTCTGACCGATCACGACACCTGCCGCATGCATGGATGTATGTCTCGGAAGACCTTCCAGTCTTCTCGACATATCGATCAGTTCCTTTACCTGTTCATCTTCCTGATACAGTTTCTTGAATTCCGGATTCATCTTCAGAGCTTTGTCTAACGTAATATTCAGCTCTGTCGGCACCATCTTCGCAATGCTGTCTACAAATGCATATGGAAGATCCATCACACGTCCCACATCACGGATGACTCCGCGGGCCGCCATCGTACCAAAAGTTACGATCTGTACCACCCGATCTGCACCGTACTTTCTTCCTACATAGTCGATAACTTCCTGCCGCCTTTCGAAACAGAAGTCCACGTCAATATCAGGCATGGATACTCGTTCCGGGTTCAGGAACCGCTCGAACAGCAGCTGATACTTGATCGGATCAATACTTGTGATTCCCAGACAATACGATACGATACTTCCTGCCGCCGAACCTCGTCCCGGTCCGACCTTGATTCCCTGTGTTCTTGCATAATTGATAAAATCCCACACGATCAGAAAATAATCCACATATCCCATAGATTGAATGACCGACAACTCATACTCCAGACGTTCTTTCAGCAAATGATCCCCGTCCGGATAACGTTCTTTCAGGCCATCAAAGCAAAGCTTATTCAGATATTCCCAGGAAGTATATCCCTCCGGCACATCATATTTCGGCAATTTTGTAACACCGAATTCAATCTCCACATTACAACGGTCCGCAATCTTCTGTGTATTCTCCAGTGCCTGCAGCGCATACGGAAACAACTGCCGCATCTCTTCCTCAGACTTAATATAATACTGTCCGCCCTCATACCGCATACGGTCTTCATCTTCCAGTTTCTTTCCAGTCTGGATACACAGCAGAATATCATGTGGCTTTACATCTTCGGCATAGGTATAATGTACATCATTCGTCGCAACAAGCTCAATCCCCGTCTCCTGAGCCATACGAAGGAGCGACTGATTCACGATCTGCTGCTCCTGCATCCCATGATCCTGCAGTTCCAGGAAAAAATTTCCTTTTCCGAAAATGTCCTGATACCGGAGTGCTGCTGCCTTCCCTTCTTCATACATCCCACGCAGGATATTCTTCTGTACCTCACCGGCCAGACATGCACTGAGCGCAATGATCCCTTCGTGAAATTCCTGCAGTACTTCAATATCTACCCTCGGTTTATAATAATAGCCTTCCGTAAATCCTCTGGATACGATCTTCATCAGATTGTGATATCCGATATCATTTTCTGCCAGAAGTACCAGATGGTAGTAACGGTCATCACCGCTTCCGACAGCTTCTTTATCGAATCGGGATCCCGGTGCAACATAGACCTCGCACCCGAGAACCGGTTTGATTCCTGCTGCTTTTGCCGCACGGTAAAAATCAATCACGCCATACATCACACCATGATCCGTAATCGCCACACTGTTCATCCCGAGTTCTTTTACCCTGGCTACACATTCTTTAATTTTATTTGAACCATCCAACAGGCTGTACTCTGTATGGACGTGAAGATGTGCAAAGCTCATAGATTTCTCCCTTCCTGTTAAATATATTGAAAAAAGGTGCTCCCTTCAGGGAACACCCTCTCAAACATTCATGTTTGCCTTAGTCTTCTTTTCCAGTTCCAAGAACCATGAATTTTACAAGTTTATCGATATCCTGTGGCTCATGAGCAACGATTTCCAATTCCGGAATTCCTCCGTTAGAGAAGATATTTGCCATAGATACATACTGAGATAATTTTGACTTTAAGTTCAGTCTGTCACCTTCACCTGTTACAAGTTCAACTTTTCCTTCACAAGAATCAACTACTTTGAAAAATCCTTCGATATCGGTAATGTTCTGTACTTTCATTTCTCATTCTCCTTTTTTATTTATCTTGTTTTTAACAGTCTTAACGCTTTTATTATACCTTATTTCTTTTTCATTTCAATATTCTTTTCTGAAATTTTTATACGACCTTCTTTAAGAAGTCTTCCGACAGCACGTTTGAACGCATTTTTACTCAATCCGAATTCCTGTTTGATCAGTTCCGGATCCGCCTTGTCATTAAACGGAAGCTTCCCGCCATATTCTTCCATGCGTTTCATAATCAGCGCTGCATCCTCATCCATCTGAAGAAATGCTTTTTCTCTGACACTTAAGTCTAATTTTCCGTCCTCTCTTACTTTCAGGACTCTGGCAGATACACGATCGCCTACTTTTAACCTGCCAAAAGCTTCTCTCTTTGGAATTAATGCACTGTAACAGTTATCCACTGCCACAAACACGCCAAAGTTATCACTCGTCTCGTAAATGATTCCTTCTACATGATCATCCTTTTTATATGGAGAATCTGTACGAAGCTTCTCATATACTTTCATCGTTGCACAAAGTCTTCCGGACTTGTCCACGTAAAGTGCAACCAGAACTTCATCACCTTTTTTCACTTTCGCAGTCTGCTCTTTGAATGGAAGAAGAAGATCTTTCTCCAGTCCCCAGTCAAGGAATGCTCCGATTCTTCCTGTGTCTGCAACCTTCAGTACAGCCAGTTCATCCAGCGTGATCTTCGGTTCCTGTGTGGTTGCGATCAGACGGTCGGAGGAATCTTTGTATAAGAATACTTCTACCGGATCTCCGACTTCTACATCTTTCGGCACCTGTTTTTTCGGAAGCAGGACTTTGTCATCTTTGTTTCCCAGATATACTCCGAACTCCACTTCTTTGACGATTATCAATCTTCTTTTCTTTCCCAAATAATCTGTTAATCCCATATATTTCCTCTCTGTTTCCTTCTCTTTTAATGTATCTGTTACCTGCTTACGCAAATCTGAATTCGATCACTGCATACGGCTTTGCATTTTCATCACATAATTCAACAACTGTTCTGTCATCTTCTGCTGCAATCCGCGGATAGATCATATCACCATATACTGCAGATTTCTTATATTCCACTCGCATCTGGTGTACTTCTTTGTCTTTCGGAAGCGACTCCAGTGCCATCTGCACATACTGGCAGTTATTAACATGCTCATTCGTGTCGATATGATATCTGCGCACCGGAAAGCTTTCCAGTTCTTCCGATTCTGTTGGAAGAGGAATCTTTCTGGATTCGTATGTCATCTCATATGGCTCTCCGGTTCCATATGGGGCAATCTCTGATTCATCCGGTCTTGCCGGACGTCCTCTCTCTATATCCATGTATACCCACAGGGAATTGGCATATGCGACATCGTTTCCATTCTCATCTGTCATGCAGAAATTACGCTCCCCGAACAATCCCTTGAAATCTGTCGCCCAGGTACTGGTCTGTATCTCCTCTCCTATCTCCGGATACCGTTCTACGACTACCTGCCACGACGACAGGATCCAGGCTCTTTTCCGCTCGCTGCAATGCATGATTCCCAGTCCGAGATCTTCCGACTGAAATGTGCTGCAGTCCTGAAAATAATTCACGATCCCCGGCAGTGTGATTCTTCTGGTATGATCCACTTCACTGAACCGGATTCTTCCCTCTGTAGTATATTGATTGTCTCTCATAGTTAGTCTGACTCCTTTGTATGCTCTTCTTCCGTATTCTTATCGGAATTCCCGAAGAAAAACCATTTTATCTTGAATTCCGAAGCAGCAGTTACCATCTCATATTCTTCTGCACTGAGTGCTTCTTTCAGTTCTTTTTTTCCGTCTTCATCAACCACCGCACAGGTCGCATTGGTAAAGCACAGGCTCGGGTACAGCACGCACCACCAGTTATGTCCTTTTCCGCTTCCGAGAGTGATCCTCAGCGCCTCATACTCTCCTTCCGGAAATATGATATCACCATACCGTTTATCCGGGAAATAGCAGCTCGTCACCTTTGCCTGTGCCCGGTATGACACGCCTTCTTTTTTTAACACTTCATCAGCAGTCTTCACCAGTTCCTTCTGATGCTTTTTCACCCAGTCTTTCGTTAACTGTGCGCTTTTACGCTCCGTTTCCGGCATCTGTGATTTCATATAGCTAAGTACCGTATCCCGGACGTGCAATTTAATCCGCTGATCCTTCACACTGTCGCTTTCTGCGATCACATGAAAGCGGAACACTTCCTCTGCCAGCGTTTTCTGCGTCTGTGCAATCTCCGCATGAACAACTTCCATACGCCGTTCCATAATCCCGGTTGTCAGCGCAAATGACAGCAGACATGCTATGATCAGGCAAATTCTTTCCCGTTTCATCTATGTATCTCCTTCCTGCCTCTTACCGTTCACGGATACTGCATGAACGGTAATTCTTACTGATACAGGAAGTCTTGACACAATGGTTCTTATCTATACACTCCTGGCATACTTTCTGGATTTTTTGTTTTCTAGCTCTGCTTTGTACGAATCACATCGATCACGGTCGTCACCTGATTATCGATATGTTTACACATAACATCTGTTGCAGCTTTCTTCTCCCCTTTGCTGATATACTCGATAATTGCCGCATGTTCTGCAATGAGCTGTGGATGTGCTTCTTCACGCTTCAGATATTCCACACGATAACGATACATCTGCTCACGCAGGTTATTCAGAAGCAGAATCAGTTTCTGATTATCCGTTGCCATGTAAATGATATCATGAAAACGTACATCGGCTTCCGCAATCTCTGTGATATCCTTGCTTTTTAAGATCATCTTGAACTCTTCGGCCGCTTTCTTCATCTCTTCGATCTCTTCATCTGTGATCTTCTCACATGCAAGCTGAACCGCCAGTTCTTCCAAAGCCTTTCTTACTTCCAGGACATCCCGCATATTCTTCTCTGTGATCTCTGCGACTTCCGCTCCCTTTCTCGGGATCATCAGCACAAGACCTTCCAGCTCCAGCTTACGGATAGCTTCACGGATCGGAGTACGGCTGACTCCCAGTTTATTGGCAAGCTGGATCTCCATCAGTCTTTCTCCCGGTTTTAACTCACCTCGAAGAATCGCCTGTCTCAAAGTATTGAACACGACGTCTCTAAGTGGCAGATACTCATTCATGTTTACTTTAAAATTCGGTTCCATGCCTATTTCCTCCTTGCATTATGTATGCCGGTCACATACACCTGCTTTGCTAATTGCTTTTCTCTTATCTTTGCTGCTGCTTTTCTTGCTTTCTCTTTTGTCTCATAAAGGCCGAATACCGTTGGACCACTTCCGCTCATCATCGCATTCAGTGCCCCCTGCTCCTTCATGACATTTTTAATCTGTTCAATAACCGGATATTCTTCGATCGTTACTTTCTCCAGTACATTTCCCATCCGGGATGCTACCTTTGTAATATCCTGGTCATACAACCCATCGATGATTCCGTCAATATCCGGATGATTCTCAATCTCATGGGAATCCAGCTTCTCATAGACCAGTTTTGTCGACACACTGATCGGCGGTTTTGCGATCAGCACATGGCATTTCGGACATGCCGGAAGTGGTGTGAGGATCTCTCCTATCCCTTCTGCAAGAACGGTTCCGCGCATAACACAATAAGGAACATCTGCTCCCAGTGTCACGCCTCTTTCCATCAGTTCTTTCTGTGAAAGTCCAAGCGAAAACATACGGTTGATCCCGAACAGTACGGCTGCCGCGTTCGAACTTCCGCCTGCCATTCCTGCCGCTACCGGTATATGTTTATCTAATGTGATCTTCACGCCTTCCTTTACATGAAACTCCTTCATCAGAAGGTCTGCTGCCTGATACGCCAGGTTATTCTCATTCACGGGCAGATAAAAAAGATTCGTCAACAATTCTATACCCGGTTTTTTCGTCTTTTCCATCCGGATCTGGTCATACAGGTATACCGTCTGCATCACCATCCGCACATCGTGATAACCGTTCTCTCTCCGTCCCAGAACATCCAGACCCAGATTAATCTTTCCAAGTGCTTTCAATTCCATTTTATCCATCTTATTTATCTCCTTACATTTTGTATACAATGTTCTTACAGTATACCCAAATTTTGCTTAAAAATCAATATTTTATCGCCTTTATTTATACCTTCTTTTTCCATATAATTAACTTCTTTTATATTTTCCACCGTTGTGTTATATTTTTTCGCAAGATTCCATAATGTATCCCCCTGTTGTACGAAATATCCGACAATTCCGGGACGGCTTTCCAACTCTTCGGTATCCATCGGGCGGAATTCCGCAGATTCAATATTCTGTATCTGCACCGGTTCTTTCTGAAAACAGTTGAATGCCAGAACGGCTTTCACTTCTACTTCACCGCTTCCCATGAGATTTACCGAAAGCTGCTCGACCGTACAATCCATATCTTCCATATCCGGTTCGCCGCCCCCGTTTTCCAGGAGATAACTGAACGGAACCATTCCATTCCATACGCCAAACGGCGTCTGATCATCTTCCCGCACATATAAAAACTGCAAGTGCAGCACACCGTCGATATGTACACCATCCGTCTCTGCTTTTACTGTTTCCATCTGAATCTTTCCTTTACAGTGACAGATCTGCAAGATATCCTCTTTCAGTTCCGGCAGTGTTAATTCCTCACTGATCCTGCATTTGGAATGATTCTGGAGTTTTAATCGGAAGAACCTCTTTTCTTTCACCTCCGGAATACAGATATGATCCAGCATATACAGATCTTCCAGTATCTGGATCTTCTCTTCCTCGTAGACAATCAGACGGACTTGCAGCGTTGCTTCTATGCCAAGAATACGCATCTCGCCGTTCTCATCCATCCGCGGCTCTACATTGATATCCGTAAGATGTAATTCTGACTGATGATACATTCCGGGCATCACACCCATACATTCGATCTGCCCCTCATACGGAACTGTCCGGCTTATCCAATCCGTCTTTCCTTCTGCCGTTTCGTACAGGCAGAACATGTTAAGTTCACCACTAATCAGCAGTTCATCTGTTCCTAACTGTGTATCCGCTTTTCCACCTGTCACATCCGTCCACAAAAGTGTGCCGATATGCTCCTTTGTACCGCTCAATGTGACCTCTTCTTTAATCCTGTAAGTATCTTTTCCGGTAGCAAATACTTTTAGAATCTCTTCTTCTTTCATTTTCTTAAAAACCGGAACTTTCTCTTCTACATCGGTTGTAATCTCTTCACCGGTACACTTTTCGGTTCCGATGGAAATCTCTGCCAGTGTCTTGATGTTCAGTTTTCTTGAGTGGATCATCGTTACAGTAACCTCGGTGTCAGACGTCTGAAGCACCAGGTTTCCTTCCGGTTCCTGCTCCAGATAGATCATCTCTTCAAATGGGATCCGCCCTTCCAGGCTTGCCGGTACCGGAACCATCTCATCTGCCATATAGAGAACTTTGAACTCCAGTTTTCCCGATACTTTCAGATAGCTTTCTACCTGTTTCATCTCCTCTACCCGCAACATCCCATTGCTTAATATAATCTTTCCCACATCCCGTTTTGCCTCCGGAACATTATAATCTCCGTCAATATAGAACTGGTCATTTACTGTCCTTCCATTTTGAAATATACGGATCTCTTTTTTCTGATATTCCATTGTTCCTGCCTCCTTTTACAACATCTTTTATTCATATATAATCTGCTTTTCCGTGTACGGCATCTTTATGACAATGTATGGATATGTCTTTTTCTTGTGTATTTTTTCCTTTTTCTCCGGGCCCTGAAGCGTTGTACGGATAACCACTGTATCCACTGTCTCATAACATGCATTTACTTCAATGCTGTAGCCGGTTGTCTGCTGTGTCCCGTACCCCCGCACTACATACAGGTATGTTTCTTCCTTTCCTGTATCTGCATAACTGATCCACATTTCCTGTTTTCCAGCTTCTTTTATCTCTTCTTTCAGTTGTTCCGGAATCTCTTCTTTCTTTACAATCTCATATGTAACATCTCCTGTTTTCTGTTCTTCTATCGTGCCAAAACTACAACCGGAAAGCAGCGTTGTAACTGCGATCACGGTTAAGAGCATTTTTATTCTCTTCAATACAGCCTTCTTCTATTTTCTCTCTACTATCTTACACACTATGGGTGTAAAAAATGCGGATTTTATGCTATGATAAAATAACTAGAATGAAAAGGAGTATTCATTATGAGAATTATACCAGTTGCCCTATTCGTGATCTTATTCCTGATTATCGGCATTCCGGTTCTTGGAATTGAATGGCTGATTGGGAAAATCAGCAAAAAGACAATGGATTATTCCAGTCTGCGGATCGTCCAGTGGGCATTTAAAGTGATTGTCCGCCTTGCCGGGATCGAGCTCACTGTCATCGGTGAGGAGAATGTTCCGGACGAGCCGGTTCTTTTTATCGGAAACCACAGAAGTTATTTTGATATCGTGATCACGTATGCAAGATGCAAAAACCTGACCGGTTACATTGCAAAAAAAGAGATGCTCTCTATCCCGCTTCTCCGCACCTGGATGAAGCGTCTCTACTGTCTCTTCCTTGACAGGGAGAATCCGAAAGAAGGCTTAAAGACTATCCTTCAGGCAATCGATTATGTAAAACACGGTGTATCTATCTGTATCTTTCCGGAAGGTACCAGGAACAACGGCGAAGAATTATCTTTACTTCCGTTCCACAACGGTTCCTTTAAGATTGCAGAGAAGACCGGATGTCCGATTGTACCGATGAGTCTGAATAATACCTGTGATATTTTTGAAGGTCATATACCTTTCATTAAGAAAACACACGTTATTTTGGAATATGGCAAACCAATCTATCCGAAAGAACTGGACAAAGACGAGAAAAAACGTATCGGCGAACATTGCAGTAACATCATCCGCGAGACTATTCATAAGAATCAGGCACTTGTTTAGTGCCTGTTTTTTTCTTTTACATTTATTCTCTTAAGTGCTATAATAAAACGGTATAACTAAAAAAGAAATGTACTGCAAACAGCAGTAAAAAGGAGTTTGAAAATGAGCAAACGCAATCTTACCTTGCTGACCGATCTGTACGAGCTCACCATGATGCAAGGGTATTACGAAAAAGGGCAGAATGAAAAAGTTATTTTTGATGTATTTTTTCGTCAGAACCCTTGCAACAACGGATATTCTGTATGTGCCGGTCTTGATCAGGTAATTGATTATATAAAGAATCTGCATTTTACTTATGAAGATGTAGATTATTTAAGAGGTCTTGGGATTTTTAAAGAAGACTTCCTTCATTATCTGAGCGGTTTCCACTTCAGTGGTGATATCTATGCCATCCCTGAGGGAACCGTCATATTTCCGAAGGAGCCTCTTCTGAAAGTGATTGCTCCGATTATGGAAGCGCAGCTTGTTGAGACAGCGATCCTGAATATCATTAATCATCAGTCACTGATCGCAACCAAGACTTCCCGTATTGTATTTGCCGCTAACGGCGATGGTATTATGGAATTCGGTCTGCGCCGTGCACAGGGTCCTGATGCGGGATTATATGGTGCAAGAGCAGCGATGATCGGCGGATGTGTCGGCACATCCAATGTGCTTGCCGGACAGATGTTTGATGTCCCTGTTATGGGAACCCACGCACACAGCTGGATCATGAGTTTTCCGGATGAATACACTGCATTCAGGACTTACGCAGAGATGTATCCGGACAACTGCACACTCTTAGTTGACACATACGATACGTTAAAATCCGGTGTTCCGAATGCCATCCGTGTATTCCGGGAATTCAAAGATTCCGGAAAACCACTGAACAAATACGGAATCCGCCTGGACAGCGGTGATCTTGCATACCTTTCAAAAGAAGCACGGAAGATGCTGGACGATGCTGGCTTCCCTGAAGCTACCATCTGTGCTTCCAATGATCTGGATGAATTCCTTCTTCACGATCTGAAGATGCAGGGCGCAGCCATTGATTCCTGGGGTGTCGGTACCAACCTGATCACATCCAAGGACTGCCCTTCCTTCGGAGGTGTGTACAAGCTGGCTGCCATCCAGAATGAAGAAGGCGAATTCGTTCCGAAGATAAAAATATCTGAAAATACCGAGAAGATCACCAATCCTGGTAATAAGACGATCTACCGTATCTATGAAAAAAAGAGCGGTAAGATCAAGGCAGACCTTATCTGTTTTGCCGATGAAGTCATCGATACCGAACAGGATCTGCTTCTCTTCGACCCGATAGAGACATGGAAAAAGACGAAACTTTCCGGTGGCACCTATACAGTACGCGAGATTCTTGTACCTGTCTTCAAAAACGGCGAATGCATTTACAAATCTCCGACATTAAAAGAAATTGCCTCATATTGCTGCTCGGAAAAAGACACTTTATGGGATGAGACCAAGCGTCTCTTCTATCCGCACAGAGTTTATGTGGATCTTTCCAAAAAACTCTACGATATTAAAAAATCACTGCTGGATCAGATGAATATGACAGATTAAAGGAGGACTTATTAATCATGAAAATTATAGTATTAGCAGGCGGACTCAGTCCGGAAAGAGATGTATCCTTACTTTCGGGAGCCGGAATCTGTAAAACTCTCCGGGAGATGGGACATCAGGCATTTCTTCTGGATGTGTTCTTCGGCCTTCCATACGATTCCGATAAATTAGAAGAAATATTCGACCGTCCGGATGGCGGGCTTGAGATTTCCAAGGGAATCTCAACATCTGTACCGGATCTGGGTGCGCTTCGCAAATCACGCCCGGATCAGTCACCTTCCGAAATCGGACCAAATGTTATTGAACTCTGCCAGATGGCTGATATCACATTTATGGCTCTTCACGGTTCCATCGGTGAAAACGGAAAACTTCAGGCAACTTTTGATAACCTGGGAATCAAATACACCGGACCGAACTCTCTTGGATGTACATTATCCATGAACAAACTGGTCACAAAACAGATTTTCAAAACCAGTGGTGTCCCGACTCCAAGAGGAACTTCACTGACAGTAAAAACGAAAGATACCCGTCTGGATGAACTTGGATATTACCTTCCACTGGTTGTAAAGCCATGCTCAAACGGATCTAGTATCGGTGTATACATCTGCCACACAGAAGAAGACTATTATGATGCGATCCACAAATCTTTTGATATAGACAACACAGACGAGGTTGTCATCGAGCCATTTATCAAAGGCCGTGAATTTGCCTGCGGTATTCTTGCCGGAAAAGCACTTCCGCTCGTTGAAATTGTTCCAAAGGACGGACTCTTTGATTATGCGAACAAATATCAGGCAGGCGGTGCTTCCGAAATCTGTCCTCCTATATCACTGGATGCAGAGACACAAGAACTGATCCAGCGTGCCGGAGAACGTGCCTTTGAAGCACTCCGCATGGATGTATACTCCCGTGCAGACTTTATCGTATCCGATGCAGACGGTGAATTCTACTGTCTGGAAATGAATGCCCTTCCGGGAATGACCGCAGCAAGCCTTCTTCCGAAAGCTGCCAAAGCTGCCGGATATGAATACAGCGAACTTTGTGAGGCCATTATTCAGGAATCCATGAAAGCCCGCTATTAAGGAGGATGAATATCCATGAAAAATCTTTCAATTGAAAATATAACCAGAGCCTGCAAAGGGACTTTCCACGGCGATGAGAGTATTCTCAGCCAGGAAGTATCCGGTGTCGTGATCGACAGTCGGAAAGTCCAGCCTGGTTACTTATTCGTTGCCATTGACGGAGAACGTGTCAACGCACACAAATTCATCCCGGACACTGTAAAAGCCGGTGCTATGTGTGTTGTCTCCCACGAAGATCTCGGTGAAACGGATTTTCCTTATATTCTGGTAGAATCCACAGGACAGGCACTTCTTGACATTGCCAAGCTTTATCGTGATTCTTTTGATATGAAAGTTGTCGGAATTACCGGAAGTGTTGGAAAGACCAGTACCAAAGAGATGATTGCCTCTGTTCTGGCTCAGAAATATCATGTACATAAAACACTTGGAAACTTCAATAACGAATGGGGCCTTCCGATCACGATCTTCGATATGCCGGAGGATACAGAGGTTGCCGTACTTGAGATGGGTGTCAATCACTTCGGTGAGATGCGCCGCCTTTCATCTGTATCCAGCCCTGATATCTGTGTGATCACCAATATCGGTATCGCACATCTGGAGTTCTTCAAGACAAGAGAGGGCATTCTTCAGGAAAAATCACAGATGATCCAGGATATGAAAAATGGCGGTTCCATCATTCTGAACGGTGATGACGATCTGCTTTGCAAGATGAGTCCTGTCAAAGGTGTCGCTCCTGTATTCTTCGGAACAGGAAGCAACTGTGCATTCCGTGCCGACAACATTGAACCTCAGGGACTCCGCGGAACTTCCTGCACGATCACATTAAAGGATGGGACTTCTTTCGACTGTCTGGTTCCTGTACCCGGCATCCACATGGTAAGCAATGCGATTGCAGGTGCTGCTGTCGGATATACACTGGGACTGACTGCCAGCGAGATCAAAGCCGGCATCGAATCCCTGCCGTCTATCCCAGGGCGTAACCATATCATAGAAACAGACCATGTGATCATCTTAGACGATTGCTACAATGCCAATCCAATCTCTATGAAAGCTTCCATCGATGTCCTTAATATGGCAATCGGACGTAGGGTTGCAGTCCTTGGTAATATGGGAGAACTTGGTGATACTGCTGAAGTTCTTCATGCAGAAGTCGGTACTTACGCAGCACAACAGAATGTAGACCTTGTCTGCGGAATCGGAGACCTGACACACGCTCTGGTAGAAGAAGCATCCAGGGGCACACATACTCAGGCACTTTGGTTTGCTGATAATGAAAGCTTCATTCAGGCTATACCGGACATCATCAAAGATGGGGACAATGTTCTGGTAAAAGCCTCCCACGGAATGAATTTTCCACAGATTGTTCATGCTTTGGAAGAATTATAAAATAGCAAAAAGAACGAAACAAACGAGATATTTAAGGAGATTATTATATGGCTTATCAGATTCTCGCCCTTGATCTGGACGGAACTCTTACCAACTCCCAAAAAGAAATTACAAAGCCGACCCTGGATGCTCTGATCGAGATTCAGGAAGCCGGTAAAAAAGTTGTTCTCGCCAGCGGACGCCCGACAAAAGGTGTCGTTCCACTGGCACAGCAGCTTCATCTGGAAGATTACGGAAGTTACATCCTTTCTTTCAACGGTGGACGTATCACCGACTGCCGGACCAAAAAAGCAATCTACAATAAAATACTTCCGGCTGACTGTGCAAAAGGTGTCTACGAAACGGTGATAAAATATGCCGGACACGGCGTAGACATCCTCACTTACACATCCGAACATATTTTATCCGGCATCCACTCCAATCAATACACAGAGCTGGAGTCCCGCATCAATCAGATGCCGATCATTGATGCCGGTGCTGACTTTCTGGATGTCATCCCTGATGATCCGAATAAATTCCTCGTAACCGGAGATCCCGATATCTTAGACCAGATACGCAAAGAACTCAGCAAACAGTTTCACTCTTATCTATCCGTCTACTGTTCGGATCCTTTCTTTGTAGAGGTTATGCCGGCCGGAATCGACAAGGCACATTCTTTATTAAAATTACTGACAAGTATCGGTCTTACTGCAGATGAAATGATCTGCTGCGGAGATGGATACAACGATCTGACCATGATCGAAACCGCAGGACTTGGCGTAGCCATGGCAAATGCACAACCAGCCGTTCTTGATAAGGCGGATTATATTACGAAGTCTAATGATGAGGATGGGGTGCTGCATGTGATCAATGAGTTTATGCGGTAATTTAATTTATTAACTGGGAAGCGGCCTCTCAGTCCTTGAAGGAAACAATAGATAAGGCTTCTTGTTCAGGTTCCATACCATAAGAAACAC
>ERZ506982.107-NODE-107-length-50903-cov-11.3339_pt1 | contig 50903 bp, 46 predicted proteins | sample MGYA00512886_ERZ506982 | MGnify/ENA metagenome assembly ERZ506982 | reverse complement strand
AATCCAAGAGGATACATATCACGTATTTAGTTTACACAGAATTATTTACACACTCATTACGGTAGGCAGAGCCGCCTGTCCGGACTAACGGAGCCACACCATTTTGTTTATTAAGTTACTTTGCCATTGCTGGATCCAGACCATATACTTCTCTCATAGAGAGGTCTTTAGATGGGTCAATATTTTCAATATCGATCTTATAGGAATCATACGATATACGATCCATGATGGCATCGGCAAGAGTACTTTCACCATCACAGATTTGCTGGTAACATTCACTTTCACGGGACTGAGAACAAAAGATCGTTGAAGATTTTTTCGTCTTTTATGTATCAGTTCAAAAAGATTTCTCCTTCTTGTATTTATAAGAACTGTTACCGACACTTCCTACTTTTTCCATAGCTTTATGTTTAAGCCATCTGCAGATATTATGAACTTCTTGAATTCATTATGATAAAAAATTATGTGCTCATAGAAAGTGATCTGCATTATAAAAATAAGCTCAATTAGACTCTATGAGCACATAACTTGATTCAACACATAATTCCGGTTATGTGCTTAAGAACATAACCGAAAAACTGGCTGTTCTGTGATACTCCAAACGGCGCCCAGGCCAGTGCTATCGTCTACACAATGGTAGAAATGGCGAAAGCAAATGGAGTAAACGTCTATCACTATCTAACCTATCTTCTGGAAAAGCTCCCGGATGATAGGATGAGCGATGAAGAGTTAGACAGGCTTGCCCCATGGAACGAAGAAGTCAAAGCTGAAATCGAACGTCGTGCAAACGACTCAAAGGAGATAAGAAATGCAGATTTACAAAAATTCAGTAATTGTAACAACATTAATATCCATTGTAAGCTTCATTGCAAGTTTTGTATTGAAATTTTATCTTGCTGGAAAGGAAGCTGGATTTTGGTATGATATTTCTATGGGAGTATTTAGCGGTGCGATATTGACATTAATAACATCTATTATAGGATATAGGGTTGAACGTAGAAAAGTATTAGAAGGCTTTTGGTCATATACTCATAAAATTCTTAATCAGATTAATATGTATGAAGAGAGTATGACAGTGGATCAAAAGGTTAATTTTTTTATGGATTTTCATGATTCTGATAGAATTGAATGGCATACATATTATGGAGAAATTAGTTTTTTGCTTGAATGGAAACAAAAGAATCGTAAATACATATATGATTCAATTTATAAGCCGATTAATAATTTGTGTGATAGGATTACATCTCATTATTGGAACTTTAAATGGCATAAAGAAGGTAGTGGACGAAATGAAAAAGCAATGCAACATTATATAGATGAAATAGAGCCATTAATCATAGAAAGAAAAGACTATAAAATACCAACAGAGGTAGATGATGAGGGTAAAATTATTTCAGAAATGTCTGGCAGTAGTGTGTGTAATAAATTATTCGGTGATATAATGAAAGAATTGAATAATCGGTATTATGAAATTATGTACGGGAAACATAAATCTAAAAAAGAAGATTCCAGGCAGGAAAATGAATAGTAGAATAAGGAGGCAATACATATGAAAAAAGCTACATTAGATGCAACAGATGAAAATATTTTACAATCAATTGCGGATCAAATAGGAAATAGAAATGCATGTATTTTCGAATTTATTAAGACATTAGATAGTATAAATGACAATAGATTTATCAGCCTTGATGCAAGATGGGGTGAAGGAAAAACTTTTTATGTACGACAGATTGAAAAAACATTGGAATATCAAACGATGAAAAAATTTGATACAGATGATACAAAAGAAGAACTAGATAAAATGAAACCATACTTTATCAATACTATATTAGAAGATATAAATTTAGAAAATTCATATTTTCCTGTGTATTATAATGCGTGGTTGTATGATAACCATACAGATCCGCTAATGTCATTGTTATAGGTTATTTCAAAAAAGAGCAAAAAATATATAGATACAACTAGGGCTAAGAAACTTTCTGGTCGTTTTGGAGAACTTTTATCATCATTCAATGCTAATGCCACATTTTCCGGTAAAGCAAATATTCAAGGTTCAATTGACGGAGAGAAAGTTGTGAATGCTTTTAAAAATAAAGATATACTTGAAGAGGTAAAAACAGCAGAAGAAATTCGAGAAGATGTAAAACGAATATTAGATGAAGTAATAGTTGAACAAGCACAAAAATTAATCATATTTATTGATGAGCTAGACAGATGCAGACCGAGTTACGCATTAGAAATGCTGGAACGTATCAAACATTATTTTGATGATGATCGAATCATTTTTGTCGTGTCTGTAAATAAAGAGCAATTAATACATACAATCTCTAATTATTATGGGACGGGATTTGACTCTACAGGATATTTGAATAAATTTTTTGACTTAGATGCACATTTACCGGAACTTCAAACATATGATACTGAAATTAGTGTTATTAATCAAAGTCAGCATTTTTTAATACGTATTGCAAATGAGTTGGTTAGATACTTTAAATTATCTCGAAGAGATTTTCTGATTTACAGAGAGAAAATTAATAATTTAGAATCATATCACGTGATAAACGATTATTCTAGAGAGGGAACAATTGCTTCATTGTTTGTTCCACTTTTAATAATTTTGGATATGAAAAACATAGAAGAAAAAAGAAAATTTTTGAATGGTGAGAGTAGATATTTAGAAATAACGAAGATGACTACGGAAGGAAGAAATTTGTATGAAAATTTTTATAATCCATATAAAGAATTAGAACAAGAAGAAAGGATGGAGAATGGATACGAAAGATTCAAAGTAGCTTATAATTTCTTATTTGGAAATGCTGAAAAAGAAGAAGTGTCTGAGGCTAGATTAGAGATTGATCGTAGCTTGAAAGAAAAAATACTTGAATGCTGTAGTCAGATGTCGATAAATTCTTAATATATAGCTTGAGCCGAATTCTTCAGTGGAAGCAAAAAAATCATAATCCGATTTAACAGCACAAATGGATATCTCAGTTGACACTCTTCAGAGGTATAAAATACTTTCTGAAATGATTTCAGAATTTGAAGAATTACTTGATACTGGTGTTGTAACAAAGAGAAGCGTTTGTATATTCCGTTGTGACAGAACCACTTGTCCAGAATTAGAAGGTCGATTTTCTGATAAGATTTGATTGCTTTTTTCAAATCACCACAGCCTTTTGGCTACGTTAAGTTCATCAAGTAATTCTGGCATACGAGAATGTATTTGACAGAGAAAAATTTCCTGTCACAGATAAAAGGTGTCCGACACCATTAAAATTTTGTAAACAAAATAGTTTGTGTTTAAAAATTAAAAAACAGATGTTAAAGTAAACAAAAATGAGACTTTAATACTGCATAACACGATATAAGTGTTATGTAGAAAATATGAACTATCATAAATGATAATATTAAAAAGAATAAAACGAAAACAAGAGGTAATGATATAGGAAGAAAACAAAGAGAATGTTATCCAGGAGCGACCTATCATTTAATGGAGCGGTAAATCCGAAGAATGGAGATATTTCGGGAAGAGATAGATTAGAAGTTGTTTTTGATTACATTGTTTTATCAAAAAAAGTAGTAAAATTGATACTTGAAAAATATTGATTGAGAAACAGATGTAAACTGGTTATAATAAAATCAAGAAGAAAGGTTTATGAATCGATAAATAATATGATTAGTAGAAAATGAGGTGATGATGTATGCCAAAGGTTGTGCAGGATTTAATTAAGCAGTATGTCGAAGAAGTCAGGAAGATTTACGGCGTCCATGTACGCCAGATAATCCTTTATGGTTCTTATGCAAGGGGGGATTTTCGTCCGGATTCGGATGTGGACATTATGATTCTGGTGGATATGTCTGATCTGGAATTAAAGGCATATGCACAACAGCTCTCATATATGACATATGATTTTAATATGGATTATGATCTGGATATCAAACCTATTGCAAAAAGCGAAGCACTTTTTAACAAATGGATTGTGAACTATCCATTTTATTCCAATATTCATAAAGAAGGAGTTGTTTTGTATGGAGCAGCATAATCATGAAATTGGTACAAGGCGGGATTTGGTGTTGTATCGTCTTGAAACAGCACGAAACGATTTGAAATCGTCAAGAGTATTATTTTCTATTGAAGATTATAAAGGAGCCAATAACAGAGCGTATTATGCTATCTTTCATGCAATTAATGCAGTACATGCTGTTAGTGGTAAAGCATATAAAAGACATAAAGATGCTGTGGCGAATTTCAATAAGGAATATGTAAAAACAGCCGTATTTCCAAGAGAAATTGGAAGAAAGATTGCTTAGGCAGAAGAAATTCGCCATGCAAGTGACTATGATGATTTTTATATTGCAAGTAAAGAAGAATCAGAACAACAAATTTCTGTTGCAGATGAATTTATAATCTTGGCAGAAAAATATTGTCTGGAACAGTTTAAACAGTAGAAAGAAGACTGAATATTTTTGTGCGGCAAAGCCGTCCGTCCGGTGTGGCGTGAGCCACTTTATAATTAGAATGCATTTATCTAAGCCATATACCTCTCGCATGGATCTGTTATGCTCAGCATCAATGCTTATGATGTTGATCTGATAGCTGTCATGGGCAATACGCTCAATGATTGCATCAGCCAGAGGACTTGCTTCTCATCCAAGTTGATCGTACCATTCTTCGAATACACCAATGAAGGCAGAATATCTGATTCCAACTTTTATTGGTAAGCTGTTGGCAGAAAATAAGATGTCAGTCAAAGTATTGCGCAGCAACGATACTTGGTATGAGATGACATATAAGGAAGATGTTGTGGCGGTGAAGGAAAGCTTCGAAGAGATGTTGGAAAAGGGTATTTACAGAGGAGAGTTATTCTCTGATTTATAAGGAAATATCATTTAGAGTGTATCAAGTTTATATGACAAATTTTTTAAAAAATCTAGACAGTTAATAATATAATTATTTAAAACTGGCTTATGCCAGTTTTAAATTAAAGGAGACACTTTAATGCGGTGAAACATAAAAGAGGTGGCTGAATTACTTCTTTTTTGCAATTATTTCTTCTAATTCATAATCATGATTAGTAGTACGCCAGTTTTTGGATTCGATACATAGACAAAGAGTGAGTATAAGTAATGGGATAAAAAATAATAAGATTATGGAAATAATGAGCCAGTGCATAAAATAGGATCCTTTCAATAATATTTTCTATAAAATGATATTAATATTATAGGGAAGAAGTAGAAAATAATATGAAAAAATATGAGGAAAAGCTGATTTCAATAAAAAAATTTTCGACGAAAAGCGCCAGTTTTGGGAGTGTTATGTGTATTAGATAATAGAGAGAAAAAGAATTTGGTTCAGAGAGATGATTAGATGGAGTGTGTTAAGTAGGAAAGAGAGAGACAAATTACAGTAAATCAACATTATGTGCCGAGATTCTACATGAAACATTTTGCTAATATAAAAATGCTAGTACAAAAAAAATTCTAATTTCATTTTATCAGTTTAAAGATAATTTGTTGAAGAAAAATATACCTACAAGCTCTGTATGTTCAGAAGATTATTTCTATGATCAAGATGGCAAAATAGAAAATGCTTTGGCTAAAATGGAAACTATGTGGAGTAAGGCATTAAAGAATGCAATCGATGATAGCTGCACAATTGACGATATTGAAAGTATCAGAGAATTTGTTATATATCAGATTAGCAGAACTAAGGCAATGTTGTCTCACAACAGAGAAATGGCAACTAGTATGATGAAAACATTGACGCTGAGCATGACAGGTCTATGCGTGAGGTGTACGGCCGGGGTAAATCACTACGAGAGTAACACGCTCATTAAAGTGGCTCATTCTGTCTGGACAGACTGTTCTGTCACATAAGGATATTCAGGTGATTTGTTTGAGTTTGAAAACGCTATTGTGGACGATTTTAATTCAAATTATGAGTTATTATGTTTTCTGACAAGAATATTAAATGAATAGATTGGCGAAAAAAATTCGCTTGACTTTCATATAAAAACGTGCTATTGTAAAATTAACATAGCGAAAAAAAATCGCTAAAGCGAATTGAAGAAAGGAGAAAATAGATGAAAATACGCTCAAAACAGAAGCGTTTTTTTCTGAAGGGCTGGATGAAGTTAGCAGTTTTTTTGCAATGGGTGGAAAAACATCCGTTAGTAGACAGAATTATTTTGTTAATTGTAAAAATTGTGTATTTCATGTTGACAAAAAGATAAAAACGTTAAATGTCTTTGCCAGCTATTATGAATATGTGGCTGGCAAAGGAATCCATTTGAATAATGAGCGTTTATATTAAATAAATTAGAAAGGAGGATACGAAGAATGGAACGAACAAATGTAAAGAATAATATAGGTGAAGTTTTACGGTTATTAAGAATATCTTATGATCTTTCGATTTCGGAATTGTCACAAAAGACAAAAATATCAAAATCATATATTACAGAAATTGAAAAAGGAGAAAAAAATCCTTCAGATAAAATTTTGAAAAATTATAGTGATGGATTGGAAATACCAGAAGAAACCCTGAAATATTTGCTGAATAATTATTCAAAAAAGCACTTGTCGTACCAAAAGTTATTAATTGAGATTTTAAAACGGATTGCTAAATTATAAAAGAATTTAAAGCAAAATAGAAAAGGAGGTGAAAGATGTATGAAAAAACAAATAATAATTTAAAATCAGAAACTATTTCTCATTAAATTAAAAGAATTTGTGATTAAATAAATTGGAAAAGATAAAATTTTGTTGGGAAAATTAAAAGAATTAGTTTAATTACGTTATTGTAAGCTGTGAAATGATTAAAGGTGAGATAAATAGGTATAGAGTTAAATATCTAAGGTAATAAAAAAGCATATCGCATAAAAGTAAATTCAATATAATAAAAATATCCTATTTATTTGAGTCTGTTTAGCATTGGTGATAAATAGGATATTTTTAATTAGCATAGAATACATTAATGTTTGAAATAATCAAAAGTTAATTGAGACAGGTATACTAGTGAAATAAGGTACAAGAATAGTGAAAGGTGAAAGGTGAAAAATAGTGAGTTTAAAGGAAAAGATAGAGATTGGGACATCCGTTATAAGTATGTTAAGTATATTTTTTGGTATGTGGTTTGGATTTTATCAAATCAAATCTACTCTTTTGGAACAGAGGTTTTCTAATCGGTTAGAGTTGGCTGATGATTTGATGAGTAAGTATATATCACTATCTGAATATGCTAGCAAGGCTGCTTTTTATTTAGTTGCTGATGCAAATGATCAAGCTAAGAACTTTAAAGAATATTCAGGGTGTGTGAAAAAACATATGGAAGAATTGGAGAAAATAAAAAGTAAGATAGCGGCGTATGGTTCTGCTGAATTGGTTTCTCTTTTTTTTGATTCGTATAATGATATACAATTGAAAATACAAACTAGAAGAATAGATTTTGCATCTTGTAGAAATTATTTTCATTCTATGCCTTTGATAGCGTCATGTATTAAATATGATTTGACTGGTGAAGAAGTTAATCCATCAATTTTTTATAATTCTTTTATGAAAGAATTGAAAAAATTGGAAGAAGCAAAGGGGATGGAGAAATTTCATGAGACAATGATTATTACTAATAATAAATTAGTAAAAAAGTATAATTTGTCTAACAAATTTATTTGGAAAGAAGTAAAGGAATAGTGCGAAAGCTAAAAGGTGCTTGACACTATTAAAATTTTAGGAAACTTTATAAACAGTTGGAGACTATGTATGTAGTAAAGGGTGTGGTAAAGGGTGCCTGACACCATTAAAATTTTACAAGATGCTTGGAATTGTGAATGTAGTAGGTTCGTCTATTGCGTGTGAAGCAGACAATGTATTCTATACATTAGCCGGACTGGAGATCTCGGTTGCGACAACGAAAGCGTATAGTACACAGCTGATTGTGATGTATATGCTGGCTGTACAATTTGCAAAGATTTGTGGACAAATCTCAGATGAACAGTATATGGATATATTAAGGAGATGCAGTCACTTCCGGATAAGATCTGTCGTATTCTGGAAGATAAAGAGCGGCTCCAGTGGTTTGCATCCAAGCAGATGAATGCGAAGGATGTCTTCTTCGTAGGCCGTGGAATCGATTATGCAATCTGTATGGAAGGCAGCCTGAAGATGAAGGAAATTAGCTATATTCATTCGGAGGCATACGTGGCCGGTGAGTTAAAGCACGGAACGATTTCACTGATCGAAGACGGAACACGGGTTATTGGTGTATTAACGCAGTCGGCGTTATTTGAGAAGACTGTCAGCAATATGGTTGAGTGTAAGAGCCGTGGAGCTTATCTGATGGGACTTACGACAGTCGGTAATTATAATATTGAGGAGAGTGCTGATTTCACGGTGTATATTCCTGAGACGGATGAGCATTTTGCAACTTCGCTTGCGGTGATTCCGCTGCAATTGATGGGATATTATGTGTCTGTGGCGAAGGGGCTTGATGTGGATAAGCCTAGGAATTGGCTAAGAGTGTGACGGTGGAGTAGAATAGTGGAGAGGATAAAACTGGTCTGGGAGGACCGGTTTTATTTGAAAACGGGGCTTTAATGCGGTTAAGAGAGAAAATATAAGTGAAAATAAATTTTATTCGACAAAAGGTGACAGTTTTTTGAGAGTTGTGTGTATATATTAATAAGGAGGTAGTTTTGACGCAATTGGATAATTAAGAGAGAAGCTTTTTAATTTGAAAGAATAAAAAGAAAAATTAAAGGAGTGGCAAAAGATGCGACTAAGAATAAAAAAATGCAATAACATTGAAAGTGGTGAATTTGATATCATTGAAGGAAGACTTAATATAAAATATGCGATTAATGGAACAGGAAAATCAACAATAGCAAAAGCAATAGATGCTTTTGTAACAAATGATCAAGAAAAAAAGCAGTCATTGTTGCCATTCAAATACTACAATAATGAGGAAGAAAAGTCACCAGAGTTAATAGGGTATGATCAATTTACAAAGATTGCTGTTTTTAATGAAAAGTATATTGAAGAGTATATGTATCAAAAAAATGAATTAATTAAGAACAGTTTTGAAATATTTGTAAAATCACCTGATTATGATAAACATATAAAAGAAATAGAAAAATTGTTAGAGAGTATTAATATTACATTTCAAAGTCATCCGGAATTGGAAGAATTGATAAAAATTTTTCAACAGTTTATTGAGGGATTTGGAAAAGCAAAGAGTGGATATTCAGCAGCAGGAGCTATTGGAAAAGGAATAGGAAAAGGTAATAAAATTGATAATATTCCGGAAGGCTTGGAGGTATATGAGCCATATTTAAAAAATAATGATAATGTCAAATGGATTAAATGGCAATTAGAAGGAAAACATTATTTAGATATGGCAGAACAGTGTCCATATTGCTCTGGGTCGATAAAAGAAACTAGAGAAACAATCTTGAAAGTAAGTGAAGAATATGATGCAAGAGCAGTAGAACAATTAACTAAAATGTTGGAAGTCTTTAAAGAATTGATGCCATATTTTACAAACGAAACAGCAATTAAAATTGAAGAAATAACAAAAAATGTGTCGGGAATTACAACTGCACAAAAAAATTATTTATTAGAGATAAAAGCTCAAGTAGATAGTTTTATGCAACATTTATATGAATTGAAAAAAATGGGTTTTCATTCGCTGAAAAATGTTGAAAAAATAGCAGATGAGTTGAAAAAATATAAAATAGATTTGTCATATTATTCGCATTTAAATTCAGAATTGTCGAATGAAAAGGTTGAACTAATTAACAAAACATTAAATGAAGTTTTGGAAAAAGCAGGAAAATTGCAAGGTGAAATTGCACAGCAAAAAAAACTAATTAAAAAAACCATTGAAATGTATAGTTCAGAAATAAATGAATTTTTATATTATGCAGGTTATAAATATCAAGTCGCAATAGAGGAAGAAGAAAATACAACTGAGTATCATTTAGTATTAAAACATATTGAAGGAACTGATAACATCCAAACAGTAAATGAACATTTAAGTTATGGGGAAAGAAATGCATTTGCATTAGTTCTATTTATGTATAGTGCTTTAAAAGATGATCCAGATTTGGTTGTTTTAGATGATCCAATTTCTTCATTTGATGGAAATAAGAAATTTGCTATTATTAATATGCTTTTTATGGGAAAACATAGTTTGAAAAATCGAACTGTACTGTTGTTGACACACGAATTTAATACTGTTATTGATGCAATCTATAATATGCCATATAAATTTAGCCCAGCCCCAACAGCTGCATTTTTAACAACAAAACAAGGTATATTGAAAGAAAAAGAAATTACAAAAGCAGATATAAAATCTTTTGGAGAGATTGCGCACACAAATATAACTTCTAATATGGATTCACTTAATAAATTAGTATATTTGCGAAGACTATTAGAAATAGAAAATTCGGATGGTTTAGCTTGGCAATTATTGTCTAATATTTTTCATAAAAGAGAAAAGCCAGAGTATCATTTCTCAAACGGCACGCCATCCAGGCTGATGACATCTGAAGAAATTCAGGGTGCAAAGAATGAAATAAGAACAGAATATATTTCAGATTTTGATTATGATACGGAGTATCAAAAGACACAAAATATGACAGTATTGAAAGAACTATATCAAAACAGTAGAAGTAATTATGAAAAGTTACAAATATACCGGATTATGTTTAATGACAATAGCTCAAATAATGTGATTAGAAAATTTGTAAACGAAACGTTTCATATTGAAAATGATTATTTATTCCAATTAAATCCATGTGAGTTTGATACTGTACCACAATATATCGTTGATGAATGTGATAAAGAGGTTTTGGAAATATTATAATGTAACCTGTTCGAAGAATTATAGTTACTATCAGTTGTTAAATAATTTTGTAAGATTTTATATTTATGATGTATTGAAAAATTCGGCTATATTTATTCGGAAACATATGCAGTAGATAATTATAATATTGAAGAGGGGAGTGGTTTCACGGTATATATTTCTAAGATGGATGAGCACTTGTAATTATGTTTGCGAGGGTTCTGTTGTAGTTGATGGAGCTATGTGTCTATGACTAAGGAGCATGATGCGGACAGATTAAGAAGTTTGACTAAGAGTGTGGAGATGGAATAGAAAAATGATAAGAGTAAAACGGATCTAAATTCTTGTGATGTTGATCTGATAACTGTCAATTATATTTGCAGGTGGACCATTATACGGCATACCTATATTAGAATAAATGTGGTATATTATAATTGGTCAATTGAAGTTTGTGTGAAACAAAAAAAGTATTGGAAGGTGAAGAATATGTTCAGAATACAGCATAATGATGCGATAAAATTAGAACATCAAGTTCGTAGATTGTTTAAATGTGATCGAGCAGGAGTTTCAGGATTAGCTGATGCAGATAACTTTACATTACATCCTATGGATGCAGCTGTTATGGTTGTATCTTATATTCATGCAAAAGGATTACAGGGTAGTGAAAAACAATATGACGAGTTTTTGTATAAATATAATACAATATTTACATACCCAGATGAAAATAATGCGGAACAGGAAGTAGAAAATTATATTGAAGAATTAACAGCAATTATTGAAAAATATTTATAATTATTAGTAAGTGGTTTGTTAAATTCATACAAGTTTCAAATTGCCAGTATTAGCAATAATTTTATTAGCGTAAATACGTCAGGGGAGTTATAAGTCGAAGAATTGTAGTTGCCTTTGTTTTGAGAAGATTCGTTTGTCACGGCATATACCGTGATAGTATGGCCGCTTTGAAATAGTCAAAGCTAGTCAGCCCTATTTTCAGAAGTTATCATGGATTGAACCATTTATACCCGATGCAAATGTAGTGGACTAAAGGGTGCCTGACTGAATATTCTTGTGCGGCAGAGCCGCCCTGAGTATTCCGAATGAAACGAGCATTTTTTTAGGAATTTCTGAGCACCCTTATCCGGAAAGGAAGAGCATGTCTTTCCGGAACTGAGTGAAATCTTTGGTCCTATGTCAAGATTTAGTACAAGTTAAAATGAGAAATTTCTCCTCGTTTTAACCTGCCAGAAGTTCAGCCTCAGTGTTCGTTCTTTCATACACTCGTTCGAACTCGTTTAGCGACATATAGTTGCAATGGCTGTGAATTCGTTTCGTATTGTAGAAAGCTTCCAGATATTCAAAAATCAACTGGTATACCTGCTTATAATCGCGAATTTTAAAGCGATTGAGCCATTCGCGCTTGATAATAGAATGAAAGGATTCAATGCATGCATTATCCCACGGAAAAGCTTTCTTCGAATAACTGCGCTGCATATTCTCGGTTGCTTTTTTATATTCCTTTGCAACGTATTGGTGGGCACGATCCGAATGGATAATTAATGGTTGATCGATATTTCGGCGAGCTTTGGCTTTGTTTATAGTATCAATCACGCAAGATACTTCCAGTGTTTCTGAAAGCGTCCAGTCTATGATTTTTCTAGAAAATAAATCCATAACACTGGTCAGATAGACTAATCCATCTATTGTCCAGATGTAGGTAATATCCGAACACCAGACTGCATTCGGACGCTCAGGATTAAATTGCTCATCAAGGATATTTTGTAATTCAGTGTTGAAATCGGAATCTTTTGTGGTGCTTGTCCATGGCTTGCTCCACTGAGCACGGATCTCCATTTGGCGCATATATGTACCAACGGTTCTTTCCGAAATGACTTCACCAGTTTTTCGAAGTTCTACAGTGATTTTCGGAGCACCGTAGTTCTGCTTGGAATCATCATAAATATCCTGTATTTTTGCTTTTACAGCTTCACGACATTTTTCTGTATCAGAAGGTACGTGGTGGAGCCATGCAAGATATCCTGAGCAGAAGACACCTAGAAATTTCAACATTCCGGAGACGGAAACCCGGTGTCTAGCCTTTTTGGCAGCTTCCGTCTTCTCAGACACTTCGAGATAAATGGCTTCCGTCATTTTCCCAGAATGTTGATTGCTTTTTTTAACACATCAAGTGCATCTTGGGCATCACGTAATTCACGCCTGAGACGGGCAATTTCCTTCTGCTCATCAGATGCATAATTACCAGAACCACGAACAGGAATATCACCTGATTCCCGGAAGTCTTTCAGCCATTTTGTTAATGTGCTGTATCCGATGCCAAGATTTTCTGCACATCCACGTACTCCGAGATCTTTGTGATCCTGATAGTACTGGACTGCATCAAGTTTATGGTAACATATTGGGGTCTGACCACCTAAAGGAATAATGAAGTGTTTCTAAAAAATATATTAATAAAAGAGGAGTGAAAGCTCCCAGTGCTGCTCTGAAAATCGCACACCTCTCCGTGGTGAGCAGCAGGCAACGATCAAAGATCGGCTGAGATGTGATAAGACATGTTTTATGCGGATGATAAATATAGAGATCAGTTTTTATAAGGAAAAGAATCATTAACTGGTATCGAAGGGATTGTGTATGAGAGTTAAAAACGAGTTGGAGATAAAGATACATGAAGACATTCAATCCGAAATAATGAAGTACTATGATTGGGTTGGAGTTGAATATCGAGCAGATGAAAATGAACCGGAAAAAACAATAATTGATTTTTTTTCCTATCTTTATAAAAGGATACCCGTGTTAAAAAGAAGAGTGGAATACTCTAACGAACTGAAAGCCAAAATTGAAAGAGGAGAGCTTTCGGAGAAAGAAGTAGAAGTCTTAAAGAAGTATGAGAATGCCTTTGAAAAAGGAATGGATATGAATGGTTTTTTATCCAATCAAACTAGTGATCCTGGCAAAGTGGATTTTTTACGATATACCTGGCATTTATATCATTTGCACTTAAGCGAAAATCTTAATGTGAATAAAAAAAACAATCGAAGCAATAAACAGCTGCTTTGTATCATTAATGATGATTGTACTTATTTTGTGGATATGATTCCGCATCCTGAAAAAGCAGAAAATTATTTTAAATTGATCTATCTTAAAATCATTCAGAATAATAATTGGATGGAACATATTGGTTTTCTAGAGATTTCGGGATTTGTGCCAGGATCTTCACAATTCAAAGTAACAAGAGAAGAGGATATTTTTGAAATTTACAGCAAAATAGCTTTAAATACTTTTTTTGAATTTGAGAATAAAGGATACGTTCCATTGGATCCAATAACTTCTACCAGAAATCCACTCAGAGCGGTTGAACAGATGATGACAATAAATAAAAACATCAGAAAACTGAATGATTGTGCTGCTGATTATAAAGGATTTAAATTAGAAACTGACAATGAGGGATTACTGATGGGTATGGTAGAATTTGAGAATTCAAAACAAGAAGTATTGCGGATTAATATTCTATGAAGAAGAGAAGCTGGAGCGTAAACGGTAGAACTGCACTAGTCAATGTGTGACAAAGGGGTCTGACCACCTAAAGGAAAAATGAAGTGTTTCTATAGACAACAATTATAATATACACTATCTTTGGGCAGATGAGCACATCTGTCTGTTTGTGATACAACAAAAAAGATTTTTTACAGGATAAAATTGATAAGCTTGAAAGTCAGCTGCAGGGTAATAATATAGCAGATGAATACATAGGTGTCAGATTATATTTATACAAAAGAAAAGCAGAAAAGTTAAGAAAACAAAGATGAAAACCATTGGGGCCGGGTGATATTTTCTTATTTCATAGATTTCGTTAAGGTATTAAAATGTCATTAATAGAGCAATAGATATTGCCTATAAACAAACGTCAATATAGATATTATCGATTTTACTTTTTCCGTGTTATCTCTTATAATTATAAGGATTTGTTTGATAAAAAATAACACTAAGGAGAATGAGAATGAACAAGAAAATCACAACAAAAGAAATTGTAGTTGTAGCTATGGTTGCAGCTGTAGTGGGAGTTATCTACACATTGCTTGACTACGCATACATGCCAATGTCAGCAGTTCTCGGAACAGTCTTTATGGAACTTACATTTGGTATCTATATGCTGTCGGGAGCTCTTCCGATGTATTTAGTACGCAAACCGGGAATCGCATTTTTCGGAGCACTGGTTACGGCAGGTGTGAATCTGCTTCTTGGAAGCCCATATGGTCTGCAGTTAGTTCTGGCAGGCGTTTTAGAGGCTCTTGGAGTAGAGATAGCATATGCTATTTTCAAGCGTGATGCAAGTCTTAAATGCATGGTTCTGGGACAGATCCTTGGAGCAGTATTTGTATTCTGTAGAGATACATTTTTCTGGGGAACACCTTGGAGCTACGGAACTGGAATTGCAGCAGGTGTTGTTATAGTACGTCTGTTGAGTTCAGTTGTAATCGGAATTGTATTAGTAAAAGTGATTACAGCAGCATTGGTAAAAACTGGTGTACTGAAAGGATTCGTATGTGCAAAATAATGAATGACAAGATGGGACTTGAATTACAGGATGTTACATATTGTTATGAAGGAGAGACGCTTCCGGTATGGAAGCATCTCTCTTGTTGTTTTTTTAAAGGAGCAGTTCATGCAATCTGCGGACCCAGTGGATGTGGAAAAAGCTCAGTTCTTTATCTCCTGGATGGGCTGATTCCTCATATGTATGAAGGAAAGCTTACAGGGAAAGTGTTATTGGACGAGCAGGATATTACCGAAGAACTTCCAAGGAATCGTTGTGATAAGATTGGATTTGTTATGCAGAATCCGGAGAGCCAGTTTTGTACATTTACAGTGGAAGAGGAACTGGCATTTGGTATGGAGAATCTTGAAATTTCCAGGGACCTTATGGGCAAAAGGATAACGGAAGTACTGGAATATATCGGGTTATCTGGCTATGAGAAACGAGATCTCAATGATCTTTCGGGAGGACAGAAACAGAAGATTGCGATTGCATCGGTTCTGGTGACGGAACCTGAGATTCTGCTTTTGGACGAGCCGACAGCGAATCTGGATCCGGTAAGCCGACAGCAGATATTCGAATTGATTTTGAGATTATCGAAAGAAAAGCATATGACGATAATTCTTGTAGAGCATAATGTTGAAGAGATCATTGAATATGTGGATCATCTGATTACGTTTGATTTACAGGGAAAAGTACTTTTTGATGTATCAGGAGATCAGGTAGAGATTTCGTATAGAGAATGGATAGAATCACAACAGTTAAAAAAGATATCTGGGGAATATGAAAGATTAGAGCCGTCACAAGAATGCGTTTTGCAGTTGGAAGATCTTTCTTTCTCATATCAGGGGCAGGGAATTCGAAAAAAACATATAAATGAAGAAGACTATGTTTTAAGACATATGAATTTGCAAATATACAAACAGGAATTTCTTGCGATCACAGGGAAAAATGGAGTTGGAAAGACGACATTAATGCGGGTGATATTTCAAATATTTAGACAAAACGAAGGTGAGATTTTTTTGTACGGAAAGCCGGTAGATTCTTATCGGAAGAAAGAACTGTATCGGAAAATCGGGCTTGTTTTCCAGAACCCCGAGGAGCAGTTTGTAACGAATACAGTGTGGGATGAGATGATGTTTAGTCTGAAGAAGGTGAAGATAAGCCAACAGGAGAAGGAAGAAAAGGTTGAGAATATGTTGAGACGTTTTCATCTTGAGACGGAAAAAGAGAAGAGTCCATTTGTATTGAGCCAGGGGCAGAAGAGAAGACTGAGTGTGGCAAGTATGTTACTGACGGACCAGCAGATACTGTTCCTGGATGAACCAACATATGGACAGGATTATGAGAACCGGCTGGAATTGATGAATGATATGGAAATGCTGCGAAGAGAAGGTGTGACAATTATTATGATTACACATGATATGTCTCTGGTGAAGCAGTATGCTACCCGGGAGGTAGAGATTGCAGACGGTCATGTAGTAAGTGAGACTGTCTGGAAAGGAGGAAGACCATAATGTTCGCATATATTGAACAGGACTCCTTTTTGCATCGGAGAAATCCAATGATAAAGTTATTACTGATTGTAGTTATGACAGTTATCGTATGTCTTTCGTATTTCCCTGTGCTGCCAATTATAACTTTCTTGCTGGCATTTCTTGCAACGTGGATTGCAGGAAAAATTCCATTGAAGAATTTGCTGAGAAGACTCCTGGTATTTATAGTTGTCAGTGTTCTTTTCATGGTATCGATGTTGGTTTTACGTGGATTGAATGATGAAGCTGGGATTGTTTGTCGGTTATGGATATTCCGATGGACGCAACGTGATCTGGTTCATTCTATCTCACTGGGATTCCGTATTCTGGCTCTGGTTACGATGTCGATGGGATTTGTCTTAACGACCAGACCGAGAGATCTTGTTTTAAGCCTGATTTTACAATGCAGGGTATCTGTAATCCATGGTTATGCGACGATGGCGGCATACCGGTTTCTTCCAGAATTACAGGCACAGGTGGATTCTATTCATTTAGCACAGGAAATCAGAGGAATCCCATGGAACAAGGGATTGATTTCCAGATTTACCTCACCTTTCAGAGTGATGCTTCCGTTATTATGTGTGGCAGCAAGAAGAGGAGAGAGAGTTGCCTGTGCAATGGAAAGCCGGGGACTTGGAAGAACTGAAAAAAGAACATATTATAAGACTACAGAAGTCACAAAAAGTGACTGGCTGTTTTTGGTAATTGGAGTTATAATTTATATAATCACTGTTATGATTCTGGTGAAATATGATTTATTTAAATTGAATTTTGCTTCGATTAAGTAAACGGCAGGAGAGAGGAGAAAAAAGATGCCATTCAAACACAAGAATATAGAATATGGTTTACCGCATGAGGAGTATCCGAAAGAAAATGTGGATCAGTACATGGAAGAGTTGAAGAAGGTAATTGGTCTGGAAAAAGAACCGGTTGCAATCACTTTTCTATTTAAAAAAGAGGATTACGATGAGTATCCGATAGAAGAGATTAAGGCGGCAATGCCTTATTGTGTGATGGTAAAACAGGCTGCGTTACAGGGAAAGGGAATTAAGAGCAGACTGGAACATCATAAATGCGATGGTGCGACAACAGCGCTTGCATTAGAACCGAGTACCGAGAAAATTGAAAGTGGTCAGGAATATTTTTCATATAAATTATATTCATCGGTTGCAACAGCAAGAAGGCTTAGAAGTTCTATAAAGAGTCTGCATAGAATGCCGGTACATAATTATGGTGTTGCGATTGTGCCGTTAAGCCAGTGTGTACAGACGCCGGATGTTATTATAAGTATTTGCAATGCTTATCAGGCAATGCGTTATGTACAGGGGTATGAATACAATACCGGAAAGAAACCGGCAATTGATATGGGAGCAATGCAGGGAATGTGTTCAGAAGTTACGGTATCTCCATATCTTACCGGTGAACTGAATGTCAGTGTATTATGTCCAAGTACAAGAATGCTGTGCAAATGGAGTGAAAATGACATGGCGGTCGGAATTCCATTTGAGTTATTTGAGGCAGTAACAAAAGGCATTATAGCTACACAACCGAATTATTAAATAAACGTAATATTTGCATTCCCTCCAAACTGATGTAAAATAAATACATTGTTTGGAGGGATTTTTAAAACCATTGGGGACGGGGAATAGTGGCTTTTTATCTGTCCCGGGTGGTATTTTAAATGCACAAAATATACCATAATAGCATAGCAGCAGAACACAAAAACGAGGAACATAACATGTCTAAATACAAACATATAGATGATTTCATCAAAATCCCACAACTAAATAACAACGACCGATTATTCCATTACACTTCGGCAGCAGGGATAAAAGGCATAACCGGTGGTGAATTCTGGGTGACGGAGAGTCATTTCTTGAATGACAGCACGGAATTTACGATAGGAACAGATATTTGCATGGAAATACTGGAAAAGCATATGAGAAATCCAAGAAGACTTTTGTATGCGAAAGATCTGTTGATGGAACAAATGCGAAAATATTATAGAGAAGAGCAAGAAGACACTGTATCCGGATCGGCAGAAGGCAGCTATGTTATTTCCTTTTGTACAAGCGGTGACAGTCTGCTGATGTGGTCGGAGTATTCGGATTTCATGGGATATTGCATGGAATTCGAATATGGAAAATTGAAGGAAACATTTCAGGAACATTGCGGGAATGACTGCACGTTATTTGACGGAAAAGTGATATATGATCATGATGAACAGACAGAATTACTGGAAGATACTATAGAGCGGCTTCTGTTATCAGATGGAGAAGATTATAAAACCATTCATGGCTGGGATGATCTGGATAGCGCAGAAGAAGAGGATGTCAAATTATTTGTAGATCATATCTCAGTGATCTGCCTGCTGTATAATATGTTCTTCAAAAAGGAATGTTTTGCACAGGAACAGGAATATCGCATGGTGTTCCTCTGTGTACATAAAAGAGAGCATCAAGTGCCGGAAAATAGCATTCCGGTGGAATATCGGATAAAAGATGAAGTATTTATTCCGTTTATAAGAATGAAGCTTGGAGATATAAGCTGTTTAAAATCTGTTTGCGTTGGGACGAAGAATACGAGTGATCTGGCGGTTAAGGGATTGCGGCATTATTTTGGAAGCAGAGATCTGGAAGTGCGTGTGAGAAAGTCGGAGATTCCACTGCGGTATTGACAGTCGTTGGAGACGGGAACGGGCAAGCTTGGAAGAAAGCATTCAGCTCTTGAGTCATAAAAAGTTTTCTGATATCATTATTCTAAATATAAAAATGATAGATTGACAAAATGAGCGAAAAGAGAAGCGGAGATGAAGAAAATGGAATATACAGAATTTGGAAAGACACAGCTTCGTGTATCCAGGATGTGTCTTGGTACATGGGGAATCGGAGGTGCCGGATGGGATTCTTATTCCGACGAAAGCCGGATGGATGCGATCAAGGCAGCAGTAGATTGTGGAATCAATTTTATTGATACGGCACCTGCCTACAACGGAGGCAGGGCAGAACAGTATATCGGAGAAGTTGTGCACAAACTTGGCGTCAGGAAAGAAGTGATCCTGGCTACCAAGTGTGGAAATGAATTTATTAATGGAAAATATGTACGCTGTGGGTCGGCAGATAAGATCATGCGGGAATGCGAAGAATCACTCCGTAATCTGAAGACAGATTATATTGATGTATATCTGGTCCACTGGCCGGATCCGAATGTTCCGATGGAAGAGACAATGGATGCGCTTAATACACTGAAAAAGCAAGGAAAGATTCTGCATATCGGAGTATCGAATTTTACAAAAGAACAGATGGAAGAAGCAGAAAAATATTGTGCTATAGAAGCATATCAGCCACAGTATTCTATGGTAGATCGGAAATGGGAGCAGCTGATCCGGTGGGCCTGTGCTCAGGAAATGGGAGTTATGACTTATGGAACACTCGGAGGAGGCATTTTAACCGGAAAATACAGAGAACTCAAGGAATATGGTGTGGATGATAACCGAAACCGGTTTTACCCATATTTTAAAGAACCGTTGTTTTCAAAAGTAATGCTTCTTTTAAGAACAATGGATCAGATCAGTGAGGAACGAAATGTTCCATTGTCGCAGATTGCATTGAACTGGACCTTGCAGAGACCTTTTATTTCTTCTTGTATTATAGGAGCGCAGAGCCGCGATAAAATTGAAGAGAACTGCAAGGTATTTGAGTGGAAACTAAGTGATGATGAGATGCAGCTGCTGGAACAGGCTTTGAAAAAGACTATTATATAAGACTACAAAGGAAGACGAGGAGGAATAAACATTATGGAAGAGAAGCGTACCGGCTTATTTGAAAACGGTCTGATCTGGTTCGGCGCAGGGGTTTCGATCGCAGAGATCCTGACCGGAACATATCTGGCCCCGCTTGGCATGGGAAAAGGACTGGCGGCAATCATAGTAGGACATATCATTGGCTGTCTGATGCTTTTCCTGGCAGGAGTGATCGGCGGTAAAGTCAGAAAGAGTGCAATGGAGACTGTAAAGATGAGCTTTGGACAGAAGGGAAGTATCCTTTTTGCGGTCTTGAATGTGTTGCAGCTTGTCGGCTGGACTGCGATCATGATCTATGACGGGGCACTGGCAGCAGACGGTGTGATGCATACCGGCAGATGGATCTGGTGTCTGGTGATCGGAGCACTGATCATTCTGTGGATTGTGATCGGAATTACGAATCTAGGCAAGATCAATACCGTTGCGATGGCAGCATTATTTATCCTGACATTGATTCTGTGCAAGGTGATATTTACGGGAAGCGGGGTGGGAACACCGTCTGACGACAGTATGACATTTGGAGCAGCAGTAGAGCTTGCGGTTGCGATGCCATTATCGTGGCTGCCACTGATCAGTGATTACACAAGAGAGGCGAAAGAGCCGGTGAAAGCAACTGCAGTCAGTGCGGTTACATATGGAATCGTAAGCTGCTGGATGTATGTGATCGGAATGGGAGCTGCTATCATTACCGGAGAGTATGACATTGCACAGATCATGTTAAAGGCAGGTCTTGGCATCCTGGGACTTCTGATCATTGTATTTTCAACAGTTACAACCACTTTCCTGGATGCATACTCTGCTGGGATCTCCAGTGAGACGGTTGTAAGCAGATGGAACGGAAAGCATGTTGCTATCGTTGTGACAGTGATTGGAACGGCCGCAGCAATTGTATATCCGATGGATAATATAACGGATTTCCTGTATCTGATCGGTTCTGTATTTGCACCGATGATCGCTATCCAGATTGCTGATTTTTTCCTGTTAAAACAAGACAAGAGCAGTCGGGCAGTATATGTGCCGAATATGATCATCTGGGTGATTGGATTCGTTGTGTACAGAATTCTTATGAATGTAGATATGCCGGTAGGAAATACATTGCCGGATATGGTGATCACGATCATCCTGTGTCTGATCGCCGGGAAATTAATACCTGAAAAAAATCAGAAAAAATAAAAAAGTTAAGAAAAATGGCCACTGTACCGGTAGTGAATAATCTGCTGGCGCAGCGGCCATTTTTTATGATTAAAATTCATAGACAAAATCTATCAACTTTCATAAAAATACTAATTTGTCTTTTATTTAACAAAATCATATAATCAAATTATAAAGAAATGCAAACAAATATAATCATATTTTTATGGAGGTTAGTAAACTATGAAAAACAATTTTCCACACGTATTCAGCCCTCTTGTGATCAGAGGTATGACACTTAAAAACCGTGTTGTAATGATGCCTATGGGAAGTGATTTCGCCGGACATGATGGGGAACTGAGCGACGAACATATCAAATATTATGAGCTGCGTGCACGTGGCGGTACAGGGCTTATCATGGTTGAAAATGTCTGTGTAAAATATCCGGAAGGATCAAACGGAACGACACAGCTGCGTCTTGACAAAGACTGTTACATTCCACGCCTTTTTACATTAACGGAAGCCTGTCACAGACAGGGGGCGCTGATGGGGATTCAGATCAATCATGCAGGTGCGTCTGCGATGAGTTCCAGAATCGGTATGCAGCCGGTATCTGCGTCACGTTTTCCGTCAAAAGACGGTGGAGAGATTCCGCGCGGACTTTCGAAAGAGGAGATTGCAAGCATTGCAAAAGATTATGGAACCGCTGCAAAGAGAGCAGTCAATGCCGGATTTGATGTTGTAGAGATCCATGCCGGACACTCTTATCTGATCAGCCAGTTCTTATCGCCTACTACAAATGACCGTACAGATGAATTTGGCGGATCTGCTGAGAACCGAGCCCGTTTCTGCCGTATGGTCATTGATGAAGTCCGTAAGGCTGTCGGACCTAGAGTTCCGATCTCTCTGCGTCTTAGTGTAGACGAGCTTGTCGAAGGTGGTAATACGGTAGAAGATTGCCTGGAATATCTGGAATACCTGAACGATGAAGTAGATATCTACGATACTTCAGCCGGATTAAATGCTTCTATCCAGTATCAGATCGATGCGAACTATCTGGAAGATGGATGGCGTTCATACATGGCGAAGGCGGTTCGTGATAAATTCGGAAAGCCGACGATCGCGATCGGAAATATCCGTGATCCTAAGATCGCCGATGACATCCTTGCCAGAGGTGATGCTGATCTGATCGGTATGGGACGTGGACTGATCGCCGATCCTGACTGGTGTAATAAAGCACAGTACGGGGATGTATGTGATATCCGTAAATGTATCTCTTGTAACGTCGGATGTGTCGGCAACCGTATCGGCGGTAACAAACCGCTTCGCTGTACGGTCAACCCGGATCTGATCAACGGAGAAGCTTATAAAAAACAGAAAGTAAATAAACCATGTAATGTCGTAGTTGTAGGTGCCGGAACTGCCGGACTGGAAGCTGCATGTACAGCTGCCGAAGTTGGATGTAAAGTTACGTTACTGGAGAAAGAGAAAGAAGCAGGCGGTCTGTCGGTAGAGATCTCTAAGATTCCTGCGAAGAAGAGACTTGCGGATTTCCCGACTTATCTGAAATACCGTGCATCAAAACTTCCGAATCTGACAATCAAAACAGGAGTAGATGCAACGGTCGCTGAGATTAAAAAATACAACCCGGATCTTGTTGTAAATGCGACTGGTTCGGTACCGCTCCTTCCACCGATCGAAGGACTGCATGACAATCTTGGCAAGAAAGATGCCAGCGTGTATTCTATCAAAGATATGATCGCAGATGTTAAGAACTATCCGGAAGACATGACAGGCAAGAAGGTTGTTGTTGTCGGAGGTGGTGCGGTAGGACTTGATGTTGTTGAATTCTTTGCCCCACGCGGTGCAGAGACAACCATCATCGAAATGATGCCGGTTATCGGAAACGGACTGGATGCATCTTCTACATCAAGTATGAAAGAATGCATGGAAAAACATCATGTAAGACAGATGACGAATACAGCCCTGCAGAAAGTAAATGCACATTCCTTCCTCGTAAAATACGATGGAAAAGAAGAAGAACTTCCGTTTGACTATGGTTTCGTATGTCTCGGAATGAGAGCGAATGCCCCGATTTGGAATGATATTCAGGAAGCTTTTACAGGTGAAGATGTGGAAGTCCTCAACATTGGTGATTCTGTACGTGCGAGACGTATCATTGACGGAACGGATGCCGGACGCCATATGGTATTGAATACCCTTGAAAGATTGAACTATCTTTAAAATATGTCCCTAAAAGGGAACACCTTTCCAATATAAATATAAATACAAAGAAGCTTCGGAGAATCCTGTTACCTGTGATTCTCCGAAGCTTTTTATGAAAATAACTATCTCCGGATCCACTTCTATGTTATGATATAATATAACTGATCAATAAAAAAACAATTGGGGGAAATACGTAATGAAAAGTTTGCTGATTCTCGGTGCAGGCGGATTTGGCCGGATGGTAGCGGAGACTGCGCAGGCACTGGGGTATGAAAAGGTTGTATTTTTGGATGATGCGGTGAAGGATGAAGCGGTCATCGGAATGTGCTGTGATTATGAGATCAGACATAAGGAGTATCCGGTGGCAGTAGCAGCATTTGGAAATAACAAGATGCGTCTGTACTGGACGGATAAATTACTGGAAAAAGGGTATGAGGTACCGGCAATCGTGCATCCGTCTGCAGTTGTAAGTCCGAGTGCGGTGCTGGAACCGGGCTGCTTTGTGATGCAGAGAGCGGTGGTAAATACCAATACCCGGATCGGACGTGCGGTGCTGGTGAACAGCGGGGCAATCGTAGATCACAATTCAGTAGTATGTGCCGGAGCGCATGTCGGACTGGGGAGTGTTGTAAAGTCAGACTGTACGATCGAGAGCGGATGTAAAGTGGAGGCAGGAGAAGTGATCTTCTCAACCAGAAGGAAGATCGAGGGCGTGGACAGCCGGAGTCTGGAAGATGCCGTGTACGCATTTGGTTTCGGGCAGCAGTGCAGTTATGTGAAGCCGTTCGGGGAAGGCCACATCAATGAGACTTATGCAGTCTATATGCCGGGCGCAGATGGAAAGGATACGCCGCTCTATGTTTTGCAGCGCATCAATATTAATGTATTCAAGAACCCGGATCAGGTAATGGCGAATATATTCGGCGTTACGGGGTATCTGCGCAGTATGATCCGTGAGGAAGGCGGAGATCTGGACAGAGAGGCATTGTCTTATATTAAGACAAAATCAGGAGAGAGCTATTTTGAAGATGCGGACGGACAGCCATGGCGCTGCCTGCATTATGTACCGGATTCTGTGTGCTATCAGATGGTGGAGAGACCGGAACAGTTCTATCAGTCGGCACTCAGCTTTGGCCATTTTCTGAAGCAGCTGGGGGATTATCCGGCCGAGAGTCTCTATGAGACGATTCCGAAGTTCCACGATACGGTGAAGCGTTTCCGTGATTTCAAAGACGCACTGCGGAAAGATGTGAAGAACAGGGCAAGACTTTGCCGTGAAGAAATAGAGTTTGTACTGGCACGCGAGGATGACTGCGGTGTCCTTATGAAGCAGCTTGAGGAAGGAATACTTCCGCTCCGTGTGACGCACAACGATACCAAGCTGAATAACATTTTGTTTGATAAGAATACAGGAGAGGGACTGTGCATCATCGATCTGGACACGATCATGCCGGGACTTGCGGCAAATGACTTTGGTGATTCCATCCGGTTCGGGGCATCGACAGCGGAAGAAGATGAGAAGGATCTGAACAAGGTGCACTTTGATATAGAGCTTTACCGCATCTACGTGAAAGGGTATCTGGAGATGGCGAAGGATGTACTGACACCGGCGGAGAACGCCAGTCTTCCGTGGGGAGCGAGACTTATGACGCTGGAATGCGGTATGCGTTTTCTTGCTGACTTCCTCCAGGGCGATGTATATTTCAAAACAACTTATCCAGAACACAATCTTGTTCGGGCAAGAACACAGTTCAGGCTTGTAAAAGAGATGGAAGAACAGTTTGATCAGATGCAGGAAATCGTTGAGACGTTCTGAAAGTGATGGGCAAATTGTTGTAACTAAAATACAATTTAATTTCCAGTTTAAAGTTGACAGATAATAAAATACATTTTATTATAAATATAAGTTTGATATATAAAGATAACGAAGAGAGTTAAAACGGAAGGAGAATTCAACAGATGTTAAACGATAATTTTGTAACATTTGAAATTGGAAAAGCAAAGCATATCGCACTCGTTGCCCATGATGGTAAGAAAAAAGAACTGATCGAATGGTGCGACAAGAATAAGGAAATCTTAAAAGGTCATTTCTTATGCGGTACAGGTACAACCGCACGTTTGATCGCAGAGAAGACCGGGCTTCCGGTAAAGGGATATAACAGCGGCCCGCTCGGAGGAGATCAGCAGGTCGGAGCGAAGATCGTAGAAGGACAGATCGACTTTATGATCTTCCTGTGGGATCCGTTAGAGGCACAGCCGCACGATCCGGATGTAAGAGCATTATCCCGTATTGCCGTACTTTACGATATTCCTACAGCTAACAATCTTGCAACAGCAGATTTCATGCTGAAGTCTGAATTTATGAATTCTACATATGAAAGAAAGGTAGAGAACTTTAACAAGACCATTCAGGACAGAGTGGAGAAGATGAAATAGAAGCTAAAGAGCAGCTGCGCATTCCGCAAAAAAAGGAATCGCAGCTGTTTTTTTGCCTTTTATATTTCTGCAAAATAAGATTGACATACCGTATCATCTGTGTTATTCTTACACCGTAAACTTTAATGCTTTAAAGCACAACGCTTTAAAGTGAATTAGCAAAAACAAGTAAAAAGAAATGAGGAAAGTAGAGGAGAAAAGTTATGGCGATGAAATTATTGATGCTGGTGATATTTTTTGCGATTATGGTATCGGTCGGCATCTATGCAAGAAAGCATGCGACAAGTGTAGACGGCTATGTATTGGGAGGAAGATCGGTAGGCCCATGGCTTACGGCATTTGCGTATGGAACGTCATATTTCTCCGCAGTTGTATTCGTAGGATATGCAGGACAGTTTGGATGGAAATATGGTCTCGCATCTACATGGATCGGTCTTGGGAATGCGATTATCGGAAGTTTGCTGGCATGGGTTGTACTCGGAAGACGTACCAAGGTTATGACACAGCATTTGAATTCTAAGACGATGCCGGATTTCTTTGGTGAGAGATACGAAAGCAAGGCACTTAAGATTACAGCTTCTGCAATCGTATTTATATTTCTGGTTCCGTATACGGCTTCTGTATATAACGGATTGTCAAGGTTATTCGGAATGGCATTTAATATTCCTTATAAATATTGTGTGATCGGAATGGCAGTGTTTACGGGAATTTATGTTATTCTTGGCGGATACATGGCTACGGCGATCAATGACTTCATTCAGGGGATTATCATGCTGGGTGGTATCGTGGCAGTTATCCTGGCGGTATTAAATGGTCAGGGCGGATTTATTCAGGCAATTAAGACAATGGCAGAGATTCCAAGTGATGTGCCGGTGACAATGGGACAGCCGGGCGCGTTTACTTCATTCTTTGGGCCGGATCCGTTAAATCTTCTGGGGGTTGTTATCTTAACTTCTCTTGGAACATGGGGACTTCCACAGATGGTTGGTAAGTTCTATGCGATTAAAGATGAAAAATCAATTAATACAGGAACTGTGATCTCTACGTTGTTTGCGATCGTGATCTCCGGAGGATGTTACTTCCTCGGAGGATTCGGAAGATTGTTTGATGCACCGGAATTACATGATGAGGCGGGCAATATGATCTTCGACGGAATCATTCCACATATGTTATCAACACTTCCGGATATCCTGATCGGTATCGTAGTAGTGCTGGTATTATCGGCTTCCATGTCAACCCTGGCTTCGCTGGTATTGACATCCAGCTCGACATTGACTTTGGATTTCTTAAAAGACAATGTGATGAAAGATATGAGTGAGAAGAAACAGGTACGAACCATGCAGGTGATGGTAGTATTCTTCATTGTATTATCAGTAGTGATTGCAATGGATCCACCTACATTCATTGCACAGCTTATGGGAATTTCCTGGGGTGCACTGGCCGGAGCATTCCTTGCACCGTTCATGTATGGATTGTACTGGAAAGGTGTGACAAGAGCTGCGGTCTGGGCAAGTTTTGCGGCAGGTGTCGGAATTACGGTTTTGAACCTCTTCTTTCACTTTATTGCATCTCCGATTAATGCAGGAGCAATTGCGATGGTAGCAGGACTGATCGTAGTGCCGGTAGTGAGTGTACTTACACCAAAACTTAAGAAAGACAGGGTGGATGAGATATTTGCCTGCTATGATGAGAAGGTTACAATCACCAAGAAACGTTCTCTGGAACAGAATTAATCGAAATAATCTGAAAAATCGAACATATTAAAAAACATCAAGGGAAGTGATTAAATTTATCACTTCCCTTTTGCGTAGGGATGTGTTAGGATATAAAAGTATTAAAAATGAACAACAAAATTGATGATTATTATTGCAAGATGATAAGATTTGAAATATTGGGTAAAAGGAGAGGCTTTTAATTATGAAGAATTATCAGAAATATGAGAAAAGTTATTTCATGCCGCCTGAGGTCACATATGACTGGGCAAAAAAAGATTCGGTAGAACAGCCGCCGAAATGGTGTAGTGTAGATTTAAGAGATGGTAACCAGGCATTGATCGAACCAATGAGTCTGGATGAAAAGCTGGAGTTCTTCCAGATGCTGGTTGATATCGGATTTAAGGAGATTGAGGTTGGATTCCCGGCTGCTTCCGAGACAGAGTATCAGTTCATGAGAACTTTGATTGAGAAAGATATGATTCCGGATGATGTAACCGTTCAGGTCCTGACACAGGCAAGAGAACACATCATCAAGAGAACATTTGAAGCTGTAAAAGGAGCACCTCACGCAGTGATCCATTTATACAATTCTACCTCTGTTGCACAGAGAGAGCAGGTGTTCAGAAAAGATAAAGAACAGGTAAAGCAACTTGCGATCGACGGGGCAAAATTACTTCTGAAGCTGGCTAATGAGACAGATGGTAACTTCACATTTGAATACAGTCCGGAAAGTTTCCACGGAACAGAAGTGGACTATGCCGTAGAAGTTTGTAACGCTGTTCTGGATGTATGGCAGCCGACAGCTGATAATAAAGCAATCATCAATATTCCTACAACTGTAGAAAATGCAATGCCTCATACATTTGCATGCCAGTTAGAGTATGTACATAAGCATTTGAAACACAGAGAGAATGTGGTACTTTCACTTCATCCACATAATGACAGAGGATGCGGAGTGGCAACTGCAGAACTGGGTATTCTTGCAGGAGCTGATCGTATCGAGGGTACATTGTTTGGAAACGGAGAACGTACCGGTAACGTTGATATCATCACACTTGGAATGAATATGTATTCCCAGGGTGTAGATCCGGGACTGGATTTCTCTAATATGAGAAAGATCCGCGAGACATATGAGCGTCTGACCAGAATGCAGGTATATGACCGTCAGCCATATTCCGGAGACCTGGTATTTACTGCATTTTCCGGATCACATCAGGATGCGATTGCCAAGGGTATGGCATGGAGAGATGAGAAGAAATGTGATAAATGGACAGTTCCGTATCTGCCGATCGATCCAAAAGATGTCGGAAGAGAGTATGATTCGGACGTTATCCGTATCAACAGTCAGTCTGGTAAGGGCGGCGTAAACTACATCTTAATGCACAGCCACGGAATCAATCTTCCAAAGGCAATGCGTGAAGAAGTAGGATATATGGTAAAAGATGTATCGGATAAAGCACACAAAGAGCTGACACCAGACTGGGTATACCAGATCTTCTCTGATCACTATATTAATACCAAATCCATCTTCCATATTGATGAGTGCCATTTTAAACAGGTAGACGGAATTACCGCAGAAGTGACGATCAATCATGCAGGAGAGAGTAAAGTGATCACTTCGAACGGAAATGGACGTCTGGACGCAGTAAGTAATGCAATTAAGCAGTATTTCAATATCAGCTATGAATTATCCTTCTACGAAGAACATTCGCTTACAAAGGGATCTTCTTCTAAGGCTGTTGCTTATGTGGGAATTATATGCAACGGAAAGACATTCTGGGGTGTAGGAATCGATCCGGATATTATCAGAGCTTCCATTGAAGCCTTGATCGTTGCGGTAAATAAGATTGAAGAACTCGGGAGTGCTGATGCATGTACGGATGCAAGAATGATCGAGATCATGAATTATGTACAGGCAAATTATATTGACATTACATTAGATGACCTGGCAGAAAAATTCTTCCTGTCCAAACCTTATCTGTCAAAATACATTAAGGAAAAATCCGGAATGACATTTGGGGATCTGGTGAAGAAAATCCGCATGAAGAAAGCGAAAGCACTGCTCAAAAGCAGTAATATGACAGTCGAGAACATTGCAATGTCAGTCGGATATCAGAATGTTGAGCATTTCAACAGACTGTTCAAGAAAGCTTATGATATGACTCCGATGCAGTTTAGAAATCAGAAATAAAATAAGTAGTGAAAAGTTGCGAGGGATGTGCCGGAAGGTGCATCCCTTTTAAAAGTGCGTAAACGGAAAAATAAAAATATACATATAAAAAGATAGGAATCGAGATGGATTTCATGTATAATAAATAATAGACTTTACAGAAAACATGATTGGGAGGAAGAGATAGAAATGTTAAAGTACATATTGATGATCCTTGGCGGTGTGATTTTTATCGCAGGATACTACTTCATGCAGCAGAATGAAGGCAGGGGGAAGACGATGATGTTCTATTCGTTGTTTACTTATGCCGGACTGACACTGGTGATCCTTTCTGGGGCAAGAGTTCTAGATCCTTTCTTTGAAGGACTCGGAAAGAACGGGGAGATGATCCAGCTGGCAATAGAAGTTGCCTGCTTTGTAATTGGTGCGGAATTACTTCTGAAGCCTGCGTTCGAAGACCAGAAAGAAATCGGAACAAAGAAGAATATTACACCACGTGGATCCGGAGATTCATTCAGTGTGAAGGCAAATAAGAAAGAAAGCACGAAGAAGACGAAGAAAAATAATAATCAGATTAAAAGAAGTTACAGTACAGGGAATAAAAAGTATCGTAAAAAATAAAAGAATATGATAGATTGAGCCGGAGGGGACAACAAAAAAGCCGGAAAACCCGTCCCCATAAAAATAAGACTTGCTTATGCAAGTCTTATTTTTATGTACGGTATTTAATTCACGAATTATTTACCTTCAACCATCTTGTCGAACTTCTTAGTAAATGCAAGCATGATAACACCGCAGGCAATGATGATGATTGTAACAGCACCATAAGCTTTGATGAAATCAAAGTTTTCGAGCCAGTTATAAAGTGGTCCATAAGCTTTACCAGAGAAGAAGATGATCAGTGGCCATACACCAAGCATAGTTCCAAGAAGTTTCTTTGGAGCATATTTGCTGATGAATGAGTTTCCAAGTGGTGAGAAGATAACTTCTCCGACTGTCATACATACAGCAGCCAGGATGATTACCCAGATACCAACTGGATCTTTTGTTCCCTGTCCGGAAATAATAGCTGCAAGTACCATGGATGCTGTACAAAGACCAAGAACGATAATACCGATAGCTGTCTTTGTGAACATTCCCCAGTCACCCTGTGGACGCTGTCTCATCTTAGCCCAGATTCCTGCGAATACAGGACAAAGGATGATACAAAGAAGTCCGTTCATTGAGTCGAACCATGCAGTAGGCATCTCGAAGGAACCAATGTTCCAGTTAGCCCATCCAAGTCCTGCTTCTGATACTGGACCGAATTCATAGTAAACAGGCATGTAAGCCATGTACCAGATCAGCCAGAAAATACCAGAGAAGAGTGTTACGATACAGATAGCAATCACACGGTTTTTTTCAAGCTTGGTAAGAGGAGCGTTGTCTTTCTCTTTGTCAGCTTTGTCAACATTTTCTGTACGGTTGTCAACAAGGAATGGTTTCTTTCCGGCATCGCCGAATGATTTCATTCCGATGAACCACCATACACAGTCGATAAACAGGAAGATTCCGCAGACAAGGAACATTGCACGGTATCCGGCGCTCTTACCAACCAGTGAAAGGAAAGTAGTTCCGCAGAATGAACCGATGTTAACGAACATATACTGTAAGTTGAATACAGTGTCGAGTTCGTCCTGATCAGCTAATGGGAAGAGACGTCCGTTGATACCAGATACGTTTCCTTTGAAGAAACCAGTTCCGATAGAAACGAGAATGATCATTGCCCATAACATTGCGATGCCGTTAGCCTCTGTTGCTCTCCATGCACACAGATAACCAAGACCCATAAGGATCTCACCAACAGGAACAAGAATACGAGGACTAATCCAACGGTCAGCGATATATCCACCGATGATAGGTGTGATATAAGTAAATGCTACCAGGTTAGAACTCATTGCAGCACCAACGGATTTGTCAAGTCCAAGACCACCGTTTGCTGCAGTGGCTGCGATGAAAATCGTAAGTCCCCATTTAGCTGCATAGTATGCAAGTCTTTCAAAAGAATAAGTCAGACAGCACACATAGAAACCAAATGGTAATTTTTTCTTAGTGTTCTCCATGAGATTCACCCTCCAATATGAAATTTTTCTTTGGTTTTAACAATACGAGGAAAAACCTCTCATGTTTAAAACTCTCAACGTAGTTAATCTTATCACAAACCAGACTAAAGTACAACTGATTGTTTAAGAAAAAGTTAAGGTTTTTTATATTTTGTTAGGAATATATATGTTGATATGTAATAAAACGACCATATATAGACGGAAAATGTAAGCAAAAATCACTAAATGATAATAGGAATCAAAAATAAACAGAAGCGGTTATAGAGAAACCCTATAGAGAGAACACATAGAAGAGTTTATAGATAATTTACAAATAATTATAAAGTATTTTCTTGAATAATCAACTATATAAGGATATAATAAGACACAGATTTTGTAAAGGGGAAAATGATATGGCGAATTATTACCGTGTGGCATATAAAGAGTCACAGAATACGTTGAAGCAGATCTGCGAACTTTTCCGAGTGGACAGCAGTGATATTACGATTAAGTTCGTGATGACAGTGATGGGACCGCTTGTGTTCTATTTTATGTGGGAATATGGAAACCCGGGAGGCGGTACGCCGGGAGGAATGACTTTTTTTGTCATTAAGTATATTGTAGTCTGGGCACTGGCATTTGTTGCGGCAGTGATACTGAACAGAACAATCTGGAGAAAGGTGTTATCGACAACGGCGGTCGGGGATGCAGAAGATCAGTTTGACAGACGATGCAGATTAAACGGTGGACCGGTGAGTTCCGAAATCCACTTTTTTGATGATCACTTTGACAGTGTAACTGCGAAAAAGACAAGATCATTTTCGTACCAAGATGTTACCAAGATCCTGGAGACGAAAGAGGCATTCGGTGTAGTTGTGAAGGCAGATCCCGAGACGGTCGGATCGGCGAGAGCGATGATCGGATTTCCAAAGACTGCACTGGAAGGAAACAATACGGACGAACTGGCAGAATTTCTTCTGGAAAGATGCAGGAATATGAAGAGAAAAAAAGTGAAGAAGTTTTAGAACAGAATGTTGCAGATGAAAAGGCTATGTGCGTACGGAAGAAGTACGGGGACACATGGCTTTTTTATATTTATACAGGATTTATACGGGTCGTCAAGTATTTAACAAAAAACAATATAAAGGTATTGCGCTAAAGTGTCAAAAACAGTATAATATAATCGGAAGAAATTTGGTTTTACTTTTGATACAAGAATCAGGAAAAACCCAATTTAAAATAATGAAAATGGAGGGCTAGACTATGGGCAACATGGCAGCAGACAATGCAGCAGGTAAGAGAATCAACAGTTTACTTGATGCAGGCAGTTTTGTTGAGATCGGTGGAGCTGTAACAGCAAGAACAACTGATTTTAACATGCAGGAAAAAGAAACTCCAGCAGACGGTGTTATCACCGGATATGGAGTGATCGATGGAAATCTGGTATACGTATACAGCCAGGACGCTACTGTTTTAAATGGTGCGATCGGTGAGATGCATGCAAAGAAGATTTCTAATATCTACGATATGGCAATGAAGATGGGAGCACCGGTCATCGGATTGGTTGACTGCGCCGGATTCAGACTGCAGGAAGCTACAGATGCTTTAGAGGCATTTGGAAAACTTTATCAGAAACAGTCAATGGCTTCCGGAGTGATTCCTCAGATCACAGCAATCTTCGGAACATGTGGCGGTGGACTTTCTATCGTACCTGCTCTGACAGATTTCACATTCATGGAGACAAAGAATGGTAAATTATTTACCAATACTCCAAATGCAATTCCGGGAAATGACATTTCTAAATGTGATACATCTTCCGCAAAATTCCAGAGTGAGACAACCGGTCTTGTAGACGGAATCGGATCTGAAGAAGAGATTCTTGCAGATATCCGTTCTCTCGTATGCATGTTACCAAGCAACAACGAAGAGGATTCTTCTTATGAAGAATGTAACGATGATCTGAACCGTGTATGTGCAGACCTTGCTAATGCAAAAGAAGACACAGCGATCGCTCTTACAATGATCTCTGATGACAACATCTTCTGCGAAGTGAAGAAAGCATATGCAAAAGATATGGTGGCAGGATTCATCAAACTGAATGGTATGACTGTAGGTGCAGTTGCAAACCGTTCAAAAGTATATAACGAAGAAGCTGAAGTAGAGGCTGAATTTGACGGCTCTCTTTCTGCTGACGGAGCTGAAAAGGCTGCAGAATTCGTACAGTTCTGTGATGCATTCAACATCCCTGTACTGACACTTACAAATGTAAGCGGATTTACAGCAAGCGAATACGATGAGAAACGTATTGCAAAATCAGCAGCAAAACTTACTTATGCATTTGCAGATGCAACAGTACCGAAGGTAAATGTTGTAATCGGTAAAGCATTCGGAAGTGCGTATGTGACAATGAACAGCAAAGCAGTCGGAGCAGATATGGTATATGCATGGCCGGAAGCAGAGATTGGAATGATGGACGCAAACCAGGCAGCCAAGATCATGTATGCAGACGCTGATGCAGCAACAATCAGAGAAAAAGCAGCAGAATATAAGAATCTGCAGTCAAGCCCATTATCAGCAGCGAAAAGAGGATATGTGGATACAATCATCGAAGCAGCAGATACAAGAAAATATGTGATCGGCGCATTCGAGATGTTATTCACAAAAAGAGAGGATCGTCCGGTAAAGAAACACGGTACGGTTTAGAGAGGTGAGGCAAAGTGAAGAAAAAATTAAGCGTATTACTTTGTGTGCTTGTCGCAATGCTCTGCTTTACCGCTTGCGGAAGTAAGAAAGAAAATCTTCAGTATGATAAATCAACGATCACACAGGCAACAGATTTTCTGATCGAGTATTGCAACAGTGCAGATGCAGATACTATCGAACAGTGGAACAAGATGACAGATTTTCAGATCGAGTCCCAGCTGAACCAGGCGGGTGTTCCATTTACAAAAGATAGTTTCCTTGCAGCTCTGGATGCATGGCAGCAGGGAACAAAAGAGTGTGGGGAATATGTAAGCCACGGTGATTACAAATTCGAACCATCCTCTGATGAACTGAAAGTAACGACCAGTGCAAAATTCAAAGACCGTGATGCAGACATTACATTTGTTTTTGATGAGGACCTTTATCTGGACAGTACAACGATCGATGCACATTACAGCATCGGTGAGATCATGGAAAAAGCAGGACTGAATACAATCCTTGGAATGGGTACCGTATTCGTAATCCTGATCTTTATCTCAATTCTGATCTCCCTGTTCAAATACATTCCTGCACTTGAAGAAAAATTCAAGAACAAAGGAAAAGCAGAAAGCACACAGGAAGCAGCTCCGGCTCCGGCAGCAGTTGCAGCACCTGTAGTAGAAGAAGCATCGAATGATGATGAACTGGCAGCAGTTATTTCCGCAGCGATCGCTGCTTATGAAGCAGAAGCCGGTGGAAGCACAGACGGCTTCGTAGTAAGAAGCATCAAGCGTCGTCCATCAAATAAGTGGCACGCATAATTAATTAGGAGGATGAATTCAATGAAAAATTATACAATCACAGTGAATGGCAATGTATATGATGTAACAGTAGAAGAAAACGGAGCAGGTGCAGCACCAGTAGCAAGACCTGCAGCAGCACCGAAGGCAGCGCCTGCACCAAAGGCAGCACCTGCAGGCGGAGCCGGATCCATCGAAGTAAAAGCCGGAGCAGCAGGAAAGGTATTCAAGATCGAAGCAAATGTAGGTCAGGCTGTAAAGAAGGGTGATGCAGTTGTCATCATCGAGGCTATGAAGATGGAAATCCCAGTTGTAGCACCGGAAGACGGAACCGTTGCAAGCATTGATGTAGCAGTAGGCGATGCAATTGATTCAGGCGCTGTTCTTGCTACATTGAACTAACATCATTTATATGGTGTTTATCTAACACGACTGGAGGTTAAAAAATGGAATATATAACGACAACATTAGGAAACCTCGTGCATCAGACGGCGTTTTTCAGTCTTACATGGGGCAATGTAGTCATGATCGCGGTTGCATGTGTTTTCCTTTATCTTGCAATCAGACACGGATTCGAGCCTCTGCTTCTTGTTCCAATCGCATTTGGTATGTTACTGGTTAACATTTATCCGGACATCATGCTTCATGCAGAAGATGCGGCAAATGGAACAGGCGGACTGCTTTACTACTTCTATAAACTGGATGAGTGGTCAATCCTCCCTTCCCTGATCTTCATGGGTGTAGGAGCGATGACAGACTTCGGACCACTGATCGCTAACCCTAAGAGCTTCCTTCTTGGTGCCTCTGCTCAGTTTGGTATCTTTGCAGCATACCTTGGAGCGATGGCTATGGGATTCTCTGACAAAGCGGCAGCAGCGATCTCAATCATTGGTGGAGCTGATGGACCTACCTCTATCTTCCTTGCAGGTAAGTTACAGCAGACAGCTTTACTTGGACCAATCGCAGTAGCAGCATATTCTTATATGTCACTGGTACCGATTATCCAGCCACCAATCATGAAGCTTCTGACAACAGAAAAAGAACGTAAGATTAAGATGGAACAGTTAAGACCTGTTTCCAAGCTTGAGAAGATCTTATTCCCAATCATCGTTACGATCGTTGTGTGTGTAATTCTTCCTACAACAGCACCACTGGTTGGTATGTTAATGCTTGGTAACCTGTTCCGTGAGTCTGGAGTTGTAAGACAGTTAACAGAGACAGCTTCCAATGCAATGATGTACATCGTAGTTATCCTGCTTGGAACATCCGTAGGAGCAACAACAAGTGCTGAGGCATTCCTTAATATGGATACAATTAAGATCGTAATTCTCGGTCTGATCGCATTCGCATTTGGTACAGCCGCAGGTGTACTGTTCGGTAAACTGATGTGTGTTGCAACACATGGTAAGGTTAATCCACTGATTGGTTCTGCCGGTGTATCTGCAGTTCCAATGGCAGCCAGAGTATCACAGAAGGTCGGAGCTGAGGCAGACCCGACAAACTTCCTTCTGATGCATGCTATGGGACCAAACGTTGCGGGTGTTATCGGTACAGCCGTAGCTGCCGGAACATTTATGGCAATCTTTGGCGTAGGAATTTAAGCGATATATAATTAGGAGGAAAGAAAATGGCAGATATAGTAAAAAAACCTGTAGAGATTACAGAAACGATCCTGCGTGATGCGCATCAGTCTCTGATCGCAACCCGTATGACAACAGAGCAGATGCTCCCGATCGTTGATAAGATGGACAAGGTTGGGTATCATTCCGTAGAGTGCTGGGGTGGAGCTACCTTCGATGCATCTCTTCGTTTCTTAAAAGAAGATCCATGGGAAAGACTTCGTAAATTCCGTGATGGATTCAAAAATACAAAACTTCAGATGTTATTCCGTGGACAGAACATCTTAGGATATCGTCCATACGCAGATGATGTGGTAGAATATTTCGTACAGAAATCTGCTGCCAACGGAATCGACATCATCCGTATCTTTGACTGCTTAAATGATCTTCGTAACCTGAAGACAGCAGTTAAGGCTGCAAACAAAGAAAAAGTAGAAGCTCAGATCGCATTATCTTACACTTTAGGTGATGCTTATACACTAGATTACTGGGTAGACATTGCCAAGAAGATTGAAGAGATGGGTGCAAACTCTATCTGTATCAAAGATATGGCTGGTCTTCTGACACCGTATAAGGCAACAGAGCTGATCGGAGCAATGAAAGAAGCTGTAGATCTTCCAATCCAGCTTCATACACACTACACATCAGGTGTTGCTTCTATGACTTACATGAAAGCAGTAGAGGCCGGTGTAGATGTCATTGATACCGCAATCTCACCATTCGCACTTGGAACATCTCAGCCTGCAACAGAAGTTATGGTTGAGACATTCAAGGGAACACCTTATGATACAGGATTAGACCAGAAACTTCTGGCAGAGATCGCTGACTATTTCCGTCCAATCCGTGACGAAGCTCTTGACAGCGGACTCTTAAATCCAAAGAACCTTGGTGTTAACATCAAGACTCTTCTGTATCAGGTACCAGGCGGAATGCTTTCTAACCTGACATCACAGTTAAAAGAGCAGGGTGCGGAAGACAAGTTCTACGATGTACTTGAAGAAGTTCCAAGAGTACGTAAAGATCTTGGAGAACCACCGCTTGTAACACCTTCCTCACAGATCGTTGGTACACAGGCTGTATTCAATGTATTGATGGGAGAACGTTACAAAGTAGCAACAAAAGAGACAAAAGACCTCTTAAGCGGAAAATACGGACAGACAGTAAAACCTATGAATCCAGACGTGATCAAGAAAGTACTTGGAGACGATCCTGAGATTATCACATGCCGTCCTGCAGACCTGATTCCGGACGAATTAGATACACTCCGCAAAGAATGCGAACAGTGGATCCAGCAGGATGAAGACGTACTGTCTTACGCACTGTTCCCACAGGTTGCTGTAGACTTCTTCAAGTATAGAGAAGCACAGCAGACAAAGGTGGATGCGACAGTAGCGGATACGGAAAACGGTAGTTATCCTGTATAGGTTTTCGAGAGGACGTCAAGTGTAGAAGTTCCTGATTCAATGCGACTTCGGGTGCTTGCAAGGCGTAAGCGAAAAAAGACGATAAGATAAGAACCGAATACATTCGGACGGAAAATCCAGATGATTTTCCGCCTCAGGTATTCTTTTGGGATGTGCTTGTAGCACATCCCAAATCTTATTTTATCGTCTTTTTTTCACCAACTCCTTGCAAAGCACCCTGCGAATGCATTGAACCAGGAACTTCTACACTTGACTGTTCGCGAAAATATGCGGAGGATAGCGGGGAGTGTGGCTTCTCAGAAAGTAGTGGAAAAAGCGAGATGAAAAACGTTTTCCGGCGGAGCCCCAATAGCTTGGCGGTAACAGTAAATTCACTTTCGGGTGTCGGAGTGTATGGCTGAGGGAGATGTGGAGGTTTGGGTGGATGAGCATCCGTTGGCGGGAATAGAAGATGTTAAAAGAAAGTTTGGGTAAAATCAGGATTTGCTCTGTGCTACAGGCACAGAGCGAAAGAATACCTGAGGTGAGAAATCATCAGATTTCTCGCCGAATGTATTCGGTGCCTGGTTTTACCCAAACTTTCTTTGTTACATCTTCTTCCCGTCCATAAGCGCCCATCCACCCAAACCTCCACATCTCCCGTCCCCACACACCCGACATCCGATTGACTATTCCCCCACAAAGCTATATAATAAAACCATTGTTTGAAAAAGAGGTACATCGCATGAGCGTAAAAAATGAACTGCTGAAGATGATCGATGAAAGATATCAGAAATTCAGCAAAGGACAGAAAAAACTGGCGGATTTTATCCGTGAGGATTATGATAAAGCGGCTTTTTTGACGGCTGCGAAGATGGGGGAAGAGGTTGGTGTCAGTGAATCGACAGTTGTGAGATTTGCAACTGCCCTTGGATATGACGGGTATCCGGAGTTCCAGAAGGCTCTGGGAGAACTGGTGCGGATGAAGCTGAATTCCATCCAGCGTATGGAAGTGACGTATGGGCGGATCAGCCAGGGGGAGATTCTTGCTTCGGTTCTACATTCGGATATTGAGAAGATCAAGCTTACGATGGAAGCAATTGACCATGAGGCATTTGAAATGGCGGTAGATACGATCTTAAAAGCAAAACGGATCTATGTGATCGGAATCAGAAGCTGCTCGCCGCTCGCAAGCTTCTTAAGCTTTTATCTGAATCTGATCTGCGAGAATGTAACGGCTGTCAATACGAACAGTTCCAGCGAGATTTTTGAACAACTGATCCGTGTCAGTGAAGATGATGTGGTGATAGGGATCAGTTTTCCGAGATATTCCATGCGTACTTTGAAAGCACTGGAATTTGCAAGCAATCGGAAAGCTACGGTGATCACACTGACAGACAGTGTACATTCTCCGATGACGTTGTATTCTTCCTGCAACCTGATCGCAAGAAGCGATATGGCATCCATTGTAGATTCACTGGTGGCACCTTTGAGTGTGATCAATGCACTGGTCGTAGCGCTCTGCATGAAGAAGCAGAAAGAGGTTATTACAACGCTTGAGACACTGGAACAGATATGGGATGAATATCAGGTGTACAGTAAGGATGAACTGAATATGGTGGGGGATCGAGTTGAACTTTCCGGAAATGAAAATGGAAAACCAGAGAAGGATAATGGAAGATGAGTAAAGTAGTTATCGTTGGAGGAGGAGCGGCAGGAATGTTCGCTTCTATCGCAGCAGCCGAATGCGGACATCAGGTTGCAGTATATGAGAAGAATGAAAAGCTTGGAAAAAAATTGTATATTACAGGAAAAGGAAGATGCAATATAACCAATGCCTGCGATATGGAAGGATTATTTGAGGCAGTCAGAACAAATGCAAAGTTCTTATACAGCAGTTTTTACGGATACACGAATCAGCAGGTGATCGATTTCTTTGAGCGGATCAATGTGCCGGTGAAGATTGAACGTGGAGACCGTGTATTTCCGGTGTCGGATCGTTCTTCGGATGTCATCCGTGGTCTGGAACGGGAGATGGACCGTCTGGGCGTGGAAGTGCATCTGCGCACGGCGGTAAAAAAAATAGTGGAAAAAGACGGACATTTTGAAAAAGTAATACTGGGAGACCAGACGCAGGTTTGTGCAGATGCATGTATCGTGGCAACGGGCGGATTGTCTTATCAGTCAACCGGATCCACCGGTGATGGCTTCCGCTTTGCAGAAAGCCTCGGTCATACCGTGACGGAATGTATGCCGGCGCTGGTACCGATGGAATGCAAAGAGGATTGGGTGCCCGAACTGCAGGGGCTTTCTCTTCGGAATGTTAATGTGACGATCTGTGACGGAAAGAAAAAGCTGTACGACGATTTCGGAGAAATGTTATTTACGCATTATGGTGTGAGCGGACCGCTGATCTTAAGTGCGAGCAGTTATGTCGGAAAGAAACTGAAAGCAAAAGAACTGACGCTTAAGATTGATCTGAAACCGGCGCTTTCAGAGGAGCAGCTGGATCACAGGGTGCTCCGTGAATTTGAGGAGAATCAGAACCGTCAGTTTAAGAATGCGGTACACAAGCTGTTCCCGTCAAAACTGATTCCGGTTATGATCGAATTGAGCGGGATCGATCCGGAAAAGAAAGTCAATGTGATCACAAAAGAAGAACGTCTGGGATTCGTCAGACTGATCAAGAATCTTGAGTGTACGCTTACAGGTCTGAGAGATTACAATGAAGCGATCATCACAAAAGGTGGAATCAAGATCAAAGAAGTCGATCCGGGAACGATGGAATCAAGACTTGTGAAAGGATTACATTTTGCCGGAGAGGTTCTGGATCTGGATGCAGTGACGGGTGGATTTAACCTTCAGATTGCCTGGTCTACAGCGTATGCGGCGGGAACCGGAATAGAAAACGCAGATGAATAAAATAGAAAATAAAAACAGAGGAGAGATACCATGGGATATAATGTAGCGATAGACGGACCGGCAGGTGCCGGAAAAAGCACGATTGCGAAGCTTGTAGCAAAGGAAAAAGGATACATTTACGTAGATACAGGAGCCATGTACAGAGGTCTTGCGATTCATTTTTTGGATAAAGGGATCCAGCCGCAAGAGACAGAGAAAGTGATCGAAGCATGCAAGGATGCGGAAGTGACGATCGCATATGAAGATGCCGTACAGCATGTATACCTGAACGGAAAGGATATTTCATCACGTCTGAGAAATGAAGAGGTGGGAAATATGGCATCTGTAACCTCCGCAATTCCGGAAGTGCGTAAGAAACTGCTGGAATTGCAGCAGAATCTTGCAAAGACACAGAATGTAATCATGGACGGAAGAGACATCGGAACCTGTGTTCTTCCGCATGCGGATGTGAAAGTATATCTGACGGCAAGCGTCGAGACGCGAGCTAAGAGACGTTACCAGGAACTGCAGGAAAAAGGGGAAGACTGTAATCTGGAAGAGATCGCACATGACATTGAAGAGCGTGACCGCAGAGATATGACGCGTGAGATCGCACCGCTGAAGCAGGCGGAGGATGCGGTTCTTGTAGACAGCTCGGACATGACGATCGCCGAAGTGGTGAAAACGATCGTAGATCTGTGCAGATAGATGAAGTTGGCAGAGAAAGGAATTGCATGATATGAATGTCGAACTTGCAAAGACAGCAGGATTCTGCTTCGGAGTGAAGCGTGCGGTAGATACCGTATACCAACAGATAGAACAATACCGGGGAGAGAAGATATTTACCTACGGACCGATCATCCATAATGAAGAAGTGATCAAGGATCTGAGAAGCCACGGTGTAGAAGTCCTGAATGATGAAGAAGAACTGAAAACGGCAGATGCGGATGTGGTAGTGATACGGTCTCATGGTGTGGCGAAATATATCTACGATATCCTGGAAGAACGTGGAATCACCTGTGTGGATGCAACGTGTCCTTTCGTGAAGAAGATTCATAAGATCGTTGCAGAAAAAAGCGCAGAGGGGTCATACATTGTGATTGTCGGAAACGGTGAGCATCCGGAGGTGCAGGGAATCCGCGGCTGGGCAGGAGAACAGGTGACGGTGGTGCAGACACCGGAAGATGCAGAACGATTTGAATTGCCGGATAAAGATCAGAAAGTATGTATCGTGGCCCAGACGACATTTAACTACAATAAATTCAAAGAATTAGTTGAAATTATTTCGAAAAAGAGGTATGATATAGTTGTTTTAAATACGATTTGCAATGCGACGAAAGAAAGGCAGAACGAAGCCCGTCAAATTGCAGCGAGAGTAGATGCTATGGTTGTGATAGGTGATAAACGTAGTTCGAATACTCAGAAGCTATTTGAAATCTGCAAAGAGGAATGTTTGAATACGTACTATATACAGACACTTGACGATTTGGATATTAATCAATTAAGGTCCGTGGAATCAGTAGGTATTACAGCAGGGGCATCCACGCCCAATAAAATAATTGAGGAGGTTCAAAATAATGTCAGAATTAACTTTTGAACAAATGTTAGAAGAGTCTTTTAAGACAATAAGAAATGGAGAGGTTGTAGATGGTACAGTCATCGACGTTAAACCTGATGAAATCATCTTGAATATAGGCTACAAAGCAGACGGTATCATTACAAGAAACGAATATACTAACGAGGCAAATGTTGATCTTACAACAGTTGTATCTGTTGGTGATCAGATGAGCGCAAAAGTCCTGAAGGTAAATGACGGAGAAGGACAGGTTCTGCTGACATACAAGAGACTTGCAGCAGAAAAAGGAAATGAAAGATTAAAAGAAGCATTCGAGAATCATGAAGTATTAAAAGCTCCTGTAACTCAGATTCTTGGCGGTGGATTAAGCGTAGTAGTTGACGAAGCAAGAGTATTCATTCCTGCAAGCCTTGTTTCTGACACATATGAAAAAGACCTGAGCAAATATCAGGGACAGGAGATCGAGTTCGTGATCAGCGAGTTCAATCCTAGAAGAAACCGCGTGATCGGTGACAGAAGACAGCTTCTTGTTGCTGAACGTGCTGAAAAACAGAAAGAACTGTTTGCAAAGATCAGCGTAGGAGACAGAATGGAAGGAACTGTAAAGAACGTTACAGATTTCGGAGCATTCATCGATCTTGGCGGAGTAGATGGTCTTCTTCATATCTCCGAAATGTCTTGGGGACGTGTTGAGAATCCTAAGAAAGTATTCCAGGTAGGAGATAAAGTGGAAGTGATGATCAAAGATATCCATGATACAAAGATCGCACTCAGCCTGAAATTCCCGGAGACAAATCCATGGGCAAATGCAGCAGAGGATTATGCAGTAGGAACAGTGATCACAGGAAAAGTTGCAAGAATGACAGACTTCGGAGCATTCGTTGAATTAGCTCCTGGAGTAGATGCATTACTTCATGTTTCACAGATTTCAAGAGCTCATGTTGACAAACCGTCGGATGTACTTTCAGTAGGACAGGAGATCACAGCTCAGGTCGTAGACCTGAACGAAGCTGAGAAGAAGATCAGCCTGAGCATGAAAGCATTAGAGCAGCCGGAAGAAGCTTCTGAAGAGACAGACGCTGAATAATATTGTGACAGATATACAAGGATAGAGGTGATTTCCTCTATCCTTTCTGAAGCTAAAGATAACAATGAGCCGGGATAAGTAAAAAGGCTCAATGATGTACTATCTTGGGAAACCTGCCTATGGCAGGTTTTCTGTGCGTATATGCATTTGTTAAAAATGCGACAAGATGTTCATGAAAATATACAATGGAATTAGTCACTTTCTATAGAAAATTGTCTATTTTTCCTGTATATTATATAAAGAGTAAATAGGAAGGAAGGAAAAAAGGATGGCATTGTTAACATTTAAGGGTGGAATCCACCCGGATGACGGCAAGAGCCTGGCTAAAGATAAGGCAATTGTCGAAGTAAAACCTAAGGGCGATCTGGTGTATCCTGTATCACAGCATATCGGTGCTCCGGCAAATCCTGTGGTAGCTGTTGGCGATCATGTTTTAAAAGGCCAGATGATAGCAGAAGCAGGAGGATTTGTGTCTGCTCCGATCTATGCATCTGTATCCGGAACAGTAAAGGCTATTGCACCGCATTTAAACCCGACAGGTGGAAGAGTGAACAGTATCGTGATCGAGAATGATGGCGAGTACAAAGAAGTGGAATATCCGGAAGTGACTCCGTTAGAGGATATGAGCAAAGAAGACATTCTGAATGCGATTGGAACAGCGGGAGTTGTAGGTATGGGTGGTGCAGGTTTCCCTACCAGAGTAAAGCTTTCACCGAAGGAACCGGAAAAGATTGATTATATCATTGCAAACTGTGCAGAGTGTGAGCCATATATCACCGCTGACTACAGAACAATGATCGAGACTCCGGAAAAGCTGGTCGGAGGAATGAAGATCATTCTCCGTCTGTTCGACAACGCAAAAGGAATCTTTGGCGTAGAGGACAACAAACCGGATTGTATTGAAAAATTAAAAGAACTGACGAAAGATGAACCACGTATCGAGGTGATGGCTCTGAAGACCAAGTATCCTCAGGGTGGTGAGCGTCAGCTTATCTATGCAACAACAGGACGTGCGATCAATTCTGCAATGCTTCCGGCAGATGCAGGATGCGTCGTAGACAACGTGGCTACAATGGTAAGTGTTTACCAGGCAGTGGTAGAAGGAAAGCCTTCTATGGAGCGTGTAGTGACAGTCAGTGGTGATGCGGTTGCAGAACCAGGTAACTTCAGAGTTCCGTTTGGTATGAACCAGCAGGAACTGGTAGAAGCAGCAGGAGGATTTAAGACAGAGCCTGAGAAACTCATCTCCGGTGGTCCGATGATGGGATTCTCCATGTTCTCATTAGATGTACCTGTAACAAAGACATCTTCATCAATTCTTGGATTTACCAAAGATGAAGTGGCTAAGATGGAGCCGTCTGCATGTATCAACTGCGGACGCTGTGTAGAAGCCTGTCCAAGCCGACTGATTCCATCGAGACTGGCGGATTATGCAGAACATCATGACGAAGAGAAGTTTACAAAACATGAAGGACTCGAATGTATGGAATGTGGTTCGTGCAGTTTCGTATGTCCGGCAAAACGGCCGCTGAAACAGGCAATCGGATCTATGAGAAAGATTGCTTTAGCGAACCGTAGAAAGAAAAAATAAAACAAGAAAGAAGAAGAGGTGAACAAAAGTGAGTGAGAACAATTTGAAAATGTCATCTTCACCACATATTCGTTCCAAAGCGACTACCAGTAATATTATGATGCTGGTGGCCATCGCACTTTTGCCGGCATCTGCATTTGGTGTATGGAACTTTGGACTGCCGGCATTCGGAATGCTGGTTACAACAACGGTTGTAGCAGTATTGACGGAATACATATACGAAAAATTAATGCATAAGAAGATTACGATCAATGACTGGAGTGCAGCAGTAACAGGACTGTTACTCGGACTGAATATGCCTCCTACAGCTCCGTGGTGGATGGGAGCAATCGGTAGTGTATTTGCTATTCTGATCGTAAAACAGTTATTCGGAGGTTTGGGACAGAACTTTATGAACCCGGCTCTCGGCGCAAGATGTTTCCTTCTGCTTTCATTTACAAGCCAGATGACAAGCTTTGTATATGATGGTGTGACAGGGGCTACACCACTTGCACAGTTAAAAGCAGGTAATACAGTGAATACGATGGATATGCTGATCGGTAGAATTCCTGGAACAATCGGTGAGACATCCGTGATTGCAATCGTGATCGGAGCAATCTTCCTGATCCTTATGGGAGTAATTGATCTCAGAATTCCTGGAACATACATTGTTACATTTGTGATCTTTGTCGGAATCTTCGGACATATTGCAAATCCTGATGTCGGATTCTTTGATCCACAGTACATCACAGCACATCTCTGCGGAGGCGGACTGATGCTTGGTGCATGGTTCATGGCAACCGATTATGTAACATCTCCGATCACACCGAAAGGACAGTTTGTATACGGTATTATCCTTGGTGTGTTAACAGGACTGTTCCGTCTGTTTGGCGGTTCCGCAGAAGGAGTTTCTTATGCGATCATCATCAGTAACCTTCTGGTGCCATTGATCGAGAGAGTTACTCTTCCAAAACCATTTGGTAAAGGAGGAGAAAAATAATGAATAAGATTGTTAAGAATACACTGATCCTTACACTGATTACTGTAATTGCAGGATTCCTTCTTGGTGCGGTATATGAAATTACCAAGACTCCGATCGCACAGGCACAGGAGACAGCCAAAAAAGAAGCATGGCAGGCAGTATTTTCAGATGTAAAACTGGATGATTTCAAAGCAGAAGATGTAGATCAGAAGGCTGCAGACAAAGCTGTAAAAGATATGGGTGTCAATGCAACGATCGACGAAGTCTGTACAGCAGGTGATGCAGGATATGTCATCACAACAACAGACAAAGACGGATTCGGCGGCAATATCCAGATTACAGTTGGTATTAAGAAAGACGGTACGATCAACGGTGTATCTATTCTTTCTATCAGCGAGACAGCAGGTCTTGGTATGAAAGCTACAGAGCCTTCATTCTATAACCAGTATGTGAATAAACAGGCTGATAAATTCGTGGTTTCCAAAGACGGTGGAGACGGAGAACAGATCGATGCCTTAAGTGGTGCAACCATTACTTCAAGAGCAGTAACAGGAGCTGTCAATGCAGCACTCGGATATTATCAGAATGCATTTAAATAAACAGGAGGTAGTTAGTCATGAATAAATGTACTGAAAGAGTATATAACGGTCTGATCAAAGAAAATCCTACCTTCGTTCTGATGTTAGGAATGTGTCCGACCCTGGCGGTAACAACATCCGCTATTAACGGTTTAGGTATGGGACTGTCCACAACAGTCGTACTTGTACTGTCGAATATGTTGATCTCTATGTTACGTAAGGTGATTCCGGATTCAGTCAGAATGCCGGCATTCATCGTAGTCGTAGCATCTTTCGTAACAATTGTACAGTTCCTTTTAGAGGGATTCGTTCCAAGTCTGTATGATTCACTTGGACTTTACATCCCGCTGATCGTTGTTAACTGTATTATCCTTGGACGTGCAGAAAGTTATGCATCCAAGAACCCGGTACTTCCATCTATCTTTGATGGTATTGGTATGGGACTTGGATTTACATTTGGTCTGACCTGTATCGCAATCGTGCGTGAGTTTATCGGAACCGGAGCAATCTTCGGTGTTCAGATTCTTCCGCTTGCAGACGCAGCAGCAGGAAAAGGCGGATATGTACCGGTAACAATCTTTATCCTGCCGGCAGGAGCATTCCTTGTTCTTGCATTCCTGGTTGCAGGTATGAACAGACTGAAGAGACACGCAGCACAGAAAGGCAAGAAGATTGCCGAGCCACAGGGATGCGGCACAGACTGTGCATCATGCGGCGGATGCGGAAGCAAAGTATTCCCGACAGGGAATGAAGAGTAGGAGGAGTACATAGTATGAAAGAGTTATTGATTATTGCAATTGGTTCAGCTATCGTAAATAACGTTGTACTCAGCCAGTTCCTTGGAATCTGTCCGTTCCTTGGTGTTTCGAAGAAGGTTGAGACTGCAACCGGTATGGGTGGAGCAGTTGTATTCGTTATCACATTATCATCATTCTTTACGGGACTGATCTATAAATTTATCCTGGTTCCGCTGGGATTTGAATATCTGCAGACAATCGTATTCATTCTGTTTATCGCAGCTCTGGTACAGTTTGTAGAAATGTTCCTGAAGAAGAGTATGCCATCATTGTATAAAGCACTTGGTGTGTATCTTCCACTGATCACAACAAACTGTGCGGTTCTTGGTGTGGCACTTACAAATGTTCAGAAAGAATATTCTATCTTAGAAGGTGTTGTCAATGGTATTGGTACATCTGTCGGATTCCTGATTGCGATCGTGATCATGGCCGGTATCCGTGAGAAGATGGAATACAATGATATTTCAGAGTCCTTCCAGGGAACTCCGATCGTACTGATCACAGCTTGTCTGATGGCGATCGCGTTCTGTGGATTCTCAGGATTAATTTAGGAGGAGGCAGACAATGAGTGTTACAGGTATTATTCTTGCGGCAGTTATCGTAGGAGGCACCGGATTATTCATTGGTGTATTCCTCGGCGTTGCCGGTAAGAAATTTGCGGTAGAGGTAGATGAAAGAGAAGAAGCCATCCTGGGCGTTCTTCCTGGAAATAACTGCGGTGGCTGTGGTTATGCCGGATGTTCCGGACTTGCAGCAGCAATCGTAAAAGGAGAAGCTGAAGTCGGCGGATGTCCGGTCGGAGGCGCTCCGGTAGCAGCAAAAGTCGGAGAGATCATGGGCGTTGCTGCAGGTGCACAGGTACACGAAGTTGCATTTGTAAAATGTGGCGGAGACTGTGAGAAAGCAAAACAGGAATATGAATATCACGGACTGAGCGACTGTACTATGGTCAACATGATGCAGGACGGCGGACCGAAAGCCTGTTCTTATGGATGTCTTGGAGACGGAAGCTGTGTTCAGGCATGTCCGTTCGATGCGATCCACATTGTAAACGGTGTGGCAGTTGTAGATAAAGAAGCATGTAAAGCATGTGGAAAATGTGTAGCTGTATGTCCAAAACACCTGATCGAGATCGTGCCATATGATCAGAAACATCTGGTAAAATGTAATTCACAGGACAAAGGTAAAGCAGTTATGCAGGCATGTACAGCCGGATGTATCGGATGTAAGATGTGTGAGAAAGCATGTAAGTTTGAAGCTGTTACAGTGGAAAATAACATTGCGCACATCGACTACGAGAAATGTAAAGACTGTGGTGCCTGTGCAGTAAAATGTCCGAAGAAAGTTATCTCATAACAGGATGAAAAAGATATTGAAAGACGGATTTGTATTATTAAAAAATGATATAAAGAAGGCAAAATGGGCGGTTATATTTATAATCGCCTATTTTGTATTTGGAAGTCAATTTCTGCCCAGTACCTGCCCTATGGTCTGGATCACGGGATTTCCCTGTCCGGCATGCGGACTTACAAGAGCAGGAATTCGGCTTTTGCATCTGGACGTCAAAGGAGCATGGAAGATGCATCCGTTTATCTATGCATTCGCAGCAGGTGTGATGATATTTGCATGGAAGCGCTATATCTGTAAGAAGCCGATTGGAAAATGGTTTAAGACAGGCTGTGTCGTGTGTGTGGTTCTTATGGTGATTTACTACGTGTGGCGTATGTATCGGTATTTTCCGGACCAGCCGCCAATGAGTTATTACCACTATAATCTGCTTCGACTGCTCATGGATGTTGCGTTCGGAGCCCTGAAATGATAAGATAGACGCAAAAATAAGTAAGGCAAAGGAGAATGACAGATGGATGAAGAAAATAAGCAGGTAACCGCTGACGAGGTCTACAGTTACGGTGAATCAACAGAAGAACCGGCAGGAGAGCCGGAAGAGAAGGAAGAACCAGAGCCGGAAGCAACCGGATCAGAGGATTCACAGGATAATAAATTCGTATATCAGGACAATCAATACGATTACAGCCAGCAGTACAGCCGGAACAGAAATGAGCAGTCAGACAACTCTCCAATGGACTTAAAAGACTGGATACTGACATTGATCGTATTACTGATCCCGTGTGTTGGAATAGTCATGTATTTCGTATGGGCATTCGAAAGTAACGGTAATATTAACCGGAGAAACTTCTGCAGAGCACAGCTGATCATATTCGCAGTATTACTGGGAATTTATCTGGTGTTGTTTATGCTGTTCGGCGTGGTTGCATTTAGCCGGGTGGTGGGCTATTAAATTTGTTTGGGATTTAATTCAGGAAGGCTGTGGATACCCGAACCGGAATAAAGCTTGGAAAGGTGTTCCTGTTCAGGTTCCATCGGCGGGTCAATTCTAAAGGGGCAAAATTCTGCTAAAAGCAGGC
>ERZ506982.100-NODE-100-length-53662-cov-7.9406_pt1 | contig 53662 bp, 71 predicted proteins | sample MGYA00512886_ERZ506982 | MGnify/ENA metagenome assembly ERZ506982 | reverse complement strand
CAATATCAGCTATAAACCGTTTTGGGGTATATGCCGCCCCTTAAATTCTTGGAGAGCAAATTCACCTAACCCCATCCAAATTTATTGCGCCCATAAATATGTCATATTTTTTCTATAGAATAACACCCAACAAAGAAGATAGCACGACGTTAAAAGAATCTTTTACAAATTCAGATGCTTTTTTCATGCCACTGTTTTCTTCCAAAAAGATAACACCTTCATAGGTAATCTTGAATGGCGGATCGTTTTCTATATAAAGTTTAACATCCTTATACTTGTTCTCATATACCTTGAATCCTTTGATGTAGCCATGGGTTACTAATGTGTAAATAATTTCCAACCAATAGTTTTTAGGAATATCAAAGAGTTTGGAATTATATGAAAAGTCTTCTAGCCTTGCTTCTTTACCAAGTTTCATGCATTCATATAAATACTTTAAAATCTTGTACATCAATACCTGCATATCATTGCTAGCCATCATATCCTCCTAAAAAGTTATTTTATTACATATCCCTTGCCCGGTTTTTTCAACTCTTCTAAATATTTTGCAAAATCATCTTTGATTTCTTGTGGTGTGTCTGGCTTTAATACCTTTACTTTTAAATCTGACTTATCCCAGTCTATATACGGATACCAGCTTGGCATTAAATGCATAATCACATTCACCCCCTCAATTTAGCATCTACTAATCGTTTGATTTCTTTTGACATTTCATGAGCGTTATTTCCATTTATAAAGCAATCACTAAAGGCCTCCGCTAAAGCTTCTGAATTATTGATAGAAGCATATCCTGAAATATCCTTAATTAAATCATTTAGTTTTGTCCCTTTAATTATACCTTTTGCCCGTAGATTGTTAAAGGCTTCTAGAACTATTTTTTCAGCTTCATTACAACTGTTCCAGGCTTGTTCCTTTTGCAATGTGTTTTTATAGTTTACGTTCCTATTCAAGAATACAAATTCTAAAGCATGAGCGGATTCATGTACCATATCACTCTCAATTGTTGTACCTTTTATCCAATATCCCCTTTCAACTTGCTCTTTTACAAGGTTTCTATAGGCATCGGGGTCTTTAAAAAACTTAGGATTTAAGCTAATGTCGTTTTCACTTGGTCTAAACGCCATTGCTCCATTATCTGAAGTTGCTATACGCTTTACATATTTATTGATTTCCGGATATTGATTTAGCATGTTTCTTAAGCTTTTAAGCGCTCTTGAAACACTTGAGTAATTTAGTTCTTTTACAGACTCGTCTATCTCAATGTTAAAATCATTCTTCCATTCTGTGGATAAATCGGCATAACGCTTATCGTTTGATGCTTCCGTGAGTTTACTTTTTACCTTTGACATTAAAAAGCCTTTGCTTTTCTCTGATTGTCTTTCTTTCCACTCATCAAACCTTAGACTATGCTCTCCATTTGCTAATCCATCTAGCCATTTTTCATATTCCTTACGATCTGAATGTGGTGCCGTTGCGCAGTGGCAATTTGGATGCATAGGTGGAGCATTTTCTCCTATTTCCATATCTTTAAGTTTAAAGACCTTGCCATCCATTTCTTTACACAACGGACACACATCTTTTAAGCTACAGGCTATATATTCATACTCATCTATTCCATTTGATTCGTAAGATTCTGCCTGCGCTTGTGTTTGAACTCGTGCTATTTCTGTTCGTAACAATCTTTCTGCATTGCATCTTGATACATCGAATTTCTTTCGTATCTGAGGGATAAACTCTCTAGGATTCTTACCTTGAATCAATGCATTGGATAGAACACTGGATAAACTGTTTTTTAGCTGGTCTTGATTGACCCAAATTCGTTCTGAAAAGGTTGCGTTCTTAAAAGATGAATCTGCTACTGTTTTGGCCGTCTTCGCATTATCAATCACTGTATCGCCTAAGATAGATGCATTACGTTTGATCTCTTCTAAATAGGCTCCTTCAAGCTTTTGACCAGTATACGATTTCAATTCGTCATGGCCTGCCACAAGTTCTAATCCGATGTTTGCTTTTAAAAGTTCCAATCGGTTGACTTTCATCGCAAGATTATAAAGTCTCATCTGTTCATTGGCTTCATCTGAAAAGTTCTTTTCCTTTACATACTTCTTAGCTTTTCTTTGAAATGCTTTGATATCTATGTTTGAAACTCTTTTCTTGGCTTCTGCCATAGTGATGTTCTCTTTATTTGCATAGCGACTAAAAAAGGATTCGATTTCCTTTTCAACCGAATCCATCATATTTGCATATATTTCTTGTATCTCATCCGCATATTTCTGTTCATCTTTTAAGCGTTTCTTTTTCCATTCAAGCTCACGATCTCGCCAATATGTTTTACTGCTCATTGTATTGCGAATCCTCGTTATTTTGGAAGATTCGGTTTTCAGTTTCTACCATATCATTCTCATCTTCCTTTTTGATACGTTCCATTTCGGCATTTGTATCTTCAACTGCCGAGATAAATGACAATTGAGTTTCGTGCGATACGATTCCTGATAATTGTGCAGCAGTCTGTGCTTCTTCTAATAAGTTTGCAGGATAATTTTGTGTAAACTTGTATTCAACCTCAAGCCAGTCATTCTCAGAACGATGTGTGATCGCATTACTAAATAAGACTCGATATCTACGATTCATTCCAGATGTGAACTTACGCTCTTTCGCTTTTGCAAGGTTTGACATAGAAAGAAGTTTATATCTCAATGCAATACCTGATGACGTTCCAAAGTTCTCATCATTGATATTGGCCACCATTGAGTTTTGGAAGATTAAACGTTCTAATCTGTTGATCAGATTTTCCTGTGTTGCATCTGCATTTGGCTTTGACATGAAATCAACTACAATTCCATCACCACTTCCATCCATTGATTCAAAGTTAATCGTTCGATTGTCACGAATGTGTACCAAATCTGACTCTTCTAATTTAGGACCTAAGATTTTTAAATAGGCATCTGCGAAATAATCAACATCATTTGCTTTTTCTGACATTGCTTTGTTATAGGCATTGATCAAACTGTATGTTGATTCAAAAATAGACATACGTTCTTCATTCTCAATAAATTCAGTGGCCGGAATATCATTGAATCCATGCTCTACACCATCAAACACATGAAGACCGCCTTTATCATTGAACTCATACTTATATGTTTTGTCATAGATATACCCACGCATAACCTCGTCTACAATCTGATATGTTACGAAATATCTAGGTTTCTGCACTGTTGATTCATCATAAACCATGAAGCCTTCTCTTGGATCTAAATAAGTGATTCCTAAATTTCCATAATCATCATTGAAATACAATTCATATCCTTTTCCAAAACACTACAAATCTTAGATAGTTCTGCATTGTTGTCGTCCTGATCATTGTATTTATCTAGCAAGTTGATATAATCATCAATTTCTTTTTTCTTAGAAGATACTTTGATTGGAACCCCAATAAAAAAACCGTTGAATGTGTCAACAATGTATTTCGCAAAGTTGACCACAACACGGTTATCGGGTTTATAGGTTTCTTTATTGGCTTGATGCAAGATTGGATAATCTCCAATATAGGCATCATAAAGCTTTTTATATCTGCTTGTTATTAATGTTTTATGACTTGTTATCAATCCATTCAACACTTCAATGTTAAGGATGTCTTTATCGTCAGATAGCTTAAATATCGTATCCGGTTTAATAATGTATGCGTTCATTAAATACCTCCTTTAAACGTCCTTACTTTAACTCGGCCAAATGCATATTTTTCTACTGCATATCGCATTGCATCCATCAAGTGGTTGAAATCATCAATTGGTCGATTTATTTTGTTTCCTAATCTATCTTCATCCCATGTATAGTTTCCTATTTCGGTTATGAAATTAACACATCTAGGATGAATGATAATTTCAAAATCTTGAATATATTGAATCCCATGCATAATGGAATCTTTTCCTTTTTGTGACTTTTCAACACGAAGGCCATACCCTCTAAGCTCATCAATCGACTTAGGCTCTGCACAGTCTGCCGTGTAAGACTTCTTTTGATAATGTGAGCTTTCGATCTCCTCATAAAGCCTTTTGTTGGAAAGGCCTTTTTTATACACCTCATCCCAAACATAAAGTTTTTTATGTTCTGTATCAATGAAACCTATAAAAACTGCAGCAGGGTCATTCGTATACCCAAAGTCAATACCATCTACAGAATCACAGTTAACGACTTGATCTAGTGTATATTCTTCCTCTTTCCAATTCTCATAAACCAATCCATCAACAATACCCCAATTTCCTAATCCGGCCACCTGATATCGTCTAGGATTGTTCTTCTTCATATTTTCAAACAACCTTAAATCGGCATCATCCAACCATTCATTACACTTATAATTGGTTGTGATAGCCAATATGTCAGGATCATTCTCTGCATCAAAGAATCTTTTTTTAAGCCAATGGTGTTCATTCCCATTTGTGTTCATGTAAGGTCGTTAATCTTACACCGCTTTCGCAGCTCATTGTTACCAATGAGATCAGACTATATCACCATCTTGAATTTTCAAGATACCCCCCATTTCCGCTCACTTGAGCGTACTCCATTAAAAAAACCGCATTAATTGCGGTTAGGATAGTCGTTAAACTTTTTTTATTTTCATTCCGTTAATAACACATTCGTTTGATTTAGATAATTTATTTATTAATTTAGTTGATAAATTATATCTCTTTTGTAATTGATATCCGCTTATAAATACTTCACCTGTTGTCTCGTTTATATACTTTCCAGTTAGTTCGATTTCTATAAGCTCTCCAGATTCAACCATTTTATAAACCTTATGCCTTGTAACACCTAAACAATCAGCAGCTTCTCTCATTGATGAAAAACATTGTTTTCCATCTGGTGTAGAAACAGGCTTTCTTATTGAATTGTTTAGATCTTCTTTTTGTTCACCAGTCCATACATTTGCTATGGTCTTTTTGTGCTTTTCTGTATAAGCGATTTCTTTATCTATTGCATCTTTTTTTGTGCTTGCAGTATCAACGATTGCTATTTCAACATCTTTGAACAATTCAAGATTGTTTGCAATCATGTATTTATGTATTGGCTGTTGACGTGTTTTATCTCTGAAGCCTCTTCTATGCTCATTGATACGAGCACCGATTGTCCGTGTGCTTCCTACATAAATAATCTTTTGTGTTTTAATTTCTCGAAATAGATATATGTAATAAAATGGTGTTTGTTTCATATCTATATTTTACCATTATGTTTCATTCCAAGCAACAAACGAAAATAAAACTTAGCTTTTGATTGCCCTCTCTTTCGAGTAGGGTTTTCCAAAAATTAAAGGGGTTTTCATATAAAATCACTTTTATATGCCGCAAAATCTACGGGTTGAATGTAATCATCCACTGTTTCCAAAGATGTGGTGGTAACTCACCACGAATTGACTCATCTAGGGTATCAAAGTCTTTTTCACTTGTTATCTCATAGGCTTCTTCAAGCCATGCCCAACACAAATATCCATACTCAACAGTAATAGATGTTACTTTTAATGGATCGTCGAGTCCTCTAAAGAGAATCTTTTGCCCAGTTGGAAGATATGTTGCCTCCAAAGGCGAATATTTAAATTCCCATAAGTGTTCAACCTCTAGTCTCCTTGTTGCCCATTTTAAATCCGTGAAACACGAATCTTTAAGCGTTCGATAAGTCTTACGCACAACTAATGTATTCGATTTATCGTATTTCATCATGTTGTATATGATGCGTAATGCAGTTGTTTTTGACTTCTTAGAAGCACGAGAACCTTTGCATGCAGCATAACGTCCTCTGAAATTCCAATAGGATTTATATCCTTTCCCTACTATTTTAGGTAACTTAATAGTTTTAGTCTTCAAGATCATCCTCTCCTTCAAATTTAGGGACTACGATTTCTGCTTGAACTTTGTCTGTAAACAGTGAATATCTTTTTCCAAGTAATTCCGCAGCTTTATTTGCATCAGAAAGCTTTGCAGGAATCTCAACGATTTGAGGAACTTCTTCTTTGACCGTTTTCTTTCTTGGTTTTCCATCTCCTGTATCAACATACTCTGAATGTTCTTTTGTCACTGTGACAACAACAGATTCTTTCATTTCTCGTCGCATTACTTTTGTGAGGTATTCCATGACTTCTTGAACATCTGCTATCTTTCCGGAACTGACTTTTTCAAGTTGTTCATCAATATAATCTTTGACCTTAGCATTTCTTAGCAATTTAGCAGCACACACTGCAGCGGAACTATCCTTTTTAACATTTGGATATACTGCTTTATATGCCCTTGTTGCATTCAGATCAATCAAATACTCGTCAACAAATAGTTTCTGCTTTTCTGTCAGATTAGCCATAGAATTCCTCCTCTCTTGCGTAAAAAAAGCCAAGACATCTGTCTTGACATAATTTCTTATGATATTAGTTTACCACTTATTCAAGTACACAGTGTGCACCAATATAATAAAAGCCCATTTACCGGCTATATATATGGACTTATTCTTTATATATAATATTATTCTAATTAGATTGTATAGTTAATCTTGTTTGATTTCGGATCAACATAAAATCTAAAAGCTTTCTTACCGTAATCTTTTGCGTAATACGTTACGCCATCACGTGTAAAGTGAGTACAAAAAATAACTTTTTGTTGCTTCATATTACATTCCTCCTTTCACAATCTTGAAAGGAGCGTCGCAAAATGATACAATTCAATTGATCTATTGAAGAGTTTAGCCGCATTTTGTGTGCTCATCTCAAGATTTTAGAATCAAGTTGCAGCTTGATTCTTTTTTTATATTCAATGTTCAAAAAAAGCTGAACATTCAATATAGTCTATTTTTTAAAATTTTCAACTTGTATCTTTGCACATTGCCAAGATACTTTACAATTTTTCACGATATCATTTGCACTCATATTTTTTACTAAATCCATAGGAACTAAAAGCTCAGCTGCAAATGTATTTGCTTGCCATTCCGGGTTTATATAGAACGGAATTTCTTCGTTTACTCTTGCAAAACGAATGTGATTCGCCGTATGGAAAAGGTAATGAAACAATTCATGCGCTAACGTGAATCTAGATCTCCCGTCTCCATTAATTGCTTTTTCGTAAACGTCTGACCGCACTACCATCTCATGAGTATCAGGATATGTTATAGCGTAATGTCCAGGTGTGATTTCATCTGGCTCAACAATACTCAGAGAAAATTCTTCATCAATTGTTGGCAACACAACATCAAGAAACTTAACTATCGGAAAACAATATCCCTTAATATTGAAAATTTTTCTAAGTCTTTTAGCAATTAATCGAATCTCATTTCTTGACAAACCATCCGCCTGGCACATTGTACTCATAAGCAACTAATCCTCCTTTAATACTTTTTCAATAGCTTTGATTTGATTCTCTGTTAATGAATCAAACTTTCGAGCAAAAGCATTGGCTAAGCCCGCTAAATCAGCATCTTTCCCAATCAGATTTATATTCACGTTCTGTTTAGATAAATCCGCTGCTTTTTCCAGATTTTCTATCTCATTCTGTGAAAGACTGTATAAAGAAGTTAATGAACTAATAAAAGATTTTGGAATTGCTTTTTTTCCATGCTCAATCGCAGATAAATACGATGATTTCACACCTAAACTATCCGCCATTGTTTTTAATAGTTCTCCTCGATCTAAACGAATTTTTCTGACTTCCTTCCCAAACGCTGTAAGCATAAAGCAGTCCTCCTATCATTTCTCTAATGTCCATAGATATTATCTCATAAAAAATTAATATGTCAACTTTTTAAAGTTATCATTTTAACTTTGTATGGGTTAACTTTTTTTTACACTAAACTGTGTATCTCATTTCTTATATGTTTCCATAACCCTTTTCTAGAATATCCATATTTATCGGCTACATCATATGTATTCATATTCCAGAAGTATAGATCAAACAAAATATTCTGGTCTTGCAAAGATAAAAGCTCGATTGCTCTGCATTCATTTAAACGTCTGCGATAATAATTTATTTCTTCCACTTTTAAAGTTTCTTCTTCCATCATTCCTAAAGGACTTGTATAAGAACCATGAAAGGTCGGCATAGGAGCACTGGATTTCTCCTGCTCCTTTGTCAACCTAATTGGATTATGGCTTAGTCCTAACATTTTATGATTCAGAACCTCAAGTTCCTCGTTTAATTCAATGATTCGATGGCAGCAATAGTTTGCCGACTTCAAATCATTCAACATTTGATTTACTTTTAATTTGTTCATTTTGTCCACCTACTTCTTCTTTGTGACAACTGACCCTCTATGCCAGGACTCTTCCCCACTACGATATCTTCTTTCGTTTGCTCTTTCCTGGTGCTTCTTATATTCTTTTAAACCTAAATTCTCACGTTCAAGTTTGACGATGTATTCGGTAATTTTTAAGACTGCTTTGTTTAGCTCGAAGAAATCTTTTTCTTGTAAAATTCTATATCTGATATGAGTATGTAATCTAATACACTCCTTTTGAATTAATTCATCGTGAATATCATATTCAGTTATGCTCATTGTCCATCATCCTTTAAATATTCAAACTCTTTCAACAATTCATTTTTAGTTCGTTCAAACTCTGATTCAATTTGTTTTTGTACATCAAGCTTTCTTTGTTTAAACCATTTCTTTTTGAATTTATTAACTGATTCTCTATATCTCTTTTCATCACTATCAGCTGAGCGCCACCATTCTAAATCATGCAGCACACCAACTAAATCTTTCATCATATTATCTAATTGCGAATCAAACATTCTGCCTACATATTCATCTTCGATTCTGCAATACATATAGTTGTAACTTCCACCACTCATCGACTATTCTCCTTTTTCACGCAACTTCTCAAATCTCTTTGTTGCTTTACGCTCATGGTAATATCCAAGCAACATAAACAATATACTTACAAAACACAAAACAATAAACGAAACGCAAAGGATTATTCTAATCATATCTTCAATTCCTAATTCCATTTATTTAGTCTCCTCAAATCCATCATACGAACTAGCATACATATATTTGTACGCTTGCAAGTCCTTTTTCTTTTGTTCAAGTTCATTCATTAATACTTCATTCTGGTATTCTAAATTGTTGATTCTTTCTGCAGCAATCGTTGAATACAATATCAAACTGATTGCACTTCCAATAAATAAGCCAATCGACAACCACATCATTCAATATATCCTCCTAAATAATTATCTGTATATTTATCAGACTCAAACTCTTCAATCATCATTGTGAATCTTTTTCTCCAAGGATCGCTAGCTTTCTTCAATAACGTTTCTTTCATTTTTTCTGCATTCGCTTTTGATGTGAATATTCCATATGCGTGTAATTCACATCCATACTCTTCTTCGTATGCATCTTCATACAGTAGATATAACTTCATTCTCAATCCTCCACAAATTCAATTTGTTCTCTTCCAACAATAAATCTAGCACCATCTTCAAATTCAATATCAAATAAAGTTTTAACAACTCCATTACGTATTAGTCTATGCTTCACATCTATAATGTTTCCGATTTTACCAACGTAATATCCAGAAGTCCAATCTGCTAAAAAAAGCACGTCATTATCGTTTAAATACAATAGTATAGCTTTACGCATTATTCGATCACCTCACAACTCCTTAAAATTTCATTGATAGTTACATTAGCAGGAACATTTTTAAAAAATCCTTGTTTCTTCAGGTCCGATAAAGCTGCATACCTGCTTATCGACTTATTGCCAAGTACTCCTTCAAAGAACATTAATATATAGAAGTCCGCCTGAGTTATCTTATATAGAGACCATTTATTTTCTCTTCTAGGCATCATAATCCCTGCCTGCCGTATCATTCGATTGCCTCACAATTTTCAAGAATATCTGTAATTTTTGCATTCTTATCAACTTCTTTGAAATACCCTTTTTCTTTCATTACGATTAAAGGATTTATATCTTTAAACTTGTATCCGTTTGCATAGCTTTGTAATAAATCATATTCAAACTGAGTTAATTTATATTTTCGCTTAAATGGCTTTAACATCCATTCAATTCTTTTTCTAGCGCATGTAAAACGCTTATCGTTAAAATAACATTTATCACACAAACTCTTTCGGCACGTTGTAGGTTTTCCATTTACCAGCGCAAACTCATAACCTGCATATTTTATTTCATTTTCATAATATTCAAGATTAGATTCTTGATTTGGTTCTTCTTCTAACCAACCTAATTCTTTGCATTGCTGGATGATTGCTTTTAGTTCTGAATCCGTGATAGCTATGGAGTCAATAACCCCTTTTGCTTTCACAAACTGCTTCTCTTTAACAAAAAATTCAAGTGTAATATTCTTTTCATATTTTCTATACGGAATAACATTATCTTTTACATATACAGCTTCATCGGCAAGTTTATATCCAAGCTCTTCAAACATTTCTTTAGCAGTCATTTTCGTCATCTCCTTTTAATAACTGCCTGCTAGCAACAATAACAATAAAAACCAATAACTATAATTTGCACACATATAACAGGTGATTCCAATTATTGCTAAGTTGTATAACATACAAACTATTTCTCCCATTTTCTTTACACCTCATCAACCTCGTTGTCTGTAGGCATTTGAAATACATTGTAGTATGGATATTCCAAATTATCCTGAATGTAATCTAATACCTTTAATACTTTTTCTTCGGTTGAATAGACACCTAGTGTGACACTTTCTTTTTCTAAAGAATTGCATATGAAATATTTGCTTTTATCTACAGATGGGATAGTTACTACTTGATTTACATTTAACAACGATTTTTTATTCTGACTGCGAATCCACATAACTAGTACCCCTTCTTTAATCTTTCCATATTGATTGCATTCTTTCTCATATAAGCTGCATAGACTTCTTCCAGGCAGAATCCTAAGTGTTCGCTCAGTGCCAATAGATACATTAATCGACAATCTACAAGTTTAAGTATGGTAATCAATGCATTCGCTATACCGAAACCGATATCAACTTGCACCATATGCGAATAGTTATATTGACCATTTTCCTGATCGTACCCAGAATTAGTCAAATAGGTTCTTTTCCCATAAAACAATTCGTAGATCAGGACGAAGTGGAAGACATCTGCCAACTCTTCCAGGGCTTTATTTCTATTGACTGGTTCCTGAGATTTCTTCCACCAGCACCAGTCGCCTTTTAGTTCATGAGTGAATTCACCAATCTCATCAAGTGTGGCCAAGTCAATCTGTTCCTTTGAAATTGTAGTCAAGCCAAACTCTTTCATGATGGCCGAATTCAGCTCATCTTGTTTCTTTAGCATTGTCTCAATCATGCGTAGTTCTGAGTCTTTCATTACTTTTCCTCCTTGTTGTCTTTTGATGAAATCCATTCAAGCGTTTTGAATGTTTCCTCGTTTTGTTTTTTTGCTTTAAAACTTCGCCATTCTTCATCAGAAAGGCAAATCATCCGATGCAATCTCAAGAGCATCAACTTCGGCTTGTTGAGTCAAGCTTTGCGCATACTGCACATTCGATTGATTGTGATTCCTTGTCTGAGCTCCATACGATTGATTCTGAGCGTAACTTTGAGTGCCATAGGTATTTGTAACTCCTAGAGTGTTTTGCTCGTTAAAATCATTTCTAGGTGTCAAAAACTGCACGTTCTCTGCGATGACTTCTGTGACATAGACTTTTTGCCCTTGCTGGTTGTCGTATGAACGTGTATTGATTCGGCCTTCAATGCCCAGCTGATTCCCTTTCTTCTGGTACAGTTGGATGTTGTCGGCCAGTTTGTTCCAGGCTACGCAGTTGATGAAATCAGCCTCTTGTGTTCCGTCTTGATTCTGTCTTCGATTGACTGCCAAGGTAAACGAACACACGCTTGTTCCGCTCTGTGTCTTTCTGAGCTCTGGATCACGTGTCAATCGGCCAATCAGAACGACTCTGTTGATATCCTGCATAGGCTCACGCTTTCAATCCGCAATCATTCGCGATTGCCTGCATAGATTCGACCATCATCTGACGCATCTTTTTCGTATCTGCAGTAACCAAGTCGACCAGGTCGTTGAATTCCGCCATGTTGATTGTGCTCTTGAAAGCTTGATACTTCTCAACAAGTGTCGATTCGACTTCTGGCTCTTCTTCCTGGATGGATTCAACCACCTGAGCTTCTTCTGGTTTTGATTCAGATGCTGCATTGACTACGACCTCCGTTTTTTCTTCGACTTGCTTTTTGACAGCGGGTCTTCCACGTCGCTTTGCGATTTTCTCGACGATATCCGATTCACGGATATTCATGCCGTTGATTCGGTATGGTGCTACGTTGTCTGTATCGTCAACGTATGCGATAAGTCCTTCTCTGTCCACTCCTGCACAGTGATAAACGACTTTATCACCAGGAGCGTATTTGAGTTCTTGTTTTTCGATTTGTTTTTTAGTTTTCATTTTCACAGTTCTCCATTTTTGATTTTTTCCTGCAGCTGCGCTAATTCGCTTTGCAGTTGCTCTTCTGACATCTGGACTGGTTTAGCATAGAACTTCTCATCCAGCTGGATTGCTTTGATTCCTGGGTTGTCTTCTTCACGTTCCGCTTTGCTCCATTTCTTCAAAAGTCCTTTCCAGTCCCTGATAGGGTCATTGCCTGTCTTCCATCCGGTGGATTCATAGTGTTTCCAAAACTTTTTGGCATCTACGTTCAAGTTGTGTTCCTGGATGTAGTCCACGATTTCTGAAATGGACGGTTTAACAAAACAGTCAGTCCAGTCAGTCTGCACATTTTCGTTTGTTGCACTTTTTGACGCAGCCACACTATCTAACTTCTGACTACTGACTGACTTATTTCTAGACTCTAGACTCTTATCTCTAGACTCTAATCTCTTATCGGACAATGTCCTTTTTTTGTCCGGGACAATGTCCTCCACTTTGTCCTTCGATTTTTTCTCTGTTTTTGAGCTCGTTTTTCGAGTGTTTTTTGAGCCTTTTTTAGGACTCTTTTCAGACGGATTTTTCTGTTTATTTTCACGATACAATCGCTTTTTTTGTGCCCATCCGGTCTCTGATCCAATCATCGATTCATAATTTGCAATCTTCATCACATTGTTCTCAGACACTACAATCAGTCTTAAATTCTGGAATAATTCAAGGGCCGCTCTGACTGTGTCTGCGGAAAAAAACTTTGTGTCACGTGCAATTTTATCGACAGTGTATGGAACTAATATATTGCCAATTTTTGTAGCTAAAACACCATTTGTGTTTGATGTCATGGTGCACAATTTAATGTATAGGGTTACGTATTTACATCCGTCTTCCTGGGATAAAAGAAAATCGATTGCGTCACTTTCGAAAAAATCAGTCTTCAACTTGATCCAATAATAAACTTTGCTATTATCCTTGATTTCCGACATATGCAATCCTTTCTATTCTTCTTCTGGTTCTATTTCATTTATAACTACCATTACGCATGGCTTTTGTGCATATCTCTTGAAGACATGCAGGTCTGATACTTGCTTATCATCTTCGAAAGCCACTTTATTTAAGGAGTCCAGTACAACTTTTGCAATGTTGTCGGAATCTGGCTTCTTTTGTGGTTGGATTTCATTTGCGAGCATCTTATTTAGTTTCACTTTTGATACATTCTTAGGTGGTGAGAAATACGCGAAAATCTTCACTTCCAGGGACCCTTCCAGCATGCTTGGAGTGCCACACTGTTCCATGAAGCTTAATCGTACTAGATTCTCATATTCAACTGTTTTAGGTGGTGTATGCACACTTACATACTTACCACGATTAGAGAATCGAGGTCTTCCTTTGGACCCCGGTTCTCCTGGTACTACAAACTGATAACGCATTATTCTTTGATTTCTCCGGTTACTGGATCTTCACCAGGTTGTTCCTGATATTCTGCATCAAAGAATTCATTTGGAACATCTGCCATATCTTCTTCAATCGTTGTCTTGATTGATTCATCTGTATTCATTTGCTTAACGAATTCAGTTTTCAAAGGAGCATATTTTAACAATTTCTTTAAAACTGTTTTCTTGGCCATTTCATCAAAGTTTGTTTTCCATGGGCCGCTGCTATATGACTTAGAATATTTTTTCGCATGATCAAGAACATCTTCATACGACATGACCTGGAATCCTTGGCCACCATTCACTAATTTGAACGTTGCATAATAATAGATTGGCTTGCCTCGATTTGTTCTTACAGGTTTATGTTTAAGTACTGGATCCATTCCAAGCTCATACTCAAACTCATCATTTTCATAAACGACTTGAGCATCAATCATCTTGACTTCGCCTGAACGATATGCCAGGTCAATCAATCCCTTGTAGCCAATCTGGAACTGACAAGCTCCACCATACGGAATCAGATAGGCTTGTCCTAACGGAGTGTTTGGCTCCAATCCTAATTGTGCTGCATTCATCATTGCAGCCAAGAATGACTGTGGAGTACATGATGCTAGCTTGGCATTATTAGATACTGCAGATAATGCGATTCGTGTGAATCGTTCTGGAGTCATTACACTAGGCAATGCCTTTGCGATTTCTCCTGACATAACAGAAATGTAATCTTTAATTGTTTGTGGCTGCTTTTTGGCCACTTTATTCGACTGCGTCTTTGCAATCATTCCTTGTTGATTTGTTGTAGTCATATAATTTATCCTCCTATTGTTCTTTGACTAAAAATCTTCTCATTTTCTTCTGTGTTAAGTATTGATCATAAAGTTCAGGCTCATCTTTTCTGAATTCTTTAGTATCGAATGTGTTTGATACCGATGTTTTCCATGTAACTTTGAATTTGTCGGATGTTCCGATACCAGAATCGCCTAAGTAGTTCTTAACTTCATTCTCATGTTTTTTCTGAATGTCCTGAAGCTCCTTGATTTTATCTTTGACAAGCTTCAATGCATTCAGTTCCTGCTGCAATGGAGTTAGATCCACAATGTTGTCTTCATCATTTTCTGCCGGATGAAGTTCACTGATTGCTTGTGCAGTGGAATCAGAACCATCGATTGGCGGTTCAATGTCATTCTCCACACAGTTCCAGAATTCTTCTTCTGTCTTAATCAACGCATCGATTTCCTCATCGCTTCTTAAAACCTCGTAGCAGTACAAGTCAACTCCAGGAATATAAATTGCTATATACCACTTAGAAAGGCCAGTAACCGCCATATAATGCATACACTGTGCATAATACTGAGGTGGAATGTTTCCTTTCGAATATAAGTCTTTGTTGTATTCAGACGTGGTCTTTATTTCTAGACCTGCATTCTCTCCAACAACCAATCTGTCAACGTTGGCCAACATGAATGGATGATCTACAGATTGAAATGAAAATCCACTCTTTCTGCATTTCTTACCGGTTTCTTCTTCCCAACGTTTGGCCACATAGGCTTCTGCATCTCGACCAAATCGCATACGCTCATTGTCAATGTTCTTATGGATTCGGCCAGTTTTTTCACACCATAGTGCATAAGCCGATTTGTATTTGTTCATACCTAGAACGGAACCGGCATCCGATCCACCGATTCCCTTTAGACGATTGTCCAGCCACTCTTCATGAGTAGCTGGTAACTTATGTTTGATTACTTTATTCATCTTCATTTGATTCATCCTCTTTTTCTTCTTCTGGTTCACCTGGATCATCAATGTAACGATTGTCGTTCCATTCTCTCCAGTCATCGATGTCTTTAAAGAATGGCATTGCTAGTTCTCCTTGAATGGTGGATGCTCCGCTAGAAATCTGTCCATTTCATCATCGTAGCATTCTCTACAGACTGCAAATCCAAATCCATATGCAGTATGTACTTCTCTCGATGTGTACATCTCACCATATTTGTGTAATCTGCCACATTGTGCGCATGGCACCATCTTTTCCATGTCTTCTTCATACGTTCTACATTCATCAGGAAGAAGAACATCTTCATACTTATGCAGCTTCGTGTTGTATTTACCTGCTCTAACGGACATAACACTTGCCTCTTTTATTTGCGTTGTTGATATCGCAATAACTTCTGATTTTTTGTTCCATATTGATGTCTCCCCCTAATGAATCTGATGATCGACTTTGTTCATGTTGATTTGTCTTTCAAGTTCTTTGGAAAAAGCCTGCGTACACGCTTTGAAGCATTCAGCGATTAGATCAGGCTTCATATTTGTAGTAATCCCAAAGATTAAAGCACCGGCTTTGGAGGATTCACCAGTTACAACCGGACTATCGAATCCAGGAATTACTCTCAATTCAAATGCTGCTTCGCAATTCTTAACTAGATTCTGGAATTCTTCTATAATTGCGTCACCCTCTTCTTCCGATACATCACCTTGTAGCTTTTCATAAAGCTCATTAAGCTTGTCATTCATTGCATTATATTTTTTCGACTCATCATCGAATTCATTCCCACTTTTTTTCAATACAAATTGTTTCATTTTTGATTTTCTCCTTTTTACCTTTACTCAAACCCTGCAACCTGGATATCGCAATCTGCTGATAGCCTAAATTCGAACCATTGTTTTTGCTTTATCTTAGGAAGTTTTCAAACCAGTTAGTTACAATTATGGATTTTTTGACGTGCTTGCAATTATAACGTGTTTTTTTGAGTAGGATAGGAGTATTGAAATATCATCAATCCGTTAAAGAAATATATTTTTTTTAGCAGACCACGTCACTTACGGCAATACCCAGGTTGCAAGATTTGAGATATATGTATATAATTTAGTTGTTCATTTTTGATTGGCCACTTTCCTAATAAGTGGTCTTTTTTATGCTCTGCATGACTTACGCAGCTTGATCAGATTGTCCAAATATGGCTGCAAGCCAAGAACATTGATTACTTTAGTTGTTGGCCATCCAAAACAATTGGATTCAACACCAAGTTTATTGAGTTCGGTTTTTACAGTTGCACTACAACATCCAATAATCTCTGCCAAGTCTCCTTGCGTGATATATGCATACTTTGTAAGCTTCTGGATCTTGTCCTCAACTTCCGCATCATATTCCTGACGAGATACAGTTCTTATAGTTTTCATATGTGATTCACCTCCTTACCAAATTTGCTTTGCTAAGATAACGAAATTTAACAATGTGACCATGAATCCAAATGCGTACAAGATAAACAACGTTCCTTTTTCTTCACTGTCGATTCTGCCACCTTTTTCAAAGATTACCTGGACATTGACTTCCGGTTGTTCCTTGGTTGGTTGTCCAAAATTGAAATCAGGAATATCCAATTGATTCTCCATCACTTGATCCGCTTTCTTAACTGTTGCTTTGTTCGCTGATGCGTTTGCTCTTGGCATGTTTAAATCCTTCACTTTCTATTTTTTCGATTACTTCATCCAATTTAAATCTGAAATTGAACTCTTCAATATCCTGCATTCCCAGATAATATAGAAGGTCAATATCTTCATGATTGAATACGTAACAATGTTCTTTATCCATATAACCTTCTGGCCATGGACATCCTGCATAGTCGTAGAGCTTTTTTGTTTTTGGATTCGCTTGAAGTCTTCCGATAATCATCAACTTCTTTGTTCCTTCTTTAAGAACCACGACACTTCCAATAGGTAATAATTCTTGCATGTTCTACTCCTTTCTACTGCGTTCTACTATGTTTCTACTATGTTCTACTACGTTCTGGTGCAGCACTTGAGGTGCCACTTCACTGTATTGATACTCATAGACTTTGGAATTTGATTTTTTAATCGTTTCAGTTATTGGGGATATCTTTAACGATATTTTGTTAGTAGTTTTGGAGGCTGTACTCACCTCTTTAATAAAGTGTTATTGTTATGCTAGATTATAGTTTTTTCTATATGTACATTTTTATGATCAAACCACTAAGTCTAATATCTGTTTTTTGCGAAAAGAGATATTTCTTTTTTGTATCAACAGTATTCTGCTAGAAAATTTAAGGGGTTTTATTTTGAAACAATCTACTCCTGAACAACTGCATGTGATAAGGTCTGTAGAGCACTGATCCAGGATTCGATTGGACTTGAACGAACAAACTAGCAGGTTTATGTATAAGAGCTTTTCTTAGGCTCTCGAAGCAACACCTCAAGTACTGACCAGAGTATTTCTGCATTTATGTGCACTTATTAAAATTCGATGATACTATGTATCCTGGAAGGAGGTGATTTATATGCGTAAATGCTTTTTTGTTACACCTATTGGCGACAAAGGGTCAGAAGTTCGTATTCATTCTGATCAAGTGTTGAGGCACCTGTTGAAACCAGTATGTTCAGAACTAGATTTTGAACCTATTCGAGTAGATAAAATTGCTAAGACTTCAGTTTTAACAGATGACATATTCAACCACTTAAAAGATGATGACCTTGTAATCGTAGATATCACGGGTCACAATCCTAATGTTTTTCTTGAACTGGGCTACCGTATGGGCCTTGGTAGACCGTACATCATCATTCAGGACTGTGAATATAAAGCAAACTACCCTTTTGATATTTCAAATATTCGTATCATGTCTTATAGCCTGGACCTAGATGGTATTGAAACTTCAAAAAGTGAACTTAGTAGTTTTATCAAAAACACAGACTTTTCCAGTCTAAACACTATAAATGTTTTTCCAGATGTCCCAGGAGAATCAAATTTAGAAGTCATTCGTGAACCTGATGGCGGAATTAGCATCAATGTTAAGTAAGGGTTACACTAATCTTTACTTTCTTTAAAAGCTGGATTTCATTGTGAAGTTCAGCTTCTTTTTGTTCTGCCAAAGCCACACTAAAGCTTCCGTCTACGAACATTTCATGAAGCTCCTGGCTTAACTTTTCGATTCTTTGATAATTGTCGATTGTGATATCAATCTGTTTAGGTTCTACTTTTAAGCTCATGTTCATTCTCCTTTGTATGCTCGCAGCATACTTTTTCTGATTTTCTATGTGATACAATCTCCTTTTGGAAGGAGGTGTATATAAATGTCAAATCAGCACGTGACTAAACGTTCAGATGGTAACTGGCAAGTGCGTGGTGAAGGTAACTCCAGAGCTACAGTTGTGACTAAAACTCAAAGAGAAGCCATCAGCAAAGCAAGAGACATTGCTATCAACCAAAGAGCAGAAGTTGTCATTCATGGTGTGAATGGTAGAATCCGTAATAAGAACAGCTACGGAAACGACCCTTGCCCACCTAGAGACAAGAAGTAGGTTACTCTTTCGGAACCAATCTAACGTTTAAATCAGAACTAGTTATTTCAACACCGTCACTGTTGATAATGACTAGTTTTTCTTTTGTTTTTTCATCCTCAACAATAAGTTCTTTCCAATCATTGGATAGAATCTTTAATGATTCATCTTTTCTCATATAATTTCCTCCATCCTCAAGTACTGCACCAATCTTATGTTTTATTTCTGTGGTAGTCGTTGGTAGTACTATTAATAAACGTTTAACATGTTAAACATTATCTGTAAAAAAAATTTGCTCGACTTTCACATTTAATGCCTTGGATATTTTAAAAAGAGTATCTGTAGTGGTATTCGTTAAAGCTCCACTCTCTAAACGGGCAATTAAATTTTGTGAAACCCCTGATTTTTGAGCTAATTCGGCCTGAGATAAATTTTCTTTTTCTCGCAATTCTTTAATTTTGAATCCCATCTCAATCACCACCTTTCTTTTGTACACTTGGAGTTTAACATATTAAACACCGTAATTCAATAGTTTTGTTTAAAATATTAAACTTTTTTTCTTGCTAAAACGGTTCAATTTGTTTAATATATTAAATGTAGAATAGTATAAATATATAGGAGAATATTAAATGAGACTCGGAGAAATTATTAAACAATATAGAATAGAAAACAATTTAACTACTGCTGAACTTGCTTCTAAATGTAGTCTAAGCAAAGGGTACATTTCAATGTTAGAAAATAACTTTAAACCTTCTGGAAGAAAAAAAGACATTACTCCATCTATTCAAGCAATCAAAAAACTTGCGAACGGTACCGGTATCGAATTCGATGCATTACTTGCTTCGATTGATGGTGAAGTATCTTTAATACCAACAAAAGAAGAATCTCTTGAATTTATCCTTACTCCCCACGAAAAAGAACATCTCACTATTTACAGATCACTAGACGACAAAGGCCAGCACACAGTGGATACAGTAGCTCAGATGGAATATGAAAGGGTGAAGGGTGGCAGTACTGCCACATTGAAGAAATAGGAGGTGTTTTAAATGGAAGAAATTAAACAAAAACTTGTGGATAAAAGTATTGAAGCGTTTATTATGGGGTTAGAAATTTATAATAAGCCAACTATTAAATATAGGATTGAAGGTTTTAGCTTCTTCATATGTAATGCTTGGGAACTCATGTTAAAAGCTGAGTTGTTAAATCGAAATGAAGATATTTATTACAGTGATAAATCAGGTAGGACGCTAAGTTTAGAACCAACAATTAAAAAAATATACTCTGATAAAAATACCAGAGTTAGGTTAAATCTAGAAAAAATCATTGAGTTGAGAAACATTAGCACTCATTTTATTACTGAGGACTATGAAGCAAAATACGCACCTTTATTTCAAGCTTGTGTTTTAAATTTTGTAAATGAAATAAAACGGTTTCACAACATAGATATTTCAAATTATATCTCTCAGAACTTTCTAACAATAACTGCAAACTATGAACCGCTATCGAATGAGCAAATTCGATTAAAATATCCACCTGAAATTGCAGAAAGATTTATTCAACAATCTAATCAAATTGATGTATTGACTCAAGAGTATGATTCAGATAAGTTTGCTATTCCAATTAAGCAAAATTTATATATAACAAAAAAGAAAGATGAGGCAGATTTTGTCATCGCTATGGCTAGTGAATCACCTAATAAAGTTGCTATTGTTAAGGAATTAAAAGATCCCGCAAATACACATAAATACGCTTTTAACAATGTAATTGCAGTTGTAAACAATAGACTTTCCAAGTCAAATATAAAACTTGGCTACAAAAACGGTTTTAATTCTTATGTTTTAAATCTATTTATAGAGTTTTACGATATCAAAAGCGATAATAAGTATTCATATAAACATTCATTAGGAAATTCTACATCATACACATACTCTGAAAGATTAATTGATTTTATCATAAACGAAATAAAAAAGAATCCTGATGGATTCGTTGAAAGTTTGAAAAAGTAAAAAAGAGATCAACCCCAGGCACATAGGAATGCTCAGTGATTACTCACCTACCCCGTTCTGGGACCCAGCGTTTATCCTTCGCAAGTTGATCTGTACTTATATTATACTTAAATACATATGAAAGTCAATTTTGACGATTTTCGATTGAGGTGTTAATATACATATAGAGATAAGACCTGAGATACGCAAGTCAATCTTAAGTGTAGTGTAATCTGCACTGCTACTTGGGCACTCTAACATGTATTCAATAAGCCTTAATCGTAACTCTCGTTATCTGAGATCAAGTTGTGATTAAGGCTTTTTCTTTTATAAAAAAAATCCTGGATGCTGTGAACATCCAGGACGATTAAGAGTACTACCAATACTCTCACATAAAAAGATGACTACCACATCAAACTTTTTATGTGCTCATTTTAGCATAGAACGGAGGAAATTTAAATGCCTATTTATGAGCGCCTACACAATGGAAAGAAACAATGGTGTTACCGTTGTTACTATACTGATTTTAATGGAGATCGTGTTCAAAAACATTCCAAATGGTTTAACGCCAGGAAAGAAGCGGTAGCAGCTGAATCTGCTTTTATGCAATTGAAAGTTGTTGGAGATCAGAACGTAACCTTCTATGAAGTTACTTTAAAATGGTATGAATTTAAGTCTAGAACATTGAAGCCATCCACACTGGATACTAAAAGAGTATATCTAAATATGTTGTCCCCGCTTAATGATAAGAAGATGGCCAAGATTACATATCTTGATATCGATAACTTTTTCGAATTACCACAGATCAAATCTTATAAGTATTCGACCAAAAAAACTTTATTAACTAATCTCAGAAATATCTTTAAATTCGCGAAGAAATACTACGGTATTATCAATGATCCATTTTTTAAGATGGCACCTTTGGTTAAGCCTGTGTCCACGGAGGCTAAGAAGCTTGAAATCGTACCTAAAAGTGATTTTAAGACACTTTTTGAATATGCGGTAACATCTAGAGAGGGAGCATGGAAAGATACGGCATACGCAATTTGGACGATGTATATGACAGGCATGCGTGTATCCGAATGTTTATCTTTAACCTTTGAGGATTTTGACGGAAAATACATCCATATTCGCAGACAATATATTCGTGGTAAGTGGCAGACGCCAAAGACCAAGAATTCAATTCGTAAGATTGCAGTCGATGAAAAGACAAAATCTTTTATTTATGAATTGAAGAAATACTATTCTTCATTTGATGAATTTGAAGAGTCGTGGTTCATTTTTGGTGGATATAGACATATGGATCCTGAAATGTTGAGATTAAGAAAAAACAAATTGTGTGCAGAAGCTGGAATCCATGAATTCAATATTCATGCGTTAAGGCACTCGCATGCTTCAAATTTGATTGAGGCAGGTGTTAATATGTACAAGATATCGAAACGTCTAGGGCACTCTTCTATACGTACTACAATGGATATTTATGGACACTTGATTGACACTGAAGAAGAAGAGGTTTTGAATGCAATTTCGAACTTCTAAAAACTCAAAAAAGCTAGAGAAAATCTAGCTTTTTATTTTTTTGAGATATAAATAAGATATAAACGCTTTACAATGTGCTATTTATGCTTTATATAAAGTATATTTTACTTAATCCGTAAATTTTTCGTAGAATTCCATGCTTTCTAATACGCTTGTATCCTGGATTGGATTATCATCTAATCTAAGTGCTTCTAATAATTCTAGATTCTTTAATGGAGTTACATCAGCAACGTAATTTGCTTTTAAAGTTAAAGAACGTAAATATTTAAGTTTTGATAATGGAGTCAAATCCGTAATCGCATTATGATCTAGACGTAAATAAGAAATAAATTCTAGATTTTCTAATGGAGTCAAATCTTCAATAACATTATTATATAGATCAACATCGCATAAGTTTGTCAGCTCAGTTAATGGCTTCAAATCTTTAACATTATTGTTTTCCAAAGAGATGATTTCAAGCTGCTTCATATCCTTCAAACAAGTAATATCCTTAATTTGGTTACGACCCACATTTAATTCAACCATATCCTTCGAATCTTTTAAAATACGAATATCTTTAATGCGGTTTGTGAATAGGTTTAAGTGTTTTAATTGATGCGCATTCTTTAAGAAATTAATTTCTGTTAATTGACAGAACTTCGCATCAAGCTTTTCTAAATGCTCTACATTAGTAAATTTTTCTAAATTCTTCAAACGATTCTTGGAAACATTCAATACCTTTAAATCGCCCAAGCTATTCAATAAAGCCATGTCCTTAAAGCCTGTTTGTTCCATAGATAATTCTTCTAAATGACTCAATTCCTTTAAGAATGTAAAGTGTTCTGGTTCATTATAAGAAATGTTCAATGATTTTAGATTTGAAAACTCTTTTAATACAGAATAATCCTTTAAATATGGACAATTCGCAACATTTAATTTTTTTAAGTTCTTCATTGACAACAATGGACTTAAATCGGACATTAAGTTAGTATTTAAATCTAATTCTTCGATATTTGAAAGATATGTTAAATCTTCAATGTTAAATAAACGCATACAACCCATGTCGAGTTTCTTCAATTTCTTAAGGACACCTAAAATCGCATAACTAAATGGACCATTTTCTGTATTGATATGAACCTCTTCTAGTTTTTTACAGTGTTCTAAATAAATCAAACTATCTACTTTTGCCTTAGAAAGATTTAGCACTTCCAAATCAATCATTGCAGCAACACTAGAAATATCCATTGTATATAGATTATTTCTTGATACATTCAATTTTTTCAATTGTCGAAAGCCATGTAAAGCCTGTAAATCTCTCAATTGATTTCGAGACACATCTAAACAAACTAAATTATGTAAATCACGGATTGGGTCCAATGTTTGTAGTGCATTGTTGCTCGCATTCAAAGTTTCTAGATTTTCAGCATACTGCAAACCCTCTAAGCTTTTTATTTCATGATCCTGTACTTCTAGATGGATCAAGTCCTTCATTAAATCTTCCGTTAGTTCTTCTTCTTTAACACGCAATGTACGTGCTACTACGCTACGTAAAGCATCATCTTGAATAAGCATAAAACACATGCCCTCCTTTATATATCCATTATAATCAAATTTTGAGACAATAACTATAATAAAAAACATTTTTTTAACAAACTTAACTTTGCTTAATATTCACAGATACGATTCCATGTTAGTTTATTGAATGAATAATCATTTAAATCTAACCTAAAATGTTTTACTTTTCTTTAAGAAAGAGCTTTTTTTGATGACATTGTGTCAAGAAAATGCTAAAATGTAAGCAGTTAAGGATTAGACTCATATTCTGATTGTGATAAATGCTAATGTATGCAAATACTTTCTATTTTAACGGTCAAAGGATATTGGCTTAGTCCAGGAGGTATAGGCATGAGCACAGGTAAAGTTAAATGGTTTAACGCTGAAAAAGGGTACGGATTCATTACTAGTGAAGAAGGAAAAGATGTATTCGTACACTATTCATCAATTAATTCTGATGGATTTAAAACATTAGAAGAAGGACAAACTGTTACTTATGATGTTGTTGAAAGTGATCGTGGTCAACAAGCTAACAATGTCACAGTTGTAGATACAGCTGCGTAGTAATTTGTTCTAATTAGCGCACAGAGTGCGCTTTTTTCATGAAAGAGAGGGATTTTATGTTAGAGCGATACGAAAAAGTTAAAGAATATGTATATAGTCAATACGCAAAAATCTATAATGAAGATTTAAAGATTGCCGCCCTTACCCATACGGCAAGTGTCGATTTATCCATCACATTCATTGCCATGGCACGCGGTACCAATCTTGAACGTGCTAAGGTAGCCGCTCTTTTTCATGATTATGCACAATTTATTGATAATTGTCCCCATTCTCAACATGCCAAATTATCAAGTCTTCATGCATACAAATATCTAAAGGAATGTGGCTTATTTAAGACAACTGAAATTGATGATATCACATATGCGATACGCCAACATTCAAAAAAGGAATCCTTTGATTCCCCATTATGTGAAGCTTTGAAGGATGCGGATGTTCTCGCAAGATTTTTAGAAAACCCTGAAAAAGAAGTGACAGGAATGAAAAGACAGCGCCTGCTAAATGCCTGCGCTGATATTCAAAGTCATTAAAATTTTTGATAATACAGTTCGACACTTGCATCGAGCTGTTTTTTTAATTGATTGAAAGCCTTCATAAACAAATCTTTATCATAAATAATCCAATCAATATAAGAGAAACTCTTTCCTATAGCCCCTCCTACTACTTTTCCTGCATGCACCTTCGAAATCGCTACATCCAATTCTTTTGAAAGCTTTTGACGATACAATGCATCCTCTTTATTATGGAAAGGATTGGAATAATATACATAACCAAATTCTCCATCCTTACTTGATAGATCTGCCAAAACCTCTTCCTTTTCCTCAATTGTTTGTTCAACTAATAAAGGATGTGTTGTAAAAATCAGCTTCATATCCTTTCTTAATGCATCGTGCGCAAAATCCTGGATTGGCTGATATACGGAATAAATATCAATTGGCTTTTCATATTCTTTCCAAAGATTTTTTTGAACAAGATTCATGATCACTTCATAAAAATCAACCATCTGACAAAATTTCATATCTGAATCTGGCGTATCTATAAAATCCACACGACAAATATAAGCTTCATAAGCCAATTCACCAATCGCAAGTTCTAATAAATACATACTCATTTCTTTTTTGTTTTCAGGATTTCCAATCAAACCAAAACCAGGACAATACACCTTACAATCTAACATATCATTTTCAATTTGATAGAAAACATGAAAATCTGCCAAAGTATATTCTTCATTCTTGATTTGCACCATAGCCTGAATCGCCTTTTGCGACATAGGCGGCAAGGTTGCATTCATGATCCATTTCTTTTGAATTTCTTTAGGTGCAATATCAACTAACATTTGACATAAATATTGTGTTGTTTTATTTGGACCCGTATCAAAGGTCATCTCAAAAGAATCATAAAAACTTTCGACAAAGAAATGGGCACCACTAATTTCCATTACCTCTTCATCAAGCTCTTGAATGATCTCATTTAATTCTTCATACTGTTCAGCCTTTAAATATTTTATAATCGCATTCTGCTTTTGTTCAAAATGCTTCCAAAACGCTAAACCATTTGTATAAGCACTCATTGATTATCTTCCTTTCTTTATAATTCTTTGATTACTGAAATCAAAGCATCTGCCACAAGCTTATGGCCACTTTCATCCATATGAATTCCATCCAAGCTTCCAGCTACCGCATGTGTATCGATGACTTTCACATCTAAGCCAGAACATCCCTTTTCCAAATAAGGCTTTGTGTTATTTAAAATCTCAAAACCATTTTGACCAAAGTTAGACTTTGTTCTTTCATTCTTTAATCCATTTATATTCATTTTGGGTGGACAAACCACAAAAAACTGAGGTGTATTAGATCCATCACGATAAATTTCTGGATTTAAAGCCTTATACATCAACGTACGAATGCCCTTTTCAATTGAAATCGCATTTGTTGAAAACTGACGCTTCGCATCATTCGTACCTAACATAATGAACACGACATCAACAGGTGCATGTGTCTTTAATACCATTGATATCATTTTTGCACCATTACGATCTTCATCATACGGATCATCTAAGCTTAATGTTCTTCCACATAGACCTTCCTCAATGATTTCATGTTCACTAAACGCTTGTTTTATCATCTGTGTAAAACGATTCTTTTGTCTAGATGCATCCTTTGCATCATATCCCCACGTATTACTATCTCCATAGAATAATATTTTCATCGCAATATCCTCGTTTCTGTTATGATCATATCCAATGGAACATCCGTCGCTTTAACTTCAAATTCCATTTCCTGTACATCAAAAGCTACACCAATTTTTAATGCAGGACTATTCTTTAAATACCTGTCATAATATCCTTTTCCATATCCCATACGATAATTTTTAAAGAATCCAACAACAGGTACAAGAATCACATCCAAATCTTTTTCTTCATGAATTCCAATGGGTTCAATTGTTGAAAACTTTCCCTGTATTTTTTCTTCGTGATCCGAATAAAACCCAATCGTTACATCATCTAACATTTTAGGAATATAAAGATCAAATTGATCCTTTATAAAAGAATATACATCCACTTCATTACGAATCGATATATATATACCTATTTTTCCTTTTAAAAAAGGCAAAACACAATTTGTGATTGCCTTTTCTTTTAAAAGTCTTTCTGTTTTTGATAATGAACTACGCCTTTGAATACAAAGTTTACGCTTATCCAATGCTGTCACTCATATCTAGTTTCAACATTTGATTTAATTCAACCGCATATTCCATTGGAAGCTCTCTTGTGAATGGTTCTAGAAATCCCATCACAATCATTTCTGTTGCCTGAGACCGAGTCAAACCACGAGACATTAAATAGAACAATTGCTCTTCACTAATATTTGAAACTGTAGCCTCATGCTCAATTTGTGACGTATCATTATAGGATACATTCATTGGAACTGTATCACTACGCGATTTCTTATCTAAAATCAATGTATCACATTCCACCTTGCTTTTCGCATACGCTGCATTTTTTGAATGTGTAACCCATCCACGATAGTTTACTTCACCACCATTACGAGCAATTGATTTTGAAATAATCGTACTTGAAGTATGTGGTGCTAAATGAATCATTTTACTACCTGCATCCTGGATTTGATTTTCCCCCGCTACCGCAATAGAAATCGTTGTTCCCTTTGCGTATGGTTCAGCTAAAATACATGCTGGATATTTCATATTTACATGTGAACCCACGTTTCCATCGATCCATTCCATATGACCATTTTCATATACCTTAGCGCGCTTTGTAACTAAGTTCAAGATATTACTTGACCAGTTTTGAACTGTTGAATAACGACACTTTGCATTTTTATGTACATAAATTTCTACGACTGCCGCATGTAAAGAATCCTTTGAATAAGTTGGTGCTGTACATCCTTCTACATAATGTACATCGGCTCCTTCATCTACAATAATCAAAGTTCTTTCGAACTGTCCCATCGACATAGAGTTGATGCGGAAATAAGATTGTAAAGGCTTCTCTAACTTTACACCCTTTGGTACATAAATAAAGGATCCACCAGACCATACAGCCGTATTTAATGCTGCATATTTGTTATCTGTATATGGAACTAATTTTCCAAAATATTCCTTCAATAAATCTGGACATGTTCTTAATGCAGAATCTGTATCTAAGAAAATAACACCCTTTTCTTCGACCTCTTCTAGCATGTTGTGATAAACAACTTCACTCTCATATTGTGTTGAAACTCCCGCTAAAAACTTTTGTTCCGCTTCTGGAATTCCTAACTTATCAAACGTATTACGAATAGTATCTGGCACTTCATCCCATGATTTTTCTTGTTTATCACTTGGCTTGATGTAATATGTATAATCATCAAAGTCAATTTCGCTTAAATCAGGACCCCAATTTGGGTTTTTTTGTTCAACAAAAGAATGATACGCATCTAAACGAAGCTGTAACATCCATTCTGGTTCCTTCTTAATTTTAGAAATTGTACGAACCGTATCTTCTGTTAAACCCTTTTGTGTTTTATAAACACTGACATCTTCATCATGAAATCCATATTCATATTCACTAGAAAGTGCGATATCTTTTTCTTTACTCATCTTTTCCATCCTCACTTTCCTTAATCATTTCGCGCATCGCCTTCCATCCAATCGTTGCACAATTGATACGATTGGCTTGTTTTCCAACATTTTGAAATGCGATTGCCTCATCTAATATATCTTCATCATAATCTTTTTGATCAATCATTTTAAAATAGTTGTCCATGATTTCTTTGGCTTCTTCTGTTGTTTTTCCCTTCAATAATTCAGACATAATTGAAGTAGAAGCTGTTGAAATTGTACATGCAACCCCATCAAAACGAATGTCGTCGATTTTTCCATCCGAAATTTTTGTCTGCACCGTAATATCATCAATACAAGAATCACTCGCCATATGACGTGACATATAACCATCGTTATCTGTCAATTCTTTATTACGAGGATAATCATAGTGATCCATAATAATCTGGCGCATTAACATTGGATCAATATTTGACATAATTAAGCTTCCTTCCTAAAAGAAAATGCTGACACAGTTTTCAACTGTAGCACTCTTTAAAGCATCAATCAATTGATCGACCTCTTCTTTTGTGTTGTACAAATAAAAGCTTGCACGACAAGTCCCCGGAGTCTTCAATACTTCCGGAAGTAATTTAGCACAATGCTGTCCTGAACGAACGGCAATTCCAAACGTATTTAAATAACTAGCAACATCTTGAGCAAAGATCATCTGATCTTTATCCTTCACATTAAATGTTACAATTCCACTCTTTGCGTTTTCATTATATACAACAATATTTTCTAAGGCTTTTGCCTTCTCTAAGAAATATTCCTTTAATTCAACTTCATGAGCATGGATATTCGCTTTACCTACCGCATCCAAATAATCCATGGCAGCCGCCATACCAATAACACCTTCAATGGGTTGTGTACCTGATTCAAACTTTAATGGTGTTTCCTTTAAAGTCAATGAACATGATTTATCAAATCTAGCATTACTTTCACCACCATAAAAAATAGGTTCTAGCTGATCCAACCATTTTTTCTTGCCATATAAAGCCCCTACACCTGTAGGACCACACATTTTATGAGCACTGAACGCATAGAAATCACAATCTAGATCCTGCACATCAATATCAAGATGTGGTGTACTTTGTGCTCCATCAATCACCAATAAAATGCCTCTTTCATGACAGATTTTGGCAATTTCCTTAACTGGAGCCACAAAGCCTAATACATTTGATACCATCGCAATAGCTACAACTTTAACTTTATCCGTTAAAACACGTTCAAAGTTTTTAACGGTAATTTTTCCTTCTTCATCCAAAGGAATATAATCAATCTTTGTTCCCTTTTTCTTACCAGCCTGCATCCAAGGTAAAATACTTGATGCATGCTCACTTTCATCGCTTAAAATGACATCGCCTTCATGTAAAAGCTGATCTGTTACCATCATCGCAACTAGATTCAAGCCTTCACTCGAACCAGATGTAAACACGATTTCTTCTTTATATTTCGCATTTAAAAACTTTTGTGTACGAGCTCTAGCCCCTTCAAAAGCAGCATCGACCTGCGCACTCATTTCATAATCACCGCGATGCGCATTAGCACCAAGGTATGTATAATAGTTCACTACGGCATCAATTACTGGTTGTGGTTTTAATGTCGTAGCTCCATTATCTAAATATACTAAAGGCTTATTGGACATTGTACGTGTTAAAATTGGGAAATCTTTACGTATTTTACTGATGTCCATATAATCCAACCTTACCTTCCATTTCCTGGCGAAGATTTTCTTTTAATTCTTCATCCTCTACCATATCTATAACCGGCAAGAAATATCCAACACTCAACAAGCCAACAGCTTGTTTCGTGCTAAGGCCACGAGATTGTAAATAGTATAGCTGATCCGCATCTGGCTGACCTATTGTTAGGGCGTGGCTTGCCTTTACATCATTTTCATCAATCAATAATAATGGAATAACCTTCGTCTTATGTCCTTGGCCCAAGGTTAAAACGCGTGTTGCCTGATGAGACTGAGCATCAAAGCAACCTTTTTTAATATCTCCATTGGCTACCATCTGATATTGTCCATAATCAAACAAAACAGCAAAGTTTTTCATTTGACCATTTGTATGAGGGGCATTATGACGGACTTCCATATCGCAAACCTTTTCAATATGTTCCTGACATAATTGGCCACTCAAAATTTCATATTCTGCACCCTCTTCTTGCAAATCTACAAAGTGATTCCATTTTAGAGGGCTTTTTTCTAAGTCCAAGACACCCATTTGGCAAGAAGCATCTTGTTTGAGTACCATATTAATATTTAATTCGCATGCACTTTCAGCATGATTTAAAACAAAGAATTTTGAAAAAGAATTCTCTAAACATTCAACAACCAAGTCTAGCTTTGTACAATCTTTATTTAATTCAATTAAATAGGATTTATTTTCATGACTCTGAATTTGAATGTGAAGTTCTTCATTATTATGAACATCTACGCGATTAAGCATATTTTTTTGCTCCACAAGAACCTAAAGAAATAGGTTGTTTATCTTCCTCTTTATTAGCGGTTACGTGGTACTCTTTTTCAATCCATTCATATCCTTCTTGATCTACTTTTTCAACAAGGCTTGCATCTCCAGATACTACAATTTGTCCATCCATTAATACGTGGGCATGTGTTGGTTGTAAATATTCATAGAAACGAGCATAGTGAGATACAATCAATAAACCAAGATTTGTTTGTTCCTGACATTGATTGATTGCATCTGAAACAATGCGTAATGCATCTACATCTAAACCAGAGTCAATCTCATCTAACATCGCAATTGCTGGCTTTAACATCATCATTTGAACGATTTCATTACGTTTCTTTTCTCCACCACTAAATCCATCATTTAAGAAACGATGTGCCAAATCTGGCTTCATTTCTAATTGTTCAATGGCTTTATCCATTTCTTTGATAAATTTAAATAAGGAAATAGGTTTTTCTAAACGTGCATTCATTGCACTTCTTAAGAAATCAGAGTTTGTAACACCAGAAACAACACTAGGATATTGCATACCTAAGAAAAGTCCAGCTTTACTTCTTTCATCGACTGACATCTGTAGTACATCTTTACCATCTAGAGTAATTGAACCAGATGTAACTGTATATTTTGGGTTTCCCATGATTGCAGCAAGCAATGTAGACTTACCATTTCCATTAGGTCCCATTAGGGCATGGCGTTCACCGGATTTAACAGTTAAACTCAACCCTTTTAAAATTTCTTTATTCTCCACGGATACATGAAGATCCTTAATGACCAAATCTGCCATATCTTATACCTCTTTTCACTGAAATATAATACCAAATAATTATTAAAATCTCAATTAATACATCTCGGCGGTTCATTGCAATTTAAAAAGATATCTCGTATAATTGAAAAGACATTCTCAAGGAGGTAAATTATGTCTGATTTTTTACGAAATAACTGGTTTGTCGTCTTAATCGCCGTTATCATTATCGGTTTTATTGGATATTTCATTTATGATACGAATAAAGATAATGTTTCCGCTAAAACTTCAAATAATGAACAAGTTGTAGCATCTATTGATGGAGATGACATTACCGCAAAAGATTTATATGATGAATCCACACCATATGATGGATCAACAATCTATAACATGTACAAAAATGCCGTTATCGATCAATCTATCGAAACCACAAAAGATTTAAAAAAACAGGCTAATACATTAGAATCTACAATTAAACAAAATGCATCTAGCCAAAGCGATGATTATGAATCCACACTTACTTCTGAACTTGCCAAATATGGTTATTCTTCATTTGAGGATTTAAACAAATATTGTTTAACAAGTACTAAAGAAAAAGAAATGAACAAGCGTTATATCACAAAACATTTTGATGATTTAAAGGCAGCATGGGAAGCAAAAAGCCCAAGAACAGTTTCTATTATTAAAATGGATGTTTCAGACGCCGATAATTTATCTGAAACTGAATCAAAAAAGAAAAACAATATTGACAAGGCTTTAGCTAAAGAAAGCTTTGCAGATGTTGCCAAAGCATTCTCCGAAGATTCAAATACTGCAAATAAAAAAGGCTTTGCCGGATACATTGATTCAGATTCAGCAAGCTCTTCAAGCTCTTCAAACTCTTCAGGTTCTTCTAGCTCAACAGTTCCTGCCGATGTTGTTACAGCAGCTATTTCACTAAAGAAAGGTGAAACAAGTGACTGGATCACAGTAACAAGTTCAAGCGGCACAAGTTTATATAAGGTATACGTAAACCAAACAGATTCAAAGAAAATCTTCAATGCGAAAAGCGATACCGTTTCCAACCAAGCATTATATGCAGTTTTAAACAGTGATTCTAAATTAGCGAACACAATTCTTGAATCTTATGCTAAAAAATTAGATATCAAATTTAACGATAAGAGCACAAAGAAAAAATTTGATAGCTATGTAAAATCTACTTTCGGAGGTGATCAATAATGAAAAAGACACCTATACTATTGGTATGCGCTGCCATGATGTTAACTGGATGCTCTGGTGCAACTGCATCTATTTCTGATAAAGATAAAGCCATCATGACTATTGGTGATACAACATACACTAAAGGCGATGAATATGATCTATTGAAAATTTCAACAGGTACAGATTTAACTATGGAACTTGTAAAACAGTCAATCTATAAAAAAGAGGTCAAAGTGACAAAGGCTATGAAGAAAAAAGCCCAAGAACAAATCGACAACTATAAAGAAAATATGACTGGTTTTGAAGACCAAATCAAATCTTTAGGCTATAACAGTACAGAAGCCTATATGAATAAGGTTCTAATTCCAAGTCTTCAAGCAAGTGAATTAACTGAAAAATATTTTACCGATGCAAAAAAAGACATCCAAAAAACATATAAGCCAAGTAAAGCTCGCATCATTCAATGTGAAAATAAAGCAACAGCTAAAAAAGCATTGAAAGCTTTAAAGAGTGGGACAGATCCAGAAAAAGTAGCTCAACAATATATGGTTGATTCTGCAAAATATTCTGGAAAAGAAACATTGGTAACAACAAAGACAACAGATGTATCAACTCGTTTGATCAACAAATTGGCAAAGGCAAAAAAAGCTGGTGTTATTGACGAAGTCTTTACAAATGAAAGTAGCGGAAATACCTATGCTTATGTTGCCGTATTAGTATCCAATACATATAAAGATATTAAAGATGAAGTGTATACTTCGTTAAGCAGTGATGATGATATCACAAAAGCATGCCTTGTTTATTATTTAAAGAAATACAATTTTGAAGTACATGACCAGGATGTATTCAATAATTTAAAGACAAACAATCCTGAATATTTAGTTTCAAGACCCGATCTTGCAAAATCAGACGACTAAGTAAAAGCCATTAGACAAAAGTCTAATGGCCTATTTTTTTCATCATTTCATCCAATTCAAAACGAAAATTAAACTCTTCAATATCCTGTAAACCAATATAGAACAAACAATCTATATCCTCATGATCAAATACATAACATCGATCCTTGTCCATATACCCCTCCGGCCATAGACAGCCTGCATAATCATATATTTTCTGCGTATTTACATTTTGTTGAAGACGCCCGATAATCATTAATTTCTTCGTTCCCTCTTTTAAAGTGACAACACTTCCTATAGGTAATAAATCCTTCATTCATACTCCTTTTAATAACTAACATTGATTTTAAAGCCCAGCCCCGCAATAAAGCCAAGCTTTGAACCGATTTCCCATTCCCGGCTTGAAAATCGATACGAAAGATTTGCCTCTGCACTACCAATACTTCCTTGAGCTGTTAAGGTCACCTTTGCTCCCATCACACTGAATACACAGCGCGTCTCACCTTTTAAAGCAGCCACACCTACACCCGCTTCAAAAGACTGTTCCTTTTTTGATAAAACAGCTTTACATGTCGCATATGCCACACCGACCTGCCCTGTAGCTCTAGCACTCGCATATATCTTCGCATTGCCAACACGTGCATTGACGGTAGAAGATAATAAGGCAAGACTTGCTTCTGAGCTCAACACAACACGAGGATCAAACTTCTTCTTTTTCCATATTCTTGCACTGATACTCGATTTAAAATTCCCATCCAATATTGTTGCGTTGACACCTACATGAAAATACTTTTTATTTAAGTTTTTGTTCCATTCCTTAAACGAAGCGTTGTAGCCTATTGATGCATAAGAATAACGACTCTGTTTTGTTAGCTGTGAAATTAAATTTAAATTTGCATATTTTGTAAAATGCTTTTTTCCAGGTTGTATTTGCACCTGCTTATTTTCTGTAGACTCAATTAAAGTCGCACTTTTAGTTAGATAGTTTGCGATATCCATAATTTCTTTTGAGATGCGGTATTGCCTATCATTCAATGTAGGAATATTAAAGGTTAAACTTCGTGAAGCCAATGCCTTATATTCATTGCTCAAGGTTTTACAAGCTACACTATCTGCTTTCACAAGCCTGTATTTCCTGTATTTGAATCTGAATCAAATATAGGATTCGATTCACTTTTTGATTTACATAGACAAATTCTTCATTTGAGACAACACTTTTCGTACGATTCAAAAGTACATTCAAATCATTCATTAACGAATTATAAAAATACACCTTATTCATGAGACATTAAGCATTGTTCGTTTTCCTGATATAGATTTGCGGTTTGATGTAGATAGGTAGAAAAACGAGCCAGTGTATCTAAATACGACATCATCGCCGGATTTAACGTTTGAAATTCTTCCATAAAATGCTTTGATGCAGGTGATTGCCATATTGATTCAACATAATACATTCTAGATTCGATTTCATTAAAGACTGTACGAATTTCATTCGCATACGCATCTACCTGCTTTGAATATGCCATTACATCTTCACTTGATATTTGAATTTGTGCCATACAATTTCCTCCTACAACAATAATTTGGCTTGTGCTACACGATCCTGTTGAAGCTGTTCATACACAGAAGCCGTTTGTTTTAAAACATTACTGTATTCTAAAATAATTTGAAACATTTCATTTAAAGCAGGGCGAAACTCTTCTAATTGATTCTGAAAAGCCAAATGATCCACTCCCTGCCAAATACTTTGCATCTGCTCAACCTTTTTATATAAGTTTAAAATCAAATCATTATAGTCCTCCGCTTTATTTTTTACATACACACTTGCTTGATAGACCTCTGAATAATCCACTGAAATTTTCATGATTACCTCCCATAAATTAAGATATCGCTATGTGCGATATGATTTTGTTTAAATGTTAAATCCAAATCTATAAAGCACTTTGCGCTATAGTTAAACACATATCGCACTTTATAGTCTAAAAACTCATCAAAAAATTCTTGTACTACATACGACAAAGAAACATAAACCATCTTTGTCTTTGTTAAAGAAAGATATATACCAACCTCATTCACAGATACCCACTCCTTCGTTTTGATCTTTAAAAAAGACCATCTTAAAGCTCTCATAGGGAAGCTTTCGCTTCAGCATATATCCATATTCCTTCAGGCCATAGCCAACCCATAAGATTTGTGACGTATAGAGTGTCTTTTGAAATGCATCTTGATTTAATAACTTTACATCAACCCGAATAAAATAGACATCACTCTTTGTTTGCCAGTCTGAACTCCTTTTTAAATATTGAAATCGATCTTCTAAGCTTTTAATAACATCCTCATATTCCATATAAAGAACAAATAATTTCTTATTTTCATCAAAATAAACTGGCATATCCCTTCGACAATCAAAACCTATACAATTTTTTTCTAAAACAAAAGTGAGATTTTCATGTTTTCTTCTCTTTAAATTCTTCACTTTTTCTTTTCGATACATACACTCTATATACGTATTGTCATCTAATGTTAAATTTGTGAAAGAAGGAAGATGAAAAGTGTCAAAAAATATTCGTTTTTCATCTAAGCTATCAACATCAAATGCATACTTTTTATGAATCCACTTTAGATTTGTATTTTCATTGTTTGTGAAGACAAACGCCATCACGTTTTCATTCAATAATGAAAGATCTAGATTTTCATCCTCAAAAATCAAACAAATCCCTTTCTCAATCTGACTGAAATATCTAGGTTTTAAAAAACTAGCATTCACAAACGCATCCCATTTATCAGTTCCATATACATAAATTGGTTCGTTTTCAAAATAAGATATCAAACTACATACAACATCCTCCTTCTTTGAATAAATCAATTGAATAGGTTCAAATACTATTTCCTTCTGACTTTGAATAAAAGGAAGATCTAAGATTCCCCAAACATCCTTAGGCAATTCTTTCGGTAAAATGACCCATTCTCTTGTTTCATGCAATGCATAAATTTGTTCTTTCAAAGCATCCATCACCCGTATACCTGAATGCCTGTTCGACTTCAATATTTCTTTTTTGAAGTTGATTTCTCGCCATGATTTTTCAGATGTACTTTTTTGTAGGTAAAAGCTTCGACAAGCTTGATACTCATTTTTGGTCTGCAAAATCATATCTCCTGGATTTTTTAAATGATATGCCATTTCATTCTGAAGAATTTCTCGACTATCCTGCACACTGCTCACATGAAAACAGGCCTTCCATGTCGTATTTGCCCAAACTTGGTCGTCAACGATTCCATTCGGCTTTTGTGTCGAAAGAACTAAATGGATTCCTAAAGATCTTCCAATTCTCGCAATTTCCTGCAGCTGTGACATAAATTGTGGATAACGCATTTTTAACTGCGCAAACTCATCCACAAAAATCCATAAATGAGAAAGTGATTTCACCTTGTTATAGTCATAAATATCGGATACTTTCTCCTTTAAAAACAATCTTTGCCTTTTCTCCAGCTCATAATTCATGCTTTGAAAAAAACGTTCCATCGATTGACTATCAAGATTTGTGACAATACCAGCACAATGGGCAAACTCATAGAATGGCTGTCCAAAAGCTCCCCCTTTAAAATCAATTAGAATATATTGAAATTGATTTGGTGTGTTATGCCATATCAGCATCATTAAAAGAAAGCTAATAAATTCGCTTTTTCCAAAACCAGTCATACCTGCCACTAAGCCATGCGGGCCATAGTTTTGAAAATCCATATATACAATTTGTTTCTTTTCATCCATACCCACTGGAATATTCATTACATATTGATCTGTACGACAAACACCCTCTTTAATCAGTTGTTCATAAAAATCTGTAACCTCTGGCATCAACAGATATCGTTTTCTTTTCATGCTTAATTCATGTGCATACATTGTTTGAATATGATAGTCATAATGAAAGGATGGTTCGTCTTTTCCAACGTAAATCAAGCAATAATATGCATCTTGCATACTTTTAGGATCAAAACTCACAACAATTGTATCCTCATCTGTTTTTTCATGAATCGCACAAAAAGGGTTTAGAAAAATTTCCTCCATATGTTCAAATTCCTGTGGCCATACCCATTTACGACGGCTTTTTGAATACCAAAGATAATTTTCAAATAACGTAATACTATCTTTCACATTTCCTTCTATCCAGCAAACTTGATTTTGTTTGAGGAAAACAGGCCATAAAATAGGCTGTTTCAACGTTTGAATCAATTGATTTCTTTTTTGAACCAAATCATTAAATGCATATTCATAGTTCACTTCCCGAAAACTAATTTCACACCAGTTTGCCTCTATACACCCTACATACACAGAATCTTTTGTTTCATGTTTGTATGTATTTATATACTTAGATAAATATTCCTGTACTTCTTTTTCTAATTCAATTTTTTCCTTATGCCCTTTCAAAGATATCTCAGCCAAATAGGTATCATACATTGCTAAGCTTTTCTGATTCTCTTTTAACGCAAGCTTATATTGATAGTTACGATTGTATAAGCCATAAACCATAAAAGCTAAAGACATTGTGATAGAGCTAATCAAACTCGTACATATTGTTTGTAGCGTCTGCTTTTGAAAATAGCCAATCAATAAAGAAGATATAAATCCGGATCCTGCAATCATAAAGGAGGGTCCTACTGCACTAAAAAGGCTTTGTTTTACAGGCATATGCATAATCTGCGGCATCTGCACATCGTATCTTTTTATGCTTGGCATTTCTAGCCTAAGATTTGTCGCAAAATATGTAGTTTCATCCCTATGAATATGCATCGTATCATATGGATTATCCACCATATCCAGTACAATATACGTTTCAAAATACAACATACGAATATTCGCAAAAACAATTTCATTCTGAACAGAAAGCTTGTAGCTAGATACCTTCTTTGAATTTACATAGGTTCCATTTAAGCTTTCAAAATCCTTTAAAACCCCATTTTCAATCATAAAATGATATCGTGATACACCCTTTGCGCACAATTGAATATCACACGAAGGACTTCTTCCGACTGTGATATTTCCCTGTATTGGAAAATGACATAATATACTTTCTTTTTCTTCTAGATAAAATAAAGTGTCATTGATAACACAGGATTCATTCCCTCTCAAATATTTTTTACTATGTGAATTGAAAATACATAAACCATATTTGTACTGTTCAAAATTAAAATCTTGATAAGAGCTCAAAGCATCAACATCTTGCCATTCACAATGATTCTGTGTGTATATCCAAAGCTTGATCATAATTTAAATAAGCATCGAATTTTCATCCAGAATTTTTGTACAAAGCTCATTCTTACAATTCTATTTCGCACTTCTTCTTTCTTTAGAATGGCTGCCTCATTGACATTGTTTATAGCCTTTACTTCAATTTTTGTTTTACGCTTCTTCAAAGATATTTCGACAAAGTCATGTCCCATCACATCCTTATCAATATGTACCTTCTTTCCATTCACTAATACATAATCTAGTTTTTCCTTTACCCAAATCTGCACCTTATTCTTTTTACGAGTATAGTGAATCACCGGCTTAGAAGCTTTTTGAACCCTTTGTTTGTTTTCCTTTAGAACAACCTCGTTATGATCATTTACAATCCAGATTCGTTCAAATTCTACAATTTCATCGGTTTCCATTTTTTGTTCACTTTTAGAAACCATTTCCACTTCTTTTTCTGGAACAAACACAAATTCATACTGCTTTTTTTCAAGATTGAATAATGCATCCGTTGTGAATGTGATTACCTTTAATACATCGTCTTTCTTCATACGATTAAAGATTTTTTCGACATCCATATTCATGCGTTCATCATTTAAATAGTATTCAACTCGCATTGATGCATCCAAATCACCCAATACATAATTTATATTTGGAATTTTTTTAATTTCCATACGATTCTGTACAGGTTCATTATCTATATATAAATTTGAAACAGGTGCCTTTCGATCAATACGAACACGTACCTCATCCCTTGCTTCATGTCCGAAAGCGTCCTTTACATAGGCATGAACGTTGTAAATCAAATCCTGATTATCCATGGCAGATAAAATAAAGGTTTGACTAATTGGGTAACGACGTGTTTCACCATTTAATTCAATTTCAATATAGCCACTCTCCATATAAGGAGCGCCCATTGTTACGTTGACGGCAACATCTTTATTGCTGAGCTGTGTAGAGGTCTGTAAGGAAATAACAGGCTTAATATTGGAATAAAAGACTATTCCATCCAATTTCTTTTTAAATTGCGGATATTCCTTATGCTCCACCACAAAGGTATATTGACCATTCTTTGATAAATCAAGTAATGCGTGATCTGTATTTTCAAGATCTAAAGAATAGTAATATTTTGAATCACAATAAACGTGCAGACGATATGGCTGCGTACACATTGAATTAAGTTTCAACTCAAAGTGATTGTCCTTGGTATAAATAGTTTTGTGAAGGGTAGATTCAGGATATACAATAGGTAATATTGCCATCCTTCTTTCAACTTCATTCCCCGCAATATCCTTACAGATTATTTTTAATTCCCTATTTTCTTTATGAACATTTACATCAAATTCTAATCCTTCAACCTCTACTTCTTTGTCATCTACATATACATGTATTTCTTCCATGTTTTCTTCTAAGATTTGTGCATGTACAATTTCATCCTTTTCTAAAGGCAATGTATCCAAAAGCGTTTGATTCTTCACCTTAAGAATAATATCCGGCATTGTCGTATCTAAAAGAATTGTCTTTTCTCCTTCCTGCAAGGCATAACCATCTACATCTTTTAATATATAAACCAGTTGGGTGATTCCCTCCTTTTGTATATCAATAAATGTATGTTCCTGACTTAAATCAACTTCTTTTCCATCATAGATAACTAAACTAGAATCGCGATCTACTTTTTCATGAAAAAACAATTCAACACTACCCGATGTAGAGGCCACTCCATTGATAAATGTTTCCGTTTCCTGCCAATAAATAAAATCTGTATACTCTACATCTTGCATCCACCGAAGCTCCTCCAAAATGCATATAAATCATTCCAACGCTTGCCTTTAAGGTTATCAATAAATATTTCTGGAACTTCCATAATCTCACTCTCCTTATTTTTTAATAAAAGTAAATATTCTAAGTAATTACACCCTAGATTTTCAAACGCATCTGTATACTTCAATAATTGTTCGACATTTACATTTTCAATAAAGTCATTGACTAAATTCAAGGAAATCTTAAATTCCTCATGTAAGGCAATCTGAAGACATTGATTCATCATTTCCAATTTATCCTGCAATAATAATGAGCTCGTATTAATTTCTTTTATGCATTGATCAATTCTTTTAGCGTCGGACTTTAAATACACCAACGCAAAAGCCTGTATCTCAGAAAATGATTTTAAGTTCACTCTGTCATATATATAACGAATTATTGTCGCATCTTGTGTTTTGAATGCCTCCTTTATTAAAAATAAAGATGCTTGTTCATTTGTATACACCTCATCTAAAATCCAATCATTCGAAATCCAAGTATATAAGCGATCCTCTGAATTGGATTCTTGATACGCTTTTTCAAACAATTCACTTTTATGGTGATTATAGTATGCATCAAACGTTGACGTAGTACTTGTACCTTTTGTGAAGAAGAAGACAGACAGAATACATATTGAAAGGACAAGTAAAATTCGTATTAAAATATGTAGAATAAGTAAAAATTTAAAAGTCGATATTTTCGAGATTCTTCTTTCTTGTCTTTGATGACATAAGAAGATAATGAAAAACATGGATAAACCAAATAATTCTTTCAAAAGTGAACCCAATGCATAGATATCACATCGAATATCCTTTTCATTAAGTGTCAACAATTCAGGTGCACAATTCGATTGTGAAGCCATCACCGCAACATGTGCATGATTTTCTATACATGCGTTAAAATCAATCAAATAGAAATGTTTTTGATAAACTATGATATTTTCAAGCTTCAAATCAATATAAAGATAGCCAATTTTATGTAGAGCATTTAAAACATCTAAAATATCGCATAATAAAGTATATTTCTTTACAAAACCCTTATAGCTTTGTTTCCAAACCCTTGCGTTTGTACCTGGAATATAAGTTTCTACAAAATATTGTGTTGTTTCATCTTCAAAACAAGTAATCAACCGAGGTGCATGAAAGGAATTTAATTTTGAAAGTACATCTATTTCTGTTTTAAACTGATGTTTATAGCGTTGTGTTTCATATTCTGGACATACTTTTAAAATATAAGTACAAGTACTTTGCGTATCTATGACGCGATATACATTGGAATTATAAACTTCTAAAATTTCATATGTACTATTCTTTAAATTCACAGACAATATCACCAAACTGTACTTGCATACCATCCTTTAATCGCATCTTACGCTTGACCTCTTTTCCATTCAGATAGGTTTTGTTCGTGCTTTTTAAATCCTGAATGTAGTATCTTTCATTTTCACAAACAATTTTGGCATGCTTTAAAGATACACTCGCATCCTGAAAACGAACATCGCATACCATAGCACGTCCCACAATATTGATTTCATTGCATAATGCATACTCTTCTTTATTCCAAATTAAGCTAGCCTTAAAAGCTACATGCACTTGTAAAAGCTGTGTCTTTTCTTCCTGAACAGATTCAACAGACTTGTCTTTATGAAAAGCTTGTATAGGCTCTTTAACTTTAAATGTCTGCATCCTTTTATTTCTAAAAAGTGAGAATTTTTTCGGATAATATATCGTCCTTATATTATCTAAACCTAAGACAAGATTGGGTAAACTAAATTCAGCACTCTTTAAAAACTTCAACAGAAAACCCGGTATTTCAAAGGCCGTCGTTGTCTGCATTGTTTTTGCGATATACTCGACCCATTTTTCAGACATATCTTTTTGAAACATCCAGTTTGAAACCTGTATAGGAATCACGACAAACGCAAACTTATCTCCATATGGAGTCACAAATACGTAATCTGGATCAAATAAAACAGGCTTGTTTCGATTGGATGCGATTGCTTGTTCAAATAGCTGATGTAAAAAAACATATCCTTCTTCTTTCTCAAAAACGTATTGACTAAGAAAATCATCTAAAGGAATATAGCCTTCTGTGGCATACACCATGGATGCAGTTTTTTCATTTGTCAGCATACAAGGCAGGCAAAAATCATCGTTTGATAGTCTTTCAAAAATGGATAAATCAAGTAGTCTAGGATCTTTAAGATGAATATACAAGTGGTTCTCATCTCTACAATCTTGTTCAATCCATTCGGACATCTCATCACCTCCATATACTTAAACGTTTTTTTAAGAGGTTTTTCTAATAAATATGCATTATTTTTTGATTTTTTACACTTTTTTGACTAAAATGAAACAATGATGAAATTTATAACTTATATTCACGTTTATTTAATTCAAACACTGCTGAATGCTCTTCCCTTCTTATGGATCGATGTGTTTTACGACAACCAAACCTACATTGGAAATCAGCTGCACCACCCTATCTATTTATTCTTATGGGCATGTAGTTCAGCCGTAGGGTTTTATTATTATTCAAAAAGGATTTGGGAAAAATATGATATCTCCTATAACAAAAAAAATCATGCCCTTATTTGTCTAGGCATGATTCTTTCATGTAGTATTCCATATAACGATATTACGCTTTTTAAAGATTTACACGTCTGGCTTTCCATCCTTTTCGTGGCCGCCTTTATCGTAGAATGGTTTCTTTATATTCCTATTGCACTAAATAAAAACTCAACCCTGTTCTTTATCAACATTGGATTGAGCTTTCTGTTTACATTTATGTTTGGCCATATTACAGGTTTTTGTGAAATCTATTTCTCTTTCACCACTAATATTCTATTACATCATTGGATGCTTCAGGATTGATCGCATCGATTTTCTCTAAATAACTTTTTGCCTTTTCAACAAAATACATGCGATTTCCAATTTCAATGACCTTCTCAAAGTACATACGAGCCAATTTATAATCTTCTTCAACAAAGGAAATCAATGCGATATAATAGCATGAATCAACCTGCTGAAATGCAAAGCGCGCTCTTTGAAGCCCCTGCAAATAATATTTTTTACAAGTGTTAAAATCACCATCCATCAAATGAATCTTATTTTCGATAGAAGCCATTTCTTCACTTTGAATCATCACCCCAGCACGACCATAGTTAAGGCGGACACTCTGAGCTTCTTCTTTACAACGATTTAAAGCTTCCTCGTCCTTCAACATGTAATCGATATATGACATTAATGACCAATATTGTAGTGAGCTTGCCGCATCTTTTCTAGGGTAACTAATCAATACATCCTGTGCCAATTCTGGATCATTTAAATAAATCAAACATTGTGCTAATAATGTATGCTGCGTTAAACGTGTATGACCCTTTCTATTTGTACTGTAATAAATAATGGCACTTGCACAAGCTTCCGGATTACAATCATCATACAATAGCTTTGTGATTGGAAGCAAAGATACAGCACGATAGCGTAGAACTAAATTAAACGCGAATAAATAGAACATTAATAATACAGCTAAAAGCATAATATTATTTACAACAAATAAAATCACAAATAAGGCAACAATTCCTAACGCATAAATACTTGTCAATTTGCGAACATTTTTACGACAAGATTTAGCTAATTCTTTATATGATTCATCTAATTTATGATGAATTTCATACATACGAACCAGTTCATCATCACTTGAAAAATTAAATTCTCTTCTTTCCTTAGAAATACTTGAGCGTAAGCTTAACATACCATATATACAAACAATAAAAGCAGGAATCACCAAAATCGTACCAATATAAATCATATATTCTGGTAAGAAAAAGATGATACACATGACAATCCATGGACTGATATTAAAGCGAACGGTTAAATATTGACCAATATAGATCACATTGATAATTCCTGAAATCAAAAGTCCATCGCCCATATATAAAATCCACATATTGTTTTGTAGATATTTTAACACTTGATCTATAGCTTGAGTATCCGCACCAGGAAGCGAGCTTAATGAGCTTGAAAAAATATCTGAACTAATATCGATTCCACTACTAAATACAATTACACTTAATCCTACTCCCACCGCAAAAGCTACAATCAATGAGATCAAATGGGATTTACAACGATATTTCCACATACTACCACCTATTTCTTCTCTATAATCCTTGCTGGAATACCTACTGCCGTAGCGTTTTCTGGTACATCCTTTAATACAACCGCATTTGCACCAATACGACAACCCCTTTTTAAGGTAATATTTCCTAAACACTTTGCCCCACAGCCAATATACACACCATCCTCTAAGGTTGGATGTCTTTTAACATGCTGAGCACCTGTTCCACCTAAAGTCACACCATGATAAAGTTGACAATCATCTCCAATAATTGCCGTTTCACCAATGACTACACCCATACCATGATCGATCATCAATCCACGACCAATTTGAGCACCTGGATGTATTTCAATTCCTGTCCAATGTCTAGCTCGATTACTTAACCAACGCGCAATGAAAGTATGGTTACGTTTCCAGAACCAATGTGCAATTCTATGAATTCCAATGGCTTTAATATGTGGATATAACCAAAAAACCTCCCATTTGGAGTGTGCCGCCGGGTCAAGCTGCATTGTTCTATCTATGTTATATATTGCATTCTTAATAAAAGATCTATCTGAAAATCTCGACATGATAAAATTTTAGTTTATTTGTAGTCAAATTTCAAGTTTCATGTTTATTTCACATAAACTTCACATAGTGAATCATCTAAAACCTTACCAATTGAATCATGAATAACTAAATCTGCCCTTGAATCCTTACTTGTACTTTCCTTATTAATCAACACCAAATGCTTCCCATTAAAACAATCAATCAAAGCTGCCGCTGGATATACAACTAAGCTTGTGCCTCCCACAATCAACAAATCGGCCTGTTTAATCGCATGAGCAGCTGAATATAAAGTATATTCATCTAAGCCTTCTTCATACAATACGACATCTGGTTTAATGATGGCTCCACATTTTGGACATCTAGGAATACCATCACTATCCCTATATTTTATCATATCCTCTAAAGAATACTTTGCTTGACAATGGGTACATGTATTTCTTAAAACACTTCCATGTAATTCATATACACATTTCGATCCTGCAAGCTGATGCAAACCATCAATATTCTGTGTTACAATCGCTTTTAACTTACCCATCTCTTCTAGCTTTGCCAAAGCCAAATGTGCTTTATTCGGTTTTGCGTCCGGATAAATCATTTGATTAAAATAAAACTCAAAGAATTCCTTTGGATGGTTTAAATAAAAGCTATGCGACAACATAACCTCTGCAGGATATGGATATTTCTTTTTGTACAATCCATTATCACTACGAAAATCCGGTATATTACTTTCTGTCGATACACCAGCCCCTCCAAAAAATACAATATTGTTACTTTCTTGAATCCAATCTTTTAAAGACATACTATCACTTCCTCTCTCTATTATACGCCTAAACACAAAAAGAAAGGAAGATAATTGAATTATCTTCCCTGAATATCAAATGTATATTCACCATTCTTGCAGTCTACATTGATAATGTCACCCTGCATTGCACCTGTCTTAATCATTTCCTTGGCAATCTGCGTTTCTAGATTTCTTTGAATATACCGCTTCATAGGACGTGCACCATAGACAGGATCAACACCCATTTTGGCAATCTGATTATATACTTCATCACTAACATTTAAAGTGATGTCACGTTGAGCCAATCGGTTTTGTAACAAGCCAACAAACTTATGAGCAATCTTAATAAAGGCAGCATCATCTAACGCATTAAATACGATAATTTCATCGATACGGTTGATGAATTCAGGCTTGAAATGACGCTTAACTTCTTCCATATACTTCTCATGAATATCACCTGACTCGAAAGCATATTGACTACCTAAATTCGATGTTAAAATAATAATTGTATTCTTGAAATCAACAGTTACACCTTTTGAATCGGTAATACGACCATCATCCAAAATTTGAAGTAAAACATTGAATACATCTGGATGTGCTTTTTCAATCTCATCAAATAAGACAATACTATATGGATTACGACGAACAGCTTCGGTTAACTGACCACCTTCATCATATCCAACATATCCAGGAGGCGCACCAATTAAACGTGCCACACTGTGTTTTTCCATATATTCAGACATATCAATACGGACAATGTGTCTTTCATCATCAAATAATTGTTCCGCTAAAGCCTTGGCAACCTCTGTTTTACCAACACCAGTTGGACCTAAGAACATAAAGGATCCAATTGGACGATTCTCATCCTGAATCTGTGCTTTCGAACGCAAGATTGCATCGGTAACAAGCTCAAGAGCCTCCTCTTGTCCAACAACACGTTTTTCAAGCTCTTCTTTTAAGTTCAACAACTTTTCTCTTTCAGAAGCTACCAAACGCGTTACCTCAACACCAGTCCATCGTGAAACGATCTTTGCGATCAATTCTTCATTCACTGTTTCTTGAATCAAAGCGTCGTCTTTTTGACTTGCCTGCTCTTTTTGAATACGAGCCTCCAATTCAGGAATTGTACCATATTGCAATTTAGCTGCATCTTCGTAACGAGCTTCATTACGTGCCTGCTCTAAATCCAAACGAGCCTTCTCCAAACGTTGTTTGTCTTCTTTTTCATTTGCCAAACCACGCTTTTCATCTTCCCACTTAGAATGCATCTCATCACGTTTTGATTGTAAAGAAGCTAATTCACTTTCAATTTCTTCACGACGCTCAATAGCCCTTTTATCTTCTTCTTTTTGTAGAGATGTTTTTTCAATCTGAAGCTGTAAAATCTTTCGCTGTAATTCATCTAATTCCTGAGGCATACTTTCCATTTCAACCTTTAAAGTTGCACAAGCCTCATCCACCAAATCGATTGCCTTATCTGGCAAGAAACGATCAGTGATATAACGATCCGACATTGTGGCAGCCGCGATTAAAGCTTCGTCTAAAATACGAACTCCATGATAGCTTTCAAAACGATCCTTTAAACCACGTAAAATACTAATGGTATCCTCAACACTTGGCTGTGCAACCTGCACCTTCTGGAAACGACGCTCCAATGCAGCATCCTTTTCAATATACTTACGATATTCATTAAACGTAGTAGCACCAATACAATGTAACTCACCACGCGCCAACATAGGCTTCAATAAGTTAGCCGCATCCATACTACCTTCGGTTTTACCAGCACCTACCAAGTTATGAATTTCATCAATAAATAGAATGATTTGTCCATCCGATTTTTTAACTTCATCCAAAATCGATTTTAAACGCTCTTCGAATTCACCACGATACTTCGCACCTGCAATCAAAGAACCCATATCCAATTCTATCAATCGTTTCTCTTTTAAAGATTCAGGCACATCACCCTTCATAATACGCCAAGCAATACCTTCTACAACGGCAGTCTTACCAACACCTGGCTCACCAATCAAAACAGGGTTGTTCTTTGTCTTACGGGATAAAATCTGCATAACACGACGAATCTCATCATCACGACCAATAATCGGATCAATCTTTCCATCACGAACATCCTGAACTAGATCACGACCATATTTCTTTAAAGCTTCCACATTCTCTTCTGAATTTGGTGTATCAAATTTCTTTCCATTACGACGCTCTAATTCTGCTTTGTAGCAAGCATCCTTATTCAAGTTAAATGTTCTTACCAATTCTTTTGAAATATAAGAACGATTAAACAATAAAGCTAAGAAAACACTCGCAACAGAAAGATAAGTTTCATCATGCTGACTAGCCCAGTTTTGTGCATCCTCAAAAGATTTTTGAACCTCATTTGATAAATTTATATTACTTGTAGAGCTCTTTGCGACACGATTCGATTCTTGTTGAACCATCTGTAAAGCACGCGCTTTATCCAAGCCAATACGCTCAAACAAGCCATCCAATACATCATCCTTAAAAATCGTCTCTAACATATCCACCGTATCCACGCTAGGATGTTGGTTGGATTTAGCCAAATTAATGGCATCCATTAAAATTTTCTGCAAACGCTCAGACATTTGTTCGATATTCATAAATAAGCACCTCCTTGTACTTAGCACTCACTATTTACGATTGCTAATGATAGTATAACACTCTTTTTAGCACTGTCAATACATAAGTGCTAATTTCTTTAAAAATAAAAAAAGTAGACTCATCTACTTTTCTAATGTATTACGATTATAAGCTCTTTGCCAGTTGACGCTGAATTCACCAACCGCAATTTTTGTTCCTGGATGATCAATCATTTGATATAAAACATCGCATGGTACGGTTACAGCTTGAATACCAGCCTTAATCAATTCATGAACTTGATATGTATTTTTAAAGCTTGCCGCAATGACTTTTGCAGGCATATTATTTACTTTCAACATTTCAATCAAGTCCTTTACATCCTGAACACCATCTCCATAATTGCACATACGATTTGTATAAGGAGCCAAATATTCAGCACCATTCATTGCTGCCAAGAATGCTTGGTCTGCCGTATAGATTGCAGTAGCTAATGTATGAATACCGAGTTTTTTGCATTCCTTGATTGCTTTTAAACCTTCATGCGTAACCGGAATCTTTACATACATATTCTTTTTACGAATCGAAGATACCATCTTAGCCTCTTCCATAATACCTTCAAAAGAAGTCTGTACTGTTTGAATAAACAACAACTGATCTTCACTTAAAACTTCACAAAGATCCTTAATGACATCCATAGCTTCACGACCCGATTTAGTAAGAATTGTAGGATTTGTCGTAACACCCGTAATTGTTAATAATTCGTTTAGTTCTTTGATTTGTTCAATATTTGATGAATCAATAATTAATTCCATGATAGATCCTCCTTAAGTTCATCTGTATCCTAACACTAGATAATTATAGATTCAATATGCTTTTTACATCAATCAAATAATCATAAAAGAACACAATAAAACATGTTTCTTTATGTTCTTTTTTGTGCTTTAATAGAAATATGAACACAACACAGCGAAGATATGAAATATATGAGAAACTAAAAAAAGAAAAAACCGTACAAGTCAATGAACTTGCCAAAATGTATTCTGTTTCCTTAATGACAATACGAAGAGATTTAGATTCATTAGAAAATCAAGGCCTTGCCACAAAAAGCTATGGAGGAGCTACTTTAAACGAATCTTTTTCTACGGAACCATCTTTTGAAATTAAAGAAGGTATATCTCAATCCGATAAAAAAGACATTGCGATATACGCAAGCACACTTATTCAAGATGGAGATTCCATCTATTTAGATTGTGGTACAACCTGTCTAGAACTTTTTAAACGAATTCACCATAAAAAAATCACAATATTCACTAATTTTTGGAAGATTCTTCAGTATGTCGATCGTAACACCAAAGCAAAAATCATTATGGCTCCTGGCACCTATAATCCTGTCACACAAGCCGCTTTGTCCGAAAGTACAATTCAATTCTTTAAAAATTATTATATTGATAAAGCCTTCATCTCTGTATTAGGCATAGATTTAGATTTTGGTGCATCTATTCCCAGCATGAGTGATGCCATTGTAAAAAAATCCATTCTTGATTGTTCAAACAAAAAAATCTGTATGGTAGACCACACAAAATTTAACAAGAAATATATGTCAAAAATAGCTAACATTGATGATTTTGACATCATTATCACTGATTCAAAATTAGATAATGATATACAGCATGAAAAAATAAGAAGAGCACATTGAACTGTGCTCTTTATATTAGAATGCTTTTTTACCTTTTACGTAAGTCATTTCAACAGAATAGTCATCATTTAACACAACTAAATCTGCATCTTTTCCTGTTTGGATAGATCCCTTACGATCATCCACCTTTAACATACGAGCTGGGTTCAATGTACATGCATTGATAGCTGTTTGCCAAGGAATCATAGCCTTTTCAACTAAGATGCGTAAACCATCATTACAGTGTAATGTTGATCCTGCAAGACCCTTTGTATCTGTTAAATGTGCACTTCCATCTGGATACAATTCGATTTCATTTCCACCAAACAATACTTTAGTACCAATAGGCAATCCCTTAACCATTAATGAGTCTGTAATCATGATAGCATGGTCTGGTCCTTTTGCAGTGAAGTAGTCATTTAATGCTTCATAAGTTGAGTGGTTTCCATCACAAATGATTTCGCCATAAACATCTCTATAACGCATAGCTGCACCAACCAACCCTGGTTCACGGTGATGGAATTTAGTCATACCATTAAATACGTGAGTCATTGAATTTGCACCATTTGCGATTGCTAAACGAGCCTGTTCAAAAGTCGCACCAGAGTGACCTTGACTACATACAATTCCATGAGAACGTAAGAATTTTGTTAATTCAAAATTATCATCATGTTCACAAGCCATAGTTACAATTTTAATTAAATTATTTGATGCTGCTAAATAACGTTTGAATTGTTCAACATCCGGTTTGACACAATATTGTTCTGGCTGTGCTCCCTTATATACTTGATCCAAATATGGACCTTCAAAGTGAATACCTAGAATCTCAGCACCTTCATAGCCTTCTTCAACGACCTTCGCAACATTCTTAACAGCATTTGTCAAGACTTCTTCAGATTGTGTAATTGTTGTTGGAAGAATTCCTGTAACACCTTCTTTAACAATGTTCTTCATCCAATTACGAAGACCTTCTTCCTTTGCATCATTTGTATCAAATCCATAAGCACCATGAGTGTGTACATCAATAAATCCAGGAATAATTCTCTTATCTCCATAATCTTCGTCTACATCTTTTTCACCATATGGATAGATATTAACAATTTTTCCTTCCTCTGTTTCAATCTGAGCTGCTAACCAAGTATTCACAACCCATACTCTTTTACTTTGAATAATCATATCGACAATTCCTCCTATAAATCATTATACTCTAATAAAAAGAAAACGATTGCACTTTTTAGTTGACTTTTTATAATTTTTATTCAAAAAATGTAAAAAGCATTTTAATAGACATCCATACAAAATAATTTTAAAATAGAAGAGAGGTGGTTAAAATGAAAAGAGCAAAAAAAATTATAGATAATGTTTACTGGGTAGGTGTCAGAGACTTAAATAACCGTCACTTCCATGGTGATTTATACCCAATCGATGAAGGCTGTACATACAATGCATATTTAGTCGTTGATGATGAAGTCACATTATTTGATACAGTCGAAGAAGAGTTTACAGAAGAACTATTGGAAAGAGTCGACTCTGTACTTCAAGGCCGTGAAATCGATAATATCATCGTTCAGCATACAGAGCCTGATCATTCAGGTGGATTCAAAAAGGTTTATGCCAAGTATCCAAATGCCAAAGTATATGCATCCATTTCTGGAAAGAAGAATATGATCGAACAATATTTTGATCAAGTTCCTTATCAAGTTGTCAAAACAAACGACACAATCAATACCGGAAAATACGATTTTGTTTTTGTGGAGATGCAGATGATCCACTGGCCAGATAATATGTTGACATATTGTCCACAGCTAAAAACAGTATTCTCAAACGATGCCTTTGGACAACACATCGTTAACTTTGGCTTAACGGATGAAGGATTAGACAAAACGTATTGTTTAAAACAAGCGAAAGAATACTTTGCGAATATTGTTTTACCATATACAACACCTGTTCAAGCTAAGTTAAATCTAATTCTAGGTATGAATTTAGATATTGAATACATTATGCCTGCACATGGTATTATTTGGAAAGACTACATTGCCGATATTATTGAAACCTATAAAGGTATTGCTGCGCAAAAAACAGAAAACAAAGCTGTAATCGTATATGAATCCGTGTGGAAGCATACGCAACAAATCGCAGAAAGTCTTGCCGAAGGATTTAGTGATGCTGGAATGGATGTGAAAGTCTATAAATTATCTGATACAAAATCAAGCATTGTTATGCGTGAAATCATGGATGCAAAATTTGTTTGTATCGGATCTGGTACATACAATAATGTCATGGCACCAAGTGTTGCAGCCTTTCTAGAACATATTCGTCCATGTAAATTCAAAAATAAAAAAGGAATGGCCTTCGCCGCTTACGGATGGTTTAATCAAGTTGCCAAGGAAATCGATCAAAGAATGCAACAATCTGGCATTGAATCTTGTCATGAAGTTATCAACCAATGCTACACACCAAGTGATGATCAACTAGAAGATTACTACAATATTGCTAAAGAAATCGCAACTAATTTATAGAAAATGAGCCAGGAGAATTTCTCCTGGCATTTTTAATCTTTATTCGAATATATAAAACTAGATAGGGATAAATCCACCTTTAAAAGCCATAGGGATTTTAGCTCTGAGAAAGAGATATCCTTTAAACACTTTTAGGGTGAATTTCTCTATCTTTTTTGTTACAGTATTTTTAGAAGGATTGGACGTAAATAAAAAAGGTAGAAATCCCCGCAACCGACCAAAGTTTTGTG
>ERZ506982.88-NODE-88-length-58725-cov-9.03593_pt1 | contig 58725 bp, 50 predicted proteins | sample MGYA00512886_ERZ506982 | MGnify/ENA metagenome assembly ERZ506982 | reverse complement strand
TGATTTTGTCGGGCGGGCTTTCCGGCGCGGCGGTTCTGCCAAAGGTACGCCGCCAGCGCTCAGGATGCGCTGCACAGCATCCGGCAGCGACAGCTTCCGCACAGTGGTCAGATAGTCCAGCGCACTGCTGCCGCCGACGCCCCGTGACCACCAGTACCATTCCCCGTTGGAGATTTTCAGGCTGTCATGGCTTTTGGTTGCATAAGCATTGCCGCCCACGCTGACCAGTTCATCCGGTTCACAGCACCGCAGATAGGTCAGCAGATCCATCTCACGGGCGCGGGCTAACTGCTCTGGTGGGATAAACGGCATAGGACATCACCTCCTTTTTCCGTGATCATCTCCTGTTCTGCGTCTGTTGAAATAGGCAGAGCTAAAGACAGCGGGCTGCAATATAGCCCACTGCCTTTAGCTGTTTGGCTGCTTTGATATTAAATGCTGGCCGCAGTCAAGGCATTATCGCCTGCCTTAAAATTGCATTGCTTCGCTATCCTCCAGACCGTGCTGGAAGAACATGATATAGTAGATGGGGATATAGATGATTTTCCCCTTCGTAGAGACTGTTCGCTCATTGGACACAACAAAGGCTTTCTGAATATGATAGTCTTCATTCTTCACGAAGTTATTCAGCGCACTGTGGATGGTATAGTCCTTACCGGACTTTACTTCAATGGGGACGGCGGATAAGGTGGCATAATCGTCGATGAGGAAATCTACTTCACCTTTATGGCGATTATCATAATAGAACAGTTCGTAACCATGCGCGATAAGCTCGCTGGCTACGACGCTTTCATAGACGGAGCCGAGATTGATGCTGGCTTCATCGTCCAGCACAGCTCGGATGTTATTGCCATAAAGGATGCCGGTCAGGACGCCCACATCATTCAGGTATAGCTTCAACAGGTTTTTCCCTGTGGACTCGACCAGAGGGAATACTGGGTTAGAGATAGCCTGAACATTGAGGGCAATGCCTGCACTGATCAGATACTCGAACTCGTCTTGATAATCTGCGAAGGTTTTCCCCTTCTTATTTTCTATGCTCTGTGCTACGACACGTTTTTTCTTATTCTCCATGTTGGAGGGAATCAGGTCATAGATACGGCGGATCTTCAACTTGCGCTCCTCGTCATACTTGGATGCGTCGGCGGCATAGTAATCATGAATCTCCTGTTGAATCTCACGGACGAACTGAATGTTGTGATTTTCCAGATAGGAATTGACCGCATCCGGCAGACCGCCGACCAACAGATACTTTCGGAAGTAGTCCATCATCTTATTGTGGGTCGGCTCGTCCAGGGCTTCCAGTCGTTCAAACTTCTTCCGCATGGCAGACACGGCAAACTCGTTCAGCCCGTTGGCATAGAGGAATTCCTCGAAGTCCAGAGGGAACATCCGAACTTTACGGATGCTTCCCATGGGGATCGATGTTGTCTGCGACAGAGTCACCCCCAACAGGGAGCCGCTGGCAATATAAGTGAATCGATCATCTTGGGACAGAAACTTCAGCAGCGTCAGCAGATGAGGATATGCCTGGATCTCGTCGATAAAAATCAGGGTGTTGTCTTTCTGCTTCATCTTGCTGCCTTCCAGCATACTGACCTGTAGGTAGAAGTCCTCGACGGTTTTCGTTTCGGCAAATAACCGTGGGCCGATGGAGTCCTCCACCATGTTGATCTCGATGAAGTTTTCAAACAGTTTGTGTCCTACATGTCGGATGATATAGGTTTTTCCGACCTGACGCGCACCGTCTATCAGAAGGATTTTCTTTGAATCGCTTTGCAGATGATCTTCGATAAGAGATTCGATTTTCCGAAACAGCATCATCGTCCCTCCTTGTGCTGACTTTTCAACCGTAGTATACACCGCAAAGAGCAACTTTTCAATATAATTGTGTCGAAGCTGTTGGCACTTTTCAAAGACGCAGATGATGAGGTTCTCCCTGATTCGTCGTCATGCCCCTTGTGACAAAACCACACTTTTCCAAATAGGGAACTTTCTGCATTAGTGAGCGCCCGTTTTGTTCCCTATTTCTATTTCGTGAAAAAGGGAACTTCCGTGCAGAAGTTTCCTTTCCCGGCTGCGCGCCCCGCAAGCATACGCAGCACGATCACCATGCGCACCATACCAAAGTCTACGGTTGCTGTCAAACTATTTCACCTTGCCAGCCCTGCCCGCATACGGTGCGCGTAGTTCTCCACGCTGTACCTCCGCATATAGGCGTTCTCACTGGGCGCGGCGCTGTCCAGATCGATGCCCTCCAGCCGGTAATCATCTGGCCGCAGCACTTCCTCCACTGGGATCACGCGAACACGCGCCCCGCTTTTCCACTCGCCGCCGAACACGCCGCCCACGCTGTGAAACCCCCGATCACCGCACACCCACAGCAGCCGCTTGCCTGCCGGTATACTGCCCAAAGGCTGTTTGAGAACGACTACGGAACGCGGCTCTGCACCAGCCACCCGATAGTAACCGGCCTGCTCCGCCTTTTCGTATGTTCGGATCAGCTTCTCAAATTTCCACTGCGGCTCGATGTAAAGAAAACTCTCCTGGTATCCCATATCGACCTACCTTTCCAATTCTGTTGTTTTTCTCGCCGGTGGCTGTTCCTCCGGCATTTCTGTATCGCCTATGACCTCCGGTTCATGCTTGTCCATATTCAGCAGCGCGTTCAGTTCTTCCAACCGCGCCAGCTTCGTTTTCAGTTCCTCCTCACGGGGAAATGGCTTCAGCACCTCCGCTTTCGCAGTTTCCATCTGTGTATGCAGCTCGCTCAGCTTCTCGCGGCAAGCCTGCTCCTTGACTGGCAGCGTCTCCAACAGGTTGTCCATGCGCTGTATGTTGCCGAACACATCCGTGCCCAGCGTCACCATGTGGCGCAGCTGCCCGATCATGGTCAGCCGGTACTCCTGCGAAAAGCTGTCAAAGGACAGTTCCAGTGTCAGGCCACGGTAAGAGCCTACCTGCGTCGGCTCCGGCGTCAACATATTCTGGCACATAGCCAGCAGCTCCGCGCCTGCCGCTTTCTTTTCGGTATAGGCCTTGCCACTCAGCGTCATAGGGGAGAAACCGTCCGCGTTGGGCGCGGTATGCTCCTTGACCGTGGCAATATCCGCGCTGTACCCAGCAAGACGCACCTGCGTCTCCGCAAGGGACTTGGGGAATGTTTTGCTGATGGCATCCTCCAGGGCATATCGCTGGCTGAGATGACTGCTTTTCAGCAGCTTCAGCTTCGTCACCTCTATGTCCAGATCCATCTTTTCTTTAATAAGTGGATTGCCGCTGGCCAGCGCCTTGATCTCCGCATAGGAAAGGGCCTGTTCATCCACATCCTCGGCAGATCGCACAGGGGACTTGCTGGTCATGATCTGCGCGATGAATTTCTGCTTCCGTTCCACCAACTGATAGAGGTAGGCGTCAAATGTACCCTCGGTGACGTAGCTGTAAATATCCACCTCGGCATTTTCATTACCCTGCCGGATGATGCGGCCCTCCCGCTGCTGAAGGTCGGATGGCCGCCACGGACAATCCAAATGGTGCAAGGCGATTAGCTTCTGCTGGCAGTTGGTTCCGGCACCCATGCGCTGTGTGCTGCCCAGCAGCACACGCACCTGACCGACCCGCACCTTGGCGAACAGGTCTTTCTTCTGCGCCTCGGTTTTGGCATCGTGGATATAGGCAATTTCATTTTCCGGTATGCCCATCGCCAGCAGCTTATCCCGAATGTCATCGTAGACACTGAAAGTGCCCTCGCCCTTGGGTGTAGACAAATCGCAGAAGATCATCTGCGTGGAGCGCTTTTCTGCCGTGCGCTGCCAGATGTCAAATACCGTCTCCGCGCACTTGGCTGCTTTGCTCTCCGGATCGCTGGGCAGCATGGGGTTGATGAGCCGCTGGTCTAATGCCAGCTTCCGGCCATCATTGGTAATCAGCAGCATATTGTCCACGCTGCTGTCCACCTGTCTATTTCGCACCTGCTCGGCCCGTTCCGCCAGCGACGCCACCATCTCTTTCTGATACTCAGACGGTTTCAGGGCGATATTGTGGTAGTGGGCCTCCGGCACCGGCAAATTCAGCATATCCGCCGTTTGGATGTCCGCCACATTTTTGAATACAGAGATCAGCTCCGGCAGGTTGTTGAACTTGGCAAAGCAGGTCTTGGCACGGTAGCCCGTCCCCTCCGGGGCAAGCTCAATAGTCGTGACCGTCTCGCCGTAGTTGGCGGCCCATGCGTCGAAATGCTGAAAGCCCTGCTCCTGTAAGGCGTCCATCTGCAAGTACCGCTGGATGGTGTATAGCTCCACCATACTGTTGGAGATGGGCGTACCGGTGGCGAACACCACGCCCCGCCCGCCTGTGATCTCGTCCAGATACCGGCACTTCATGAAAAGGTCGCTGGACTTCTGCGCCTCGGTCTGCGCGATGCCGCTGACGTTCCGCATTTTGGTATAGAGGAACAAATTTTTATAGTAATGGCTCTCGTCGATGAACAGCCGGTCAACGCCCAGCTCCTCGAATGTGACCACATCGTCCTTACGGCTCTGATCGTTCAGCTTGTCCAGCTTGTTCTGTAAGCCCTTACGGGTCTTTTCCATCTGCTTGATGGTGAAGTTCTCCGCCTTGTCCGCCTTCGCCTCGCGGATACCCAGGATGATCTCGTCCATCTGCTGTTCCAGAATAGCCCGCTGCCGCTGGATGCTAACGGGTATCTTCTCGAACTGGCTGTGGCCGATGATGATGGCGTCATAGTCGCCGGTGGCAATGCGTCCACAGAAGCGCTTGCGGTTCTTTGTCTCGAAGTCCTTTTTCGTGGCCACCAGCACATTGGCGGCGGGATAGAGCTGCAAGAACTCGCTGGCCCACTGCTCGGTCAGATGGTTCGGCACCACAAAGAGGGATTTCTGGCACAGGCCCAGCCGCTTGGATTCCATCGCCGCCGCCACCATCTCAAACGTCTTCCCTGCCCCCACTACGTGTGCAAGCAGGGTGTTGCCGCCATAGAGGATGTGGGCGATGGCGTTCACCTGATGCTTCCGCAGGGTGATCTCCGGATTCATGCCGCTGAAATTGATGTGGCTGCCATCATATTCACGGGGTCGGTTGCTGTTGAACAGAATGTTGTACGCCTTGCAGATCTTCTCCCGCCGCTCCGGGTCTTTCCAGATCCACTCGGCAAACGCCTCCTTCAACAGCTCCTGCTTGCCCTGTGCGATGGCGGTCTCCTTCTTGTTGAGCACCGCCACACGCCGCCCGTCCGTATCATATTGATAGTCGAAAATGCGGACGTCTTTCAGGTTCAGACTGCTCTCGATGATCTCATAGGCGCTGGCCCGCAGCGTGCCATAGGTGTTGGAAGCCTTGATATTGCTCTTATCCTTGCTCTTGCCCTCGATGCGCCACTCGCCGGTGATCTGGGAGTAATGCACCTTGATATCCCACCGCGCACGGCGGGGCGTGTCCAGCGTCTCAAAGATGAACTGCCGGACATACTCCGGACTCAGCCATGTGGCACCCAGCCGCACGGAGATCTCACTGGCGGTCAGGTCTACGGGCTGTACCTTTTCCAGTGCTTCTACATTGGAAAGGTACTGCGGCTCCGTTTCCGCCTTTGTTCTCACCTCCGCCAGCTTCCGCCGCACATTGCCGGACAGGTACTCGTCGGCGGGCAGGTATTTCTCGCCGCCCCTTTCCCCGTAATCAGGGTTCAGAAAGACGACGCCCTGCAAGTCCGCGAACAGGGTATCCTCGTCCTTGCCGGTAAGCTGTCCCATATACGCCATATCTACGCGGGCTTTCTCCCCGATGGACAGTGCCAGTGCCTCCACCGCCGTATCTACTCTTTCGGCAGGCCGGTGGCTGCGTATGGTTCGCTTGGTGAACAGGTCGGCTTTCCGCTTCAGGCCACCCTCCTCATCCAGCACCTCCAGCGAACACAGCAGGAAATAGGAGCTATCCTGGTCAAAAACGATGGCGTTGCCGCGAGAATTGATAAGCCCATAGTCGTGGGTAAAGCGGTCATAGAGGTCGTTCAGCTTTGCTTGCTGCTGGCGTATCATGCCATCCGGATAGTCCTCTGTCTGATACTCCAGCAGCGTCCGCACACAGTCCCGCAGGCCGATCATACCGCGAATACGGCTCTCGGCGGTCTTGGACACCTCCACCGGATTCATGCGGCTGTCCTCACGGTAATAGAGCTTATCGTTCACAAGTGTATAGGAAAAATTACGAATGGTGGGGTCTGCCTCGATGGACTGATCTTCGCCCTCCAGCTCCTCCGCCCGGTCGTAGGCATTGATCTCACCGTGGATATTCTGCACGGCGTTGGCAAGGAGACTATCCAGCGGCTGCTCAGGAAACGGCACACAGGTGGGCTCCGGGCCATACGGTCCCGATACCATTTTCATCTCGCCCAGCACCATATCCGGGTGGTCAATGAAATAGCGGTTCGTGGTGATACCGTCGTCGTTCGTCCCCAACTGCACCCAGTCTGGCTCAATGTCCACCATGCGGTCACGTTTTTGCAGGAACAGAATATCCGATACCACTTCCGTACCTGCTGCCGCCTTGAAGGTATCGTTGGGCAAACGAATCGCGCCCAACAGCTCCGCCCGTTGGGCAATGTACTTCCGCACGTTAGAGGTGCGTTTGTCCATGGTGTAGCTGGAGGTAACGAACGTCACCACGCCGCCCGGTCTCACCTTATCCAGCGTCTTGGCGAAGAAGTACTCGTGGATGGGCAGGTTTAGCCGGTCATAGCGCCGATCCTGCACTTTGAACTGGCCGAAAGGCACGTTGCCCACAGCCACGTCAAAGAAGTTGTCGGGGAAGTCCATCTTTTCATAGCCGCGAATGGAAATACTGCTGCGTGGATAAAGCTGACGGGCGATGCGTCCGGATATGTCGTCCAGCTCCACGCCGTAGATCTTACTCTCCGTCATGCTATCCGGCAGCATACCGAGAAAGTGGCCGATGCCGCAGGCTGGCTCCAGCACGTTGCCCTGCCGGAAGCCCATCTGCCCCAGCGCGGCGTAGATGCTGCGGATCACCACAGGCGGCGTGTAGAAGGCGGTCAGTGTGGATTCCCGCGCCGCGGCGTACTCTGTTTCGGACAGCAGGCTTTTCAATTCCTCATACCGGCTGTGCTTGGGATCGAAGCAGTCCGCCAGACCGCCCCAACCCACATACTTGGCCAAAACCTCCTGTTCCTCCGGCGTGGCGGCGCGATTCTCCGCCTCCACCCGCTTCAAAAGCCGTATCGCTGCCACGTTGTTGGCATACCGCTGGCTGGGCGGTGCTGCGCCCAGGGCATCGTCGGTGATACGGTAGTTGACGCCGCCCGCGAACAGCGGGGCGGCGGCCTCCAGCCTCTCTTTTTTTCTCGGCAGGTGAGGGACAGGCGGCATCGCCGCCTGTCCCTGCGGTGCTTCCTCCTCTCTCTGCTGTACCTGCGGCAGCGGGGATATTTCTTGCTCCTGTGCCGGTTCCTCCGTGACCCCCACTTCCCCGGTGGGGGTTATGGGTGTCGCTTCCCGCTCCGCTTGCCGCAATCCACTGTCGTGCCGATGGTTAAACAGGCTGAACGTGCCGTCAACGTATTTCGAAAGCTGTTCCCTCGCCTGTTGGCAGGAATCATAGTGCCGGTCTCCCTCGTCCATGCCATCCAGATAGGATGTCAGGGCTTCCAGCATTTCCGCCGCTTTCGCCTTATCTGCCAACTGCTCCTCAATGACGGGAACGGCGTCATAGTAGTCCGTTCCCTTGGGATACGGTCTCGGCATATCATCCGGCGCGTCGGAAAAGCCGAAATACACTGTCCTTGCCAGCTCCCGCAGCTCATACTGCGGTATTTTTGCCACGGCATCCTCGCCGGGGAAACGCTTCTGCGCGATGAGTCTTTCATAGTTCTTGACCACGTTGGGGATGGTCAGGTTGACCTCGCCATACCGTTTGCGGGCATATTCCCGTTGATAGGTCAGTCCCTTATAGGTTTTCGTATGGTTATATCCGTCGCGCCCGCCGCCGCTGTACTCACCAAAACGGCTTTTGATGAATTTCTGCTGCTCCTCCTTCGTGTGGGGATAGCAGAAAAAGGCATACACGTCCAAGCGGCTGTCCACGGAATCCGCAAGGAAGAACTGGTCGATCTCATCCTGTGTGATGAGCATTTTGCACCGGCGCAGGAAATCCGGCTGCGCGGTAAAGCTGCGCTCCGGCAGATCAATTCCATCCAGCACCACACCGATCCGGTGTGTATTATACTCAGACAGCCGAAAGCGCATGATGCTACGGTTCTGCTCGTATGCGCGGAAGAAATCGTGGTATTCCTCTGCCAGTACCGCAAGTCCGCCCTCACTCTTGGCAAAAGCCACCATATTCTCATCCAACTCCGGATAGCCCTTGCGCTGGTCATGGATGGCCAGCGTCTGAGAGAACAGGCCCTGTGCGCGGCCCTCTTGGGTCAAATCGCGAGCGGTCATCAGCAGGGCGTCACCCATCTCAAGCAGCACCTTGTCCTGCGCCTGCTCCAGCTCTGCCGCCGAAAGATATGTTCCGGCTTCCAGCAGCTCCAGTATCCGCGCCGACGCCTGCTCCCACGTCACCGTGGTACGGCAGTGACCGGTACGAACGCTGTCGCCCTGTGCCAGATGGATACCGTCCTCCATGAACCACACGGCATATTTTTGACCTTCATATTCGATGCCGCGTCCGTTTTCTGTGCCGAACTCACGGCGCAGAAATGCGGTACATTCCGCCTTCGGACGCTGGCGCATATAGAACACCGCGATCCGTTCCGCGCTGCCGCGGCTGTTGCCCGCCGTATACAGTGCCTGGTCGATGACCGCCTGCGGCACTGTGCGGGTGGGGAACAGTTCGCCCGTCCGCTGCGCCTCCGGCACCTCGTAGACGGCTGCTCCGCCGCCCATGTCAAAGAAGGAAAGCTGCTCCGCCATCACCGGCGCGTTCTGCAAGCCCAGCTTGATCTTGTACGCGCCCCGCTCAATAAGGTTCTCGGTCATTTCCGTGACCACGCCCCACGAAAAAACGGACTCCGCTGTTCGGGAGAGGTAGCTGCCCTCCCACATTAAGAGTCCGTCTTCTTCGGCGTGGTAGCCCACCCGGACTTTGTCCGCGCCGGCCAGCACCTCCACCCATATATCGTTGTAGCTGTTTTTCAGAAATTCCGTGCGCGTCGCAATATCCCTATTGGTCTGAAAAAACGCAAAAATCTCCTGCCGCGTATGCTTGCGCCCGCCATCGTCCAACAGTATCGCTTCAATGAGGTGTGCATCCAAAAACGCCGGAAGCTCTGCCTCTCTATCGTGCTCCACCGCATAGATTGCGGCCTGTGCCTGCGCCTTTTCGTCCGGATAGTCCCCATAAACGCGAAGGCACATGTTCGTATCGGCATCATAAACAGCGGCACCATCATAGGCAAAGCCATCTGCTTCCATCGTTCCGGCCACATAGCCCTGCGCCGCAGCCTCTGCTTCTTCCAACGTAGGATAGTCCAGCTTATCATCAAAGCCGTTTTCAAAGTGATGATAGGCGGCAACATGATATAATTTCGCTCTGTTATCAGCAAGGGCGGGAAGTGCATCACTTCCCGCCCTTGCCGGTTCTTCACTTATTAGCTGTAGATCAGGTCGTTCAGCACCGTTTCCTCCGCGCTGTGCTTCAGGTTGTTCATCAGCCCCGTCCAACGCTGGGGATCGGCGGCTTTCAGCTCCTCCGTCACGCCCTCGTTCTGCGCCATCTGCGCCACGGCCTGTGTCACCATCCGCTGCGCTGTCTCTTCGATCTCCGCCAGATGTGCCGCCAGCTGACCGCTGGTCTTGAGATTCGTATACAGCACCCTGCGGTGCTTCTTGATGTACTGCCTCCGCAGCTCCGCGTACCTGCCCAGATGCGCCTCCGCCTCTTGGGGCAGCAGCAAGTTCGGCAGGCGATAGCCCTCCTGCATCCTGTATGTCACTTCCATGCTCAACACTCCTTTCCGTTTCGCCGCTATTTTGTCCTTTACCCACATCATAGTCGATTTGTGCATCCTTTGCAAAAAATTGCTCTCGCCGCGCCTGCATCACCGTGCGGCTGATCTCCCGCAGACCCATCTCCGCAATATCGCTGGTGGCGATACCCAGTGCATTGATCGTCGTGGGTGTGTCGAAGGAATAAATACCCTCAAAATCCTCCGGCAGCAGGTAGGCCGTGGTGGGCAGTGAAAGGCGGGTCATCAGCATATAGGCAACGCTGCTTTGCAGCGCCCGCCTGTATGTGACCTCTACATTCAGTGCGTCCAGTTCCTCCAGCATACTGCCGCCGCGACAATCCAGCAGATCCCGCAGATAGTCCTGCATATTATCCGCCACAGCGTTGCGGCTGGCGGACAGTATGGCGTCCGGCAAATTATCCTTTTCGGCCAGTGTACCAAAGGTGGCCTCCAGCGTCTCGATGGCCGGCTCCGTGTAGGCCGGTTCCATCGACCAGATGGGAACGGGCCGCGAGATGCGTGTGGCATGGGTGTCCGTGATGTCAAAGTAGTGCCTCAGCCACCCTTTGCCGTGGGCTTCATCCATGACAGCAATGCCGGTAGCACCGGCGTTGACCCACCGGCCAAACTGCCGGTTCCACTTTTCCAGCTCCAGCACCGCCGTGGCGTCAGGCCGCTGGGCATAGATCAGGACTTGCTCGTCGAACGGGCATTTATAGTTATAGCAGGCCGAGCGCAGAAAGCCCGTCCAGCTCTCATAATCGCCGGTCAGTCTTATCAGCGTGCGGCTGTATAACTCCGTGATAAACTGGAATTTACTTGCCAAAGCATTGCCTCCTTCCTGAAATGATCCTATACTCTTAATAAGTCCAAAAAACACCTCGTTTTGGACTTATTCTCCATGCGGTTGGACGTATTGTTTTTCAACTACCTTGCTTTGCCCCGTTCTTTCAGCTTTTGCAGTCCCTTCAAGAAGCTCGACACTTCCTGAAAGCCCACAGCATCCACATAGTAAGCATTTCTCTTGGTGCCGCGCTTGACTACGATCACATCGCTCTCAGATAGAGAGCGCATTCGCTGGCAGAAAGGCCGCGTGTCCGCATTGTGCTTTCGGTATAGCTTATCCAGCGTCATGTTGGGGGCCAACACCCCGGCAAAGGCTTTGCGGTAATGGGCGGCGCGCAGCTTGCCTTTGGCGCGCTCATAGCGCATAAAGGCGTAGTCCACCTTACCCACGTTGTCGATCTGATATATCTCATAGCAGCCAGTCTCCACAGGCAACTGCTTTGGATCAAGCGGCTCATACACCGTGCCTGTCCGCTGCGCTGCCTCCGCAAACTCGCAAATATGATAGACCTCGCTGCCGATCAGCGTATGGCAGTCATCGATATAGGTGCAGGGCCGTATCACGCTGCTGCCATCCATCCGCGTCATGACGATGCTGGCGCCATCTGGAATATAGAACAGCGTATTGTACTCCGCATCAATAAAGCGAATCCGGCGTTTGCTCTTATCCGGCTCCGGAAAGGCGATAACGCCCATGATATTTACCGGCTCACGGTCTGTCATCTTTCTTCACCTCGCTCTTTTTTCTGTGCAGTACGGTGCTGCTCGTACTCTTCCGCTTTTTCTTTGGCCCAATCAGGCAGCTTTTCACGGTCAGCGATACCGAGAATATCCGTTCTGTCCCACCGGCATCTTTTGCCGGAAAACAGGTCTTCAAAATAAACTGCACGTCCACGGGAGCCGGGAGAACAGCCAAAACCACCCAGCGTATACCCAAGCTGGCAGTCCGCAGTGCGATACTCCGGTGCAAGGCTGGCAGGGCGGATGATCACCAGTTTTCCTTCCAAGGATTCATCCGAGCATGGCAGGCAATATTCCCGCCCTAAAACAGTTACAGGCATTGCACGCTCCGCCTGAAATGCCCTCACCTTCTCTGTCTGCTCCTGCAAGCGCTGCAAGAACACGTCCATGATCTCAACATAGCTCTCACTGCCGATGGCCTCCGAAAAGCGCTCATTGCCCAAAAAGTCATAATCCTGATAGCAAGTCATGTAGGTGGCATCTCCCGGATTATAGCCGATCAGCATCGTCATGCCGCCCATACGAATGGACTGTATGATTTCATAGTCACCGGCTCTGCGGGGGGTTGAAGCCTTCTGCTCTCTGTACCCAAGCTGTTCAGCTTTGTCACGCAGTATAAGGCCCTTGAGATATGTACCCTGTTCAGGCTGCTGTTCAAACCACTCCCGCGCCTCACCGTCGCCAAGGGAAAATTGAAGGGTAAACCGTTTGATCCTGCTGCGGTATTCATCATTTTTTGATTTCCGCTTCTGATAGTTCGTCACCGTTCTTCACCACGTTCCTTTTTCCTGCCCTTCCGTTCCTTTTGCAGTTCCGCCAAGGAACGCGCCGGTTTTCCGTCAAAGGACACGAGAATATTGGAGGGCGGCGTCCCTCTCAGCATACTTTCAACCGACTCATCCTCATGCACTATCTGTTTCTTTTCCATTTCGTTCTCCTTTTCCGCGCACAAAAAAACAGAGATCTGTGCATCCTCTGCCGCAAATCTCTGTTCCAGTCTTTCTACTGTCCAGGCCTTTTTGAATTGTCCCAAAGGGTTATGTCCGAACTGCTCAATGGCCCGCTGATCCATCTCCCGCAGCTTTTGCCACAGTTCCGGATGATGGTGCCGCAGCTTGCGCAGTTCATCTATCCGCTGAAGCGGACAGCACCAGCAGGAACAGCGGTGATATATCTCATAAAGGCCGCCCCAATCATACCCGCGGTCATAGCATATTTTCAATGCTTCCGCTTCTGTAATACCCCAATTCACCAGCGGATATTGCTCATTTTTGATGCGCTTCGGCTCGTCTGCTGCGATGCCGATGTAGTGGAGCGCCTGATACGCACCCTTGAGCCGGTTGACCTCTTTGTTGATAAGATGCGTCTTGAGCTGACCGGTACACCATCGGACTTTGACACCGGGCCAGCCGTTGCCGTAGAGCGAAACGCCCAGTTTTCCCCTGTTCTCGATAGAGGATGGTTTTTGCTTTTTCTCCTCAAACATCAGGTATTCAAAGCCTTTGGGATGGCGGAGCGTTGTCAGATGGATGCCGCGCTCATGGTAAAGATGCTCGTCCAGCTTTGCCAAATGTGCATACATCTCTGGAAACTCCATGCCGGTATCTGCTGTCAGCACCATGTCGATGGGCATCCCCCGTTCCAGCATGAGCAGCAGCATGGCGGTGCTGTCCTTGCCGCCCGAAAGGGATACCGCATGAAATATCTGCTTATCGAATCAAATCACCTCGTTCTATTTTTCCGCAAGTAACTATATTCTCAGTTTGTTGTGTTTCTTATCACACCGCCTGCCCTTCAAGGTGAATGAAAAAAGCAGTCCATTCGGACTGCTTTTCCTTAAATGTCATTGTTTACCATGCATCGGCCAGCAGGAAATCCTGAAGATGCACGATCTTAATACCGTTCTCAATGCCAACATCCATATCATTCAGGGTGACAACATATTTGGGGTAATGGTCTTTGATCTCCATGAGGTTGTCCACCTCACGGTCAGAGCCCTCCGGCAGGTGAACGCATACTTGCACATAGATTCGTTCGTCACGTTGGGTGGCCACAAAGTCGATCTCCTTGGTATCATTCTTGCCGATATACACATCGTACCCTCGACGCTTCAATTCCAGAAACACGATGTTTTCCATCGCTCCGTCCAGCATCTTGCGGTTATAGCCCAGCAGGGCGTATTTCAGCGACACATCCGCAAGATAATACTTTTCCTGCGTTTTCAGGATACTTTTTCCTTGCAGGTCGTAGCGTTCACAGGGATAGATGATGAACGCCTGCTCCAGCCAGCGCAGATAGTTATAGATGCTTTCCACCGAAACCTTACGGTGCTCGCTTTTCAGAAATGTGGAGATCGAGTTGGCGGAAAAGGTCTTGCCTACATTCTCGATAATGAATTTCACCACGCGATCAAAAAGATCCTGCTTATTGATGCGGTGGCGCTTCACAATATCGCGGGAGACAACGGTGTGATAGATGCCGTTGACGATTTGGTAGGCATTCTGCGCATCATATTCACTCAGCGCGACTATGGGGAAGCCTCCAAACCGAATATATTCCTCCAGCAATTCTTTTCGAGTCAAATTGCTGTCGGCTTTGAAATCCAGATACTCACGGAAAGACAGGGTATAGACGGGGATGGACACATAGCGTCCCGTCAGGTAGGTGGAGATCTCACTGGACATGAGTTTGGAGTTGGATCCGGTCACATAGATGTCGGCATCCGTACCCTCCAGCAGACTATTGACTGCCCTTTCCCAGCCGATGATCTCCTGAATCTCATCCAGCAGGAGGTAACAGTGCCCCCTACCAGCCATGGCTTCCACCAGTTCGTCATACATCTGCTTGGCGGTGATATTCTCGGGAATGTCCATCTCCGTGTACCTCTTGCAGATGATATGATCCGCAGGCACACCCCGCCGCAGCAGTTCTTCCTCCAGCATTTCAAAAATGGTGGACTTACCGCAGCGGCGGATACCCGCCAATATCTTGACCAGCGGTTGGTCGATAAAAGGCGCGATGGCCTCGATATAATTGGGTCTATTGATCATACTATCGCCTCCTCGCAGTCATTAGTATACCCAAAACAATGCAGGCGTGCAACAAGTTTTTCGTGTTTAACACGAAAAACATTTTCAGCGACGTGGCTCCGTTTGCCTTTTTGCCTGAATCCTGTCATTTTCCTGCCGTTCTCTGTGAGCCTTTTCAAACGGCTTCCGCTGGTAGCAGTACACATAGAAATTGTAATCACCCTTGACCGGCGTGCAGCGAAGCATATACACATACTGCTTCGTTTTTACCATGAAACCGCACGACGGAAGCAGCGTCCCCTTGATGGCACAGGTTCTCCCGTAGCGGTCGCAGCAGCGTTTCATGGTGTCAAAATCCCGCAGCGGAGAATCCGGCTGCTCCCGCAGCCAGTTCACAGTGCGGTCAATATCCGCCTTGAACGCCGGTGTGTTCAATGCGTCATTTTGGTGAGGCCACCATGTCGTGAAAAACTGCTTCCCGCCGCTGCCAAAATCCCCCCGCAGATGTCCGACACAGCCCACGGCCTTGTCCTGCTCGTCGCCGCGTGAGAAATAGAAACCGTGCAGCGATTCATCATTGACGCTGTAAAAGTCGATGACATCCTTTTCGCTGATGGGATATTTCTGCTGAAATTCTGTAAGTGTGCGGCAGCCACCGTCCTGAAAGGCAAGGCTGTCGCTCTCCAGCGGAATCCAGCCCTCCACAGGAAGCTGGAACGGCTCACGGGTAAGAACGGTGCCATAATAGTTGACCAAGATGCTCCGTGACAGTGTTATCGGCTCACTCCAGTCCTCATCAGCATGGCGCAGTTCATAGCGGTACACGCCCTCCGGCACAGTTGTCCTGTCAATGCGGCACTCCGTAAACAGTGCAGGTTTCCCTAAAATTGTGACCTCCTGATAGGTCAACTTCTCCGCGTCATAGCTCACCTTTCTTCACCTCGCTCCTTTTTCTGTGCAGTACGGCTCTGTTCATGCTGTTTATGCTGCTCTTGCTGCTCTCGGTATTTGCTGCCTGCTCGTTCGCAAAAGTCCTCGATCATAGAAGCACGGCCTACTCCATAATGTCCCCAAAAGTAATTGGGTGGGCCATCCCCGTCGTTCTTGCAGTTACGCTGCCAGGTAGCAAACGGAGAGGGTGCTTTGGGATGTTCACCTAAAACAAACTCGGAATCCCCTACGCGCACCCGCGCTGTGATCTTATAGTCCGCATTGATGATCTCACCAACGACATAACTGCCGCTTTCCAGCTCTACGGTGTAGCTGCCGTTCTGTGCCTGCTGCGCCTTCACCGGCATGACAGGCACACCGCAGACCAAATCCGGCTGCATGACAAACTGAGACCTCGCGCCCAGCAGTTCCTTCGGAAGTGCTGATATGGGCAAATACATTTTCGCTTCACCCAAGATCTCATACCGCAGCAGAAAATCATCCATCGGATAATAAATGCTCATAACGGGGTCTTTGATATGCCCCTTTGCCATGATCGCGTCCCTATACCTGGCGTTGTCCAAATACCACTGTGGGTCTGCTCCCGGCAAATTCCAGCCAAACATGGAACCGGTGCTCATGGCGGCCTCCTGGATGTCAGAAATGCCGCGCCGCCGATTATGCTCTTGGGCTATATTTTGGTTTTCTTCCCGCTTTCCAGTGTCCCACTCTGAGGCATAGTAACCGCGCTCACCCTTCTTGAGAATGATAAGCTGTCCCGTGGAGGGTATCGTAGAAAAGCAAAAGTCAGGTAATTCATTTCTTCTCATGATCGGTCGCCTCATCTCTCCTGCTCCTGTTGTCTGCGTCGATGCCAGCCCTCCAGCAGCTTGACGATGACTTCCTCCATCTGCTTGGGGGTATAGCTGGGCGGAAAGTATTTTTGCAGGCGGTCGTTCCGCAGCGTCACCTTGCGCTCCAGCGGCTTTTCCTCCCGCATGATGAGGTCGATGACGTTGTTCTCCAATTTGCCCTCCGCGCTGATCTGCTTGAGACGCTGGGCCTGATCCATAGAGGGCGATACCTCGTCACGCTCCATGACGAGCTGGAGGTAGGTCTGTTCTTTCTCGGTCAGGTGGGAGATGTAGTCGGCTGCCGGTACGAATTTCAGCTTTCCGGCATCCACCGCCTCCATCAGCGGCGGAATGAGTTTGTTGAGGTTCATAAACCGTTGAATTTGCGTTGCACTCTCCTTGACCTGTTCTGCCAAAATCCCCTTGGATTTTCCTTGCAAAGAATGGGGACCAATCTGGTCCCCATTCTTTGCTGGTCGCCCTGCCTGTCGTTTCATGGCATCCAGCTTCAGCTTATACGCCTTGGCCTTCTCGCTGGGCAGCAGGTTTTCACGGTTGATGTTGTAATCCACCACCAAAATGTCCGCGTCCTCATCACTGTAATCCCGCACAATGACCGGGCGGGTGTCAAGCCCCACCACCTTGGCACAATAATCGCGCCGGTGGCCGGAGATGATCTCATACCCGCCCTCGCTGCGGGGACGGACGATCAGCGGCTCGGCTATGCCTGTGCGCTCAATGCTGTCCATCAGCCGCACCAAATCGGCGCTGGGTCGGTCTACGGAATACGGCTGCCGCGCATAGGGAAACACCTGCTCCGCAGGTACGATCTGCACACGCTCCTGCCGGTCGGCTTCGCGTTCAAAATCCGTTTTGAACAGGTCATCGTACCGGGTCAGCTCTATGCCGTTTAACTTGCGGGCCAAGCTGCAACACCTCCTTCGTCAGTGCGGCATACGCCTGTGCCGCTTTTCCGTTTGGGTCATGCTCATAGATACTTGTTCCTGTGGTGCTGCTCTCCGCCACGCGAATGGAACGCGGTATCTCGCTGCTGAACACGCGGCTGCCATAGTTCCTGCGTAGCTGCTCACTGACTTCCTTGGCCAGCGTGGTACGGCTGTCCATCATGGTCAGCAAAATGCCGTCCACCGTCAGGTGGGGATTGATCTGCCGCTTGACGCGGGCGATGGTGCGCATAAGCTGCTCCAATCCCTTGGCGGCCAAATACTGTCCCTGCACTGGAATGATAACGCTGTCCGCCGCGGTCAGTGCATTGATGGTCAGCATTCCCAGTGAGGGCATACAGTCGATGATGGCATAGTCATAGGCCGCTGCCAGCCCAGACAAATACTGCCGCAGCACCGTTTCACGGCTCATGATGTTCACCAGCGTTACCTCCAGTCCCGACAGCTCAATATTGGCGGGGACAAGATCGACGCCGGACGCATGGTGCAGGATACCCTCGCCGGGTGCGATGGACTCCTCGTTGACAGTCTTGGTCATCAGGTCGGCCAGCGTGGGAGAAAGCTCGTCCGGCTGCCGCCAGCCCAGCATTTGGGTGAGATTGCCCTGGGCGTCGGCGTCCACCAGCAGAACTTTCTTCCCCTGCTGGGCAAGGCCAACACCCAAACTGGCGGCTGTGGTGGTTTTCCCCACGCCGCCCTTCTGATTTGCCAATGCGATGATTTTCAAAAGTACACCTCCATTTCGTGCAACAAAAAAAGAGCCTTCCGGCTCTTGCTTCACCACTTTTCTATTTTTAAGTGGGGAAAAATCTTATTTCTACATATTTTTCTTGACTTAACATTCCGCAACAGCTAAACTGTCAATGAGGTGATCCGCATGAAACGTAAAGTCGAAGCGCAGCTTATCGCGTGGAAAAACAAGTCCTCTGAGCGCCAGCCTTTATTGGTCAACGGGGCCAGACAGGTAGGCAAAACATATATTCTTCGCAAATTCGGAGAGGAACAATTCAAGAATGTGGTCTACGTCAATTTGGAGACAAACCTGACCATCGCCTCCTACTTCAACGACAATATTGCCCCCGAACGTCTGCTGCGCTATTTGGAAGCCTCCACCGGCGAACGTATTATCGCAGGAGAAACACTTATCTTCTTTGATGAGATTCAGTCCTGTGAACGTGCGCTGACATCGTTGAAATATTTTTGCGAGGAAACCCCGGAATTTCACATCGCGGCGGCGGGCAGCCTGTTGGGTGTCGCCATCAACAGACAGCACTATTCTTTCCCTGTGGGAAAAGTTGAAACGATTACCATGTATCCTCTGGATTTTGAGGAATACCTATGGGCTCGCGGTAAGGAGTTCCTCGCTTCGGAAATACGTTCCGCCTTTGAATCGATGGCTGCCCTGCCTGACGCGCTCCATGCGGAGGCAACTGAACTGTACCGTGAGTACCTGCTGATCGGCGGTATGCCCGCCAGTATCAACGCCTTTCTCAGAAACGGCAGTTTTTTGGATGTCTCCCTGGTGCAGAATGAAATACTGGACAACTACATCGCGGATATGGCCAAGTACGCCAGTAACGCTGACAGCGTGAAGATCCGTGCCTGTTACAATTCCATTCCGGCGCAGTTGGCAAAGGACAACCGCAAATTCCAGTACAAGGTCGTGCAAAAAGGCGGAAGCGCTTCTCTGTTCGGGGCATCCATCGAATGGCTGTATCTGGCGGGGGTCGTGCTGAAATGTCAACGCATCAGTCAGGCTTTTGAGCCCATCTCCGTATATGCGGACCTGTCTGCTTTTAAGCTATACATGGGGGACGTGGGCCTTTTGACCGCAAAGTCCGGCCTTTCCCAACAGACCGTTTTATCCGGCGAGGGGAACACCTTCATGGGTGCTGTCACGGAAAACTATGTAGCACAGCAATTGGCCGCAAATGGGTATGATCTCTATTATTGGGAGAGCAACAACACCGCTGAACTGGATTTCGTTCTGCAAAGAGAAAATCAGGTCATTGCCATCGAGGTCAAAAAAGGTGAACACGTCCGTTCTCGCAGCCTTAATCTGTTCATCGGCAGCTATCATCCCTCCTGTGCGATACGCTTGTCTCTTAAGAACTTTGGTAAAAAGGATGGCCTGAAGTCTGTCCCGCTGTATGCGGCCTTTTGCATTTGACGCTCATTCAAACTAAATCGTCCCGAAAATAGCTGTCCGGCAATTCATGCCGGGCAGCTATTTCTCTACCCACTCCCGCCGCTGAGATCATGGCCTACCATCAGGGCGTAGTGGTTATCCATGGTCAGCGGCGCGTTATACAGTGCGGTCAGCAGGTATTGCTTCACATGGCGCACGTCGGTAGTGTTTTCCCTGACTCGTTCCAGCACATACAGCAGGTGCGCGCCGGTCAGCTTCAACAGTCTTGAACGCACTACCTCCGCTGGCAGCTCCTCGCCCGCCACACGAATGGAGGGCTTTGTGGAACACACAGTGTCCAGCATCAGCTCCACCAGCTCGTCCAACCGCCCCCGGTCAACCTCGGTGTAGCCGACGAGATAATCGTAGTCCACATTGGCCATGATCTGCTCTTGATAGCTGTCTCTCCGTTCCAACTCATTCTCCTGTGTAGTCTCCCTCTCTTGAGGGAAGGAAGGGAAGGACTTAGTAGAATCCGTACTTAATATTTCTTTACTTTGTTCTTGTATATTTAATTGCGCGGGATTTTCCTGTTCAGGTTTTCCCAAGACAGGTTTTACCTGTTCAGGAAAAGCCCGTTTAGGTGCGTCACCGGTATTTTCCACCTGAACGGGATTTTCCCGTTTAGGTGCTTCCGGCTCTCTGGGCTGCTCCAAAATGGTATATTCGATGCCGCCCAGCGTACCGTCCGCGTGGCGTTCCCGCTCCCGCACGATGTACCCCGCGCCCTCCAGCTCCCGCACCGTGGCACAGATGCTGTCCACACCGTCCTTACAGATGTAGGCCAGCCCCCTGGTGGTGTAGTCCCAATCCTCCGGCAGCGACAGCATCAGGGACAGCAGGCCCTTCGCCTTTAGCGACAGCGACTTATCCCGCAGCTGGTAATTTGACATGACGGTATAGTTCCGCGTTTTCTCCACCCTGAATACAGCCATGGGCGTTCCTCCTCCCTTATTTATTTTTGCATAGGAAAAGAGACGGTTCACACCGTCTCTTTTTGCCTTTCTATTTAGTTATCTATCCCCCTTTCCCCGTTTTCAGTTTCAAAGGACTCTGCCACCGGAGTAAAGTTTTTCCTGTCGAACACTTCAGATTCGCAAGCTGCTATGTAGACTTCTTCCGTAATCAGTTCCCGTTTCCACAGGCTCTTCAACAGGGCTAATGCAATGTCGCGATCAACTTCTGTCATAGGTTTCCTTCAGAATTGGTAGTGCTTCAATTATACATATCACTCTTAACACTGACAATTTGCTAGTCTGAACCTTTTCTTGTGTTTCCTGAAACCGCTTGTGCTTTTTCAAACTGCAATAAGGTAAAAACAGGTTCCGGCTCTGCGGTACGGTACAGCGTATTGGAACAATCGTTGCAAAATCGGCATGGCATAACGGTACAAACGATAATAACGAAAACCGCCTGCTCCGCAGACGGTTTTCTATGTAAATGAGCGTTCCAGATCGTTATTTCGCTATTCATTCTCAATTTGTATTAAATTGTCGTTTTTTTAGAACTTATTGAGCAAGTTCGCTTAAAATCTTTGAGGTGAATACACACCGCATGAGGTGGGCGTCAACCTGAAAAACGGCTACAACGGCGACCTGACCAGCCGCGAGGCAGGCTCTGTCGGCGGCCAGATGGTCAAGAAGATGATCGAGTCCTACGAGAAGAATCTGTAACTTCTCCTGCGGAGGAGCGCCCGGCCTGTCGGCCGGGCGCTCCCTTTTTACTTATCAGTTATACTTACATCCATTATAACATTCCATAACTTTACTTTTCACGTTAATTATCCTACTATGTAGTCACAACAGCAAGAAAGCTCAACATACTGAATAAAAATTCATCTTCAAGGAGGAAACTATCATGAAGAACATCAATACCTACATCCTGATCGTCATCGTCTCTCTTGTCATGGTCATCGCCACCGCTTTCCTGATGACCGCCGCCGACGAGCCCGTCCGCCAGGCCGGTATGTACCTGCCCATCATCTTCGGTGCCGTAGCTACCTGGGCTGCCGCCAAGGCCAGTTTCCTGGAAATGGACTGTGAGGACCGCAAGGCGCAGCGCAGCGCCCGCACCGCCTGACATCAAAACTCCATTCCGCTTCCTGAGCTTTTTCTCTCTCAAAGAGGAGGACCCCGCCGAAAGGCGGGGTTTTCCTTTTCGCGCTCTGCACGACCCTTACAGCCGTCCCAGCAGCAGATATGCCCCCGCCAGCAGCAGCAAGGGTTCCGTCTCCCAGCAGTCCCACGCCGCAGGCAGCGGGATGTCCTGCGGCTCGATGAGCGTATCATCCAGCGCCGTCAGCTGCCGCTGGACACACAGCACCCGACGCTGTGCCAGACTGGACAGCGTCAGGCTGCTCCGGGGCGACAGGCCGCAGGACACCACCTGACAGGCACGCAGCGGCTCCCGCCATGCGTCCTGCGGCAGCAGCAGCGTCCGGCACAGCGGCATCCGCCCCTGACCGGACAGACGCCGCGCCCCTTCCCGATCCAGCACCAGCAGCTCCCAGCACCGCTGCCGCACCGCGCCGCCGTCTTCGATTTTTTCCAGCGCCGGCGGCAGCGCCTGCTGCCACGCCGCGCCGCTGCCGCGATAAAAACCGCACGCCGCCATAGGCTTCACCTCCCATTTAGTCTGCCATGGAGGGAAAAACTTATTCCGGCGATTTTTTTGCTGTGCTTTTTCGCCGCGCTGTGGTATACTGGGAATACGATTCTTCAAAGGAGGCCGTCCCATGCAATTCCGCGCCCATCTTCATACCGTGACCCGGCACCGCCGGCTGGTCCGCAGCTACTGCCTGAAGCTGGGCCTCGTATGGCAGGGTCTGACCCACGACCTGTCCAAATTCAGCCCCGTTGAATTCTGGCGGGGCTGCAAATACTATCAGGGCTGGCGCAGTCCCAACGATCAGGAGCGTTTGGAAAACGGGGTCAGTCTGGCGTGGCTCCACCACAAGGGCCGCAATCGCCACCACTTTGAATACTGGATCGACTACTGCCGCCGGGAGGATGGCACCATCTACATAGGCGGCTGCAAAATGCCGAAGAAATATGTGGCGGAGATGTTCTGCGACCGCATCGCCGCCTGCCGCGTCTATCAGGGTGACCAGTACACCGACGCCTCGCCCTACGACTACTACCAGCGCTCCAAGGATCTCAGCCGCACCGACGCCAGCCGCTTCATGCACGCGGACACGGCGGCGCTGCTGGACCGCTGGCTCCTGCTGCTGAAGGAGCAGGGCGAGGATGCTGCTTTCGCCCAGATCCGCGGCGAGCTGCGGCGCGGCGGCGATTGACGCACTTCGTTAATAAGAAAACAAGACATTCCCATATGTTTTCCTTGCTTTTCCCCATTATTTGATATATACTATTGCGGTACATTTACATGAGAGGTTATCAACAACATGACCCATCCCTATAAAACACGGGAAGGCGGCGCTACTGTCACAGTCTTTGTTCCCTACGACTGCCAGAACCACTGCCCCTTCTGCATCAACAAAAAAGAATACGCAGACTGCACCGGCTTCAGTCTGGAGAAGATCATCGCCAGCATCCGCACCATGGATGCTGTCACACCCTATTGTGACTTTGTGTTCACCGGCGGCGAGCCGCTGGCCGATCTGGACGCACTCCAGCGGATGCTGGACGCCATCCCTACCACCCACAAGGTGTATATCAACACCACCTTCCCCGCGCAGGAGACCACCAGCTTCGAGGAGATGCTGGCGTTTACGGAGCGGAACAAGGGAAAGATCACCTGCATGAACATCTCCCGCCATCTGGTACACTATGTGGAGGAGAGCCCCGACGAGATCCTGGGAAAGATCGCCTGCCCCACCCGCATCAACTGCGTGCTGTACAAGAACTACCCGGCGGACAAGCTCATCGCCTATGTGGAGCGCTTCCTTCCCTACAACATCCCCATTCAATTCCGCTACGACTACACGGAGACGACGCCGGAAAACCTGTACGAGCAGGACAACGACAAGATCCTGCGGGATCTGAAGCGGCTGTTCACCTACAAGGGGCTGGACGGCTGCCGGATGCGCAACGGCTTCCACTTCGAGTACAAGGGACTGCACATGACGTACCACAAGACCCTGCCCTACTCCACCATTGTGGAGGAGGGGCCGGACGGCGTGACCTACGATATCCTGTACGACATCCTCATCAAGCAGAACGGCGAGATCCACAGCGATTGGACCGGTGTGAAGATGGACGTGGACGCCTACCGCAAGGTGGTGTTCGAGCCCTACGACCTCCGGGTGCTGGAGGGCACCGTGGATTTCTGAGACAGCAAAAAAAGATGACCGCTTTCGCGGTCATCTTTTTTGTCGTTTATTGCAGGTTCAGCTTGAACAGGTTACTGTCGGCGGCAAAGTTGGTGATCTCGTACAGCACCAGGATATCGTCGGCGGCATCAGCCAGCGGCTGCAGCTTCTCCCGACAGTACCGCAGATCCACCATGGTGATGGTCTCATAGTCCCCGGTGAGGAACGGTACGAAGCAGTTGGCAAAGGAGTCCTTGACGACCAGCAGGTGCTTTCCGTTCTCCGTGCCGGTGCGCAGCACCGCCTTGGCGTAGTTGCCGCCCAGAAACAGCTCGTACTTGTCCTTCTTCTCCAGCGCCGTCATGTCGTACAGGCTGTCCCGCTCCGTGCCGTCGCAGTCGGCGGAGACGATGGAGATATCCGGGCAGTAGTCCACCGCGTCATATACGCTGTCCGGCAGCAGCACCTTGGAGTACAGCGTCCCCCGGAAGCTGTCGGTGGCCTGCACCAACGCATAGTCCCGGGCGGCGTGCCCGGTGGCCGCCGCCCAGACATGGTAGGCACTCTGCGCGCCCGCTGTTGTCCAGTGGTGGTCGGTGTGGTAGTAGGGATCCTCCACCCCCGCCAGCGCCGTGCGGATGTCGGCGAACGTCCCGCCCAGCTTGTCCGTCAGCAGGGAAAACGCCTTGTCCTCGTCGTAGTAGGGGGCGTTTTTCGGCAGGTATTCGCCCAACACCCCGGCGGGGCTGGGCGCAATCAGCGCCGTGCAGTGTTTACCGCTGTTGGCGGCGAAGAACTGCTCCACCGCCGTCAGGTTCTTTTCGTAGTTGCTCCAGTTGAAGGTATCGTCGGTGACCTTGGCAAAGTAGCGCCCCTCCGCACCCAGATAGGTGCCGCTGATATCCTGCCGCCCCTCCGCTCTTTGCAGGGTGGAACGGGCGCCGGTCCAGAGGTCCCGCAGCAGGATCTGGTCACTGGTGTAGTTCTCCACCTCGGTCATGAATCTGCCGGACAGCACGCTGTCCGCCGTCAGCTCCGGCGTGGTCTGGAGATAGCGGTTCTCATTCTCGGAAAAAGTCCGATCCGGCGTAAAGAAGAAGCTGCCCACGGACAGGCCCAGCAGGATCACGCAGATGGCGATCAGCGGCGCCAGCATATTTCGTTTCATCGTGCAGCCTCCTCAGAATCGGAAATACAAAAACGGGTTGTAGCTGTCGCCCACCAGAAAGGCCACGGACACCAGCAGCACCAGCACCATCCAGGCGGTGCGCAGCGCGTCGGACGCGGCGGGAGCCATGCCGCCCTCCCACCGGCTCCACAGCCGCTTGGGCAGGGACGTGCAGCCGATGACCGCCAGCACCAGTACCAGCCAGAAGCTGCGCAGCAGGTAGGCGGCGGTGCCGTCGAACAGCGTGCCGGAGAACATATGCCCCAGATACGCCCCCAGCTGCGTGAAGTCGGTGATGGCGAACAGCACCCAGCCCATGATAAAGCACAGGCAGGTATAGATATGCCCCACCACGGCGGGTACACGGTCCAGCCATTGCAGCAGGAACGTCTTCTCCAGCAGCAGCAGCACGGCGTAGTACACGCCCCACAGCACAAAGTTCCAGCTGGCGCCGTGCCACAGTCCGGTGAGGAACCAGACGATGGCGATGTTCAGCAGCTGGCGGCCCAACCCCTTGCGGTTGCCGCCCAGCGGGATATACACATACTCCCGGAACCATGTGGACAGGCTGATGTGCCAGCGCCGCCAGAACTCCGTAACGGTGCGGGACTCGTAGGGATAGTTGAAGTTCTCCAGAAACCGGAAGCCGAACAGCCGTCCAAGGCCGATGGCCATGTCGGAGTAGCCGGAGAAGTCAAAGTAGATCTGGAAGGTGAAGGCCAGCGCGCCCAGCCATGCCGTGACCACGGAGGGCGCGGACATGGCGGCGATCTCCTCCCACACGGCGCCCATCTGGTTGGCCAGCAGCACCTTCTTGCCAAGGCCGATGACGAACCGCTGCATACCGGCGCTTGCGTCCGCCAGTGACTCCCGGCTCCGGTTCTCCAGATCCGCCGCCACCGTCTTGTACTGGACGATAGGCCCGGCGATGAGCTGGGGAAACAGCGTCACATAGGCGCTGAAGTCAATGATGTTCCGCTGGGGCGGTACCACACCCCGGTACACGTCGATGGTGTAGCTCATGGTCTGGAAGGTGTAGAACGAGATGCCGATGGGCAGCAGCAGTCCCAGCGCGGGAATGGCCGTCCCCAGCAGGCCGTTGAGGTTGGTGATGGCGAAATCCGTATACTTGAAGAACCCCAGAATGCTCAGGTTGCCCACCACGGACACCACCAGCACTGCCTTGGCGCCCTTGGGCTTCCCCGCGGTGCGGAAGTGTCCGATGGCCAGACCGTTGCAGTAGTCGAATACGGTGGAGAACAGCATGATGAGGATATATTTCGGCTCACCCCAGCCGTAAAACAGCAGGCTGAACACAAGGAGCAGCGCGTTGCGCAGCTTCTTGGGGCAGATAAAGTAGAGGATCCCCACCAGCGGCAGAAATGCCAGCAGGAATGTGGTGCTGCTGAAAACCATGGGTCGGCTCCTTTGCTTGAATCGTTATATATGCGATAACCGGAAAATGGGGCAGGCGAGCCTGCCCCATTCTGTTGGTATGCGGTTACTTGACGCCCGCCAGCTTGCCTACCTGATAGCTGCCGCGGATGGCGGACAGGTTGTTGGCGAAGATCACATCCGTGACGCCGTTGGCCTTGGCGAGGGCGGAGACGCTGCCGCTGTAATAGCGGTAGTCGATGACGTAGACCGTCTGATAGTGGTCCACCAAAAACGGCACGAAGGCATTGCCGAAGGACTCCTTCACCACGATGCACTTGGACCCGTCGGACAGGTCAGGGTTCTCAATGACGGTGTAGGGGTTGTCGCCCATGATGAACGTGCCGTACTTCAGTCCGGCAGGTGCGTCGGACTCGTCGTAGATCACCTTGCCGGGCGTCAGGCTGTCCGCCGTCTTGCCGTACTGCATCCGCGCCTCGGTGCTGATGGGGTGATACGCCGTCACCGTATCAGGGTGGTTCTTCATGGCGTCGGGCTTTCCGCCGTCGTTGTAGAACGAGCCGAGGAAGCCGTCGTACTGGCTGACCTCATACTCCGACAGGCTGTGGGGCGTGATGCCCTTGGCGGCGCAGAACTGCACATAGGCGTAGTACGCGCCCAGTCCCGTCCAGTGGTGGTCGGTGCGGAAGTAGATATACTCGCCGCGGTGGGCCATCAGCGTATCGTGGAGAGGTACCGTCTTTACATTGTTCCCCATGGCGGCCAGAATATCCTTCTCCGCCTGGGCCTGATCGCTGCCGGGGATGTCGCTGTACAGCGCGTCCGGCAGCGTGATGCCGCTGGACAGCGGCACAGCCATGGCGTACACGGTGCTGACACCGGCGAGCTGGTCAGCCACGGAGGTCACGATATCCGCATAGCTCTTGGCCAGACTGTCCACGTAGTTGTACATCTCGAAGCCGGTATCGCCCACCATATACACGCCGCCGGACTGGTATGGCGTGGCGTCGGTGGTGATGGTGTCCAGCGTCTTATTGCCGGTGGGCTGCTGGGTGTCGTCCGGCTGCTGACCGTCCTCCCCGCCCTGCCCGTCCGTGCCGTCGTCGGGCTGCTGCCCGTCGTCCGGCTGCGTTATGACCGGGTCATCCGGCGCAGGCGCCGGCTTATCTTTTTTGAATACGTCCGTAAAAATAGCCAGCGCGCCCAGCACCAGCGCCGCCAGCACGATCACCAGCAGCAGGGCGGGCAGCGGACTGCGGCGGCGGCGATAGCGGCGGCCGCTATATGCCCGGCGCGGGCTCACTTTACATACTCCTTGATGATGCCGCGGGCGGTGTCGGCGTCAGAGGTGACGCACAGCACCACGCAGGTGCCGTAGGTCTCAAAGATCGCGCCGTTGATGCGCTCCACCTCGGCGGGCAGATAGCGCTCCATCTCCGTCTTCTGGCTATTCAGAAACTCCTGCATGGACGTGCGGAGGGCGGAGGCGGCCGCCGCGTCGTAGCACTCGATGACAAAGACCTCCTCGGCAGTGGAGCCGGCGGACATATACGCCGCTGCGTCGCACTTTTCCGGAAGCTGGAAGTAGTAGCCCAGCTCCTCCTTGGAGACGGCGGACAGCTCGGACTCAAAGGCGGTCTTCTCCGCCAGCGCCTTGGCCAGACTCTGTGCGTCCACGGTGGTCGTTTTCCCGCCGCAGGCGGTCAGTGCCAAAACAGTCATCACGGCAAGCAGCAGCGAAATGATACGTTTCATATGGATCTCCTCAATCTATTTATGTAGTGCGGGGAAAGGCGAACTTTCCCGGAAAAATATTATAGTACAATCCGTGCAAAAGTAAAAGAGTCAATTTGTAACAAAGCAGTTAATTTTCCGGAAAGGACGCGTCCTCCGTCTCTTATGACGGTGCAGACGGGCAAATCGTTCCGTACAAGCCGTGTTTTGCCGCGTTAAAATTCCCCCTTGAATTTGTGCGCCGTCTACGGTATAATGTCCCCGTTATGTGCCGGTGTGATGGAATTGGTAGACGTAGTGGACTCAAAATCCACCGCTGGCGACAGCGTACCGGTTCGAGTCCGGTCACCGGCACCACCGAAAAGAGGCATCCTCTCGGATGTCTCTTTTTTTATTGTGTTTTCTCTCCTTGCAAAAGTGCCGCAAACCGGGTACAATACCCACAACAAAACTTGACCAAGGAGCGGCAATATGGCATTTCAGGGATATACGCAGGAGACAGTGGACTTTCTGTGGGGCATCCGCTTCAACAACGAGCGGGGCTGGTTCATGGAGCATAAGCAGGACTATCAGGAGCATCTGCTGGCCCCCACGCGGGCGCTGGCGGAGCAGGTCTATGACGCCATTCACGAAATGTGTCCCGACGACCCGTTTCTGCTGAAGCTGTCCCGCATCTACCGGGACGCCCGGCGGCTCCACGGGCAGGGGCCGTACAAGGATCACCTGTGGTTCTGCATCCGCACCGGCGATCAGGACTGGACGGGCCGCCCCACCTTCTATTTTGAGATCGGGCCGGACTATTACAGCTACGGCATGGGCTTCTGGTGTCCCCGCCCGGCGCTGATGGCCGCCTACCGCCGGGGCCTTGACCAGCACCCCGAGACGCTGAGCCGTCTGGTGCGGCAATTCAACAAGCAGGAGGTCTTTACGCTGAGTGGGCCGGAGTACGCCCGGAGCAAGGGCGAGACGACGGCGCTGCTCCAGCCGTGGTACAACCGGAAGTCCATCAATCTCCAGCACGATGGGCCGCTGGACGAGCGCATCTTCTCGCCGGAGCTGGCGCAGGACGTCATCGACGGCTTCCGGGCGCTGATGCCCCTGTATCGGTATTTCGACAAGCTGTGCGCCTCTGTCGCAGAAAGTTAACAAAGTATCGTCTTGACAAACCACCAGCAGTACGATATAGTAACGCTGTTTGAGGGAGTAATTCCGCACCGCACGGGCGGGGCGAGACACACCGTCATCCCGGCGCGTGGCGCCCGATGTGTCCTGAAAGAATGAGACTCATACACAGACCCGATCTGTGTATGAGTCTTTTGTTATGTGGAAATAAAAAAGTGGACATACAAGAAGGAGGAATCCCCATGGACAAGGACTATAACCGCTCACCGCAGGAGGTGCTGGACGAGCTGCACACCTCCGCGCAGGGTCTGACGCCGGAGGAGGCGGAGGCGCGTCTGGCTAAGCACGGCCCCAACAAGCTGAAGGAGGCGGAGAAGCCCTCCGTATTCCAGCGCTTTCTGACCCAGCTGAAGGACCCCATGCTGCTGATCCTGATCGCGGCGGCGGCGGTGTCCGCCGTCACCAACGCTCTGAGCAACGAGAGCTTCACCGAGGTGTTCATCATTCTGGCGGTGGTGCTGCTCAACGCCATTCTGGGCGTGGTGCAGGAGAGTAAGGCCGAGGCCGCCATCGAAGCCCTCCAGACCATGACCGCCGCCAAGTGCAAGGTACTGCGTGGCGGACACCAGATCGTGGTGGAGAGCAGCCAGCTGGTACCCGGTGACGTGGTGGTGCTGGAGGCCGGCGACGCCATCCCCGCCGACGGGCGGCTGCTGGAGTGTGCCTCCCTGAAGATCGAGGAGGCCGCCCTCACCGGCGAGAGTGTCCCCGTCACCAAGGCGGTGGAGCTGCTCACCGGCAGCGATGTGCCGCTGGGCGACCGGAAAAATATGTGCTACATGGGCAGCACCGTGGTCTACGGCCGGGGCAAGGCGGTCATCACCGCCACCGGCATGGACACGGAGATGGGCAAGATCGCCCATGTACTGGCCCAGACGGAGCAGGAGCAGACGCCCCTCCAGCGGAAGCTGACCCAGCTGGGCAAGACGCTCAGCAAGCTGGTGCTGGGCATCTGCGTGTTCATCTTCATCTTTGATCTGGTGGTGGTGGGTGACTACTCCCTCACCGCCATTCTGGAGACGTTCATGGTAGCCGTGTCGCTGGCCGTGGCCGCCATCCCGGAGGGCCTTGCCACCGTGGTGACGGTGGTGCTGAGCATCGGCGTGACCAACATGAGTAAGCGGCACGCCGTCATCCGGCGGCTCACCGCCGTGGAGACGCTGGGCTGCACGCAGGTCATCTGCTCCGACAAGACCGGTACTCTGACCCAGAACAAGATGACGGTGGTGGAGCACACCGGCCCGCTGACGCCGCTGGCCACCGCCATGACCCTTTGCAACGACGCCATTCTGGAGGAGAACGGCGCGCAGGGCGAGCCTACCGAGGCGGCGCTGGTGAACTTCGGCGCGGCCAACGGCTGCCCCAAGCCCCTCATGGAGACCCGGCAGCCCCGCTGCGCCGAGGCGCCCTTCGACTCCAGCCGGAAGATGATGTCCACCGTCCACCGCACGGACACCGGCTTCATCCAGTACACCAAGGGCGCGCCGGACGAGGTGCTGCGCCGCTGCACCCACTATATGGAAAACGGCGCGATCCTGCCCCTGACGGAGGAAAAGCGCGCCGCCATTCTGGCGGACAACAAGGCCATGGCCGACAAGGCCCTCCGCGTGCTGGCGGCGGCCCAGCGGCTGTACGACAGCCTGCCCGACAAGCTGGAGCCGGAGGATCTGGAGCAGGATCTGTGCTTCATCGGTCTGGCCGGCATGATCGACCCGGTGCGCCCGGAGGTAAAGGACGCCGTGGCGCAGTGCCGCGCCGCCGGTATCCGCCCCGTGATGATCACCGGCGACCACAAGGATACCGCCGTGGCCATCGCCAAGGAGCTGGGCATCATCACCGACGCCTCGCAGGCCGTTACCGGCAGCGCGCTGGACGGTCTTTCCGACGAGGAGCTGGACAACGTTATCGAGAACTACGGCGTGTACGCCCGCGTCCAGCCGGAGCATAAGGTGCGTATCGTCAACGCATGGCGGCGCAAGGGCGCCATCACCGCTATGACCGGCGACGGCGTCAACGACGCCCCCAGCATCAAGTCCGCCGATATCGGCGTGGGTATGGGCATCACCGGCACCGACGTCACCAAAAACGTGGCGGACATGGTGCTGTCCGACGACAACTTCGCCACCATCGTCTCCGCCGTAGGCGAGGGCCGCCAGATCTATGACAACATCCGCAAGGCCATCCAGTTCCTGCTGGCCAGCAACATGAGCGAGGTGCTGGGCGTATTCTTCGCCACCCTGCTGGGCTTCACCCTGCTCAACCCCGTGCATCTGCTGTTCATCAATCTCATCACCGACTGCTTCCCCGCGCTGGCGCTGGGACTGGAGAAGGCGGAGCCGGACACAATGACCCGCCCGCCCCGCAACAGCCGCGACGGTATTTTTGCCGGCGGTGTGGGCTTTGACATCGCCTATCAGGGTGTGCTCATCACCCTCATCACCCTGACCTCCTACATCATCGGCCACTGCATGGAGGTGGGGTACTTCGAGATGCCCAAGGGCATCTCCGACGACGGCATGACCATGGCTTTCCTGACCATGAGTATGTGCGAGATCTTCCACAGCTTCAATATGCGCTCCCAGCGCAAGAGCGTGTTCTCCCTGCCCAGCCATAACAAGGTGCTGTGGGGCGCTATGCTGGGCTCGCTGATGCTGACCACCGCCGTGCTGGAGATCCCCGTGCTGGCCAACGCCTTCGGCTTCACCCCCGTGAGCTGGACGGAGTACGGTATCGCGCTGGCGCTGGCCATTCTGGTCATCCCCATCGTGGAGCTGGTAAAGCTGTGCCAACGCCGTGCCGCCGCCCGGAAGGCGCGGAAATAAGCGAAAAAAGAAGACCCTGTACAGGGTCTTCTTTTTTTGTTCAGCTTCAGCGGGCGTTGTAGGCGGCAATGCCCTTGGCCAGCAGGTCCATGGCCCGCTCCAGATCCGCCTGCTTCAGCACATAGGCGATGCGGATCTCGTTTCTGCCCTTGCCGGGGGTGGCGTAGAACGGCTCGCCGGGGGCGAACATCACGGTGTCGCCGTTGTCGTCAAACTCCTCCAGCAGCCACTTCTGGAAGGTGTCGGCATCGTCCACGGGCAGGGCGGCCATCGCATAGAACGCGCCCTTGGGACACTCGCACACCACGCCGGGGATCTCGTTGAGCTTGCGCATCACCGTGTCGCGGCGGCGCTTGTACTCCTCGCGGACGGCGGCGAAGTAGTCGGAGTCCACGCTGTACAGCGCGGCGGCGGCCACCTGATCGATGGTCGGCACGGACAGGCGGCACTGGGCGTACTTCATGGCCTGCGCCATCAGCTCCTTGTTGCGGGAGATCATGCAGCCGATACGGGCGCCGCAGGCGGAGAAGCGCTTGGAGACGGTATCGATGACGATGACGTTCTCGGCGGCGTCCTCAAACTGCCCCATGGATTGCAGCGGCTCACCGGCGTAGACAAACTCGCGGTAGGCCTCGTCGCCGATGATGAACAGGTCGTGCTCCTTGGCGATGTCCACCATCATGCGCATCTCCTCCGGCGTCAGCACGGCGCCGGTGGGGTTGCCGGGGTTGGTGACCATGATGGCGCGGGTATGCTCGTTGATCTCCGCCTCCACCTTGGCGCGGTCGGCATAGTGGTAGCCGTCATGGGGCGAGGTGGGGATGGGATGGATCTTGGCGCCGCAGGTGTACGCCATGGTGTTGTAGTTGGGATAGAACGGCTCGGGGATCAGGATCTCGTCCCCGTCGTCGAGGATGCAGTTCATGGTGATCTGCAGCGCCTCGCTGCCGCCGTTGGTAATGAGGATGTCACCGGTCTCAAAGTGCATCCCCAGTGCGTCGTAATACTTCTGGATGGCTGCGATCAGCTCCGGGATGCCGGGGGACGGTGCATAGGCCAGCACCGGCAGGTCAAAGTGCCGCACGGCCTCGAAATATGCCTTGGGCGTCTCGATGTCCGGCTGACCGATATTCAGGTGATAGATCTTCTTCCCCTTGGCCTCCGCCGCCACCGCATAGGGGTGGAACTTACGCATGGGTGACAGACCGCATTTCAACACTTTGCTGGAAAACTTCATGCTTATTGCCTCCTTGTAAAACGTAGTCGCCTTCCGGCCACCCCCATACTACCGCGTTTCCCCGCCGAAAGCAAGGGGGACGCCGTGAAATCCCCGCCAAGCACATAGAAAAAAGCGGCCTCACGGCCGCTTTTTGTCATTTAGTTCATCTGCCGCCGGCGGGACAGGTTCACCGTGCCGTCGGTCATGGCGTTCAGGGAGTCCAGGCTCTTGCCGGTACCCTCCGCCACGCAGGAGATGGCGGACTCCGCCACCACGGTGTGGATGCCGGTGCGGGCCTCGATCAGGCGGTCAAAGCCGTCCACCAGACTGCCGCCGCCGGTCATGACGATGCCGTTGTTGGAGATATCCGCCACCAGCTCCGGCGGGGTGCGCTCCAGCACGCCGTGGACCGCCTCCAGAATGCGCTCCACCGGCTCCTCGAAGGCCTCCAGCATCTCGGTGGAGGTGACGGTGATGACCTTGGGCAGACCCGTCATCAGGCAGCGGCCCTTGATCTCGATGGATGTCTCCTGCTCCTTGGGGAACACGCAGCCGATCTCCATCTTCATCAGCTCGGCGGTGCGCTCGCCCACCAGCACATTGTGCTTGCGGCGCATATACTTGACGATGGACTCGTTGAACTGGTCGCCGGCCACCTTGATGGAGGCGCTCTCCACCACACCGCTCAGGGAGATGACGGCGATATCGCTGGTGCCGCCGCCGATGTCCACCACCATGTGGCCGTCGGGCTTGGCGATGTCGATGCCCGCGCCGATGGCAGCCGCCACCGGCTCCTCGATGAGGTACACCCGGCGGGCGCCGGCCTGAATGCCCGCATCCACCACGGCGCGCTCCTCCACCTCCGTGATGCCGGAGGGCACGCAGATGATGACCCGGGGCTTGAACAGCTGGAAGCCGCCGGTGACCTTATGCAAAAACTCCCGGAGCATCCGCTCCGTCATGTCGTAGTCGGAGATCACGCCCTCCCGCAGGGGACGAATGGCCACGATGTTGCCGGGGGTACGGCCCAGCATGGCCTGCGCGTCGCCGCCTACCTTCAGCAGCTTGCCGGTGTTCTTGTCGATGGCCACCACCGACGGCTCGTTGAGCACAACGCCCTTACCCTTCACATAAACCAGCACCGAGGCGGTGCCGAGATCGATACCGATATCCTTTGCAAATGAACACATAGTGAGCACCTCATATTTTTTGTGACGGCATGACCGCCCTATTCTTCAGAAAACCATTATACCGACAGGTCTTTCTTTTTGCAATAGGGTTTTCCCATCGTCATCAAATATTCACATTTCCATTCTGCACGGTTTCCCGCCGTTCCATACCGGCAGGTCGCGTCAGCCGTCCTCCCGCGTGACGGCCAACGTCAGGCACACCACCTCCGCCGCGCCGGCGGCCTTCAGCACCCGGACGCACTCGCCCAGCGTAGCGCCGGTGGTGCAGATATCGTCCACCAGCAAAAACCGCTTCCCGGCGATATTCTCCGGCTTCACCGCCTCGTAGACGCCCAGCACGTTGGCGCGGCGCGCCGCCGCGTCCTCCAATCCAGACTGCGCCGGGTTGTCCCGCACCTTCCGCAGCGTCTCCTGCGGCTCCGTGTGCCAGTCCACGCACAGGCTGGCGCACAGGTACCGCGCCTGATCGTAGCCCCGCTTCCGCAGGCGCTGCCGGCTCACCGGCACCCACGTCACCGCGTCGAACTCCCCGGAGAAGGCCTCCGCCGCCGTCTGTGCCATCAGGCTGCCGAAGCACTCCAGCGCCTCCAGACGCCCCTTGAATTTGAAGGACAGAATGGCCTCCCGCACCGCGCCCTCATAGTACAGCGGCGCGGCGCACCGTCCAAAGCCGCCGGTGCGTACCTCGCGGCAATATGGCAGCTCCTTTTCGCACGTCTCACACAGCAGTGCCTTGCCCACGACCCGTCCGCAGAAGGGACAGTGGCGGGGAAAGAAGAAATCCAGCATACTCCGCTGGAGCTTGTCCAGCCCATCCTGAACGCTCATGCCATTCCCTCCTTCAAGCGGCGGCGCAGGCCGCTGTATCGTCTTTGCTGGCGGTCGTTGGCCGCCATTTTCACCGGCGTCCCGTCGTCGCCCACCAGCACCAGCAGCCGTCTGGCACGGGTGATGGCGGTATACAGCACGCCCCGCACCATCAGGGACGGCGCGGCGGGCGCGGACACCAGCACCACCGCCGGATACTCGCTGCCCTGCGATTTATGTACCGTCATGGCGTAGGCCATGTCCAGCTCCGCCAGCAGGTCGGCGGTATAGACGGCGGTACGGTCGTCGAACCGGATGGTCAGCAGCTCCCCGGCCGGGTCGATGTCCTCGATGACGCCCACGTCGCCGTTGAAAATGCCGCTGCCCACGGTGCCGTCGTCCTTCGTCCACAGCACGTCGTAGTTGTTCTTTGTCTGCATGATCCGGTCGCCCACGCGGAAGACCATGTCGCCCCACTGCTTCTGCCGCTTGCTCCGCGCCGGCGGATTCAGCGCCGCCTGCAAGGCCCGGTTCAGGTTCACCGTGCCGCACTCACCCCGGCGGGTGGCGGACAGCACCTGGATCTGCCCCGGCTCCACGCCCATACTCTTGGGCAGGCGGTCGCGGCACAGCTCCACCACCGTCTGCACCAGACGGTCCGGCGAGCGGCGGCACAGGAAGAAGAAATCTCCCTGATTGCTGTCAAGGCACGGCGGCTGCCCCACGTTGACGCTGTGGGCGTTGCGGATGATGGCGGACTGCTCCGCCTGCCGGAACACCTGCGTCAGCGACACGGCGGGGATCACGCCGCTGCGCAGCATATCCCCCAGCACGTTGCCCGCGCCCACGGAGGGGAGCTGGTCGGGGTCGCCCACCATCACCAGACGGCAAGAGGGCCGCAGCGCCTCCAGCAGCGCCCGCATCAGCTCCAGATCCACCATGCTCATCTCGTCCACGATGACGGCGTGGGCCTCCAGCGGATCCTTGGCGTCCTTTTTGAAGGTCACCTGCCCCGTCAGGTCGTTGAAGCTCATGCCAAGACACCGGTGGATGGTCTGGGCCTCCCGGCCCGTCACCTCCCCCAGCCGCTTGGCGGCCCGTCCCGTGGGCGCCAGCAGCAGCACATCCAGCCCCATCCGTTCATACAGGGTCACGATGCCCCGCAGGGACGTGGTCTTGCCGGTGCCCGGCCCGCCGGTGAGCAGCAGCACGCCGCTGTCCGCCGCCAGTGCCACCGCCTGCCGCTGCAGGGGCGCGTAGGACACGCCCTGCGCCTGTTCGATGTCCGCGATGGTCTTTTCCACGCGAGCCAGCCGCTCCACCGGCGTTTTCACCAGCTCCAGCAGCCGCTGCGCCACAAAGGTCTCCGCCTGATACATCCGGGGCAGATAGCACCCCGTCACGTTGGCGATAGGCTTTTCCACCACGCCAAACCGCTCGATGAGCTTGTCCAGCGCCAGCTCCACCGCGTCCGGCTCCACGCCGATGAGCTGCGCCGCCGCCTGTATCAGCTTCTCCCGGGGCAGGAACACATGGCCGTTGTGGAGGTTGTGGCTCAGCTCGTACAGTACGGCGGCCTCCAGCCGGCAGGGGTCGTCGCCGCCGAAGCCCATGCTCAGAGCGATAGCGTCGGTGACGGCAAAATCCACGCCGTACTGCTCCCGGCTCAGGAGGTAGGGGTCGTCCCGCAGCGCCTGCATGGCCCCGTCGCCGTAGGTGCGCTGCACCGCCATGGCCAGATGCACCGGCAGCTCGTACCGGGCCAGAAACTCCATGACCTGCCGCAGCCCCGTCAGGGCGCGGAAGGCGGCGGACAGCTCCATGGCCCGCTTGGCCGTGATGCCCTTCAGGGTCTGAAGCCGCTCCGGCTCCTCCTCGATGACCCGCAGGGTGTCCATGCCGAACCGCTCCACCAGCCGCTCCGCCGTGGCCGGCCCCACGCCCTTGAGGATGCCGGAGCCCAGATACGCGGCCATGTCCGCCTCGTCCCGGGGCATCCGGCGCTCCACGCTCTCCGCCGTCAGCTGCGGGCCGTAGGACGGGTGCTCCACCCACACGCCGGTGACGGTCATCCCCTCCCCGGCGGCGGCGCAGGGGATGCAGCCCACCACCGTTACCGGCTCCTCCTGTCCGTCCACCGCCAGAGACAGCACCGTATAGCCGTTTTCCTCGTTCTGGAAGATCACCGTCTGCACGGTGCCCTCCACGGTGCAGCGTTCGCCCATGGCCTTCCCTCCCGTCTATCTCTCTTTCGTATGCAGCTGCGCCAGCTGCTGCGGCGTCACCAGCACCGCGCCGTACCGGGCGGTCAGCAGCTCCACCCGCTGCCGCCCCTCCGCGGTCAGTCCGCCGTCCACCAGCACCACCGGCAGACGGCGCTCCCGCGCCAGCTCCCGCAGCGTCATGTCCAGCTTCTCCGCGCCGCCGGTCAGCGTCACCAGATATACCGCGTCCAGCGGTCTCTCCCGCCAGCGGAACAGCGAGCCCGCCAGCAGCCACAAAAGCGCCGTCAGTCCGACGGCCGCCAGTCCGGCCAGCACGCCGTCCTGCCAGATCTCCATGCCGTCACCCCCCTGCCACAGTCTATGCGGCGGCGGGCAAAGGCGTCATTTCAGATACTTCTTCAGATACTGTCCCGTGTAGGACGCCTCCACATCGGCCACCTGCTCCGGTGTGCCGCAGGCCACCACCGTACCGCCGCCGCTGCCGCCCTCAGGCCCCAGATCGACGATATAGTCGGCGCATTTGATAACGTCCAGATTGTGCTCGATGACCAGCACCGTGTTGCCCGCGTCCACCAGCCGCTGCAAAACATCCAGCAGCTTGCGCACATCGTCGGCGTGAAGGCCGGTGGTGGGCTCGTCCAGAATATAGATGGTGCGCCCCGTGGCGCGGCGGCTCAGCTCCGTGGCCAGCTTGACACGCTGGGCCTCGCCGCCGGACAGGGTGGTGGAGGGCTGTCCCAGCTTCACATAGCCCAATCCCACGTCGCACAGCGTCTGCAATTTCTCGTAGATCTTCGGCACGGCGGAGAAGAAGTCCAGCGCCTCCCGCGCCGTCATGTCCAGCACCTCGGCGATATTCTTCCCCTTGTACCGCACCTCCAATGTCTCCCGGTTATAGCGCTTGCCGCGACACACCTCGCAGGGGACGTACACATCCGCCAGAAAGTGCATCTCGATCTTCAGCATACCGTCGCCGCCGCAGGCCTCGCACCGGCCGCCCCGTGTGTTGAAGGAGAAGCGCCCCGGCCCGTAGCCCCGGGCCTTGGCGTCCTGCGTGGACGCAAACAGGTCGCGGATCAGGTTGAACAGGTTGGTATAGGTGGCTGGGTTGGAGCGGGGCGTCCGCCCAATGGGGCTCTGGTCGATGGCGATGACCTTGTCCAGATGCTCCATGCCCTCGATGCGGTCGTGCTTACCGGGGCGGGCCTTCATGCGGTTCAGCTCCACCCCCAGCTTCTTGTACAGCACCTCGTTGACCAGCGAGCTTTTGCCGCTGCCGCTGACGCCGGTGACGCAGATGAACGTCCCCAGCGGGAACGTCACGTCGATGCTTTTCAGGTTGTTCTCCCGTGCGCCCCGCACCGTCAGGTATTTGCCGCTGCCCTCCCGCCGGTGTGCCGGCAGCTCGATGCGCTTTTTGCCGCTGAGGTACTGTCCCGTCAGGCTGTTGGGGTCGGCCATCACCTGCGCCGGCGTACCGGCGGACACCACCTGCCCGCCCAGCTCTCCGGCGCCGGGACCGATGTCGATGAGCCAGTCGGCGGCGCGCATGGTGTCCTCATCGTGCTCCACCACGATCAGGGTGTTGCCCAGATCCCGGAGGCGGCACAGCGTGGCCAGCAGCTTGTCGTTATCCCGCTGGTGCAGGCCGATGGACGGCTCATCCAGAATATACAGCACACCCATCAGGCTGCTGCCGATCTGGGTGGCAAGGCGGATACGCTGGCTCTCGCCGCCGGACAGGGTACCGGATGCACGGGACAGGGTGAGATAGCTCAGTCCCACGGACTGCAAAAAGCCCAGCCGCGCCCGGATTTCCTTGCGTATCTGGGCGGCGATGAGCTGCTGGTTGCCCGTCAGCTCCAGACCGTTGAAGAAGGGCAGCGCCTCGTCCACCGGCAGCTCCGTGGCATCGAAGATGGACAGGCCGCCCACCGTCACCGCCAGCGCCTCCGGCCGCAGACGGCGGCCCTTGCAGGCGGGGCAGGGACACTGGGACAGATACTCCTCGATCTCCTTTTTGCTGGCGTCGCTCTGCGTCTCGCTGTACCGCCGCTCCAGATTGTGGCAGATGCCCTCGAACGCCTGATGCAGCACGCCCTTGCCCCGGGGCTGGTCGTAGTGCAGCTCCAGCTTCTCCCCGCCGGTGCCGTAGAGGATGACCTGCTTCACCGCGTCGCTCAGCTCGCTGTACGGCTGGCGTAGGGAGAACTGATACTTCTTGCTCAGCGCCTCGAAATACATCCGGCTCACGCCGTCGGAGCGGATGGACGCCCAGCCGGGAGCCGTGATAGCGCCGTCCAGAATGGACTTGCTCTCATCCGGCACGATGAGGGCGGGGTCGGCCTTCAGCTGTACCCCCAGTCCCGTACAGGTGGGACAGGCGCCGAAGGGACTGTTGAAGGAGAACAGCCGGGGCGTCAGCTCCTCGATGGAAAGGCCGCAGTCCTCGCAGGCGTAGTTCTGGGAGAAGGTGATGTCCTGCTGCTCCTTCAGCAGGTTCACCGTCACCAGACCGCCGGTAAGGCTGGACGCCGTCTCCACGGAGTCCGTCAGGCGCTGGGCGATATCGGGCCGGACAATGAGTCGATCCACCACGATGTCGATATGGTGCTTCAGATTCTTCTCCAGCGGGATATCCTCCGACAGCTCGTACAGATTCCCGTCCACCCGCACCCGGACGTAGCCGCTGCGGCGGGCGTCCTCCAGCACCTTGGCGTGCTCGCCCTTGCGTCCCCGCACCACCGGGGCCATCACCTGAATACGGGTACCCTCCGGCAGGGCCATGATCTGGTCGATGATCTGATCCACCGTCTGCTGGCGGATCTCCCTGCCGCACTTGGGGCAGTGCGGCACGCCCACCCGCGCCCACAACAGCCGCAGATAGTCATAGATCTCCGTCACCGTGCCCACGGTGGAGCGGGGATTCTTGCTGGTGGTCTTCTGGTCGATGGAGATGGCCGGGGAAAGGCCGTCGATATAGTCCACGTCCGGCTTGTCCATCTGCCCCAGAAACATACGGGCGTAGGAGCTGAGGCTCTCCACATACCGGCGCTGTCCCTCGGCGTAGATGGTATCGAAGGCCAGCGAGCTTTTGCCGCTGCCGCTGAGTCCCGTCAGCACCACCAGCTTGTCCCGGGGGATGGTAACGTCGATATTCTTCAGGTTGTTCTCCCGTGCGCCCTTGATGAAAATTTCCTTCTGCATGGTATTCCTCTTTACACGATGATATCCGCTGTTTTTGCCCGCAGCAGGGCGATGAGGTCGCCGGGGCGGCACTCCACCTGCGCCCCGATCCTTCCCGCGCTGACGCAGACGGTGTCGTACTGCGCCGCCGTCTCGTGGAACACCGTGGGGAACTGCTTCTTCATCCCCACCGGGCTGCATCCGCCGTGGACATATCCCGTCAGACCCAGCAGCTCCTTCTGGGGCAGCATGGCCACGGACTTCTCCCCCACGGCCTTGGCCGCCTTCTTCAAATCGAGGTTCTCCGCCACGGGGATGTCGAACACATAGTACCCGCCGGATGCGCCCTTCGTCACCAGTGTCTTAAACACCCGGGCCGGGTCCTGCCCCAGCACCGCCGCCACGGACACGCCGTCAATGGGGCCGTCCGGGTCGTAGGCATGGGCGGTGTAGGCGATCTTCTTCTGCTCCAGCGTCCGCATAACGTTGGTCTTTTCCTCTTTATGCTTTGCCATGAAAGGCACCTCCTCAGAACACGTACTGTGCCAGTACGCTCAAAATCAGAATATGAACAGGGTAGAAGGCGTAAAAGCCGTATTGCAGCGCCTTGCCGGAGAAGCCCCGCTCCCCGTTGTACAGGGCGATGGGGAGCATGGCCAGCAGCGCCAGCAGCTGTCCCCGCCACGGTGAGCACAGCCAGCAGAACACGCCCAGCCCCAACAGCTGGATGACCAGCTTGCCCTTGGCCTGCCGGGACATATAGAACAGCAGCACCAGCAGCACGCCCCAGCCGCCGTAGTCCGTGTTCAGCCATTGGGCCAGCAGGAATCCCACGGCGATGGCGGCCTCCGCCGGAAGCCGCTGCCACAGCGCTCCGCCGGCGCCGGCCCACTCCACGGCCCAGCACACCAGCGCGCCCAGCAGCAGCGTCCACAGCACGTTCTGGTAGTCCATGGTGAACCATACGCCGTGCATCAGGTCGAACGCCGGCTCCGACAGCACGGCAAACACCAGAAGCCGCGCCGCGTACCGCTTTTTATCGTGGGTGTGGGCGCAGCCCTCCGCGACGAGGAAGCAGAAGATGGGGAACGCCAGCCGTCCCACGCACCGCATCCACAGGGTGTAGGGGAACAGCGTGAAGCCCATGTGGTCGATGAGCATGGTGACCATGGCCAGCAGCTTCAGGTGCAGACTATTGAGCGGCAGCGATTTTTCGTTCATGTTTTCCCTCCCGCGCCAGCAGCGCCACACAGCCGATGACACAGCCCACGCCCAGCACCGTCCAGACGGTCAGGGCCTCGTGGAACACAGTGATGCCCACCAGTGTCTCCACCACCGGCTCAATGTTGGTGATGATGGAGGCGCGTCCGCTCTCCACACCCTCCAGTCCCTTGGTGTAAAAGATATAGGGCAGCACCGTGGCCACGACGACCACGCAGATGCCGCCGATCGCGCCCTTTGGCTGCTGAAATACCGGCAGCAGCGACGGGATGTCCGCAAAGAACACGGAGCCCAGCCCCGCCGCCAGAAACGTCCAGTAGATCATGGTGTAGCTCTCGTAGTGGGCCAGCCCGTAGTGGCTGAACACGGTGTAGCTGGCGTAGCACATGCCGGACACCACGCCCAGACCGATACCGGCCCACGAGGCGGTCATGTCCCCGCCCAGCACGCCGCTGACCATGATGCAGCCCAGCAGCGACACGCACAGCGCCGCGATCTTGCCCTTCGTCAGCGGCGTTTTCCACAGCACGGCGCTGGCCAGCACCACGAAGGACGGCGCCAGATACAGCAGCACCGCCGCCACCGACAGCGAGCACATGGTCTGGCACTGGAAATACACCACGCTCAGCAGCAGGATGCTGATAAGTCCCGATCCCAGAAAGATGGGCAGATGCTTCAGCCGTATGCGGAACACCTGCCGGTGAAACAGGGCAAACACCACCGTCAGCACCAGCAGCGTCCCGAAATTCCGGACGAACACCCGGTTGCCCAGCGTCATGCCCGCCTCCGTCAGCAGCCGGTTGGAAAACCCGATAAAGCCCCAGCACACGGCGCTGAGGATCACATAGATATACGAGATGGTCTTGTTCATAGTTCTTTTCTCTATTTCTGCCCCCGCAGCTGGATGATCTGGTCGCGCAGCAGCGCGGCGTACTCAAACTCCAGCATACGGCTGGCCTCCTTCATCTCTTTCTCCAACCGGGCGATGGTCTCCGCCCGCTCCCGGTCGCTGAGCTTCTTCCTGCTGAGCTGGGACGCCTCCTCGGCGCTGTGGCTGATCTCCACCATCTCCCGCACGCTCTTGCGGATGGTGCGGGGCACGATGCCGTGGGTGCGGTTGAAGTCGTCCTGCAATTTCCGGCGGCGCTCCGTCTCGTCCATGGCCGCCCGCATGGACGGCGTGATGACGTCGGCGTACAGAATCACCAGACCCTCGGCGTTCCGGGCGGCCCGCCCGATGGTCTGGATCAGGCTGGTCTCGCTGCGGAGGAAGCCCTCCTTGTCCGCATCCAGAATGGCCACCAGCGACACCTCCGGCAGGTCAAGGCCCTCCCGGAGCAGGTTGATGCCCACCAGCACATCGAACTCGCCCAGCCGCAGGTCGCGGATGATCTCCATCCGCTCCAGCGCCGACACGTCGGCGTGCATATACCGCACCCTGATGCCGAGGCCCCGGAAGTGGGCGGTAAGGTCCTCCGCCATCCGCTTGGTCAGCGTGGTCACCAGCACCCGCTCGTTCTTCTGCTCCCGGGCGTGGATCTCCGCCACCAGATCGTCGATCTGCCCCGTGATGGGCCGCACCTCCACCCGCGGGTCCAGCAGACCCGTGGGGCGGATGACCTGCTCCACCACCTGATCGGCGTGTTCCTTCTCAAAGTCTCCCGGCGTAGCGGACACATACACCGCCTGATGGAACCGCTCCTCAAACTCCTCGAACTTCAGGGGGCGGTTATCAAAGGCGCAGGGCAGGCGGAAGCCATACTCCACCAGACTCTGCTTGCGGGCGTGGTCGCCGTTGTACATGGCCCGCACCTGGGGCAGCGTCACATGGCTCTCGTCCACGAACAGCACAAAATCGTCGGGGAAGAAATCCAGCAGCGTCATGGGCGGGGAGCCCGCCGGCCGCTGGGAGATGATCCGCGAATAGTTCTCGATGCCGGAGCAATACCCCAGCTCCCGCATCATCTCCACGTCGTAGCGGGTGCGCTGGTCGATGCGCTGGGCCTCGATGAGCTTGCCCTGCTCCTCGAACAGCGCCTTCTGCTGTGCCAGCTCCCGCTCGATCTCCTCCGCCGCCCGCTCCAGCTTGTCCTTGGGCGTGACATAGTGGCTGGCGGGGTACACCGCGATATGCTGCAAGGTTCGGAGGGCCGCGCCGGTGACGGGGTGAAACTCGGTGATGCGCTCGATCTCGTCCCCGAAGAACTCCACCCGAACGGCGCGATCCTTGTAATAGGCGGGGTACAGCTCCACCGTGTCGCCCCGCACCCGGAACATATTCCGCTGGAACGCCACGTCGTTCCGCTCGTACCGATCCTCCACCAGACGCCGCAGCAGCTCGTCCCGATCCATGGTCATGCCCACGCGGAGAGAGATCATCATCCGGGCGAAGTCGTCCGGCTCGCCCAGACCGTAGATGCAGCTCACGGAGGACACCACGATCACGTCCCGCCGCTCCAGCAGCGCGCAGGTGGCGCTGAGCCGCAGGCGGTCGATCTCCTCGTTGGTGGAGGCGTCCTTCTCGATATAGGTATCCGTGTGGGGGATATACGCCTCCGGCTGGTAGTAGTCGTAGTAGGACACGAAATACTCCACGGCGTTGTGGGGGAAGAACTCCCGGAACTCCTCGCACAGCTGGGCGGCCAGCGTCTTGTTGTGGGCCAGCACCAGCGTGGGGCGGTTGACCTTCTCGATGACCTTGGCCATGGTGTAGGTCTTGCCGGAGCCGGTGACACCCTTGAGCACCTGCTCCCGCAGGCCATTTTCCAGCCCCTGCGCCAGCTTCTCGATGGCCTGCGGCTGGTCGCCGGCGGGGCTGTATTCCGAAACAACTTTGAAATCAGGCATAGCGCCCTCCCTTATCTCTGCAAAAATCCGCTCTCCGCCATGGAGACATAGTCGTCGTCCGCCACGATGATGTGGTCGGCCAGCCGGATACCCAGCGGCGCCAGCGCCTCCTGTATCCGATGGGTCACCAACACGTCGGCGTCGGAGGGCAGCGCCACGCCGCTGGGGTGGTTGTGGGCCAGAATGATGGTGCTGGCCCCGGCGTACAGGGCGTTCTCCACCACCTGCCGCACATGGACGGCGGAGGCGGACACCGTCCCCTTGGCAATACACCGGCAGGTCAGCAGCTTGCCCTTGCCGTCCAGACACACCTGATACAAAAGCTCCCGCTTCTGCCCCGTCAGCAGCTCCATGAAGTAGGCGCCGGTGCGGTCCGGCGAGTTGAGGATCTTCTCCGGCAGGCTGGTGATCCGCGCACGCTGGCTGATATCCGCCATCAGGTGCAGCAGCAGGGCGGCGTTTTTGCCCACGCCCTCCACCTGCTCCAGCTCCTCCGGCGATGCCTGCAAGACGCCCTGCAGTGAGCGGAACCGCTTCAGCAGGCGGTGGGCTGTCTCGTTGGTGTCCTGCCGCGGAATGGCGTAAAACAGCGCCAGCTCCAGCAGCTCATGGTCGGCCAGCGCGTCCGCGCCCACCTGACCGTAGCGTTCCTTTGCCCGCTGCCGATGCCCGTCGTGCAGCCCCATTGCGTCCACCTCCCGCCGCGCTTTTTTGAATAATATAGTATACCACGATATGCCGCCTGTCACAAGCGGTTTTTCCGCCGGATACCCCGCTCTTTCGCCTGTATCCCGTCTGTTTTTTCCTCCGGACAGGCGAAACGGCGCGACCCCGCAGGGCCGCGCCGTCTTGCCTCGTATTCAAGCCTTGGGAAAGCTCCACCGGAAGGTGGCAGCGCAAATGCGTATCACCACCGTCAAGCCGCACCCCGCCAGCATCGCAAGCCCCATGCCCAGCGGCCACAGGGCGCGGCACACCGCCGCCCCCGCCAGCGACGCGCAGGCGTATATGTGCTTGGTGAAGATGTAGGGCCGCTCCATGCAGCATACATCCCGCAGCACGCCGCCGCCCACGCCGGTGACGGTACCCAGAAGCAGCACCAGAAACCAGTTGGCGCCGTATCCCGCCTGTATGGCAATGGCCGCGCCGTGGGCGGAAAAGATGCCCAGGCCGATGGAGTCTGCCACCAGCAGCACCGCGTCCGCATAGCGGTTGTGCAGCTCCGTTTTTCGCCAACGCCAAATGTAAAAGCAGAGCACCGAGACAGCGATGGCCACCAGCGCCTGCACGGGATCCCGCAGCGCCGCCGGCGGCGTCTGCCCCAGCATCACGTCGCGCAGAATGCCGCCGCCCACCGCCGTGGTCATGCCCACCATGGCCACGCCGAACAGATCCATCCCCTTGCGGATGCCCAGCGCCGCGCCGGAGATGGCAAAGGCCACCGCGCCGATCAATTCAAAATACAGCTGAAACGTCTCCATATTACCCCTCCCGATCTGCTCACTATACACTGTACGGCCCGTTTCGACAAGGGGGTTTTCGCTCCGCCGCCCCAGCGCGGCATAACCGCGCCCGCCTGCCGTTGCCATCTCTGCGCGAAAAAAGGCAGGGCTGAAGCCCTGCCTTTTTCCTTGGGAGATTTTGGGATTTGGGAGAGAAAAAGAAAGAATCGAAGAAAAATAGCATCTTGCTTTGCATCGGGCGGAACGCGGCGGCATTCCCGCCCTTTGTGATTTTTACTATAACACGAAAACTTCTGCTTGTAAAATTGAAGTTATTATCATAAAATATAAGCAAATATTTATATATTTCAGGAGGAGCGCCATGACAAATCTGGACATCGAAACGTTCTGGGCGGTGGTGCAGCACGGCACCATGACGGCGGCGGCCGAGGCGCTGTACATCACCCAGCCCACCCTGTCCATGCGCGTCCGTGCGTTGGAGGAGCGGGTGGGTACGCCGCTTTTCATCCGGAGCAAGGGGCAGCGCCGCATCCAGCTCACCGACGCCGGGCAGAAGTTCCTGACGCTGGCGCGCCGGTGGCAGCGCCTCCTGGCGGAGACGGATGCCCTGTCGGAGCTGGAGCAGCGGGTCTACCTCCGCATCGCCGCCACCTATACCACCAACCAGTATATCCTCCCGGCGGTGTACCAGCGGTTTCTGTCCCTGCACCTGCCGGTATCCCTGTGGATCCACACCCTGCGGGATGTGGACTCGGCACAGGCGCTTTTGAACCACGAGCTGGACTTCGCCCTCATCGACAGCAACACCGTTTTCAACAGCCAGCTGGAGGTGCGCCCCATCTTCCGGGAGCGGTTTTTGCTGCTCTCCTCGCCGGACAGCCTCTACCCGGCGGAGACAGATCCCGCCGCGCTGGACCCCGCCAACGAGATCCTGGTCACATGGGATCCGGACTTCATGCACTGGCACGACAGCTCCTTCGGCCCCGGCGCCCGCCCCCTGCTGTACGCCGACACCCTGCAGGCCGCGGATTTCTTTCCCCGCACGGAGAATCTGTGGGTGGCCGCGCCGGCCATCGCCGCCGCCTCGCTGGGTCCCGAGCAGGCGCGGGTCTGCCGCTTTACCCAAGCGCCGCCGGATCGGATCAACTATCTGGTGACGCGGCGGGGCGAGGAATTGCCGAAGCCGGCGCTTATTTTTCTGGACGCTCTGCGGGAGCATCTGCTGGGGCGGGACAATGTGCAGGTATATTTGTAAAAAAGGCGGAAAAGCGGGTTGACACGCCCTGTTTTTTGGCATAGGATAGGCGTGTACAATATAATCTGTCCGGTAGGTAAGGCTACCGTGAGGGATATGGGCTGCTGCCGCGAAATGGTGGAGACACCATAAGATGGTTTGAGCAGGTGCTATCGAAACCAAGGTAGCGTCTAACGCAGCTTCACCGCCCCGCGATGCTAAAGCTTGTTACGGTGCGCAGGTCACGCTTCCCGTGGCCGTCTTATGATACGCATGATACGCAGCAGGCGCTTACCGCCCGCTGCGTTTTACTTTTTCCGAAGGGAGGAACGAGGTCATGATCGACTATCAGGAGGAGCTGGATCGCTATTTAGAGCAGATCGAGACGCTGGCACATGACAAGGAGTATGCCAAGCTCCGGGACCTGTTCCTGCCCATGGAGCCCGCCGATATCGCCCTGCTGCTGGAGGAGTCCGGCCCTGAGCTGATGCCCCTGCTGTACCGTCTGCTGCCCAAGGAGACGGCGGCGGAGGTGTTCGTGGAGCTGGAGTCCGAGAGTCAGGAGATGCTCATCAACGGCTTTTCCAACACCGAGCTGAAGGAGGTGCTGGACGAGCTGTATCTGGACGACGCCGTGGACATCGTGGAGGAGATGCCCGCCAGCGTGGTCATCCGCATTCTGGATAAGGCCACGCCGGAGATGCGCAAGTCCATCAACGAGATCCTGAAATACCCGGAGGATTCCGCCGGCTCCATCATGAACATGGAGTTCCTGTCCCTGAAAAAGGACATGACGGTGGAGGACGCTTTCAAGCGCATCCGCCGTATCGGCGGCGAGCTGGAGACCATCAACATCCTGTACGTCACCGACCCCACCCGCCGTCTGCTGGGCGTGCTGTCCGTCCGCGACCTGCTGCTGGCCAACGAGGACGACATCATCGAGAACATTATGGACCCCGACGTGGTGTGGGCGCGCACCATGGACGACAAGGAGGACGTGGCGCAGGCCCTGAATAAATACAGCTTCCTGGCGCTGCCCATCGTGGACATGGAAAACCGTCTGGTGGGTATCGTCACCGTGGACGACGCCATGGACGTTATCGAGGAGGAGACCACGGAGGACTTCGAGAAGATGGCCGCCATGCTGCCCTCGGACAAGCCCTACCTCCGCACCGGCGTGCTCGCCACATGGAAGTCCCGCCTGCCGTGGCTGATGATCCTGATGCTGTCCGCCACGTTCACCGGCATGATCCTGAACCACTACGAAAGCGCGCTGGCCGCCTGTCTGGTGCTGAACGCCTATATCCCCATGCTGTCCGGTACCGGCGGTAACTCCGGCACTCAGGCCTCCGTCGCCGTGATCCGCGCCCTCAGTCTGGACGAGGTGGATTTCTCCGATGTGCTGAAGGTCCTATGGAAGGAGCTGCGTGTCTCCCTGCTGTGCGGCCTGTGCCTGGCAGGCGCCAACTTTGTCAAAATGCTGGTGGTAGACCGCCTGCTGCTGGGCAACGCGGAGGTCACGCCCATGGTGTGCCTCGTGGTATGCATCACCATCCTGTTCGTGGTGGTCTTCGCCAAGTGCGTGGGCTGCTCCCTGCCGCTGCTGGCGGAAAAGATAGGGCTGGACCCCGCTGTGATGGCAAGTCCCTTTATCTCCACCATCGTGGACGCCACCAGCCTGCTGATCTACTTCCGCTTCGCGTCGTGGCTGCTGGGCATTTGAAAAATTTGTGCGTTTGCGCGGCATAGCGCCGCTGTTTCCGGGCAAGATAGAGTCGGGTCGTTTGGCCTGACTCTATTTTTCTTTTACAGGAGGAAACGCCATGAATCGCGCTTGTACCAACGACGGGTGCAGCTGCACCCCCAACTCTTCCATCAAGTGTACCGTTACCAACTGCGCCCACCACTGCAAGGACGTGGATCACTGCGGCCTGAACGCCATTCAGGTGGGTACCCACGAGTCCAATCCCTCCATGGATCAGTGTACCGACTGCCAGAGCTACCAGAAGTGCCGGTAACGCGCCCCGCGTACTGACAGGCCGCCTCCGCTTTCCCGGAGTCCGTCTGTCCCTCCGTGTGCCGACCCACACGGAGTACATACCACGCAGGGAGGTGACGCCGGATGTCCGCATCCGCAAAATACGCCGTGGCCGGTATACTGGCCGGCGCCGCCAACGGCTGCTTCGGCGGAGGCGGCGGCATGGTGCTGCTGCCCCTTCTCACCCGCTGGTGCCATGTAGAGGAGAAGAAGGCCTTCGCCACCTGCGTGGCGGTGATCCTGCCCTTCTGCGTGGTATCCGCCGCCGTTTATCTGCTGCGCACGCCCTTTAATCTCACGCAGGCCCTGCCCTATCTGCTGGGCGGACTGGCAGGCGGCTTTGTGGGCGGCAGGCTGTTTCCCCGGGTACCCGCCCCGTGGCTGCGGTATCTCTTCGCCGCCTTTCTGGTGTACGGCGGCGTCCGGTACCTCCTGTGACGGCGTGGCTCCTGCCGGTGCTGGCGGGCTTCTGCACCGGCATCCTGTCGGCATGGGGCGTGGGCGGCGGCACGCTGCTGTTGCTGCTGATGACGCTGTTCCTCGGCGTGGAACAGGCCGACGCCATGGCCATCAACCTGCTGTACTTTCTGCCCACCGCCGCCATGGGGCTGCTGTACCACCGTAAGAACGGCCTCTTGGAGCGCGCCGTCCTACGCACCGCCGCCCCGTGGGGTACGGCGGCAGCCGCCGCCGGTGCGCTGGCCGCCACCGCCGTGGACGTGTCCCTGCTGCGCCGCCCCTTCGGCGTCTATCTGCTGCTGGCTGCCGCCAGCCTGCTGCTGCAAGCAAAAAAGGGAGGAAAGGCGTAAGCCTTTCCTCCCTTTTTGTTGTGTTAACCCTTGTTGGCGTACAGAGGGACCTCCACGTCGAATACCCGCCCGTCCCGCAGAACGGTCAGTGTCATGGTGTCGTCTACCAGATGGGTGCGGCGCACCGCCATCAGGTCGTTGATCTGGTGCAGCGGCTGGCCGTCCGCCTTCAGCAGCACGTCGCCGGGCTGAATGCCCGCCTCCGCAGCGCCGTAGCCGTCCTCCACGGTGTAGACCACCACCTGCCCGCCGTTGTCCGGGCTGTTGGTCACCGTCACGCCCAGCGTGGGGATGCCCCGGAACCGGCCGGTGGCGATGAGGTCGTTGACCACGAAGCACACATCGCTGCTGGGCAGGGCAAAGCCCAGACCCTCCACCGTGGCCTCCTCCTCGCTGCCGGTGCCGCTCATCTTCAGGGTATTGATCCCGATGACCTGCCCGTACTCGTTGATGAGAGGGCCGCCGGAGTTGCCGTTGTTCAGCGCCGCCGTGGTCTGGAGCAGCGTCATCACGCGCCCCTCCACCTGCACGTCCCGGTTAATGGCGGAGATGATGCCGTTGGTCAGCGTACCCCGCAGCTCCACGCCCAGCGGGTTGCCGATGGCATACGCCGTATCGCCCACCCGGCACTGTCCGCTGTCGCCGAATTCCGCCACCGGCAGATCCTCGGCGTCTACCGCCTTCAGCACCGCCAGATCCTGCTCCTCGTCGTAGCCCACCAGCCTCGCATCATAGGGGTAGCCGGTGTCCAGTGCGATCCAGCAGCTCTTGCCGCCGGAGATCACATGGGCATTGGTGATGATATAGCCGTCGGACGTCATGATGACGCCGGTGCCGATGCTGGCCTTGTCGCCGCTTTCCGCCACCACCAGCACGGTGGAGGGATTCACCTTTGCGTATACATCCTGAATGCTCAGCTTTTCGCCGGAGGGCGCTGTGCAGGTCATGGACACGCCCGCCTCCCCCTGCATCCGGGGGATGGTGGTCTTTTCCGTCCGGAAAATGTCCACGATGCTGCTGGCGTCGCCGCCCTCGCCGTCTGCGCTGCCGTCACCGCGGATGGACGGCGTTTCTCCGTCTGTCAGACTGCTGACAACTATTGCCGCCACGATGGCCGCCAGCAGCACGCCTACGGCGATCAGGAATATCCGCAGCCCCTTTTTCCCCGCTTTTTTCGGTGCGGCAGGCGGCTGCACGGGCGCAGCGCCCACCGGCATGGGGCGGGGCTGCACATAGCAGTCCACCACCTCGCGGTCATTCGGGCGCACATACCAGTTGACGACCTCCTGCGGCTCCTCTATCCGTTTTTCTCTGTTTTCTTCCTGCATACGGTATATCCTCCGGCCTCAGCGGGCCATCTGCATGGTAAAGGTAAAGGCGGTCACGCCGTTTTCACTGGTGACGGTGATCTTCTCCTTGTGCTGGGCCAGAATGGTCTTGACCACATACAGCCCCAGCCCGTAGCCGTCCTTATCCTCACTGCGGGACTTGTCCGACTTATGGAACCGCTCGAACAGCAGCGGGATCTCCTCGGCGGGGATGGTCTGCCCCTGATTCCGCACGGTGACATACGCCTTCTCCCCGTTAACGGTCAGCCCCAGATACAGGGTGGACGACGGGGCGGCGAATTTGGCGGCATTCTCCAGCAGGTTATACATCACCTGCGTGATGAGGTCGCGGTCGCCCTGCACCATCACGGAGTCCTCCGGGATCTCCGCGTCCACGTCCAGTCCACGGCTCATGATCTTCTGCTCCATGGACAGCAGGGCGATACGGGCGGATTCGCACAGGTCGAACTCCTCCTTCCTCATCTCCTGATTCTGGATCTGGGAGATGTCCAGCATCCGCCGGACAAGGCGGCTGAGCCGCCGGCTCTCGTCGGAGATGATCTGCAAATACTGACGCTCCTTCTCCGGCGGGATGGTGCCGTCCAGAATGCCGTCGGTATAGCCTGCAATGGTGGTCATGGGCGTCTTCAGCTCATGGGACACGTTGGCGATGAAGTCACGCCGCTGCCGCTCCGTCTCCTGCAAGGAGTCCGCCATGGCGTTAAACGCCGTGGCAAGCTCGCCGATCTCGCCGCTGCCGGTCTCCTGCATCCGCACGTCAAAGTTGCCGTCGGCGTAGGCGCGGGTGGCCTGTACCATCTCCGCGATGGGACGGATCTGCTTCGCGGAGGTGACGGAGCTGGCCACGAACGCCACCAGCAGGATGATGGCGCTGAGCATGAAGAACAGGCCGATGAACGACCGCCACATCTCCATCAGCGATGAGCTGTCCATGACGGCCAGCACGAGTCCCAGCACCTTCCCGGTATCGTTGGTCATGGGGACGCTCACCGCGAACTTCTTCTGCTCGTAGACGCCCACGGTGCTGCGGCCCTCGTAGCCGCCGTCGGAGAGGGTCTTGTCCACGATCTCCTCCGGCACCCGGAGGGACATACCCACCAGTCCCGCGTCGGAGGTCAGCAGCACGTCGCCGGCCTTATTGCAGATGAGGAAGTCCACATCTGTCATCCGGGACGCCACGCCGGCCAGCGCCCGCAGCGCATCCTCCTGGGTGGTCTCCGTCTCGCCGCCGGCCACCAGATACGTCACCGAAAGCTGGGCGATCAGGTTGGCCCGGTCCCGCATCTCGCCGCGCTTTTCGGACACGGTGTAGTTGTAGCTCAGGGCATAGAACGACACGCCCAGCAGCACCATGGTCAGCAGCACCATACCGGCGCTGAGCATGAACTGCCGCCAGTACAGGCTGCCCATGGCACGTTTCATCTTCTCCTGCATGGCGTTACTTTACTTCAAACTTATAGCCCACGCCCCACACGGTCTTCAGCTCCCACTGGTCGGAGACGTTCTCGATCTTCTCCCGCAGGCGCTTGATGTGGACGTCCACGGTGCGGCTGTCGCCGAAGTAGTCGAAGCCCCACACCTCGTCCAGCAGCTGGTTGCGGGTATAGACCCGGTTGGGCGTGGCCGCCAGATGGTACAAAAGCTCCAGCTCCTTGGGGGGCGTGTCCACCTTCTTGCCGTCCACCAGCAGCTCGTAGCTGTCCAGATTGATCTCCAGCTTGTCGAACACCAGCTTCTTCTTGGTGTCGTCGGGGATCTCGCTGCGGCGCAGCACTGCGTTGATGCGCGCCATCAGCTCCTTCATCTCAAAGGGCTTGACCAGATAGTCGTCGGCGCCCATCTCCAGGCCGGTGATACGGTCGCCCACGTCGCTCTTGGCCGTCAGCATGATAATGGGGGTCTTGCCCTTCTCCCGGATGTGGGCGCACACCGCCCAACCGTCCATCACGGGCAGCATGATATCCAGCAGCACCATGTCCGGCGCCTGCTTGTCGTACTCCTCCACGGCCTTGCCGCCGTCGTAGGCCAGCCGCACCTCGAAGCCCTCTTTTTCCAGATACATGCGGATCAGCTCCGATATGTTGCGGTCATCCTCCACCACCAGAATGTTCCGTGCCATGGCGTCTCCTCCTCACGGTATATTTTCACCTATATTATACCGGGCAGCCTTCATTTTTCCTGAACGTTTTGTAAACTTGCGCGGCATAACTGATTCAGTTTACCACACTTTCCGGCGTTTGTACAGCCTCCGGTGCCGGCCCCACGGTCACATCCGCGTAGTACCATGTCAGGATCTCCTGCCACGTTTTTCCCTGCCGCGCCAGCTCGTTGGCGCCGTATTGGCTCATGCCCACGCCGTGGCCGTAGCCGGTAACGCGGAACGTCACCTTGTCCGCCGATGCATCGATGGTGAAGCACGCCGAGCGCAGGGCGAAAATGCGCCGCAGCTCCACGCCCCGCAGGGCTGTGCCGCACACCTCCACCGTCCTGACCCGGCCGGAGTCGTCCCGCTCCACCGCGCCGAACCACCGGTCCGGCCCGCCGCTGAGTGTCAGCTCCGGGTGGGCCTTGGCCAGCAGGGACTTGGCCTCCGCCGCGGAGAACGCCGCCGCGCTGTAATAGTTTGGCACCGTCTCCTCCCCCTCCGGGCTGTCCACGCTCCGCAGATAGGGGACATCGCCGCTCCACACGTCGCCCGCCCCCGCCGTTTTCCCGGCGGAGGAGGAGTGGAACACCGCCATGATGGGCTGGCCGTCATACAGTGCCACCTGCCCGTCCGTGGCCGCCACCGCCTCCTCGATACGGCGCTCCCAGCCGTCAAAGTCGCCGCCCCACTTCTCCCGCGCCGCCTCCTCCGACAGCCACGCATTGCAGCAGGCCGGGTCGGTACACACATCCGCCTGCGGATGGGCCTCCTTCCGCCCTGCCGCCAGCTGGTAGTACACATAGGTGCGCTCCGCCGCCGCCTGCGCCTTCAGTGCCTCCTGCTCAAAGCTGGCGGGCATCTCGCCTCGCACCACCCCCTGCAAATACGCATCCAGCGCCATGTTCTCCACCGCATCGCCATTCTTCACCGCCAGCTGCACGCCGCTGTCCTTCTGTCCCTGCGGGGACTGCTCCTGCGCCGCGCCGTCAGGCACCGTCTCCTGCGCCGGGGTCTTTCCCGCCGCCAGATACGCGCCGCCGAACAGCAGCACCGTCAGCACCAGTGCCGCCGCCATAGATCGCCGCATACCATCACCTCCCGCAACAGTCTATGAACGGCCTGTCCGGCGTATGCAAAAACGCGGCAGGGTGACAGAACCCCGCCGCGTTCCCGCATCGTATCCTATTTTTTCCGCATCCTCGCAAAGAACGATGCCAGCAGGGCGCGGCTCTCCTCCGCACAGATGCCGCCCACCAGCTGGGGATGGTGGGGGAAATTCTCCATGAACAGGTTCAGCACGCCGCCGCAGGCGCCCATGGCCGCGTCCCGCGCCCCGTAGAACACCCGGGCTATCCGGGCGTTGAGGATCGCCCCCGCGCACATGGGACACGGCTCCAGCGTCACATAGAGGTCGCAGTCCTCCAGCCGCCACGAGCCGAGGGCTGCGTTGGCCTGCGCCATGGCCTCCATCTCCGCGTGGGAGTACACGGCCTGCTTCTCCTCCCGCCGGTTCCGGCCCCGTCCGATGATCTGCCCCCGATGTACGATGACGCAGCCCACCGGCACCTCGCCGTGCGCCGCCGCCTCCCGCGCCAGTGCCAGCGCCCGCTCCATATAGTCCTGATGCTCCATCTCTGTCCTTTCCGGGGGAACGGTGTCGCCCCTGACTAACGCCGGTCATATTTGTCCAAACTATCCGTACACTGTACATGACGGGAGGAATCACCATGGCCAAACGACCCACCATCGACCCCGCGCTCCGGGAATTGAAGCAGGAGCTTCTCCGCACCAACGATGCCCTGAAGGACGCCTACACCCGCTTTAACTGCGTCTGCGACTCCGAATTGATCGAAGCCAGCATCTACGAGATCAGCGCTCTGAAGTCCCGCTGCAACTACCTGCTGCGGCGGATCAAGGAGCTTAGCGGCGAGGCTGTCCCCTCCGCCATACCCCGCGCCCAGCCGGTGCAGGCCGCCGCGGCCGCCGCCGTATCGGAGGAGCCGGACGTACCCTGCGTCGCCGCCGACGCCATGAAGGGAGGGCCTGTATGTCGCTCGTAGAAAAATGTGCGCTGGGCCTTGTGCTGCTGTTTCTGCTGGCAGCCTGCCTGCGTCTGCTGCGCCAGCCGTTGAAGCTGGCGCTGCGGGTACTTATCAACAGCGCGCTGGGCTTCTGCGCCCTGTGGCTGCTGAACATGACCACCGGCCTCACCGGTCTGTCGCTGGGTCTGAATCTGTTCAACGCCCTGACCATCGGCGTGCTGGGCGTGCCGGGTCTGGGGCTGCTGCTCCTACTGAAATGGGTGCTGGTGTAGCCCCGCCGGTCATCCGCCCACCGCATCCTCCGCATCGCCGCCCGCAGGTACAGGGGCGCGGTACGGGGGATGCTTTCGTCGCGGCAGGAGCGCCGTCACCGCTCCTCCTTCGTCAGATCCCACCCGTACAGCGGGTAGCGCTGCACCGCGCCGAAGATCTTCTTTTTCAGATCGGGATACCGCTGCTCCAGCTCCACAAGCAGCTCCTTCACCTCCTGCCGGCGGCTGTGTCCGTCCATAGGGCAGGTGTTCTGCACCACCGGCAGCCGGAGCCTCGCCGCCACCCGCCGGATGTCCTCCTCCTGACAGTACAGCAGCGGGCGGATCTGGGTGATGTCCGTCCGATCCAGATACGTCACCGGCTGGAAGCAGCCGATACGCCCCTCAAACAGCAGGTTCATCAAAAGTGTCTCTACCGCGTCGTCGTAGTGGTGACCCAGCGCGATCTTGCGGATGCCCCGCTCCGTCAGCGCCGTGTGCAGGCTGCCCCGCCGCAGCTTGGCGCACAGGGAGCAAGGGTTTTTCTCCTGCCGCTCCTGAAACACGATGTCGTACACCGGCACGGCGATGCGGATGTACGGCACCTCCAGCGCCGCGCAGTAGTCGGCGATGGGCGCAAAGTCCATGCCCGGCATCCCCGTCTCCAGCGTGATGGCCTGCACCTGAAAAGGCTTGGGGTAAAACGCCCGCAGACGCGCCAGCGCCGTCAGCGTCAGCAGGCTGTCCTTGCCGCCGGATACACCTACCGCCACCGTCTCCCCTGTCTCGATCATGTCGTAGTCCTCCACGCAGCGGCGGACAAGCCCTAATATATGCTGCATACGGTGTTCCTCCCCGTAAAAATGAATTTGCGTTTTGAGAAAACGAGAGAAAACGGGAGATAATCGAAGAAAACATCAGATGTTATTGCCGTAAATGAAATTGATGTTGACAATCCCGCCGCGCTATGCTATAAATATGCTTGCGCGTTCAGTGCGCTTTCTCTGTCCCGATTTTAGCAAGGGCACACGGAAATGTAAAGCATACATTATTATAAATTGGAGGAAGAAAACCATGTCCACTTTCATGGCAAACAAGGCCAACATCGAGCGCAAGTGGTACGTCGTTGACGCCGCCGGCAAGCCCCTGGGCAAGACCGCCGTCATCGTGGCCGACCTGCTGCGCGGTAAGGGCAAAGTCACCTATACCCCCCATGCCGACTGCGGCGACAACGTCATCGTCATCAACGCCGGCAAGGCCGTCCTGACCGGCAACAAGATGGAGCAGAAGTACTATCGCACCCACTCCGGCTGGGTGGGCGGTCTGAAGGAGACCAAGTACCGCATCCTGATGCAGGACAAGCCCGAGCTGGCCATGCGCGTGGCCGTCCGCGGCATGATGCCCCGCAACATCGTCACCAAGGACTCTCTGAAGCGTCTGCACATCTATGCCGGCGAGCAGCATGACCATGCCGCTCAGAAGCCCGAGCTGGTCAAGTAAGGAGGAAAAAGAGAATGTATCAGTCCAAGAACCCCTACAAGTACGGCACTGGCCGCCGCAAGTCCTCCGTGGCCCGCGTGCATCTGTTTGAGAACGGCACCGGCTCCATCACCATCAACGGCCGCGACATCGACGAGTACTTCGGTCTGGAGACTCTGAAGATGGTGGTCCGTCAGCCCCTGAACGCTACCAACACCCTGGGCAAGGTGGACATCGTTGCCACCGTCGAGGGCGGCGGTGTGTCCGGTCAGGCCGGCGCCCTGCGCCACGGCATCAGCCGCGCTCTGCTGCTGGTGAACCCCGAGTACCGCGCCATCCTGAAGAAGGCTGGCTTCCTGACCCGCGATCCTCGTATGAAGGAGCGCAAGAAGTACGGCCTCAAAGCCGCCCGTCGCGCTCCGCAGTTCAGCAAGCGCTGATCGGACGCAAATTTACAACTCAAAAGCTCAAAAACCCCGGAAAATCGGCATTTTCCGGGGTTTTCTTATACCCTTTTCGTCTGATAGCTTTTGGAGCTTTTCGCTGTTTTTGACCGTATGTGGCCTCGGTTAACCCATTTTATAAGGGCTAAAAATGGGTTAACCGGGACAAATGGGTGAGTAAATGGGTGAGTAAATGGGTTAACTGAAGGGTCAACACAAGGTGAATTTGCGGAGTTTTTTCAGGACCCCCCTAAGCAAAAATGACCTGCATTGACGCTGATGCGGTTTGTACTAATTTCATAAAATATGACTATGGGAAAATGATTTTAAATTCTTTGTCAGGAGGTAAGCCCACATGAAAAAAGGGATACTTATATATGACTCCTCCACAAATCGCTTTGACGTTTTGTATGAGGAAGGAAACAGTTATGGCGGGCTGCACTGCGGAACTGCAATGGAGGCCTTGATAAATGACGAATGGATACCCACTCGCATCGAGTACGGAAACGACTGGTATCTCGTAGGAGTGCAGAAGGAATCGTTACCCGGACTCCAAGTAAGAATATAGTATACACATACTGCAAGGGCAGTCTCTTGATTAAGGGGCTGCCTTGTTTTTATATCCAATCGCAGAAAGGAGGAACCCGTCATGCCGAAATGCCTGTTC
>ERZ506982.52-NODE-52-length-84001-cov-8.86996_pt1 | contig 84001 bp, 79 predicted proteins | sample MGYA00512886_ERZ506982 | MGnify/ENA metagenome assembly ERZ506982 | reverse complement strand
CTTTTTATATAAGAAAAGCCGAAAACCCTTGAAAACAAAGGCTTTCGGCGTTGTTCACTGGCGTCCATAAGAGGATTTGAACCTCCGACCCCACGCTTAGGAGGCGTGTGCTCTATCCAGCTGAGCTATATGGACGTGCCTGATATATGATTATAGCCCGATCAAAGTCGAACTGCAATCCCTTATTTAGTTTTTTTTGAGGTGGCCGTTGTAACGCAACCTTAGGAGGCGGACCCTCTATCCCGGTGAGGTACGGAGGCGTATATAGACCGGTACAAACGCCATTGTACCCCAGAGACGGGCGGTTGTCAACGGCGGCGGAAAGAAAAAGTTGGGGAAAAGGCTTGCATTCGGCACTTTGAGAGCATATAATACAAAGGTTAGTGAATTTACCCGAGAGAAGGGGGTCATACATTTGCAGAATGAGAAATTGAGAAATGTGGCGATCATCGCCCATGTCGACCACGGCAAGACCACGCTGGTGGATCAGATGCTCAAGCAGGGCGGTGTGTACCGTGAAAATCAGGATACTGTGGATCGCGTCATGGACTCCAACGATCTGGAGCGGGAGCGCGGCATCACCATTCTGGCCAAGAATACAGCCATACAGTACGGCGACACCAAGATCAACATCGTGGATACCCCGGGCCACGCCGACTTCGGCGGCGAGGTAGAGCGTATTCTGAAGATGGTCAACGGCGTCATCCTGCTGGTGGACGCCGCTGAGGGCCCCATGCCCCAGACCCGCTTCGTCCTCAGCCGTGCGCTGGAGCTGGGTCACCGGGTCATCGTGGTGATCAACAAGATCGACCGTCCCGACCAGCGTATCCACGCGGTCATCGACGAGGTGCTGGAGCTGCTGCTGGATCTGGACGCCACGGATGAGCAGCTGGACAGCCCCATGCTGTTCTGCTCCGCCCGCAACGGCACCGCCAGCTACTCCCCGGACGTGGTGGGTACGGATCTCAAGCCGCTGTTCGACACCATTCTGGACTATATCCCCGCGCCGGAGGCCGATCTGGATCAGCCCTTCCAGATGCTGGTCAGCGCCATCGACTACAACGAGTTCGTGGGCCGTATCGCCATCGGCCGTGTAGAGCGCGGCGTGCTCAAGCAGAATCAGGAGATCGCGGTGTGCAACTACCACGATCCCGACGCGCCGGCCAAGCGTGCCAAGGCTGTCAGTATGTATGAGTTTGCCGGTCTGGGCAAGGTGCCTATCACCGAGGCGGAGGCGGGCAACATCGTCGCCATGTCCGGTATCGGCGATATCACCATCGGCGATACCATCTGCACCCCCACCTGTGTGGAGCCGCTGCCCTTCGTGAAGATCAGCGCACCCACCGTGGAGATGACCTTCTCCATCAACGATTCCCCCTACGCAGGACGTGAGGGCAAGTTTGTCACCTCCCGCCAGCTGCGGGAGCGGCTGTTCCGCGAGACGCTGAAGGACGTGTCCCTGCGGGTCACCGAGATCGAGGGCGCTACCGACGCGTTCAACGTGGCGGGCCGCGGCGAGATGAGCCTGTCCATCCTTATCGAGACCATGCGCCGTGAGGGGTATGAGTTCCAGGTGTCGCCGCCCCGCGTGCTGTATCAGACCATCGACGGCAAGAAGTGCGAGCCCATCGAGCGTCTGGTGGTGGACGTACCCAGCGAGAGCGTGGGCGCGGTCATCGAGAAGCTGGGCAGCCGCAAGGCGGATATGCTGGAAATGACCCCGGTGGGCAGCCGCATGAAGATCGAGTTCCTCGTTCCCAGCCGCGGTCTGTTCGGCTATCGCAACGAGTTCATGACCGACACCCGCGGCGAGGGCATCATGGCCAGCGTGTTTGACAGCTATGCCCCCTACAAGGGAGACCTGACCCGTCGGAACACCGGCTCCCTTGTCTCCTTCGAGACGGGCGAGAGCGTGGGCTACGGCCTGTTCAACGCACAGGAGCGCGGCGCACTGTTCATCGGGCCGGGCGTGCCGGTGTATGAGGGCATGATCGTGGGCGTCTCCCCCAAGCAGGAGGATATCACGGTCAACGTGTGCAAGAAAAAGCAGATGACTAATATGCGCGCCGCCGGCTCCGACGATGCGCTGCGTCTGGTACCGCCCCGGAAGATGAGTCTGGAGCAGTGTCTGGAGTTTCTGGCGGACGACGAGCTGCTGGAGGTCACGCCCAAGAGCCTGCGGATGCGCAAGACCATCCTGAACCACGAAAAGCGGATGAAGGCCACCCACGGCGGCAAGAAGAATTAACCGAATAGAAAAAAGAGACGGCGACGCCGTCTCTTTTTGTATACCAAAACCACGCGTTAGACGCGTGCGCGAGGAACATAGGGCTTTGCCCGCATAAGCAACCACCCGCTAAGCGGGTGGTTGCTTATGCGGTTCAGAAGGGGATAGGCGCGATGGCAGACACGTCGGCGGGATCGGTGAACAGGACGCCTGCGGGGGGCAGGATACTGAACAGGATACAGGCGATGGCCAACAGAAGCAGGGCGGCGTACCACAGCAGCTCACCGCTCTGTATGCGGCGCAGCAGCAGGGCATAGGCCGTCAGTGTGGCGGCAAAGGACAGCAGGTACAGGACCGCAGCGGGCAGACCCAGCGGAGCCAGCGCGGCGGTCAGTACCGCCGCCAGCAGTACGGCGGCGCACAGTCCGCTGCGGGAGCTGCCGGGCTCCAGGTGGTGCAGAGTCAGCGCCGCGGGGAGCATTGACCAGTATGCCAGCTTTCCCAGCTCCCACGGACTGCCATTATGCGGGGCCAGCGTCCGCGTCAGTGGGTTGGGGGCCTTGAGATACAGGCAGTACAACAGCACCGCGCATACGGCGGCGGTAAGGAACGCGAAAAAACAGCGCAGACAGCGCATGAGACATCACCTCTCTGTCCACACTCTATGCGTGGACAGGACGGAATATTTCCCCTGCACATTGACAGAGAATAGCGGGAAAGAGTATACTAAAGAAGATATTCTGAGAGGATAAGGAGAACGATATGGCAAAGAAAACAAGCCGTAAGGATACCGCCTCTGCGATGAAGCTGACGCAGGAACTGCGGCACCCATGGCTGATGCCGGTGCTGGCGGTTTTTTATTTCTTCGTGACCTGCCTGATGCTGCAGGGCTGCAACAAGGGCATTACCATGCTGCTTCTTCTGGCGGCTGTGGCCACGATCATTGTGGCGGGTGAAAGATTGGGACAGCGTATGACGTGGCCTGCGCTGCTGCTGGGGTTGTACGTTTTGATGGATGGGATATCCACCCTGTACGCGCCATCGGGTAAGTTTGCGCTGTATGAATTTTTGAAGGTGGCAGCGGCAGCCTGCATGGCACTGCTGCTGACGGCGCTGGAGCCGGAGCGGCCGGGCCGTACCGGACGGTGCGCCGCCACGGTGCTGGAGACGGCGGGCGCATTGGCCTCGCTGGTCAGCATCGACATGGTGTCCACGCAGCTTTTGTACAAGCTGCTCAACGCACTGACGGCTCCACTGGGTGCGCCGGTGCTGCTGGAGAATGTGCTGCAGGGGCAGCGGCTCAGGACGATCTTTGAAAATCCCAACGTGTTTGCTGGATGCGCTGGGGTGGCGATCCTGCTGGCACTGGGCTTGGCTGTGAGCACGGATGACAAGAAGGAGCGGTGCCTGCATCTTTCCTGCTTACTGCTGAACAGCACCGCCTTCCTACTGGCGGTGAGCCGCGGCGCTGCGGCTGCCATCGCTGCGGCGTTCCTTGTGTATCTGCTGCTGGAACGGGGACAGCGCCGTGCCGTCTCCTTTGTGCTGATGGTGGAGACGCTGGTACTGTCGGGCGCGGCGGCACTGTGCGCGCTGCCGGCCTATGCGGCGGCGGGGCAGACAATGCAGGTGCTGCCGCTGCTGGCGGTGCTCGCCGCAGCCGCCGCCCTGTGTGTGCTGGATATTTTTGCGGGCCGCCCGCTGGCACTGCGTATGGCGCGGCGGATGAAAACGGTGAATATCGTGCTGCTGGCCGCCTTGGGCGTCGTGGTGCTGCTGGTCGCGGCGGCAGTGAACTGGACCGGCGCGATCACGCTGCAAAGCGGGGAAAGTATCACCCGCGGCGCCTATCTGGGCGAGGGCGAATATACGCTCCATGTAGATGCTGACGGGCCAGTGACGGTGACGGTGCAGACCCAGACGCAGAAGGACGCCGTGATGAACCGGAAGCAGACGGCCTATCAGGGCGCGGCAGACGGCGCAACGTTCGCCGCACCGGCGGATAACCGCTCTGTGACGTTTCTTGTCAGCGCCGACGAGTCGGTGCATATCTCCGCCATCCGCTACGAGGGTGCATCCTCTGGGGAGCTGAAGCTGAAATATAAGCTGCTGCCGGAGGCCATTGCGGGACGTATCCAGACCCTGCGCTCCGAGGGCAACGTGGTGCAGCGCCTTGTCTATATCAAGGATGCCATGCAGCTGTTCCGCCGCAGCCCGGTGGTGGGGCTGGGCATGGGCGCGTTTGAAAACGGTATCTATAACGTACAGAGCTATCACTACGAGACAAAATATGTCCACAACCACTATGTACAGACCATGGTGGATACCGGCGTGATCGGCCTTGCCCTGTGGCTGGGGCTGCTGGGAACCAGTGCGGCGGCGGTCATTCGCCAGTGGCGCAGGGAGCGCACCGAGACGCAGACGATGGCCTCGGCGCTGGGCGCGCTGCTGCTGTTTTTGATGATCCATGCGGCGGTGGAGGTCATATTCTCCAGCGGATACTTCCTGCCCTTCGGCATGGGGGCGCTGGCGGTCATCAACCTGACCTGCGGCCAGATGCTCCCCCTGCACCGGGCGGGAGACAAGACGCGGCGCTGGATGGTGCGCGCAGAGGGCTTGGGTCTGGTGGCCTTTGTGGTGCTGCTGACCATGAATCTGTGGGCGGCGCAGCTGGCGCGGCGCGGCACCTACGATGCGGCGGCACAGGCGGCGGAGGTGGATCCCTATGAATGGGCGGATCACAAGCTGGCCTATGTATACAACGCTTCGGCGGAGGAGGATCTGCCAGACGATATGCGGGAGCGGGTGCAGCGGTACATGGCGGATCTGGAGAAGCTGAACTCCAACTCCGTACCCAAGTATCTGGCGGAGGCGTATTTCAATCTGGGGAACGAGGAGAAGGGCTTTGCCATGCTGGAGAAGTATGTGGACTATACCTCCTCTGACCCCAGCACATGGGATACCAGCTTCCGCATCGTCATGCAGCACAGCGACGGCAGCGAGGCATTCCGCCAAGGTGCGGCGCAGCTCTTGGAAAAGCTGGAGCACTGGAACCAGCAGAATCTGGGCGCTATCACGCTGTCCGAGGATGTGACGGCGTATCTCAACGAGCTGCAGGGCGCTGCGTGACCTGCGGCGGGGAACGCAATATAGGAGGAACGGTCATGCCATCTGTACTGTGTACGGCATCTACTTTTTCCCATATCGTCAATTTCCACCTCCCCTACCTGCGGCGCTTCCGCGAGTTGGGGTGGCAGGTCAGTGTGGCCTGCGGCGGCATCATGCGGGACATCCCCTTTGCCGACGTGACCACCGTGCTGCCGCTGGAAAAGAAGATGTCCTCTCCGGCCAACTTCCGGGCGGCTGGGATGCTGCGGGGCATGATGGAGCGGGAACACTACGATCTGGTCATCGCCCACACGTCGCTGGCGGCATTCTTTACCCGCTGGGCAGTTCGCGGACTGCGTGACAGGCCCAAGGTCATCAACGTGGTTCACGGCTACCTGTTCGACGACGAGACACCGGCGGCCAAAAAGCTGCTGCTGACAAAGGCGGAGCTGCTGACGGCACCCCAGACCGATCTGGTGCTGACCATGAACGCCTGGGACACCCGGTGGGCCGAGGCGCATCACACGGCGGCTCGCGTGGAGGAGATTCCCGGCATGGGCGTGGACCTCTGCCGCTTCCGGGCGGCGGGGGCGACGCGGCAGACCATGCGGGACAAGCTGGGCTTGTCGGAGCAGGATATCGCGCTGGCCTATCCGGCGGAGTTCTCTGAACGGAAGGCACAGGCCACGCTGCTCCGCGCTCTGCCGCTGCTGCCGCCGCAGATCAAGCTGCTGCTGCCGGGCAGCGGCGCACGGCTGGAGGCGTGCCGCGCATTGGCCGATGAGTTGGGCGTGACGGAGCGCGTGTGTTTTCCCGGTCAGGTCCACGATATCCCTGTGTGGCTGGGTGCGGCGGATATCGCCGTGTCCGCCAGTCGGTCGGAGGGGCTGCCCTTCAACATCATGGAGAGCATGGCCTGCGGCCTGCCGGCAGTGGCCAGCGACGCAAAGGGACATACCGACCTGATCGGGCCGGAGAACGGGCTTCTGTTCCCGCGGGGGGACGAGGCGGCCTTTGCCGCCGCGATAAAGCAGTTGGCGGCGGATGCCGGTCTGCGAGCACGGATGGGACAAGCCGGACGAGAGAAAATGCAGCGGTACGCACTGGATACAGTGCTGCCGCAGGTGATGGAACGATACCTGTCCGTGACGGGTGACAAAGGAAAACGGATATGATACGGGAAAATCAGCAGTTACTCAATCAATTCAACGTGCTCACCGACGCGGTGGCGGTCTTTCTGGCCATGTTGGTGTCCTACTGGCTGCGCTTCGACCTGTTCCGCGGTATCAAGGGGATGCCCTTCAACTACTACGTCTGGCTGGGTGTGGTGGCAGCTGCGCTGACGCTGCTGATCTTTGCCGTGGCGGGGCTGTACGAGTCCTTCCGGGCCGTGCGGTTACATGTGGAGGCCGGACGGGTCGTGGTGCTGGAGCTGCTGGTGGCGCTGATCGTCATGGCGGCCATGTTCGTGCTGCGCCTGGGCGAGACATCCCGGTGGTCGGTGGCGTTCTTCTATGGCGTGTCCGTGCTTCTGCTGGTGGGCAAGCGGGCGGCGCTGCGGCTGTTGCTGCGGCGCTACCGCGCCATGGGCTTTAACCAGAAGCGGGTGCTGCTGGTGGGTCACGGGGAGAGCGCCGAGGCCTATCTGAAAAAGGTGACGCAGGACAAGAGCCTGGGCTATCAGGTGCTGGGATATGTGGCGGACAACAGCAAGTGGGCGATGCTCCCCTACTGTGGTACATACGGCCAGCTGGAGGAGATCTTCCGGCGGGAAAAGCCGGATGAGGTGGTGGTGGCCCTGCCCACAGAGGAGGGGCGCTGGATGAAGAAGATCATCAACGCCTGCGAAAAGGACGGCACCAAACTGTCTGTGATACCGTCCTACGTCAAGTATATGCCCGCCAATCCGCAGGTGGACAGCGTTAACGGCCTGCCGCTTATCAACCTGCGCCGCATCCCGCTGGACAACGTGGGCAACGCCCTCATCAAGCGGACGGCAGACATCGTCTGCGCCCTGCTGCTGATCGTGCTGACCTCGCCGCTGATGCTCATCGCCGCCATCGGCGTGAAGCTATCCTCGCCGGGACCCATCATTTTCAAGCAGGAGCGGGTGGGCAAGGATAAGAAGCCGTTCTATATGTACAAGTTCCGTTCCATGAAGGTGAACAGCAGTCAGAACACAGGGTGGAGCAAGAATGAGGATAACCGAAAGACGTGGTTCGGCTCCCTCATCCGCAAGTGCTCGGTGGACGAGCTGCCCCAGTTTTTCAACGTACTCAAGGGCGATATGAGTCTCATCGGGCCCCGTCCGGAGCTGCCGTACTTCGTGGAGCAGTTCCGGGAGGAGATCCCCCGTTACATGGTAAAGCATCAGGTGCGGCCCGGCATCACAGGCTGGGCGCAGGTCAACGGCTACCGGGGGGACACGTCCATCTCAAAGCGCATTGAGTACGATCTGTACTACATCGAAAACTGGTCACCGGCTTTTGATCTGCGGATCCTGCTGATGACGGTGTTCTGTATGTTCAACAAGGAAAAGATCAACTCACACCGGGATAAACAGGAGAGCGAAGAAATCCGATGAACAGCATATGCAGGCAGACGGTGTACCGCCTGCCCTGCGCCGCGTGCGAGGACGCCCCTCCAGCGGCGGTGAAAAGACCGGGAAAAAGGCGGGAGTCCAGAAGTGCAGAAAACCCAACGGGAGATAATGCAAATACGGTAAGAATATGATATCTGCCGGCGGAGAGAGGCAGATACCCGGTTCGGCGGGCGGCTGAGTGCGTATCGCTACTACGATGTGGACCAGGTCATCGCCGCCGCGTTGACACTGGCCGCGCAGGAGCGGGGATGAATCGTGAAAAAAAGACAGCCATTTCCCATGGGAAATGGCTGTCTTTTATCACATGATCACTCCGACACCGGCTCACCCTCCGCCGCCAGCACGTCCTCCGTGTCGGCGCCGCACAAGCGGATGAGCTTCTCCGCCAATATCTTGGAGAAGCCTGCGATCAGTGCACTTTCAATGACCAGCAGTTCCACGGCATTGTCGCTGCTTTGCCCCGGCGCATGGATACCCTCTGCACCGGACTGCACCTGCTGGTTGAAGAACAGCGCCAGACGCCGGAATTTTTCCGAGTAGTTCTCGTAGACCGCCCGTACCTCCTCCTCGCTGCTGTTCGGCGGGATGACCTTCTGCACGTCACTGATGCTGAGGCTTTGCTTCATGGTCAGGATCATGATGAGGTAGGCGATGTGTACCCGGTGATACTTGCGCTTTACCGGCGCGGGCATGATCTTCAGCCGCACATAGTTATTGATGGTGGAGGAGGTCACGAAGTGCTCCTTCGTCCCGACGGGAGAGGGAATGAAGCTGAGATACTGCTCCAGCAGCACGATGACCTGATCCATGTATAGGCCGAAATTCGGAATGGAATCCCATTCAGGCAGGTGATAGTCGGTGATAAACCTGTCCCAGCGCCGCAGCTTGTGGGCCACTAAGTCCTTGTCGTATTGCATTTCGCTGCCTCCTTACTCGTAGACATAATATACTATATCATAAGGCGATTTTTTTGGCAAGAAAAACATGATGTAGTAGCTTGACGCGGCGTATCTAATATGTTATATTATGTAAAAACGCCAAGGAGGATGTACGATGGAACGGGCGTATGTATACGGAGATTCTCTGCTGAAGGCCACCATGCCGGATGAGACGATGCGGTATCACTTCCATCTGGCGGAGATCATGGCGCAGTACCCCGCGGAGCGGCTGGAGGTGGTGAACCGCGCCAAGATGGGCTCGACGATCAGCAAGGGGTTGTCGCTGGTGGAGCACGATGTGCAGCGGGGCATAGACGCACGCTGGGCGCTGGTGGCCTATGGCGGCAATGACAGCGACTTTGACTGGGCCGGTGTTGCCGCCGATCCGGAGGGGGAGCACAAGCCCCGCACGGAGCTGCCGGATTTTCTGGCCAAGCTGAAGCAGACGGTGACGGAGCTGCTGCGAGCCGGGGTGCAGCCGGTGCTGATGACGCTGCCGCCTATTGACGGGAAGCGTTATTTGGATTATATTTGCAGAGACGGGCTGAGTCGGGAGCGCATTTTACAATGGCTGGGCGACGAGGGCCGCATTTACCGGCATCAGGAGCTGTACTCCGACACGGTGGCCTCCTTCGCCTTGCGCGAGGGGCTGCCGCTGATCGATGTGCGCCGCCGTTTTCTGCCGCTGCGGGAGCTGCCGCAGATGATCGCGGCGGACGGCATCCACCTGACCATGCTGGGATACAGGCAACTATTCGATACATTGGCGCAGTGGGTCACACCCCAGCTGTAAGGACGGCCCGCGCCGACGGAAGCAAAAGGAGACACTTATGGTACATATCATCACGGACAACGCGGCAAATCTGCCTCAGGCACTGCGGGAGCAGTACGGTATCGAGGAGCTTTGCCTGACCTATACGGTGGACGGCGTACCGGCGGACACCTCGGTGGAGTTCGATGGCCGCGGGTTTTACGACGCGCTGCGGCGTGGCGCATCGGTGCAGACCTCCATGGTCACGCCTGACGCGGCGCAGAAGGGCATGGAACCGTATCTCATCAACGGCGAGGATGTGCTGTATGTGGGGCTGTCCAGCGGCGTCAGCGGCACCTGCTGGGGCGTGGGGCTGGTGGCCCGCGAGCTGGCGGAGAAGTATCCGGAGCGGAAGATCCGGGTGCTGGATACCCGCGGCGCCTCGCTGGGTGAGGGACTGATCGTGCTGGCGGCCGCCAAGCTGGCGGCGGAGGGCCGCGTGATCGAGGAGATCGCGGTGCGCTGCGAGGAGCTGTGCGGCAAGATGCGCCAGCACTTTATGGTGGACGACCTCAAGTTCCTGCGTAAGGGCGGGCGTATCTCGGGCAGCGCGGCGCTGGCCGGTACGCTGCTGCAGATCAAGCCCATCCTGCAGGGCGACGAGGAGGGCAAGATCGTCCAGCTCGCCAAGGTGCGGGGCAAGAAGGCCGGTATGGAGGAGCTGGTGGCGCTCTACGACCAGATGGTGGAGGACAGGAGCGCACCGGTGGGTATCTCCCACGCAAGCTCTCCGGCAGATGCGCTGCACATTGCCACGCGGCTGCGGCAGGTGGGCTGCACCGGCGAGATCTTGACGGTGTGCCACGAGCCGGTCACCGGCGCTCATGTGGGGCCGGGGATGCTGGCGGTGTATTTCTACAGCGAAACGTGGCGGTGACGGTTTCCGCGTAAATAAGAGTATAAAAAAGTGACCGGGAGGCTTCCCGGTCACTTTTTTATGCGTTGCAGCGCGGAGAATCACTTGGTCAACGTTTCCACCCACGCGGAGTATTTGGCGAGGTTGGCGTCCCGCTCCGCCGCGTCCTTGCCGAGGGTCAGGATGTAGACCTTGATCTTGGGCTCCGTGCCGGAGGGACGGACCAGGATGGTGGTGCCGTCCGCCAGCTCGTAGCGCAGGACGTTGCTGCCGTGCAGCTCCATGGGGGTGACGGCACCGGTGGCGCAGTCCACGGCGTTGCCGTCGGCGTAGTCCTTGCGGACGACGACGGTGACACCGGCGATCTCGGTGGGCGGCGTCTGGCGCAGACGCTTCATCAGCGCGGCCATCTTCTCCAGACCGTCCACGCCGGGCATCACAAGGTTGTGGGTCTTTTCGCCGTACCAGCCGTACTTGGCGTACAGCGTCAGCAATGCGTCGTAGAGGGTCATGCCCTGGGCGGCGTACCAGCCGGCCATCTCCGTGATGAGCAGGGAGGCGGTGACGGCGTCCTTGTCGCGGACGTAGTCGCCCAGCATATAGCCGTAGCTCTCCTCGTAGGACATGATGACCTCGCCCTGACCGGCAGACTCCAGCTCGCCCTTCTTCTCCGCCATGAACTTGAAGCCGGTGAAGGTGTCGTAGCAGGTGACGCCGTTGGATTCCGCTACCTTGCGGGCCATGTTGGTGGTGACGATAGACTTGAGGAACACCGGCTTTTCCGGCAGCTTACCGGCACGGCGCAGCGCGCCGATGAGATAATCCAGCAGCAGCACGCCGGTCTGGTTGCCGGTGACGGCGATGAACCTACCGGCATGGTTGCGCACCATGATGCCCACGCGGTCACTGTCGGGGTCGGTGCCCAGAATAAAGTCGGCGCCGACCTTGTCCGCCAGCTCGATGGCCAGATAGAAGCCCTCGGGATTCTCCGGGTTGGGGGAGTCCACCGTGGGGAAGTTGCCGTCCAGCACCATCTGCTGCTCTACGCAGTACAGGTGCTTGACGCCCAGACCCCGCAGCGCCTCCGGCACCAGCTTCCAGCCGCAGCCGTGGAACGGGGTGTAGACCACCTTGAAGGTGTCGGCCACCTTCGCCATGGATTCCCGGTCGTTGACCATGGCCATGACGTTCTCCATGAAGGCGCGGTCCGTCTCCTCGCCCATGATCTCAATGAGGCCGGCCTTCACCGCCTCGTCAAAGTCCATGCGCTTGATGCCGGTGAAGATGTCGATCTTCTCCAGCTGGGCGGCGATGGCATCGGCGTGCTGGGGCGGCAGCTGGGCACCGTCAGACCAGTAGACCTTGTAGCCGTTATACTCCTTGGGATTGTGGCTGGCAGTGACATTGATGCCCGCCTGACAGCCGTAGTAACGGACGGCAAAGCTCAGCTCCGGCGTGGGACGCAGGGACTCGAAAATGCGGACGTGGATGCCGTTGGCGGCGCAGACCTCCGCGGCGGCGTGGGAAAAGAGCATACTGTTGTTGCGGCAGTCCATGCAGATGGCAACGCCCTTCTTCTTGGCGTCCTCGCCCTCGGCGGCGATGACATTGGCAAAGCCCTGGGTGGCCCAGCGGATGACATGGATGTTCATCTGGTGCAGACCGACCTTCATGGTGCCGCGCAGACCGGCGGTGCCGAACTCCAGCGGGCCGTAGAAGCGGTTTTCGATCTCCTTTTCATCGCCGGCGATGCGCTCCAGTTCCGCGTGTTCGGCGGGGGAGAGAGCGTCGCTGTGGAGCCAGCGCTCGTATTCCTGTTTATAGCTCATATAGGTACTCCTTTCAGGATGATATGTACTTATTCCTCGTCTTCCACGGGCTGAGCGGTCAGCAGCTCCTGTGCCTCCTCCAGACGGGAGGCGGGGACATACAGGCTGACGCCGAAGCCGGAAAAGCCGTTGATGACCTTGCCGGCGCCGCCCTCGCGGTCGTAGTACTTGAAGCAGGGGACACCATAGGCCGACAGCAGGGAGATGACCATGTCGGCATCGGCGGCGGAGTCAAAGGTCTGCTTCAGCAGGACGGCCTTTTCATCCTGTCCCGCCGCGTCCTTGGGCCATGCGGGGACATCCGGGTTGCCGGTAAAGCTCCAGTTTTCCATGGAAATGACCTCCTATTTGTGATATTTGGCGCCGCTGGCGATCTGGTATGCTCGGTAGATCTGCTCCAGCAGCATGATACGCGCCATGTGGTGGGGAAATGTCATGGGGGACATGGACAGACGCCAGTCGGCCTGCCGTTTCAGCTCCTCGTCCAGACCGACGCTGCCGCCGATGAGGAAGGTGATCTGGGTCTTGCCCTGCACACCGAAGTCCGTGAGGCGGCGGCTCAGTTCCTCGCTGGAGCAGGGCTTGCCCTCGATGCACATCGCCACCAGCGCGCCGCCCTTGGGCAGCTTTTCCCGGATGGCGGCGGCCTCCGCTTGCAGGGCGCGGCGGATCTCGGCGGGGGAGGGATCGTCGGGCAGGCGGCTCTCCGGCAGCTCCACGATCTCCAGACGGCACAGGCGCTGGAGACGCTTGACGTACTCGGCGGCGGCGTCAATATAGAATTTCTCCTTCAGCTTGCCGACGCAGAGGATCGTTACCTTCTGCACGCGATCACCTCCGGCGCATAGCAGACGCTCAGTTCATCCCGCGGCGCGACCTCCACGGAGACGCCCAGATCGGACAGCGCCGTCTCCATGACTTGCAGGGCGCGGGCGGGGGTGTTGTTCTCCCGGCTCAGGTGAGCCAGCACAAAGCGGCGGGTGCCGCACTCCGCCATGCGGCGGGCAAAGGCGGCGGCGTCCTCGTTGGACAGGTGACCCCGCCGGCCGAGGATGCGCTGCTTCAGGGAGTAGGGATAGGGGCCGGATTGGAGCCAATCCACATCGTGATTGCTCTCCAGCACCAGCAGATCCACACCGGTGAGGGCGGCGGCAGCCGGCTCCGGCACAAAACCGGTGTCGGTGAGGATGCCAACGGCCTCGCCGCCGCAGTCGATGCGGTAGTCCACGCTCTCCCCGGCGTCGTGGCTGGTGGCGAACACGGTGATCGCCGCGGGGCCGATGGAAAAGACGCTGCCGGGGGAGACAGGGCGCAGACAGCCGTCCAGACCGGGCAGGCGGCTGCGGAGATAGAAGGCGGTGCCGCCGCTGGCGTACAGCGGGATGGCGTGATGCTTGAGAAGCGTGGCAAGACCCGCCGTGTGGTCGGTATGCTCGTGGGTGATGAGGATGGCGGACAGATCGTCCGGCGTCAGGCCCAGCTGGGCAAGGGACTGCTTGATGCGGCGGGCGGAGATGCCCGCGTCCACCAGCAGGTGGACGCCGCAGGCAGAGACCAGCAGACAGTTGCCCTCGGAGCCGCTGGCCAGTGTATACAGTGAGATCAAAACGGTATGTACCTTTCTAAAACGGCAGCGTCCGTTGCAGCAGGCCACAAAGGCTGCGGCCTGTTGCAGCGGACGCTGATCAGCGTATGTCAGCTAATATGGGACTCGACCTCGCCCTCGTCGGGGATGTCGATCATGGAGATATCCGCGCCCACGGCACGGAGTTTGCCCACCAGATCCTCGTAGCCGCGCTCGATATACTGCACGCAGCTCAGCTCGGTGGTGCCCTTGGCGGCCAGTCCGGCGATGACCAGCGCCGCGCCGGCCCGCAGGTCACAGGCCTGGATGGGGGCGCCTATCAGCTGGTCGACACCCTCGATAACGGCAACCTTGCCGTCCACCTGAATGTGGGCGCCCAGACGCTTCAGCTCGTCCACATACTTGAAGCGGTTGGCGCCGTAGACACCCTCAGTCACAAGGCTGGTACCCTGTGCCAGAGACAGTACGGCGGCGATCTGGGGCTGCATATCCGTGGGGAAGCCGGGATAGGGCAGGGTCTTGACATTGGTCTTTTGCAGCGGCTCGCTGCGGCGCACCAGCAGGGTGTCGTCGTTCTCCTCTACCGCCACACCCATCTCCATCAGCTTGGCGCTGATGCAGTCCATGTGCTTGGGGATGATGTTCTTCAGCAGGAGTTGCCCGCCGGTGGCGGCCACCGCCGCCATGTAGGTGCCGGCCTCGATCTGGTCGGGGATGATGCAGTAGGTACCGCCGCTGAGACGCTCCACGCCGCGGATCTTGATGGAGTCGGTGCCGGCGCCCTTGATGTCCGCGCCCATGGAGTTCAGAAAGTTGGCCAGATCCACGATGTGCGGCTCCTTGGCGGCGTTTTCGATGGTGGTGACGCCGTCAGCCAGTGCTGCGGCCATCATGATATTCATGGTGGCGCCTACGGAGACAACGTCCAGATACACCGGCGCACCGGTGAGACGGCCATTCTTGGCGGCGGTGTGGATGAAGCCGCCCTCCACGGTGACGTCAGCTCCCATGGTGGTGAAGCCCTTGACGTGCTGGTCGATGGGGCGGACGCCGAAGTTGCAGCCGCCGGGCATGGCCACGGTGGCCTGTCCGAAGCGGCCCAGCAGAGCGCCCAGCAGGTAGTAGCTGGCGCGGATGCGGCGGGCCAGATCGTAGGAAGGGCGGGTGCTGTGGATGGCGTGGCAGTCGATCTCCACCGCGTGACGGTTCAGTACGCGGATGTGGGCGCCCAGTTCTTCCAGAATAGAGAAGAACAGGGTTACATCGCTAATCTGGGGAATGTTCTCGATGCGGCAGACACCGTCCACCAGCAGGGCGGCGGGAATGATGGCGACGGCGGCATTTTTTGCACCGCTGATAGTCACTTCGCCAAACAGCGGACGGCCGCCATGGATAATGTATTTGTTCAAAGCAAGTCCCTCTTTTCAGGTGGTCAATAGGCTCTGGTAACAGTGTGTCCAGAGCACAGGAACTTCATACCGCAGCACGCGGCAGAAGATGATCTATATGCAGACATGGATAGTATACCATATTTTTTGCCAAAAGCAATAAATGCGTAAAAATTTATTGGGAAAGCACAAAAAAAGATGGAATAATGCAGGAGAACATGAAGATGTTTACATAATTTCAGAGAGGTAAAAAAGCGCGGCGCGCGTTATTTCCCGTTCCCGCACCGAAAAGTGCAACCGGATGGGTGGTTCGGGGGGAGAGGTGACATTGATCGAGGGAGGGAAAGGTATATGATCCAATTTAAGGACTGGCGGCTGGAATGGGACGGCTCGCCGGTGGCGATGCAGTTCGACAACGGCAGCGTGCGGCTGGAGATCGTGGGGGAGATGCCGACAGGGTACGATTGGGAGCTGTTGGTGCGGGAGCCGGAGGGCGGCATGGATATCCTGGCGCTGGAGAAGCAGCCCGATGGTGTAGGTATACTGCTGAAGCGGGAGAATCTGCCGAAGTGGGGGACTTACGCCTTACAGCTCAGGGGGACGCTGCAAGCTGACGGTACCACCCAGCGGCACAGCACAGTGGCAGAGGTGCTGGTGCCGGAGAGCCTGTCGGGGGATACGGCGTGGCCGGAGATCCCGGCGGCGTTCCGCCAGTTGGAGGCACGCCTCAAGGAGCTGGCGGCACATCCGCCGAAGCCGGGAAGCGAGGGGTATTGGCTGCTGTGGGACGCAGAGGAGGGCGCGTATCACGACAGCAACCTGCCGGTGGGAGCCGGCGGACCGAAGGGAGATAAAGGGGATACCGGCCCCAAGGGGGACAAGGGTGACACCGGTGCGGCAGGTGCTCCCGGTGCAAAGGGAGACAAGGGAGATACAGGCCCGCAGGGAAAGCAGGGCATCCAAGGCCCGGAGGGGCCGCAGGGTCCGGTGGGACCGGCAGGCCCGCAGGGTCCGGTGGGACCGGCAGGCCCGCAGGGAGAGCCGGGGCCGGCCTACACCGCCGGGGAGAACATCTCCATCAGCGGAAGCGTCATCGCTACCAAGGCGTTTCCTTGTAACCCCAACCTGCTGGATAACTGGTACTTCGGGAATCCCGTGAATCAGCGGGGCGCAAGCGGCACGATCAGCAGGTTGGGGTATTTCTTTGATCGTTGGAAACTGGTAAGCGGCAGCGTGGCCATCAATAGCGGAGGTATCGTGCTGAACGGTACCATTGCGCAGGTGCTGGAGTATGCCGTCGGTCAGACGGTGACGGCAACCGTGCTGACGCCGGACGGCGTGACCGATGTGACGCCGGTATATGACGATGAGACGAAGACATTTACGGTCACCACGCAGGGAAAGACCATCAGGGCCGTCAAGCTGGAACTCGGCACACAGCAGACCCTCGCCCATCAGGAGAACGGCGTGTGGGGACTGAACGAGATTCCCGACTACGGAGAGCAGTTGAGACGGTGCCAGAGGTATTGTTTTGTGTGGGGGTACGGCGCAAAGAAGACGAGCTGTCTTGCAGTTATGCAGTGTGTTCAGCCGGGTGTTCTATTTGGACTGATTCCCACTCCGGTAACCATGCGCAACAACCCTGTAGCGACGGGTGGAAGTTTGACCACATTCGCGGGAAATGTTACAAGTCTTGGTAATTTAATAACTTGTGCGAACGGCATCCGAGCCGTAGCAAACATTGAGGGAACAAGCACCAGTCAGGGACAGGCAGTCGGCGTCGAAAATGCGGACGATAACGGCAGAGTGATCTTCTCCGCCGACTTGTAATGAGGTGACCGGATGGAAGCATGGACAAATGTCGGCGTGCCGCTGATCGTGGCGCTGCTGACCTCCACCGCCCTGTGGGGCGTGGTGAGCAAGGTGATCCTCAAGCGGATGGAGCTGACGGCTAAGCGCAGCAAGGCGGACGAGGCGCAGCGGAAGATGCTGGTGGGGCTGGCCCATGACCGTATCATTCACCTTGGAATGGTGTACATCGAGCGGGGCTGCATCACACAGGACGAGTACGAGAATTTGCAGGTGTACCTCTACGAGCCGTATGAGGAGATGGGCGGCAACGGCAGCGCGCGGCGCGTCATGGAGGAAGTGCGGAAGCTGCCCATACGATAGGGCATAAAATGGAACAGGCCGACAGGCCGGAAAGGAATTTGTTATGAAGCTGAACAACAAGGTATATGACATCATGAAGTGGCTGGTCATCATCGTGCTGCCCGCCGTGGCCACGCTGTACGCGGCGCTGGCGGCGGTGTGGGCGTGGCCCTACGCCGACGAGGTGGTGACCACCATCACCGCCGTGGACACGTTCCTCGGCGCGGTGCTGTGCATCAGCACGGCGCAGTATCACAAGGAGGCTGGCAACAATGGCTAAGAGGGTGTATCTGTCCCCCAGCGACCAGCGGCGGAACACCTACGCGGTGGGCGACACCACCGAGGCCATCCAGTGCGGGCGCATTGCGGAGGCTTGCAAGGCCGCTCTGGAGCGCTCCGGTGTGGAGGTGATGCTGGGGCAGTACGACACCATGCAGAACCGTGTGGCGGCGTCCAACCGCTTCAAGGCCGACCTGCACGTCCCCATCCATTCCAATGCCTGCAACGGCAAGGCCAGCGGTACGCACCTGTTTTGTTACAGCGGCGACCGGAACAGCGCCGGGTACAAGGCGTGTCAGGCGGTGCTGGATGTGCTGGGGCCTGTGACGCCGGGTGCGCCGGATGTCATCCGGGCGTATCCCGCACTGTACGAGGTGAAGCACCCTGCCGCCACGACGGTGTATATCGAGGTGGACTTCCACGATGTGCCCAGTGTTGCCCAGTGGATCATCGACAACACCACCCTGATCGGCGAGACCATCGCCAAGGGGCTGTGCGCGGCGCTGGGCGTACCCTTTGTGGAGAGCGCCAACGTGCCGGTGCCGGTGCCTGCGGAGAAGGACACGACGCTGCCCATGCAGGTGCGGATGCTCAAGCGCGGCATGGCGGGCGCGGACGTGAAGACCCTGCAAGCGGCGCTGATCGCCTACGGGTTCTCCTGCGGCGCGGCCGGTGCGGACGGCGACTTCGGCGGCGGCACGGAGACGGCGCTGAAGAAGTTCCAGACCAAGTACGGCCTCGGTGCTGACGGTATCGCCGGAAAGGGGACTTGGGGCAAGCTGCTGGGACAGTAAGGAAAAAGATCTTCGCACCAGCGAGGCAAGCCGGAAGATTAGACAAATAATTGTAACGCAAATTCTTCAAGCCGCCAAAAGGGCTTGCTGTCTGTGCAAAGCAGGCGGCAAGCCCTTTGGCGATTTATGAGCCTGTGCCTGGAGAAAGTTTTTGTACAGGCGCAGCGCACGTTTTTATTGACATCCTGTTTTTACCGACATATAATGATATTTGGCGGCGAAAGCCGTCGGCCAATTAAACACAAGATCCAAAGATGCTGTGCGGCCGCTTGCCGCAACGACTCCGATGGGGGGTCAGGCGGCGGCTTCAAAGGAACGGGGTGCAGGGCCCCACGCGAACGGCACTGTAAGCGCAAGAACGTACCGAGGCGGCGTAAGCCGCTGGGACGAAAGTCCGTCATTGCAGATATTATGTCTGTGAGAAGACAGGTCACGAACGAGGAGAGAACTCTCCGCGGCGCGAGTCAGAAGACTTACATAGCAGAGGATCGCCAACAGCGGGCGCTCTCTCCGTGGTGTATGGATAGGCAGGAGTGTGCGCCGACGTTTCCCGTATGGGAAAACGCCGGTGTTTTTTCTGTCGCAGCTCCCGCTGGTCATTCTCCGTGGAACGGAGGGAGACCGGTATTTTTTCTGCATATGGATACGTCAGGTCGAGACGGTTTTTCCAGCCGTCTGCTTTCCATAAGGGCGGGAGGGGCGAAAGCCTCTCCCGCCTCCTCTCTTTTTTATGGTTCCGCGGCGTCGGCGGCATTACCGGCAACGCCAGCGCAGCGGTCAACATCACCAACTGCTACTATCTGGACAGCACCGACACGTTCTACTGGCTGCACGAGGACGGTTTCCGGCCCCTGACCCAGCTGACAGCGGCGGCACACGCCGCCGTACCGGAGTTGTCGAGGCGGATAACACCGAGACGGTGGAAAATACCGGCGTCCCGTCGAAATACCTTTACGCGCCGTATGAATTGCGGTATGATACACCTATACCCAACGATAATGCCGTGGGGGGAGGCGGCGCTGACCGCGCCCGGCCTTGTGGGGCAGGCACCGCCGCGCCTTCGATTTGCAGGAGCAGGTCTGGACGCGGACATGACGCCGTGCGGGACTGGGCGAAAGACTGCGCCTGCACTATAGGGAATTTCTGTAAGGAGGAACTGTCCATGCCCACCATGAAAAAGTATATCCTGCCGTTTATCCTGCTGCTGGGTCTGCTGCTCACCGCCTGCGGCGCACAGCCGTCCGGCGGGGAGGAGGCCCCGTGGCAGACCGCCCTCCGGCAGACCGGGGAGTACCTGCTGGCGCAGGACGCCCCATCCGCCGGCCCCGTGAACGGCGACTGGAAGGTGGTGGGGCTTCGCGCCGCCGGCCTGCTGGAGCGGGAGACGGCCGCCGTCTACTACGAGTCCGTTGTGCAGCGCGCGGCACGGGCGGTGGAAAACCGGCTGAACCCCAATAAGCCCACGGAGAACACCCGCACCATTTTGGGCGTTACCGCCGCCGGACACAATGCCGCCGATGTGGCAGGGGTGGATCTGACGGCGGGGTTGGGAGACATGGCATATCTGCGCCATCAGGGACTCAATGCCTCGGTCTGGGCGCTGATCGCGCTGGACTGCGGCGCATATCCCGACCCCGCGCCTGTTGAGGGAGCCGAGCCCGTGAATCGGGAGACACTGGTGGCAGAGCTGCTGTCCGCCCGCTGCACCGACGGCGGATGGACCATGATGGGTGACAAGGTGGAGGTGGACATCACTGCGCTGGCGCTGACGGCACTGGCTCCCTACACAGGGGAGGCGGCGGTGCAGGCGGCGGTGGATGAGGCGCTGGCGCTGCTGTCCGATGCCCAGCTGCCTGACGGCGGCTTTGACTGCTACGGCACGGAGAATTGCGAGTCTGCGGCGCAGGTGTTGGTGGCGCTGACGTCGCTGGGCATCGACCCTCTCACCGACAGCCGCTTCGTCAAGGACGGCGCTACGGTGCCGGGCGCCGTGGCGTCCTTCGCGGTGGAGGGCGGCGGCTTCCGCCACATCGCCGGGCAGACCACCCCCGACGGCATGGCTACGGAGCAGGGCTTCTATGCGCTGGCGGCCTATGAGCGTTTTACGAAGGGGGAGTCCCGGCTGTTCGACATGACCGCCGCGGAGCAGAATGCCGGTCAGACGGATGCGCCGGCGCAGCAGGCGAGACCCCAGCCGGTGGAGCCGGAGGACGCACAGGTGGCCGATACCGCCGACTGCACCTGCACCGTCTCCATCACCTGTGAGGTGCTGCTGGACAACATGGACAAGCTGGCGCAGAACAAGCGGCCGCTGGTGCCGGAGGACGGCGTGCTTCTGCCGGAGACGCAGGTCACGTTTGCCGCAGGGGAGAGCGCCTTTGATGTGCTCCAGCGGGTCTGTCGGGAGAATAAGATCCACATGGAGTCCAGCTTCACGCCCCTCTACAACAGCGCCTATATAGAGGGCATCGGCAACCTCTATGAGTTCGACGCCGGCAGCCTGTCCGGGTGGATGTACACCGTCAACGACTGGTTTCCTAACTACGGCTGCTCCCGCTATCAGCTACGCTCCGGCGACGTGCTGCGCTGGGTATACACCTGCGATCTGGGCAAGGATGTAGGCGGCGGCATGACCAACTGAATCACTGCGCCCGCCTGTCATGGACAGGCGGGCGCTCTTTGTCCACACTCCTCGCAGAAGTCCCAAATTCTCCTGACGGGAAACCTGTGCATTTCTACACATTTTCCGTCTGGCGCAGAGGGGTATAACCGTGTATAATGGAGAAAAACAAGACCGTGCCGGCGGCACGGCAGGAGGGAGCGAGACCGGCTTATGCAGATCACACAGCTTAAAAAGGTACTGGTCGCCAACCGGGGCGAGATCGCGGTGCGTATTTTCCGCGCCTGCCACGATCTGGGGCTTCACACCGTGGCCATCTATTCCAATGAGGATACCTATTCGCTGTTCCGCACCAAGGCGGACGAGGCGTATCTGGTGGGCGAGAAGAAGTCGCCTCTGGGCGCTTATCTGGACATCCCCGGCATCATCGGGCTTGCCCGCCGCCGGGGCGTCACCGCCATCCATCCCGGCTACGGCTTTCTGTCCGAGAACGCTGATTTTGCCCGGGCGTGCGAGGAAAACGGCATCCTGTTTGTGGGCCCGTCCGCCGATGTGCTGGCCAAGATGGGCGATAAGCTCAGTGCCAAGGAGATCGCCATACAGTGCGGCGTACCCATCATCCCCGGCTGCGCCGAGCCGCTGCGGGACGCCGACGACGCGCTGGAAAAGGCCGTCAGCTTCGGTTTCCCCGTCATCCTGAAGGCCGCCGCCGGCGGCGGCGGACGCGGTATGCGCCGCTGCGACCGGCCGGAGGAGGTCAAGACCGCCTATGAGCTGGTACACAGCGAGGCGGAGAAGTCCTTCGGCTGCGGCGACATCTTCATGGAGAAGTATCTGGTGGAGCCCAAGCACATCGAGGTGCAGATCCTGGCCGATCAGTACGGCAATGTCTACCATCTGGGCGAGCGTGACTGCTCCCTCCAGCGCCGGTATCAGAAGGTGGTGGAGTTTGCCCCCGCGTGGTCGGTACCCGAGGAGACGGTGGAGGCGCTGCGCCGTGACGCGGTGAAGATCGCCAAGTCCGTCCACTATGTCAGCGCCGGTACGGTGGAGTTTCTGGTGGACAAATCCGGGAACTACTACTTCATTGAGATGAACCCCCGTATTCAGGTGGAGCATACCGTCACGGAGATGGTCACCGGCGTGGATATCGTCCGCGCCCAGCTGCTCATCGCCGCCGGGTATCCCCTGAGCTGCCCGGAGATCGGCCTGACGAAGCAGGAGGATGTCCACTTCGACGGCTACGCCATCCAGTGCCGCGTCACCACGGAGGACCCCTCCAACAACTTCGCCCCCGACAACGGCAAGGTCACGGCGTATCACTCCCCCGGCGGCTTCGGTGTCCGTCTGGACGGCGGCAACGTGGGCGTTGGCACCGTCATCTCCCCGTACTACGACTCGCTGCTGGTGAAGGTCACCAGCTGGGACCGCACCTTCGCCGCCGCCTGCCGCAAGTCCGCCCGCGCCATCAACGAGGTGCGCGTCCGGGGCGTCAAGACCAATATCCCCTTCGTCACCAATATTCTGGCACATCCGGTGTTCGTCAACGGCCAGTGCCACACCAAGTTTATCGACGAGACGCCGGAGCTGTTCGAGATCATGGATTCCCGTGACCGCGCTACCCGCGTTCTGCGGTACATCTCCGAAATTCAGGTGGCCAACCCCGATGCCGAGCGCCACCAGTACGACATCCCCCGCTTCCCGGAGGCCAAGGAGCCGCTGGGTCCCGGCCTCAAGCAGCTTTTGGATGCGGAGGGGCCCGAGGCGGTGAAGAACTGGGTGCTGGGGCAGAAGAAGCTGCTGCTCACCGACACCACCATGCGGGACGCCCACCAGAGCCTGCTGTCCACCCGTATGCGTACCCGCGACATGGTCAAGGGCGCCGACGGTATGGCCGATATCCTGCGGGACTGCTTCTCACTGGAGATGTGGGGCGGCGCCACCTTCGACGTGGCCTACCGCTTCCTCCACGAGTCTCCGTGGGAACGCCTGCGCCTGCTGCGGGAGAAGATCCCCAACATCCCGTTCCAGATGCTGCTGCGCGGCTCCAATCTGGTGGGCTACGCCAACTATCCCGACAATCTGGTGCGCGCCTTCGTGGAGGAGGCCGCCCAGCGCGGCATCGACGTGTTCCGCGTCTTCGACTCCCTGAACTGGGTGCCGGGCATGGAGGTGGCCATGGAGGAGGTGCTCCGCCAGAACAAGCTGCTGGAGGCCACCATGTGCTACACCGGCGATATCCTGGACGAGACAAAGGACAAGTACACCCTGAAATATTATGTCAACCTCGCTAAAGAGCTGGAAAAGCGGGGCGCTCATGTGCTGGCCATCAAGGATATGTCCGGCCTGCTGAAGCCCTACGCCGCCAAGAAGCTGGTGACCACCCTGAAGCAGGAGGTGGGGCTGCCTATCCACCTGCATACCCACGATACCACCGGCAATCAGGTGGCGGCGCTGCTGCTGGCTGCCGAGGCCGGCGTGGACGTGGTGGATGTGGCCTGCGCGCCGATGGCGGGGCTCACCAGCCAGCCGTCTCTGGACGCGGTGGTGGCCGCCCTCCACGGCACGGAGCGAGACACCGGTCTTGACCTGCGCCGGGTGCAGGAGCTGAGCAACTACTGGGCGGATGTGCGCCTGCGGTACGAGAGCTTCGACCACGGCCTGAAGTCCTCCACCACCGACATCTACCGCTACGAGATCCCCGGCGGTCAGTACACCAACCTCCGCCCGCAGGTGGAGTCTCTGGGCCTCGGCGACCGGTTCGAGGAGGTCAAGGAGATGTACAAGACCGTCAACGATATGCTGGGCGACCCGGTGAAGGTGACGCCCTCGTCCAAGGTGGTGGGCGATCTGGCCATCTTCATGGTGCAGAACGACCTGACGCCGGAGAATATCGTCCGCCGCGGCGAGGCGCTGGCCTTCCCCGATTCCGTGGTGTCCTACTTCAAGGGCATGATGGGTCAGCCCGCGTGGGGCTTCCCGAAGGAGCTGCAAAAAGTGGTGCTCAAGGGCGAGGAGCCCATCACCTGCCGTCCCGGCAAGCTGCTGCCCCCCGTGGACTTCGACAAGCTGCGCCATGAGGTGGAGCAGTTCCGCGACGACCCGGAGAAGAAGGATCTCATCTCCTACGCCATGTATCCCAAGGTCTATGAGGATTTTTGCCGTCACCGCAAGGAGTACGGCTACATCACCCGCATGGGCAGCCATGTGTTCTTCAACGGCATGGCGCTGGGCGAGACGAACAAGATCAACATCGAGGACGGCAAGACGCTGGTCATCAAGTATCTGGGTCTGGGCGACCGCAACAACGACGGTACCATCAACGTCCAGTTCGAGCTGAACGGTATGCGCCGCGAGGTCACCGTCCGCGACCCCCACGCCTCCGAGGAGACACGGCAGGCCACGCTGGCCGACGAGTCCGATCCCATGCAGGTCGGCACCTCCATCCCCGGCATGGTGTCCAAGCTCTCCGTCAAGCAGGGCGACCATGTGGAGAAGGATCAGGTGCTGGCCATCATCGAGGCCATGAAGATGGAGACCGCCATCACCGCCCGGGCTGCCGGTACGGTGAAGACCGTCCGCGTCAAGGAGGGGCAGCCCGTCAAGGCCAAGGAGCTTCTGATGGTGCTGGAATAACATCTATACGAACATCCCGCTGCGGGTACGCCCGCGGCGGGATGTTTTGCCCCGTCCATCCGCTGCAACTGTACAAAATTCGGGCAAAAGCGGAAAAGTGTTTGGTTTTTTCTGTGTCACATTCTGTATAATGGAAAATGTCCCTTTTTGCGGACGTTTTAGGATCGGAACTATGTGATGTGCGGTGTGGAAAGCTCCCGCGCCGCTGACGGAGGACATATGCGAAATATCTGGAAGATATTCAAAACGGACATCCGCACGCTGAGCAAGTGCTTTTTTGCCAGCGTGGTGGTAGTGGCCATTGCCCTGCTGCCCAGCCTGTATGCATGGCTGAACATCTACTCCAACTGGGACCCCTACGGCAACACCGGCGGCATCTCCATCGCCGTGGCGTCGCTGGACCGGGGCTACACCGACAACGGCGAGTACGTCAATAAGGGCCGGGACGTGCAGGAGGATCTGAAGACCTCCACCTCCATCAACTGGGTCATCGTGGACACGGAGCAGGAGGCGGTGGACGGCGTGTACGCCGGCGACTACTACGCCGCCGTGGTCATCGACGAGGACTTCTCCCGGAAGATGTACCGGATGTTCACGGACTGGACCGGCCAGCCCGCCATCACCTACTATGAAAATGCCAAGAAGAACGCCGTGGCCACCAAGATCACCGACACGGCGGTGGAGACGCTGAAGCGCTCCATCAGCGAGAACTATCTGGAGGTGGTCATCAGCGGCATCATGGAGCAGAGCAATCTGCTGGCCGCCGATCTGACGGAGACCGACCCGGAGACCGCGGTGAAGGGTCTGTTGTACCAGACCCAGGATGTGTTGTCCGGGTGCAGCCATATGATGGACGCCTTCCGCGCCGCCAGCGGCTCCGGCGGCATTTCAGCCGCCGATGCCGAGGCGCTGTCTGCCGCCATCGCCCATATCAACCAGAACCTGCCGGACGGCGAGGAGGTGGCGGACACCGCCGCCGCCATACAGCACGCGCTGTACACGGCACTGGAGAAGGTGGAGCGTGCGCTGGATCGTCTGGAGCAAAAGCAGGATGATATCCATCTGCCGGAGATCCAGAAGCAGCTGGAGGAGGCCGCCGCCGAGATGGGCAAGCTCAGCGCACGGCTCAATGCGCTGGCCGACCGGCTGGAGTCCACCGCTATCTCCGGCACCCATCTGGTCACCGCGCAGGTCCAGCAACTCCGTGAGCTGGCTGACCGCTGCACCGCCCTGCAGAAGAAGCTGAACGAGCTGGCCGCCGCCAGCGATATCAGCGGCCTGCAAAGCGAATGCGGCGCGCTGGTGGCCGCTATCCGCAGCATGACTGCCCAGATCCCCGTTACAGAACATGAGCTGCGGGATCAGCTGGATACGGTGGTGACGGATGTGTCCGACGCCATGGAGGGCGTGAAGGCGCTGTCCAACGATGTCAAGGCCCTGCGTGGGGCGATGGCCAACACCACACAGGCGCTGAGCACCACCATGGAGCTGCTGCGTCCGGCGGCGGAGCGGATGGTCACATCGCTGTCCGACACCATCGACAAGCTGGAGGGCGCCACCACCAGCGAGTACACCGATATGCTGCTGGCCATACTGGGCGGCGACCCCGCCGCGTACAGCCAGTATTTCCCGGAGATGGTGCAGACCACGGTAAACAAGGTCTATCCCATTGAGAACTACGGCTCCGCCATGGCGCCGTTCTACACCACGCTGGCTATCTGGGTGGGCGGCGTCATCCTGTCGTCCCTCGTGAAGATCCACGCCCGCACCGGCGGGCTCATTGACCCCAAGCCGGCGGAGCTGTACTTCGGCCGGTACCTGTTCTTCTTCCTCATCAGCCAGATACAGGCGGCGGTGATCGTCACCGGCGACCTGTACCTGCTGAAGATACAATGCCTGAACCCGGGGCTGCTGTACCTGACGGCATCCCTGACGGCCTTTACCTTCAGCCTGCTGATCTACTCCCTTGCCATCGCCTTCGGCGACGTGGGCAAGGCCGTGGTGGTGGTCATCATGGTCATGCAGATCGCAGGCTCCTCCGGCACGTTCCCCATCGAGCTGCTGCCGGAGATCTATCAGAAAATCTACCGCTTCTTCCCGTTCCCCTATGCCATTGACGCCATGCGCGAGTGTATCTGCGGCCTGTACGGCGACTACTACATAACGCAGCTTGCGTTCCTGCTGCTGTTCGCCGTTGCCGCGCTGCTCATCGGACTGCTGGTGCGCCGCCCGCTCATGGGGCTGAACCACTTTATGGAGGAGAAGCTGGAGGAGACGGAGCTGCTGTGAAAGGAGGCGGATGTACCATGACAACGGAAAGAGAATATCAGGAGATGTACGATCGCCTGCTGGATGAGGTGAGAACGCTGCACAAGAACAACCGGCGGCGCATCCGCAACGGTATGCGGATGCTGCTGGTGGTGACGGTGGGGCTGATGCTGCTGATGTTTCTGGCACAGGGCAACAAGGTGTTCACCCTGATGCTGTGGATCTTCTCCATGTTCGCCGTGGCGGCATATCTGATCGCCGTGGAGTACGCAGATTACGAGCTGCAAAAGAAGCTGGAGCAGATCACCCAGATGGAGCAGGAGAGCATGGGGGCGCTGCTGGAGCTGCCGGAGCTGCCCCGTATGCCGCGTCTGCCTGACCGGCGGTATCACGGCCGCCGGGAGGAGACAATGGCGAATATCGTGATCGAGTCCGAGCCTGTCTCCGCCGAGGACGCGCAGGAACCGATTTCGGAGGAGAGCTACTCCGTGGAGGATATTTTGCAGGAGGTACACGGACAGACGCCGCAGCAGCAGAAGCCGCAGCAGCAGAAGCCGCAGGAACAGAAGCCGCAGGAAGCGCAGAAGCGTCAGGAGACGCAGAAAGCACAGAACGTGCAGAAAATGCCGCAGGGCGGCGCTGTCGACAGTGCGCAGCTGCTGGAGGGCCTGCTGCGCGACCCGCAGAAGCTGGCGGGCGATCTGGAGCTGCTGACCCGTGCGCTGCAGGGACTGTCTGACGATCTGCGCCGCGCCGCGGCGCAGCAGGAGGAGGTGGACAGATGAGGAATATCTGGCGTATTTTCTGCGCCGATTGGAAACGCCTGACTGCCAGCGTGGTGGCGGTGGTGGTCATGCTGGGCCTGTGTCTGGTACCCTGCCTGTACGCGTGGTTCAACATTCTGTCCAACTGGGACCCCTACGGCCCCGCCTCCACCGGCCGCATCAAGGTGGCGGTAGCCAGCGAGGACGACGGCTACGAGGTGTTGGGGCTCCACCTGAACATCGGCGAGCTGGTGCTGCAGGGGTTGGAGACCAACGACCAGATGGGCTGGGTCTTTGTGGACGACGCCCAGACGGCGCTGGACGGCGTGAACGCCGGCGACTACTACGCTGCGCTGATCCTGCCGCCGGAGTTTACCGGCGACTTCGTCAGCATTCTGGAGGGCGACCTGCGCCATCCGGAGATCCAGTACTACGAAAACGAGAAAAAGAACGCCATCGCACCCAAGATCACCGGCAAGGCCAAAACCGCCGTGCAGGAGGAGATCAACACCACCATTCTGGAGAAGGTGGCCGATGCCCTGACCACGGCAGGCTCCGTGTTCAAGGCCATGGGGATTGACGGGCAGGACGTTGCCGACGACCTGCTGGAGAAGCTGTCCGCTGCCCAGCAGGATATGGATCAGATGGCGGAGGTGTTCCGCTCTCTGCAAAATGTGATGAACGGCGCCAGCAGCCTGCTGGCCGCCTCCGCCATCACCATCAGCGACGCGCAGAGCACCATGAACAGCACCTCTGTCGCCGTCGGCAGCACCGTGCAGCTCATCGACACCGGGCTCGACGCGGCGGACGATACCTCCGACGATCTGCTGCAGGTGCTGAACACCGCCGACGCCGTCCTCTCCGAGCTGGAGGATATGCTCAACGGCGTGGACTTGACCCCTGCCGAGGATATCGCCCATGAAAAGGCTATCGCCCAGATCGACAGGGTGATCGCCGCGCTGCAAAGGGTCTGCGACAGAACGGACGACGCCGTGCTGGTGGATCGGCTGGAGGCCGCCATCGATCAACTGGAGACGCTGAAAAGCGCCGTGGAGCAGTCCGGTCTGTCCCATGTGCAGGACGAGCTGCGACAGGTGATCGGAGAGGTGCGCGAGCTGCTGCGCACCGCCGCCGTCAAGACCAATCAGCAGGTCAACGCCTACATCCACAGGGCCGGGGAGCGGGCGCAGTCCACCCTCGGCTCCGTGCAGGAGATCCTGACCGCCTCCTCCGGCGCGCTGGGCGGTGTGTCCAGTACCCTGCGCTCCTACTCCAACGCGGTTTCCGCTGCCCAGCCCACGCTGGCCGCCAGCGTCACGTTGGCGGAGAGCGTCTCCGGCTATCTGGCCGATATAGAGGAGGATGTCCGCCGCATCACCGACAGCGCCGCCTTCAAGCGCTTTGTGGAGCTGATGGCCAGCGATTCCGACAGTATGGCGGCGTATCTGGCCTCCCCGGTGCAGATGAACACCCAGATCATCTACGAGATCAAGGACTACGGCGCCGCCATGTCCCCGTACTATGTGATGCTGGCCCTGTTTGTGGGCAGCCTCCTGACGGCGGTGATGGTAAAGGTGCCGGTGACACAACCAAAGTTCCAGCAGTGCCGCGCTGTGGAGCGGTATTTCGGACGCTTTATGATCTTCTTCTTCATGGCGATCGCCCAAGCGCTGGTGACGGCCTTCGGCTGTCTGCATTTTGTGGGCATGGAGGCGGCGGAGCCCGCCCTGTTCGTGCTGGCCTGCTGCATCTGTTCCCTGAACTTTTCCTTTATGAACTATGCGCTGGTCTACTCGCTGGATAACGTGGGTCTTGCCCTCTCCGTCATCATCATGGTATTACAGGTGGCCGGCTCCGGCGGCTCCTACCCCATCGACGTGCTGCCTGCGCTGTTCCGAAGCCTGTATCCCTTCATGCCCTTCCATTACGGCATGGACATGATCCGCGAGACCATCGGCGGCATGTACGGCCAGACATATCTGCACTGCGCACTGCTCCTGCTGGGGATGTGCGTAATGTTCACCGTCTTCGGCCTGCTGGTCTACTATCCGGCCCGCAAGCTGAACGCGGCCATCGCCGCCAGCAAGGAAAAATCCGGCATTATGTAAACGCCTGCCTTGTGGCAGCAAAAGAGCCGCCGCCCATTTGGGCGGCGGCTCACGGCGCTTGTGCCTAATAAAAATTGAATATCTATCCGGCGGCTGTTATTCCTTATCCTTGCAGCGGTCGTACTCCACCTGCATCACGGAGGATATGGTATGTCGGCCGTAGTCATCCAGCTTGGCATACTGGGTCAGCAGCTTCTCGGTGTCGTCCGTCAGGTACAGGGCTGCATCGTTGGACATGGCCTTGATGCCCAGGATCTTGCAGATGCGCATCACCGTATCAAAGGAGGAACCGCCAACGCCGTTGTGCAGGGCGCTGTTGATGGTGGACAGGGGGATGTCCACCGCGAAGGCGAACTGCCGCACGCTCCGGTACTGCCGTGTGATCTCATCCCGGACCAGCTTTGTAAGATTATCCATATCAGAACCTCACTTTTCTGTAAAGAATTTCCAATTGCTATGCAATAAGTATAGCACGGATTTCCGCATAAGCCAATAGGAAAAGTGAAAATTCACAAAAAAATAATAAAATGCAAATTGGAATTTATGCAGAAGCCGTGCATAGCGGAAAATGGATGCTTCAAATGCGGGATTTGGATGCCGTAAATGCCCCTTTTAATTTGCAGCGCACTGTGTTACAATAAAAATTCGGAGGGAACTCTGTTTATGAAAACACCGACACTCTATACGCCGAAGACCCGCGTGGGACGATTGGCGGAGGACATGGTCCGCCGGTACTACGCCCACGATGTGGCCCGGGACAGCGCGGCCCTGACATACTATCTGCTGTTTGCCCTGTTTCCGCTGCTGATCTTCGTCAGCACGCTGCTGGGTATTCTGGAGCTGGATATCGACAGTATCACGGCGGTGCTGGCGCCTCTGCTGCCATCCGACGTGGTGGGTGTGGTGCGCTCCTATCTGGAGTACGTGGCCGCCAACCAGAGCCGCCAGCTGCTGTGGTTCAGTCTGGTTTTTTCCATCTGGTTTCCCATGCGCTCCACCGGCTGCCTGATGCACTCGCTGCGTAAGGCGTTTCACCGCAGCTCGCCGGAGAATATTCTGCTGGGACAGCTGCGGAACCTGCTGTTCACCATCTGGATGATCGTCGTCATCGGTCTGACGCTGCTGCTGGTGGTGATGGGCCGCCGCGCCCTGCACTTTTTGTCCCACCTGCTGCCTCTGTCGGAGACATTCATCAGTGTGTGGGGCTATCTGCGCTTTGTGATCCTGGCCCTCGTCATGGCCATCTCGCTGGGACTTCTGTATCAGCTGGCGCTGGGGCAGCGCCGTCCCCTGCGGGAGGTGCTGCCCGGTGTGGGCAGTTCCCTTGCCGCGTGGATGCTGCTGAGTATGGCATTTTCCTATTATGTGGAGAACGTGGCCCAATATGCGCGGCTTTACGGCTCTATCGCCACCATCGTGGTGGTGCTGCTGTGGCTGTATATGTCCGGGCAGGTACTGATTTTGGGCGCGGAGCTGTCGGCAGCTCTGGCCCAGCAGAAGAAAAAAGCCGCGCCCCCGTCGGGAGGGGAGGAGGAAGCATGAAGATCATTATCGTAGGCTGCGGTAAGGTGGGATACGCCATTGCACGCCAGATGGAGCAGGAAAAGCATGACATCGTCATGGTGGACAACGAGATCGCCCATCTGGCCAAGGCGGACAACACGCTGGATGTCATGTGCATCCACGGCAGCGGCGCGTCCATCAGCGTACTGATGGATGCCGGTGTCCGTTCGGCGGATCTGGTCATCGCCGTCACCGGCGTGGACGACACCAATATGGTCTGCTGCCTGATGGCAAAGAGTCTGGGCGCCCGCCACACCATCGCCCGTGTCCGCAACACCGAGTACCGCCGGGATGCGGATATCCTCAAGCGGGAGATCGGACTGGATATGGTCATCAACCCCGATCTGGCGGCGGCGCAGGAGATCGCCCGTATCCTCAGCTTCCCCGCTGCCATCTCCGTGGAGCCGTTTGCCGGCGGCCTCATCGACATGATCGGCTTACAGGCGCAGCAGGGGGATTTCCTTGTGGGCCGCAGTCTGGGGGAATCCCACGGCGACCGCAAGGCCAATGTGCTGATCTGCGCTGTCCAGCGGGGCGACGAGTGCATCATCCCCAACGGCTCCTTTGTGCCGCAGGCCGACGACCGGCTGTATATGGTGGGTACCAAGACGGAGCTGCAAAAAATGCTCAAGGCCATGGGCCGCACGCTGCACCGGGTCAAGACGGTGGCGATGCTGGGCGGCAGCCGCATCAGTATGTACCTGTACTGGGAGCTGGCGCACACCGGCACCCATGTCCGCATCGTGGAGCAGGATCACGAGAAGTGCCTGACCCTGTCCCAACACCTGCCGGACGCCATGATCATCGAGGGCGACGGCACGGACAACGATCTCATTCAGGCGGAGAACATCTTCGGCGCCGATGCCTTCGTGTCCCTGACCGGCCGCGACGAGGAGAACCTGCTGATGGCCATGTCCGCCCGCCGTGCCGGTGTGCGGAAGGTGCTGGCCAAGATGACCCGCCCCAACTACATGGAGCTGCTGCAGGACACCGGTCTGGGCAGCATCATCAGCCCCAAGGACATCATTGCCAACCAGATCACCCGCTATGTCCGTGCGCTGGCCAATTCCGAGGGCATGACCGTGGAGTCGCTGTACAAGCTGCTGGGCGGACAGGTGGAGGCGCTGGAATTTCTGGCCACCGGGCCCTCCGACCGCCTGCTGCACGTTCCGCTGAAGGATCTGGACCTGCGCAGCGGCGTGCTGCTGGCCGCCATCGTCCGGGAGGGCGTGACCATCATCCCCGGCGGCCTGACCACCATCGAGGAGGGCGACCATGTGCTGGTCATCGCCCAGTCCATGGGCCTGAACGACCTGACGGATATTCTGGCGTGACGGCTGCAACCGAAACACATAAAAATAACCGTGCCGCAAGGCACGGTTATTTTTATGTAAACCACTATGCCAAGCCCAAAGGCTCCCGCAGCGCGTCGTACAGCGCCGCTGTGTCAGGCGTCTCGCCGGTGAAGAAGGTGAACGCCCGCACCGCCTGCCGGATCAGCAGGTCGATACCGCCTACCGTCCGCAGCCCCTGCCGCGCCGCCGCCTCCAGCAGCGCCGTGCGCCGGGGATGGTAGACCAGATCGTACACCACGGCGTGCGGCGGCATGGCCTGCAAAAAGTCCAGCCGGGCAAAGGCCGGACTGCCCGCCATGCCCAGCGGTGTGGCGTTCACCAGCAGGTCACACGCGGCCGCCGCCTGCTGTATGGCGTCCTGCGCCAGCACGATGCCCTCCCCGCAGCCGGGGAGCTGTGCCGCCAGCGCCGCGGCGCGCTCCAAGCGGCGGGCGCACACGATGATCCCACCTGCACCGGCTGTCGCCAGCGCGTGGCCTACGGCCTTGGCCGCGCCGCCTGCGCCCAGCAGCAGCACCGTCCGGCCCTGCGGGTAAAAGCCCTGCCCGGCCAGACTGTCCAGAAAGCCCGTGCCGTCGGTGTTGTGGCCGATGGCGCGTCCCTCCCGGATGCACACGGTGTTCACCGCGCCGCAGGAAGCCGCCGTTGCGTCCACCTCGTCCAGCAGGGGGAGGATGGCCTCCTTGTGGGGCATGGTCACGTTGAAGCCGGCGCAGCCGCCGTCCTTTGCCCATCGGACAAAGGCGGGAAGCTCCTCCGGGCGCACCGTCCGCACGTCGTAGCGGTACGCCGCACCGGTCTGGTCGATCATGGCCTGATGGAGCAGCGGCGACAGGCTGTGTGCCACCGGGTCGCCGATCACAAACAGCTGCTTCATGGGCGCACCGTCTCCTTCAGATAGTCCATGGCCTCCAGATATCCCCGCAGCCCGTGGCCGCAGATGGTCTTGACGCAGGCGGGCGCGGTGACGGACACCGCCCGGAACGGCTCCCGCGCCGTGATATCGGAGATATGCACCTCCACCGCCGGGACGTCCACCGCCCGCAGTGCGTCATAGATGGCGTAGCTGTAATGGGCGTAGGCGCCGGGGTTGATGACGATGCCGCCGTATACGCCCTGCGCCCCCTGAATGGCGTCAATCAGCGCCCCCTCGTGGTTGCTTTGCAGCAACGCCACCGTACAGCCGATGGCGGCGGCGTGACGCTGTATTTGTTGACATAACGCATCGTAGCTCTCCGAGCCGTAGATGGCCGGCTCGCGGCTGCCCAGCAGGTTGAGATTGGGGCCGTTCAATATCAGCAGCTTCATGGACGCGCTCCTTTCCAGATCTCCTCGATTTGCGAGATTGCCAGCTCCAACAGGGGTTCTGCGATACGATAGTGGGCGCAGGCGGCGTACAGCGCCCGCCGCTCCGCCGCCAGACGCTCCAGCGCCTTCCGCCCCGCTGTCAGCAGGGGACGCCCCGTCTGAAAATCGGTAGACATAATATCTGCAAGCGGCCTGTCCAGCCAGAACACCGTGCCGCTGCACCGCAGCAGCAGGCGGTTGTCCTCCCGCAGCACCGCGCCGCCGCCGGTGGCGATGACGCAGCTTTCCTTACAGCAGAGCGTCTCCAGCGTCCGGTGCTCCAGCTCACGGAAATACGCCTCGCCGCGGCAAGCGAAGATATCGGACACGGAGCAGCCTGCTGCGGCCTCGATGGCCTCGTCGCAGTCGAAAAACGGCATATCCAGCCACCGCGCCAGCTGACGGCCCACCGTGGTCTTACCGCTGGCGGGCAGCCCGATAAGGATCAGATCACCCATGGCGCTCCTGCTCCTCCCGGCTTTCCGCCATCAGCAGCCGGAACAGCCGCTCCACCTGCGCCCGCCGCTGGGGCAGCAGGTCGCCCCGGGAGGCCAGCACCGCCGCCTCCCGCGCCTCGTCCAGCACCGGCAGACCCTGCGCCGCCTTGATGCGCCCGATCTCTCCGGCCAGCGTCAGCCGCCGCGCCAGCAGGGCGGTCATCTGCTCGTCCACATCGTCCAGCTGGCGGCGCAGTCCCGCCAGCGTATCGCTGTCGGCGGGCAGCAGACGGCAGACAGCCAGCGCCGCCGCCGCCTCCACCGCCGGGGCTGCCCGCAGCACCACGCAGCTGTCGTGCCGCCCGCCCACGGTGACGGTGGTGTTCTCCATCCGGCGCAGATCCACCGTTTCCTGCGGCTTTGCAATGGACGGCGTAGGCCGGAACGTGACAGTGAACACGATGTCCATGCCGTTGGTGACGCCGCCGTTGATGCCGCCGGTGCGGTTGGTTTTCGTATAGACAGATGCACCGTCCGTATAGAACGCATCGTTGGCCTCGCTGCCCCGCAGCGCCGCAAAGCCCTCCCCATCGCCGAAGCCGATGGCCTTCACGGCGGGGACGGCAAAGACATGGCGGCTGATCTCCGATTCCATCGTGTCCCGCCAGTCGGGGCCGCCCAATCCGGCGGGAACGCCGGTAACGGTACAGCGGATCCGGCCGCCCACGCTGTCACCGGTCTCCCGGGCTTCGGCGGCACGCTGCCGCAGAGCTTCCTCGTCCACGATCCGGGCATTTACCGTGATGCCCTGCGTTTGCAGGTATGTTTTTGCCAGACTGCCCGCCACGGTCAGCGGCGCGGTCAGCCGTCCGGAGAACCGCCCACCGCCCCGGTAGTCGTTGTGTCCGCCGGCGCGGACAAAGGCGGCATAGTCGGCGTGACCGGGGCGGGGGGTGTCCTTCAGGGCGGCGTAGTCGGCGGAGCGGACGTCGCGGTTGCGCAGCACCGCCACCAGCGCGTCGCCGGTGGTCTTTCCCTGAAACACGCCGGAGAGGAACTCCACCTCATCCGCTTCATGCCGCCCGGTGGCCAGGTCGCCGGAGGCCCTGCGCCGCAGGAGATCCGCTTGTATCAGCTGGTCATCCACCGGCAGTCCCGCCGGTACATTTTGCAGGAGAACACCTACGGCGGGGCCGTGGGACTCTCCGAACAGTGTGTATTCCATCATGGCTCCAGCACCTCCGTTCTGCCGCCAAGAGCTGCCATATCTTTCCAAAAATCGGGGTAAGATTTCGCCACCTGCTCCCCGCCGGTCAGGGTGACGGGGCCATCCGCCAGCATGGCGGCGCAGCCCGCCAGCATGGCGATACGGTGGTCGCCGAAGCTGTCCACGCAGCCGCCGTGCAGACCGGGAACACCTGTGATGACAAGGCTGTCTGCTGCCTCCTGTACCTGCGCGCCCAGCGTGTGCAGCACCTGCGCCACGGCGTGGGGGCGGTCGCTCTCCTTGCCCCGGAGGAAGCCGCAGCCGGTGAAGCGGGCGGTGCGCCTCGGCTGCAGAGCCGCATACAGCGCCAAGGGCATCAGCAGGTCGGGGGTATCGGTCAGATCCACGGTCTGCGGTACATCACGCAGGTATTCCTCAATGATCGAGTCGCCCTGCCAGCCGGAGGATGTCCCGCATGAAAGGGGCGTATCCTCTGCCTGCGTATCGTGCAGCGCCACACGCAGTTCATCCGGCATCCCGCCGGAGGCGCGCTGCTGCTGTACGCGGGCCAACACCAGCCAGTAGGCCGCCGCTGACCAGTCCGGCGCCGTCAGCAGCGGGGCGGGGCGGTAGGTCTGTCCGCCGTCGATGTGGTAGCCGCTGCGTGTCTCCGCCACGGCGACGCCGTGGTGATGCAGGACGCGGCAGGTCATATCCAGATAGGGGCGGGACACCGTTTTTTCGGTTAACATAATATCAGACGACTCCGGCAGCAGCGGCAGCGCCATCAGAAGGCCGCTGACCACCTGGGAGGTGGCGGCAGCGGACAGCGTCCATGTGCCGCTGCGGAGGGGGCGGGTCAGCGTCAGACCGGCCGCCGTGGGACATAGCCCCAGATCGGCGGGGATGGGACGCTGCAAAAGCCGGGGAGAGCCGGTGAACACCGCGTCCAGCTTGCCCAGCGCCATAAAAAGCGGCAGCAGGAAGCGCAGGGTGCTGCCGCTGTCGCCGCAGTACACCGTGGGGGCCGGGATGTCCAGCTGTGCCAGCGCCGCCGCCGTGTACCGGATGTCGTCGGCAGGGTGGGGCGGCAGCGCCGTGGTCTGTCCCGCCAGACGGCGGCAGATCAGCTCCCGGTGGAGCAGGCTCTTGGACGGCGGCACGGATACGGTGCCGCGGAGCCGGGAGGGGTACAGACGCAGGATCATGGCATATCCTCCCACAGGCTCTCCAGCGGGAGCTCCTCCAGCCGCCCCTCGCCGGGGCGCTCCGTCACCACGACGGTGATGCGGCTGCCGGCGGCTTTCTTGTCGTGGGTCAGGTAACGGCGCAGGGTGTCGCCGTCACAGTCGATGGCGGTGGGCAGGCCGAACCGCGCCAGCAGCCGCTCCAGCCGTGCCAGCAGGAAATCGCCGCCGAAGCCGTGGGCGATCTGCCAGCGGAGCATTTGGGTCATGCCGGCAGCCACCGCCTCGCCGTGGGTGTAGGCGGCGTAGCCTCCGGCGGCCTCGTAGACGTGGCCGAAGGTGTGGCCGAAGTTCAGCAGGCGGCGGGGGCCGTCGTCCCGCTCATCGGCGGCGATGCAGCGGGCCTTTACCCGGCAGCAGGCGGCGATGAGCTTCTCCGGGTCGGGTCGGGGCGTCTCCTCCAGATAGTCCAGCAGGGCGGCGTCCGCGATACAGGCGCACTTGATGACCTCTGCCATGCCGGAGGACAGCTGGCGGGGGGGCAGTGTGGCCAGACACGCCGGGTCGGACAGCACAAGGGAGGGCTGCCAGAACGCGCCCAGCTGGTTCTTGCCCTCCGGCAGATCCAGCCCGGTCTTGCCGCCGATGGCGCTGTCCGCCTGCGCCAGCAGGGTAGTGGGGATATGGGCCAGCGCTACGCCCCGCAGCAGCGTGGCAGCGGCAAAGCCCGCCAGATCGCCGCAGGCGCCGCCGCCCAGCGACACCACGCCGCAGGTGCGGTCAAAGCCGCCGCGCAGGATGCGGCGGCACAGTTCCTCGTAGACGGGCAGGGCCTTGGCGCTCTCACCGGCGGGGACGGGGTACAGCGCCGCGTCCAGTCCGGCGGCGCGGAGGCTGCCCAGCACCGTATCGCCGTATAGCCTGGCGGCGTTCTCATCGGCCACCACCGCCCAGCGGGCGACATTGGACGCACTGCGCAGCAGGGTACCGGCCTGCGACAGAAGACCATCGCCGATATACACGGGATAGGCGGCGTTTTGCAGTTGGACGGTGAGCTGTTCCATGGAAGATCCCTCCGATGCTCGTAGTACGTCCATTGTAGCGCGGGGGAAGGGGTTTTGCAAGAAATTCCGCCGCTGCGGTCATGGTGCGGCGGCACACAGGCGGGGGCAGAAGCAAAAAAATTGTGAGAGACGGCAAAAAAAGATTGATTTTTCCGGTGCTGTCCTGTAAAATATAGACGACAATCCAAGAATGGTAGCTGTAAGGAAGTGCTTCGCGCACGGGCTGCAACTATCACTCGGCTGCTGCTTGAGTGTATCAAACCGGCTTTCGGTTTGATACATTTTGTTTTACCGGTGATAGTCGATGGAAAATACTTTTTTACGGGAGGTAATACCATGAACTTAGTGACAAATGGCCGCCTCATCACCCGTGACGCAGGCGGGAAGGGCTACTATGAGCACGGCGCGGTGGCCTATGAGGGTACGAAGATCGTAGAGGTAGGCGAGGAGGCCGCTCTGCGCGCCAAATACGCCGACGCCCACATCATCGACGCCAAGGGCGGCGTCATCATGCCCGCCCTCATCAACGCCCACACCCACATCTACTCCGCGCTGGCCCGTGGCCTGAGCATCGTGGGCAACAACCCCACCAACTTCTATGAGGTGCTGGACGGCACATGGTGGGCCATTGACCGCCACCTGATGATGGACGGTACCCGCGCCAGCGCCACTGCCCTGTATATGGACTCCATCAAGCAGGGCGTCACCACCATCTTCGACCACCACGCCAGCTACGGCGAGATCCCCGGCACCCTGCACACCATTGCCGAGGAGAGCAAGCGGCTGGGGCTTCGCTCCTGCCTGTGCTACGAGGTGTCCGACCGTGACGGCGAGGAGAAGTGCCTGCAAGCCATTCAGGAGAATGCGGACTTCATCACCGAGTGCGAGAAGAACCGCGACCCCATGCTGGCGGCCATGTTCGGCGGCCACGCCCTGTTCACTATCTCCGACAAGACCTTTGACCGCATGGTGGCCGCCAACAACGGCCGTACCGGCTACCACATCCATGTCTCCGAGGGTATGAACGATGTGTACGACTCCCTCCAGAACTACGGCCGCCGCCCGGTGCAGCGCTTGCAGGATCACGGCATTCTGGGCGAAAAGACCATCCTCGGCCACTGCATCCATGTGAACACCGCCGAGATGGACCTCATCAAGGAGACCGGCACCATGGTGGTGAACAACCCCGAGTCCAACATGGGCAACGCCATCGGCATCTGCCCGGTTTTGCAGCTCCACAAGCGGGGCATCCTGCTGGGCATGGGTACCGACGCCTATACCAACGATATGCTGGAAAGCCTGAAGGTGGCGCTGTGCTCCCAGCGGAGCCAGAACTGCCTGCCCAATGTGGGCTGGTGCGAGGTCACGGATATGCTGTTTCACAACAACGCCAAGATCGGCGCGCGGTACTTCCCCGACGAGCTGGGCGTGCTGAAGGCCGGCGCGGCGGCGGATATCATCGTCATGGACTACAAGCCGTTCACCCCGTTCTCCGACGAGAACATCGACGGCCACATGATCTTCGGCATGACCGGCCGCCAGTGCCAGACCACCATCGCCGCCGGTAAGGTGCTGATGCAGGATCGCGTGCTGGTGGGTATCGATGAGGAGGCGGAGAACGCCCACATCCTCGAGGCCGCCAAGAAGCTGTGGGGCGACCTGAACCACCGCACCTATTGAGACACCAACGATCACCACAAAGGAGGATGACCTATGTCTGAGAAAATGTATCCCATCCCGTTCAAGTCCCTGATGAACTGGGTGGTGGAGGAATACGCCGCGTCCGGCGAGATCTTCGGTGTGCGCAAGGCCTATAAGGCCACGGGCAAGAGCCTGCCCATCTTCGGCGAGCGCATCGAGACGCCCTTCGGCCCCGCTGCCGGCCCCAACAGCCAGCTGGCGCAGAACATCATCGCCGCCTATATGGCCGGCGCCCGGTTCTTCGAGGTCAAGACCGTCCAGAAGATGGACGGCGCCGATCTGGCCGCCTGCGTCCCCCGCCCCTGCATCCTCGCCAACGACGAGGGCTACAACCAGGAGTGGTCCACCGAGCTGACCGTGCCGCAGGCCATGGACGAGTACATCAAGGCGTGGTGCGCCCTGAAGGTGCTGAGCAAGGTCTATGGCTTTGGTGATCCCGACGGCTTCGTGTTCAATATGTCCGTGGGCTACGATCTGGAGGGTATCAAGGGCGAGAAGGTCAACACCTATATCGACGGCATGATGGACGCCAACAAGACCGCCATCTTCGGCGAGTGCAAGGCGGTTTTGAAGGAGCTGTTCCCCGCGGAGAGCGACTATATCGACGGTATCTCCCCCCGCGTCAGCCGCAGCGTCACCGTCTCCACCCTCCACGGCTGTCCCCCGGATGAGATCGAGCGCATCGCCTCCTACCTCATCACCGAGAAGCACCTGCACACCTTCGTCAAGTGCAACCCCACCATTCTGGGGTACGAGACGGCGCGGCGCATTCTGGACGGCATGGGCTACGACTACATCGTGTTCGACGACCACCACTTCAACGAGGATCTGCAGTGGGTCGACGCCGTTCCCATGTTTGAGCGGCTGCAGGCGCTGGCGGACAGCAAGGGGCTGGAGTTCGGCCTGAAGCTCTCCAACACCTTCCCCGTGGACACCACCCGGGGCGAGCTGCCCAACGACGAGATGTATATGTCCGGCCGCAGCCTGTTCCCCCTGACCATCGAGATGTGCCACCGCATCTCCCGTCAGTTCAAGGGCAAGATGCGGATCTCCTTCGCCGGCGGCGCGGAGTATTTCAACTGCGACAAGCTGTTCGCGGCGGGCATCTGGCCCATCACCGTGGCCACCACCATCCTCAAGCCCGGCGGCTACAACCGTCTGCACCAGATGGTGGAGAAGGTGGAGCCTATGGCGTATAAGCCCTTTGCCGGCACGGATACGCAGGCCATCTGCGATATGAGCAGCGCCAGCCACACCGACGTCCACCATGTCAAGCCCATCAAGCCCCTGCCCAGCCGCAAGAGCGAGAAGCAGGTGCCTTGGATCGACTGCTTCACCGCGCCCTGCAAGGGCGGCTGCCCCATCGCACAGGATATCCCCGAGTATATGGAGCTGTGCAATAAGGGCCTGTACGGCCCGGCGCTGAAGCTCATCACCGAGAAGAACCCGCTGCCGTTTATCACCGGCACCATCTGCGCCCACCGCTGCCAGACCAAGTGCAGCCGCAATTTCTATGACGAGTCCGTCCGCATCCGGGATACCAAGCTGCTGGCGGCGCAGAAGGGTTACAACGCCCTGATGGCCTCCATCAAGACCCCCGCTAAGGTGGAGGGTAAGCGCGTCGCCATCATCGGCGGCGGCCCCACCGGTATCGCTGCCGCCTACTTCTGCGGCAGAGCCGGTATCGAGACGACGATCTTCGAGCGGGAGAGCTGCCTGGGCGGCGTGCCCCGCCATGTGATCCCCGGCTTCCGCATCGCCAACGAAGCCATCGAGAAGGATATCGCCCTGATGGAGAAGTACGGCGTGGAGGTCAAGTGCGGCGCGCCCGCCCCCTCCGTGGACGAGCTGAAGAAGATGGGCTACACCCACATCCTGCTGGCTGTGGGCGCATGGAAGCCCGGCAAGCTGGACATCGCCGGCGATGTGGCAGGCGCCATCCAGTGGATGAAGGGCGTGAAGGCCGGCAACATCGGCGTGGCCGGGAATATCGCCGTTATCGGCGGCGGCAACACTGCCATGGACGCGGCGCGCCTTGCCAAGCGCAGCGGCGCGGAGCACGTGACGCTGGTGTACCGCCGTACCCGCAAGTATATGCCCGCCGACGAGCATGAGCTGGCGCTGGCACTGGCGGACGGCGTGGAATTTGCCGAGCTGGCCGCCCCCGTCAAGCAGGCCGACGGCGTGCTGCAATGTGAGAAGATGGTGCTGGGCGAGGCGGACGCCTCCGGCCGCCGCAGTCCCGTGGGCAGCGGTGAATTCTTCCACATCCCCTGCGATCTGGTGATCTCCGCCGTGGGCGAGCAGGTGGACGATGCTCTGATGGCCGCCAACGGCATCGAGCTGGATAAGAAAGGCCGTCCCGCCTTCCAGACCAACGTGGCCGGCGTGTACGCCGCCGGTGACGCCAAGCGCGGCCCCGCCACCGTGGTGGAGGGCATTGCCGACGCCGCCGCCTTTGCCGAGGCGGTCATCGGCACCGCACACACCTACGACATCCCGGAGCAGGCCTACGTCACCAAGGCGGACGCCGAGGCCAAGAAGGGGATTCTGGCCATGAGCGGGTGCGTCTGCCGGGAGGGCGAGCGCTGCCTCCAGTGCGCCACCGTGTGTGAGAACTGCGTGGATTCCTGCCCCAACCGCGCCAATGTGGCCATCCGCATGGCCGACGGCAGCCACCAGATCGTCCATGTGGACAAGATGTGCAACGAGTGCGGCAACTGCACCCAGTTCTGCCCCTACGCCTCCGAGCCGTGCCACGACAAGTTCACCCTGTTCCAGACCGCCGAGGATATGACGGATTCCCACAACGCCGGTGTGCTGTTCCTGGGCGGCGACAAGGTGCGCGTCCGCACCTTCGGCGAGCCGAAGGACTACGATCTGTCCGGGAGGAACGAGCTGCCCGCCGAGCTGGAGACGCTCATCGTCACCATCCGCGACAAGTACGCCTACCTGTACAACTGAGCCAAAACAAAAAAGAGCCGCCGCAGGATCTCCTGCGGCGGTTCTTTTTTTGCGGTCAAAACAGGGCGCTGCTCTTTTGTGTACGGCGGGTCAGCCCGCCAGGATCTCGAATTTCAGCACGCCCTCGGCGGAGGCGGCGCGGGACATCAGCTCCTCCAGCGCGTCCACCATCTCGCTGGTCTCGGCGGAGATGGTCACGCCGGCGCAGCCGTTGGTGGGGATGGTTTGATTGATGGTGAGAATATTTGCGCCGGAATTGGCAAAAATAGACAGGTAATTGGACAGCACGCCGGGAATATCCTTTAGCAGTGCGTAGAACGTGATGATATGGCCCGCCCGCATATTCTGGAAGGGCTGGACGGCGTCCTTGTACTTGTAAAAGGCACTGCGGCTGATGCCCACCATGCGGGCGGCCTCGCCCACGGTGGCGGCCTCGCCCACCTGCAGCATACGCTTGGCCTCCGCGACCTTGATAAAGACCTCCGGCAGCGCTTCTGCCGAGACCAGATAGTATTTCTTCTTCTCCATGATTTCCTCCAAGGTGTCCGCGTAATGTGTACATTTGTAAATTATGAGGTAATACTATCACAGGAAAGCGGGGATGACAAGAAAAAAATTGTAAAAAGTCTGTGAAAAAGGGGGGCGAACGCCATGAGGCGGCGGAGGGAGCTGCTGTTTCAACTGATCTGGTGGGTGGCTGTGGCCGGCGTGGGCTGGCTGACGCTGCGGTACGCGCTGGTGTGGCTGCTGCCGTTTCTGCTGGCGCTGGGGGCAGCGTCGCTGCTGGAGCCGCTGATCGAGGCGGCGCGCCGGAGGCTGCACCTGCGGCGGGGCTTTACGGCGGCGGTGCTGACGCTGGTGCTGGTGGGCGGTTTGCTGGCGGTGCTGATCGTGCTGGCGGTACAGGCAGTGGAGCAGGCGGTATCGCTGGTGTCGTCCCTCCCGGCGCTGCTGGCGTCGCTGCCGGATACGCTGGCGTCGCTGGAGCGGCGGCTGGAGAGCTTCTGCGCCGCCTGCCCGGAGGGGGTAGGACGGACGGCGCAGGGGCTGCTGATGGGTCTGCCGGAGGCGGCGTCCCGTCTGGCGGGACAGCTCTCCACCGCCGTTTTGCAGGGTGCGGCGCGGATCATGGGGGCGCTGCCCCGGGTGCTGTTGGCCTGCGGCACCACGGTGCTGGCGGTGTTCTTCACCCTCAGCGCCTACCCGGAGGTGATGGCCTTTTTCCGGCGGCAGCTGGGGGCGGAGCTGGACAGAGCCAGAGGAGTGAAGGCCAGCGTGTTCGCCACGCTGGGGAAGTGGCTGAAGGCGGAATGTATCCTGCTGGCGGTGACATTCTGCCAGCTGCTGGTGGGACTGCTGCTGATCCGGCAGGAGTACGCCCTGCTGCTGGCGGCGCTGATCGCCTTGATCGACGCGCTGCCGGTGTTCGGGACGGGGACGGTGCTGGCGCCGTGGGCGGCGGTGGAGTGCCTGCTGGGAAACGTGCCAAAGGGTGCGGCGCTGCTGGCACTGTTCGCGGTGATCTCTGTGGTGCGCAGCGTGCTGGAGCCGAAGCTGGTGGCGGCCCAGGCGGGGCTGCCGCCGCTGGCGTCGCTGGCGGCCATGTATGTGGGCTTCTGCGCGGCGGGCGTGGCGGGGATGGTGCTGGCGCCGGTGCTTCTGCTGCTGGTCAAGCAGCTGCGGGACGGGGGCTATATCCGGCTGTGGAGGTAGTTGCCACCGGGAAAAGAAGGTGCTATAATAGCGCCAAACCTACAAAAGAGGACAGGAGGCACCGGGATGAGAGTATTATTCAAGAACGGCACGGTGGTGTCCGGCAAGGGCACGCGGCGGGCGGATGTGCTGGTGGACGGCGAGAAGATCCGGCGGGTGGCGCGGGAGATCCATGTGGACGATGCGCAGATCGTGGACGCCGCCGGTATGCTGCTGATGCCCGGCTTTATCGACGCCCACACCCATTTTGATCTGGATGTGTGCAACACCACCACGGCGGACGATTTTGCCTCCGGCTCCCGGGCGGCGCTGCGGGGCGGCACCACCACCATCGTGGATTTCGCCTGCCCCAACAAGGGTGAGACGCTCCACGACGGCCTGCGGCTGTGGCACGAGAAGGCGGACGGCAAGTGCGCCTGCGACTACGGCTTCCACATGACCATCGACGATTGGAACGATACCATTGAAAGCGAGATCGACGATATGTACGGCGAGGGCATCTCCTCGTTCAAGATGTACATGACATACCCGGCCATGATGATCGGGGACAAGCTGATGTACAAGGCGCTGAAAAAGCTGAAGGAGAAGGGCGGCATCTGCGGCGTACACTGTGAGAACGCCGGGGTCATCGACGCCCTCATCGAGGAGAAGAAGGCCGCCGGCGAGCAGGGCAGCGTGGGCAGCCACCCCCGGACGCGGCCGGACTTTCTGGAGGCGGAGGCCGTGGGACGGCTGCTGCACATCGCGGAGGCCGTGGACATCCCTGTGGTGATCGTACATACCACCAACGCAGCGGCGCTGCGGGAGATCGAGGCGGCGCGGCGGCGGGGTCAGAAGGTCTATGTGGAGACGTGTCCCCAGTATCTGGTGCTGGATGACAGCGTGTACGACAACGAGGACTGGCTACAGGCGGCCAAGTACGTCTGCGCCCCGCCCATCCGCAAGGCGGCAGACCGCAGGGCGCTGTGGCAGGCCATCCGCCGGGGCGAGGTGCAGACCGTGTCCACCGACCATTGCAGCTTCACCACGGCGCAGAAGCTGGCGGGGCGGGAGGACTTTACCACCATTCCCGGCGGTCTGCCCGGCGTGGAGACCCGGGGCGAGCTGGTGTACACCTTCGGCGTGACCACCCGGAAGATCAGTCTGGCCGCCATGTGCCGCGTGCTGGCGGAGAATCCCGCCAAGCTGTACGGGATGTTCCCCCGCAAGGGTGTCATCGCCGAGGGCGCGGACGCGGACATCGTGGTGTACGACCCGGAGGCGGATCATGTCATCCGCGCCGAGGACATGGTGGGCGCCGCGGACTACAACCCCTACGAGGGTGTGGTGACCCGCGGCTCCGTCAAGCAGGTGTGGCTGCGGGGCAAGCTGGCGGTCAACGAGGGCCGCGTGCTGGCAGGGCCGGAGGGCAAATACATCCGGCGCGGCAAGTGCTGCCTGTGAGCGGGAGGAGATAGACAATGCTGGACAAGACCTTGGGATATATTCTGTGCTGCCAGTCGCCGGGACTGTTTCTGGCGGCGGCGGTGCTGGTCATCGCCTACTTCGCCGGGCGGAAGAAGCACCGGTTCAAGGCGACCTTGAAGCTGCTGCTGGGCATCGTATGCGCCGTAGGCGGCGTGGTGCTGTACTACATGGGGATGTACGACGAGTATTTCACCATCCGGGATTTCTACCGCATCCGGCCCGCCGGCTGGGTGGGCTTCGGGATCGTGGCGTTTCTGACGCTGCTGGCGCTGGTGCAGGCGTTTTTCGCTGCGGCGGATGCACGGCGGGAGGAGAAGGCCGCCAACCGGGCGGAGAACCAGCGGTTGGCGGCGGAGGCCGCTGCCGCCGAAGCTGCTGCGCGGGAGGCCGCCCGGCAGGAGGAGGCGGTCAAGGTGGAGACTGCCGCTGCTGTGCCGGTGACGCCGCCTGCACCGGCGGACGCGCCGACGGAGGTGCTGCCGCCGGAGACGCCCGCGCAGACGCCGGAGGAGCCTGCGCCGCAGGCATGACCCCCATACAAGAAAAAAGAGCGCTGTTCCGGAGGGAACAGCGCTCTTTTCTGCGTCTGGGAGACTCAATGCTCACCGCAGCCGAAGGTGGGCTTGGGTGAGGGATGAGATTGCTTGCCGGTGATCTGCCGGGGGACGATCTTCACGATCTGCGTGTTGGCGAAGCACCGTTCCATGCAGGCGGCAAGGCCGCCCATACCCTTGGGGTCCAGCGTTTCCACCAGCAGCAGGAGCGCCTTGGTGCGCTCCCCCTCGTCGGTGACCACCTGCGCCTGCCCCCGCACCACGGCGGAGTCGTAGGCCGTCTCAAATTCGTTGGGGACGATGGACATACGGGACACGGCGGTGAGGCAGACAGGCGGCTCCTTTTCCAGAAGCTGCCACTTTTCGCCCGCGCCGGCACAGTGGAAATAGAGGACATGGTACGCCTCGTCCGCCACATGGTTGACAGGCACGCAGTAGGGCGTACCGTCCGCGCCGGTCATAGCCAGCGTGGCATAGTGCGCTTTTCGCAGCACCTCCCACGCGAAGTGCTCGTCCCGCTCCAACTCGTTTCTGCGCATGATCGCTGCCTCCTTACTTCAAATTGAGAATCCGTTTATAGTAGGGCCACAAACCGGTCTTTTCCGGCCACAGCGGTGCCAGCTGGCACAGGTCGGTGCCGGGGAAGTTGTTGCCCTCGATAATGGCGGGGCCGGCGGGGGTGATGGCCATATCCCAGCCCACATGACCCATCCGGGGGAACACCTGCGCCGCGTCCTTTGCCAGCGCGATGGCCTCCTGCACCATGGGGAGCTGATACCCCACCAGCGGGATGCCGGTGTCGGGGTGCTTGTCGTAGACATGGAAATAATCGTCGGTGGCGGGAGTGCGGATGCAGCCGGTGGACTCGTCCACGCGGGCGAGGATACCGCCCTGTCCGGAGTTGTCGCACACGCTGCCGCCGGTACCCATCTTCACCACGATATAGGCGATGGTCACGTTCCCGTTCACGTTATCCGTGACGATGCGCATGGTGTTGACGCTGTTGGGGTGGAGCCGGGCCATATCGGGATGCTGGAGCAGCGGATGCTCCAGCACCACCATCTTTTTCTCCCGGATGTAGGCCAGCATGGCGGCGGGGGAATCGAAGTCCGCCACCCGCAGGCGCTCCACGCCGCGGCCGCTGTCGCCGTGGTTGATCTTGGCGAAGATGTATGTCTGTCCGGCCACAAAATCCGCCATCTGCTGCGCGGTAGCCGTCTCGCCGTTCAGCGTCTCCCGGTGCAGGTAGGCGCGGAACGTCTCGTTGAAGCGCAGCTTGTCGTCAAAATCGTCGTTGTAGGCGGGGTCGTTCATCAGGTCAAAGACCTTGCGGTTGCGGATGCGGGTGAGATAGGTGTCCCGCTGCTTGCCGGTCAGGTCGTAAAAGCCGTACATGGCGTAGTCGTAGTACCCCGCGCCGTAGCGGGCGGCGCACCAGAGAATGTCAAAAAACGTGGTGAATTTGCTGTGGCCGGACTTCTCCTTGACCACGCCGAGGATGTAGTTCAGCTTCTTCCAGCGGACGCCGGTGAGGACGCGGGCGATATACTTGACGTTGGTAGGCATGGGGGACGCTCCTTTCTGTCAGTGGTGGAAAATACGGTGCAGCGGCGCGGTGACAAGACCACGCTCGTAGCGGTTCAGGCCGAACAGCCACATACAGACGGCGTAGACCGCCACGAAAATAAGACCCGGCGGAATGAGCTGCCAATAGGTGGTGGGGTGTACCTTCAGCGCCAGCAGTACCGCCGTGGCGGCGGGCAGCAGCATGGCCGGCATCAGGTGGAAGATATGCCGCCAGAAGCCGGGGATGTTCAGGCCGATCCGGCGGTAGTAGTACCAGTTCATCAGGAGCACGTTGCCGATCAGCGTGGCGATGGCGGTGCCGATGGCGGCGCCCAGCCCCTCCCACTTGATACACAGGGGAACGGAGATGGCGGCGTTGCCCAGTGCCACGCCCAGATAGACCAGCGAGCGGAACTTGTGCATATTCTTGGCGCGCTGGATCTCGATGCCCACTGTCTGGACGTTGGTCCACAGGCAGGAGAAGAACAGCAGCAGCGCCACCCAGTAGTCCACGGCGAACTTCTCATCGCCGCCCCACAGCACCACGAAGGACTGCCCGATGGCCACGAAGCCCAGCAGGATACCGCCCAGCAGGATGAACTGGAGGCGGCCCACCCGGGTGAACAGGGCATCCAGCGTGCGCATGGGGGCGTTTTCCGCCACCAGACGGTGGACGCGGGGCGTCATCACGTTGGAGATAGCGTTGCCGAAGGCCAGATAGAACGTGTTGAGCTGGGCGGCGATGCTGTACACGGTGACGGAGGTGGAGCCCTGAAACCATGTGAGCAGCTGCCGGTCGATGGCCCAGTTGAAGTTATCCACCACAATGCTGATAAAGACGTACAGCGTGAAGCTGAACATCTCCCGCAGCAGGCCGAAGTCGTAGCGGCGGAAGGAGAAGGGCATCCGCAGCTTTGTCAGGCAGTAGCCGATATTCAGGATGCCGCTGAGGATGGTAAAGATCAGGGAGACGACGGTCAGCGTCACGGAGCGGTAGCCGATGATGAGCAGAGGGATCATGATCAGGGGGTTGAGCACCTGCTTGCCCATGGCCACGATCTTCTGGAACAGATACCGCTCGTTGATGGTGACGTGGGACTCAAAGACGCTGATGGGGAAGGTCAGGGCGGCGTTGACCGTCATGATCCGCAGCAGCTTTTCCGCCAGCGCGATCTCCTCCGCCGTCAGCTTTTTGCCGAAGATCACGTCGCAGTAGGACAGGCCGAAGCCGATGACCAGCACCGCCGCGCCCAGCACCAGATAAGTGATGAGGAACATACCGTTGAGCTTGGCGCAGCCCTTTTTGTCGCCGGTGGCGCGGAAGCGGGAATAGTACCGGACATAGGCGCTGCCCAGTCCGAAGCTCAGCAGATTCAGATAGGAGATGATGGGCAGGACGGCCTGATAGACGCCGAACTCACTGTCACCCAGACGCTCCAGCATGATGGGCGTGTACACCAGTGAGATGATGGTGCTCAGCGCCATGGACACATAGGACAGCACGGCGCCCGCCCGTATCTGATTCACCTTCAACGCTCCACCTTCTTTTTCGCAGAATGACACTTCATTATAGCCCATACCGGCGGCGGTGTAAAGCGGGAAGCGGAAAAAGATGGTTTTCTTTCGGCGGGATCTCTGGTACAATAGAAAAAAAGACCGGGAGGGAACGGGTATGGCCAACAAAAAGCTGAAGCTGCTGTATCTGGCACGGTATTTACAGGAGCAGACCGACGAGCAGCATCCCAAGACCATACAGGATATGATCGACTATCTGGCGGATTGCGGCATCAGCGCCGAGCGCAAGAGCCTCTACGACGATCTGGAGCTGCTGCGGGTGTACGGCATGGATGTGCAGTCGGTAAAGAGCCGCAGCTACGGGTATTTTCTGGGGGAGCGGGATTTTCAGCTGCCGGAGCTGAAGCTGCTGATCGACGTGGTACAGGCGTCGCCTTTCCTGACCCAGAGTAAGAGCATGGAGCTGATCGGCAAGCTGGAAAAGCTGACCAGCCGGCCCTACGCCCGGCAGCTGCGGCGGCAGGTGTATGTGGTGAACCGGGTCAAGACCCACAACGAGCGGCTGTACTACGCCGTGGACGGCCTGAGCACCGCCATCAACGAGGGGAAAAAGGTGACGTTCCGCTACTTCGACTGGACGGCGGAGGGCGGCAAGGCCTATCGCCGGGACGGGGCGCTGTACGAGACGAATCCGGTGGCGCTGTGCGTGGACAGGCACTACTATCTGGTGGCCTACGACCCGGCCATCTGCGACTATCGCCACTACCGGGTGGATCGGATGGAGGGGCTGACGGTGACGGATACAGCCCGCGACCCGCTGCCGGAGGGCTTTGAGCTGGGAAACTATGTGCGGCGCATCTTCGATATGTACAACGGCCGGACGGAGACGGTGCAGCTGCGGTTCGACAGGAGCCTCATCAACGTGGTGATGGATCGCTTCGGCGCCGACGCCCACCTGCGGCCCGACGGCGATGGCGTGGCGGTGACGGCGCCGGTGGAGGTAGGGCCTACCTTCTTCGGCTGGCTCTTTCAGCTGGGGACGCAGGCGGAGCTGGTGGGGCCGGAGGCGATCCGGCGGGAGTTCCGGGACTACTGCGCCGCCGTGCTGGAAGCATACACATAACGGAATACCCCGCAGGCATTGCCTGCGGGGTATTTGTGTGGTGCTCAAACAGTGGCATCCAGCGGGATACGCTGGCGGCCCACCTGCACCCAATGGACACGGACGCTGCCGGGATCCTGCTCCGTGGCGCAGAAGCCTACGCCGTTCATGACCCCCTCCACAGGAACGCCGTCGCTGAACAGCGCCGTAAACCGGCGGATATACCCCAGCAGGTCGCGGATGACGGTGACGGGAAGCTCCGGTACCAGATAATCGAAAAACTTATGCATACTCTATACCTCCTGCTGTTGTGATGTGTCTCGTTTGCTTCAGTGTAGCCATCATAGCAGGAGATGTGTCCCGAAAAACGGACAATGCGCCGAACTTGTGTTTTTTACGGCGGCGTGGTACAATACGGGCAAGAAAATGTCAGGAGGCGGAACACCGTGACAGAGACTGTGAATATGCCCCAGCTTGCACCACGCGACCGATGCACGGGCTGCGGTGCGTGCAGCAGCGGCTGCCCCAAGGGGGCCATCCACATGGTGCCGGATAAAGAAGGATTCCTCTACCCGGAGATAACGGACGGCTGCGTCCAGTGCGGACACTGCGCCCATGTGTGTCCGGTGCTGAAGCAGCGGGAGCATCGGACGGCGCCGCAGGTATTCGCCGTGTGGAACCGCGACCCGGCGGTGCGGCGGGAGTCCACCAGCGGCGGCGCGTTCTCTGCGCTGGCGGAGTATGTGCTGGAGGGCGGCGGCGTGGTATTCGGCGCGGCGCTGGACGGCGACCTGCGGGTGGTGCATACGGCGGTGAAAAACGTCCATGAGCTCCACCGTCTGCGGGGCTCGAAGCCGGTGCAGAGCGACATGGGCGACGCCTATCAGCAGGTGCGGCTCTATCTGGATCAGGGGCGGCAGGTGCTGTTCTCCGGCACGCCCTGTCAGGTGGACGGACTGTACCGCTATCTGGGCGAGCATCCGGAGCGGCTTTTGACCTGCGATGTGGCGTGCCGCGGTGTGTGCAGCCCCGGCGTGTGGGAGCGGCTGGTGAAGTCCATGGCCTACGTCAAGCAGCACCGCCCTGTGTCGGTGGAGTTCTGCGGTAAGATCGACGGGGATCGGGAGCGGCGGTTCCGGGTGAAATTCGAGGGCGGCGGCCGGTACGACGCGCCGGTGGGCAAGTGCGAGCTGGGACGGGGCATCACCCGGCGGCTGTTCATGCGCCCTGCCTGTCACCACTGTCCCTACGCCAGCACGGACCGCCCCGGCGACCTGACGCTGGGGGATTTCGGTACCGGCAGCTTTACGGCGGAGGAGAAGAAAAACGGCGTGTCCATGCTGCTCGTCAATACCGCCAAGGGCGCCCAGACCTTCGACGTGCTGCCGCTGGAGCGGGAGCATCGGACGCTGGGGGAGGCGGTATCCTGCTGCCGGGCGCTGCGGGAGCCGGTGAAGGCCCCGGCAGAGCGGGAGCAGTTCTTCCGCGCCATGGAGCAGATGCCCTTCCAGCAGGTGCGCAATCGCTTTTTGTCGGTGGTGCAGCACCAGAGCGGCGGCATGGCCGGCAAGCTGCGGAGTCTGTTCAGCCGGGACAAGAAGGAGAAAAAGGCATGAAAACGCTGATGCACACCTGCTGCGCGCCCTGCTCCGTGTCCTGCATCCAGCAGCTGCGGGCAGAGGGCATCGAGCCGGTGTCCTACTGGTTCAACCCCAACATCCACCCCTATCAGGAGTATAAGGCGCGGCGGGATACACTGATGGCCTACGCCCCGACCATCGGCATGGAGCTGATCGTGCAGGAGGACTACGGCCTGCGGGAGTTCTGCCGTCTGGTGGCAGAGGATCTGGAGCACCGCTGCGGGAAATGCTACCGGCTGCGGCTGGAGCAGACTGCCCGCTACGCGGCGGCGCACGGCTTCGAGAGTTTTACCAGCACGCTGTTCGTCAGTCCCTATCAGGATCACGAGCTGCTGCGCCGGACGGCGGAGGAGCTGGCGGCACAGTATGGCGTGGCGTTCCTCTACCGGGATTTCCGCCCCGGCTTCCGGGAGGGACAGCGGCAGGCGCGGGAGCTGGGCTTCTATATGCAGAAATACTGCGGCTGCGTGTTCAGCGAGGAGGAGCGGTACGCCAAGGTCATCGCACGGGACATGACGGCGCCGGAAAAGCACCTATGATCTTATAAGGACGCAAAAAAACCACCCATAGGGGTGGTTTTTTCACGCTTATTTTTGGGCGCCGCGGGGGGAGGGAACGAACAGCAGATCCAGATCCGCCTGCGTGGGCATACCGTCCAGCACGGCGCTGTCACTGTACTGCCACATATCGAAGGCGTAGTAGAAATCGGGGTAGTCGTTGTAGTCCGCCACCCACAGGGCGTAGTCTGCCAGACGGCTCAGATCGTACCGGTAATACCCCTGCTGGCGGTTGAGGTAGATGCCCGCCTGATAGCCGCCGGATTCGATGACACCGCAGAAGGCAGCGGCGCACTCCGTCAGGCGGCTGTCGTTGCCCTTGGTGCGGGAATCATCGGCAAACACCGGCTCCCAGTCGAAGTAGACCGGCAGCGCCAGCTGCTGTCCGTCCAGCAGACGCAGCACATGAGCGGCCTCGGCGGCGGCCTCCTGCACGGTGACGGCTTGGGAGAAGTAGTAAACGCCTACGTCCAGACCGGCGGCACGGGCGTTTTGCAGATGCCGGGCAAAGGCGCTGTCTGCGCGGAACGCGCCCTTGGTATAGCCGGTATAGCCGATCCGGAGGATGGCGAACTCCACCCCCTGCGCCGCCAGCCGCTGCCAGTCCACATTGGACTGGTAATCGGACACATCCACGCCCAGCCGGACGGTACCGGTCATGCCGATGTAATGCAATGCGCCGTCCTCCGTGCGGGTGAAGTCGGCGGCGGTGAAGGGGTTCACCGGCAAATTGTCGTGGGGCGTCAGCCACACCATGTTGGCCCCGTCGTTGACATAGACCTGCCCCGCGTGGGGGTCAGGCTCCTCCCGGACAGGGGGCTGGTGGGGCAGCAGACTCAGTACCACCGGTACGGCGACTGCCAGCACGACCAGCAGGATCACCAGCGGCAGCAGCCGCCTGCGCCGTCTCCTGCGGAGGCGGCGGGGGCGTACAGCGGTTTTTTCCATGGGGTCACCGACCTTCCCGTTGGAATACGTGGACGGCGAAGGCAATGCGGCAGTCCAGCGTATCAAGTTTACATAATTTTTCGACGCCGCTTTTCGGCGTCTTCCAGCAGTAGGGGGTCATGCCGAACAGCGCCTGAATATCGGTGGGGCTGTCCAGATGGATGACATCCTCCACATGGCGGATGGCGACGTAGCGGAAGCCCTCGTAGGGTGTCTCCTTCACCTCATTGGGGTAGGGGTGGTCGTAGAGCACCTGCTTCATCTCCCACAGGTGCATGGCGGAGGGGATGACATACAGAAAGTGGCCCTCCGGCCGCAGCACCCGGCGGAATTCCTCGATGGCCAGCGGGGAAAAGCAGTTGAGCAGCAGGTCGATGCTCTCCTCCGCCACCGGCAGGTGGTAGGAGGAGGCCACGGCGAACTCCACACCCTTCTCCCGCTTGGCGGCCAGCCGCAGGATGAACTTGGAGATATCCGTACCCGCCATCCGGGGCGTTTTCCCGGCATCGCACAGGGCGCGGTAGATGGCGGCGGTGTAGTACCCCTCGCCGCAGCCGCTGTCCAGCACCGCCGGCGCGTCGCCGGTCAGGGAGACGGCAAGTTGACATAACGTATCCCGCAGAGGGGCATAGTACTCCTTGGAGAGAAAGGCGCTGCGGGCGGCGGCCATGGCCTTGTCGTCGCCGGGGGCCTTGGAGTGCTTCTGGTTCACGGGCAGCAGGTAGGTGTAGCCCTCCCGCGCCACATCGTGACAGTGACCGTTGGGACAGAAATAGCTGTTTTCCCGCCGTGTCAGCTTTTCGCCGCACAGAGGACAGACGAACAGGCTGCTCATCGCGCACCCTCCGGCAGGGTCACATCGTGGATCCACTTCTTCGACCGGACGCGCCACAGGCAGATGGGGCATTTGATAAAGCTCTCCGCCTGAATGGCCAGGGAGACGAACCACGGATCGGCGTCCAGCACCAGCGCCAGCACCGCCGTCAGGGGCAGCGCCACCAGCCACTGGGGCGCCAGATCCAGCGCCGTGGACCAGAATACGTCGCCGCCCGCCCGGAGGATACCGGTGACGGCGGAAATGGAGTAGGCGTGCAGCGGGATGCAGGCAAAACCCGTCACCGCCAGCGTGGTGGCGAGGTGGGCGCTGAGGTCATACAGCTCAAACAGCGGGAAGATCACCGGCTGGAACAGCAGCGGCACCAGCACCAGCGCGATCACCGCCAGCACCGTACCGACCACCACCGTGACCCACGACAACGTCTTGGAGAGCGCCATCAGCTCCTCCCGGCTCTGCCCCTCGCCGATGGCCTTGCCCACCATGACGGCGGTGGCGGCGCCCAGACCGAAGCACACCACGAGGAACAGGCGGTTCAGGTTGCCCATGACGGCGTTGGCCGCCAGAAATTCCACGGAGATGGTCATGTGGCCGAGAACCACCGTCAGCAGGCTGTTGCCAAGACCCCAGAACAGCTCGTTGCCCATGACGGGGGAGGCGTACTTGACGAACCGGCGCAGCATCTCCCAGCCCGGACGCAGCAGCGCCTTCAGATCCAGCGGAATGACCTTGCTGCGCAGGGCGCAGAACAGGCACACGGCAAACTCCGCCATGCGGCTGAGCAGCGTGGCCAGCGCCGCGCCCTCCACACCCAGCATGGGGAAGCCGCACTTGCCGAAGATCAGCAGGTAGTTCAGGCCGGTGTTCAGCACCGTGGACATACCGAACAGCTTCATGCCGAAGCTGGCGTTCTCCACGCTGCGCTGGGCGCTGACATAGATGGACGAGAGCATATTGAACACATAGGAAAAGCCGATGAGCCGCAGGTACGGCGCGCCCAGCAGGGACAGGTGGTGCTTGTTGCTGAGCAGATCCATGATCGCGATCGGCCACAGGAACAGCACCAGCGCGACGACCAGTGCCAGCGCTACGCCCAGACCGGCCGCCACGCCGATGGCGCGGCTGATGTTGGTCAGATCCTTCTTGCCCCAGTACTGGCTGATGAGGATGCCCACACCGGACTGGACGCCGAAGACGATGGAGATCAGCAGAAATACCGGCACGTTGGCAGCGGTCACCGCCGCCATCTCGTTGTTGCCCAGCTTACTGACCATGAAGGTATCGATGAGGCCCAGCGAGAACGTGATGAGGTTCTGCAGGGCGATGGGACCGGTAAGAGCGGCCAGATAACGGTAGAAGCCTTTATCGCGCTTCAAAGCCTGAAACATAATTCACCTCAGAAAAATAGTAATTGCCTATCACAGCATGGGAAAGCGGGCGGCCTGATGCGCCTTCAGTGCGTCGTACAGGGCGTCCACGTCCGATGTGGTGTTATCGGGGGAGAAGGAGATGCGAATCACGCCGGCGGCGGTGCGCTTGTCCAGCCCCAGCGCCGACACCACATGGCTGGCCTTGCCCTGATGACAGGCAGAGCCGGCGGAGATGCAGATGCCCTGCGCCCCCAGATCGGTGACGATGTTGGCGCTGGGATAGCCCGCCAGCGACAGCGCCAGAATGTGGGGGGCTGTGCCGCCGCCCACCGGCACCATACCGGGGATGGTCAGCAGCTTTTCCCGGCAGTAGTCCCGCAGCGCCGCCATGTGGGCCAGCTTGGCGTCGTAGTCCTCCAGACGCAGCGCCACCGCCTTGGCGAAGCCGGCGATCTGGGCGGTGGCCTCCGTGCCGGAGCGCAGACCCCGCTCCTGCCCGCCGCCGGGCAGCAGCGGCCGCACATTGCGGAACCGGTCGGAGATGTACAGGGCGCCCACACCCTTGGGGCCGCCGAGCTTGTGGGCGGACAGGCTCATCATGTCCACACCCCAGCCCTCCGGGTCGCAGGGTACCTTCAAAAAGCCCTGCACCGCGTCGCAGTGCAGCAGGGCGCGGGACTTCCGCTCCCGCAGGAGCCGTGCGGTCTCCGCCACGGGGAAGACGCAGCCCGTCTCGTTGTTCACCAGCATCATGGACACCAGCACCGTGTCCTCCCGCAGGGCGGATGCCACCTGCGCCACGGTGACGTGGCCGGTGCGGTCGGGCTTGAGATAGGTGACCTCGTACCCCTGCTGGGTCAGCCAGCGGCACGGCTCCAGCACGGCGCTGTGCTCCACGGCGGTGGTGATGATGTGCTTGCCGATGTGCCGTCCCTGCCAGACGGCGGCCTGTATGGCCCAGTTGTCCGATTCCGTGCCGCAGGAGGTGAAATACAGGCGCTCCGGCGGGCAGTGCAGCGCCCCGGCGACAACGGCGCGCCAGCCCTCCACGGCTTTTTTCATCTCCTGTCCAGCGGGGTACTGGGAGGAGGGGTTGCCGAAGTGTCGGGTCAGCACCTCATACATGGCGTCCGCCACGGCGGCGGGTACCGGCGTGGTGGCGGCGTTATCCAGATAGATCATGGGAAAAACCTCTCAATTTCATAGGCCGGAGGACTTGCCACCGGCGTAAGTATCCAGTATAATAAAGCGTCACCGCTCATTATACCGACATTCGACAGAAAGTGCAAGGAGAATCCCCATGCTGGCAGCGATTTACACATTAGGCTGTAAGGTCAACCAATACGAGACGCAGGCCATGGAGCAGGAGCTGGTGCGCCGTGGCCACACGCTGGTGCCGTTTGATGAAAAGGCGGACGTCTATATCGTCAACACCTGCTCTGTCACTGCCGTCAGCGATAAAAAATCGCGGCAGATGCTGCGGCGCTGCCGGAAGCTGAACCCGGAGGCGGTGGTGGCCGCCTGCGGCTGCTATGTGCAGACCCATCCGGAGGAGGCGGCGTCGCTGGACATAGACCTTGTGGCGGGTACCGGCGACCGCATGGCGTTTCTGGAGCTGCTGGAGCAGGTGAGCCGGGAGAAGCAGGTCACGCTGCTGGACGATGCGCTGAAGCGCCGGACGTTCGAGGTGCTGCCCGCCGGCGGCATGGCCGAACGCACCCGCGCCATGCTGAAGGTGGAGGATGGCTGCGTCAACTTCTGCACCTACTGCATCATCCCCTACGCCCGTGGGCCGGTGCGCTCTCTGCCCAAGACAGAGGCGGTGTCCCAGACGGAGCAGCTGCGGCAGGAGGGCTACCGGGAGCTGGTGCTCACCGGCATCGAGATCTCCAGCTGGGGTCACGACCTGAAAAACGGCGAGACGCTCATCGACCTTTTGGAGGCGGTGTCCGCCGCCGCAGGGGATATGCGGCTGCGTCTGGGCAGTCTGGAGCCCCGCACCATCACGGAGGATTTCTGCCGCCGTGCCGCCGCGCTGCCCAACCTGTGTCCCCACTTCCATCTGTCTCTCCAGTCCGGCTGTGATGATACGCTGAAGCGGATGAACAGGAAATATGACACGGCACGGTTCCGCCAGTCGGTGACGCTGCTGAACACCTACTTCCACCGCCCCGCCGTTACCACCGACCTGATCTGCGGATTCCCGGAGGAGACGGAGGAGGAGTTCGCCCAGACGCTGGCGTTTATCCGGGACTGCGGCTTTGCCGCCATGCACATCTTCCCCTATTCCATCCGCCCCGGCACCAAGGCGGCGGCCATGGAGCAGGTGCCGCCCGCCGTCAAGGAGGCGCGGGCCGCCCGGGCCGCACAGGTGGCGGAGGAGCTGCACCGCGCCTACCTGAACGGCTGCATGGGGCAGGTGTACCCGGTGCTGTTTGAGCAGGTCAAGGACGGTCTCTCCACCGGCCATGCCCCCAACTACATGGAGGTGGCCATGGAGGGAGATGATTTACATAATGTTGTGCGAAACGTAAAGATTACCGGCGTAGAAAACGATATACTGCAAGGGGAGTTTACATAATGAACCACTTTTTTGCCTACATTGACCGGATGCGCTACATCGAGCGCTGGGCGCTGATGCGCAACAGCGTCCGGGAGAATATTCAGGAGCACAGCCATCAGGTGGCGGTGCTGGCCCACGCGCTGGCGGTGATCCGCAACGAGCTGTTCGGCGGTCAGGTGGACGCCGGCGAGGTGGCGGCAGCGGCGCTGTACCACGACGCGGGGGAGATTCTCACCGGCGATATGCCCACACCCATCAAGTATTTCAACCCGGAGATCCGGGAGGCCTACCGCAAGGTGGAGGAGGTAGCGGATCAGAAGCTGCTGGGGATGCTGCCGCCGGAGCTGCGGGGCGTCTATGAAGACATTTTGTGCCCCGCCGACCCGGAGGTGGAGGAGCTGGTGAAGGCGGCGGACAAGCTCAGCGCCCACATCAAATGTCTGGAGGAGCTGAAGGCCGGCAACGAGGAGTTCCGGCAGGCGGCGCGGCAGACGGCGGAGGCGCTGGACAGCTACGAGCTGCCGGAGCTGCGGTATTTCCGTGAGCATTTCTTAGGCTCGTTCCAGCTGACGCTGGACGAGATGGAGTGACTTTGTATCCAAAAAGGAGTGACCGATATGAAAGCGATCGTGACCGTTGTGGGAAAGGATCAGGTGGGGATCATCGCCGGCGTGTGCAACAAGCTGGCCGACCATCAGATCAACGTGCTGGACATCAGCCAGACCATTATGGAGGGCTATTTCACCATGATGATGGTGGTGGATATGGCTCTGTGCAGCCGGCCGTTTGACCAGCTGCGTGAGGTGCTGAAGACCTACGGAGAGAACCGCGGACTGTCCATCCGCATCCAGCGGGAGGATATCTTCGACGCCATGCACAAGCTGTAAGAGGGATACGCCATGCTGAATCTGCAAAATATTTTCGATACCATCGACATGATCGACAAGCAGCATCTGGATATCCGCACCATCACCATGGGCATCTCTCTGCTGGACTGCGTCAGCGAGGACGCAGTCCGCTGCTGTCAAAAAATATATGATAAGATCTGCCGCCGTGCGGAGAAGCTGGTGCGTACCGGCGAGGACATTGAGAGCGAGTTCGGCATCCCCATCGTCAACAAGCGTATCTCCGTGACGCCTGTGGCGCTGGTGGCGGGCAGCTGCGATACCGAGGACTATGTGCCGTTTGCCCTGACACTGGACCGGGCGGCCCATACCTGCGGCGTCAACTTCATCGGCGGCTATTCCGCCTTGGTGCAGAAGGGCTTCACCAAAGGCGACGAGCTGCTGCTGCGCTCTATTCCGCAGGCGCTGGCCCAGACGGAGCTGGTCTGCTCCAGTGTCAATGTGGGCAGCACGAGGGCCGGCATCAACATGGACGCCGTGGCCCGCATGGGCCGCATCATCAAGGAGACGGCGCATCTGACCCGCGCACAGGACGGCCTTGGCTGCGCCAAGCTGGTGGTGTTCTGCAATGCCGTGGAGGATAACCCCTTTATGGCCGGTGCGTTCCACGGCGTGGGCGAGGCGGACAGCGTCATCAACGTAGGTGTGTCCGGCCCCGGCGTGGTGTACCACGCCCTGCAAGCCTGCAAGGGACAGCCCTTCGACGTGGTGGCGGAGACCATCAAAAAGACGGCGTTCCAGATCACCCGTATGGGACAGATGGTGGCGGCGGAGGCGTCGAAGCGGCTGGATACGCCCTTTGGCATCGTAGACCTGTCGCTGGCTCCCACACCGGCGGTGGGCGACAGTGTGGCCCGCATTCTGGAGGAGATGGGCCTCGCCGTCTGCGGTACTCACGGTACCACGGCGGCGCTGGCGCTGCTGAACGATGCGGTGAAAAAGGGCGGCGTCATGGCGTCCGGCCATGTGGGCGGCTTGTCCGGCGCGTTTATCCCCGTGTCGGAGGACGAGGGCATGATCGCCGCTGCGCTGGACGGTACACTGACCATCGATAAGCTGGAGGCCATGACCTGCGTGTGCTCTGTGGGACTGGACATGATCGCCGTACCCGGCAGCACCAGCGCCGAGACGATCTCGGCCATCATCGCCGACGAGGCGGCGGTGGGCATGGTGAACAGCAAGACCACCGCCGTGCGTGTGATCCCTGTGGAGGGTGCGGATGTGGGCGATATGGTGGAGATGGGCGGTCTGCTGGGCAGCGCACCGGTAATGCCGGTGCATGAGGCGTCCAGCGCCGACTTTATTGCCCGGGGCGGCCGCATTCCCGCGCCGCTGCAGAGCCTGAAAAACTGACATGATACGAAAAGCGGAATATACGGATATCAGGAGGGCGCTGGACATCTACGACAGCGCCCGGCGGTTCATGCGCAGCAGGGGCAACGCCGTCCAGTGGGTCAACGGCTATCCCTCCGAGGAGCTGCTGCGGGCGGATGTGGCCGCCGGACAGCTGTATGTGATGGAGGACACAGGCGGCGTGTACGCCGTGTTCGCCTTCCTGCTGGGGGACGACCCTACCTACGCCTATATCGAGGGGGCGTGGCGGGACGACAGCGCCTATGGTACGCTGCACCGGCTGGGCAGCGACGGTACACACCACGGCGTGTTCGCGGAGAGCGCGGCGTGGGCGGCGGGGCGGTGCTCCCATCTGCGGGCGGACACCCACGCCGACAATCTGACCATGCAGCGGTGCTTGGAGCGGGAGGGCTTCATCCGCTGCGGGACGATCTATGTAGAAGACGGCACGCCTCGCGTGGCGTTTGAAAGGATAACACAAAGGAGAAACGATATGGACCCTATTTTTGAGATCGAGCTGGGCGAATGCCCCATCTGCCGGGGCGCCGGCGTCATGCAGGATGAGCAGGGCTGGAGCGTCTCCGTCAGCTGTATGGACTGCGGCGCGGAGACGGCCGACGCGGAGTACCGCACGCCGGAGGAGCGGCTGGAGTCCGCCCGGCGGGTGGCGCTGCTGTGGAACATGGGCAAGGTCATCCACAACGGCATGAGCGACTGAAAAGAGAAGCGAGAAAGACCCGCGCCACCGGCGCGGGTCTTTCTCTGTCGAAAAAATTTCATTTTCGTTTCGGCGCGGGATAGGGACGCGGGTCGTCCGTGCGGCCAAGGAGATAATCTGTGGATACCCGATAATAGTCTGCCAGCGTGACAAGGTGCGGCAAGGGAAGTGTCCGCTTGCCCAACTCATAGTTGCTGTATACCCGCTGGTCGATACCGAGCAGAGAAGCGACTTGCTTTTGTGCCAAGTCGTGGTCTTCGCGCAGGTCGCGGAGTCTTGCAATGTACAAAGCGCTCACCTCAAGAGCATTATATGTACTATCAAAAAATAGTATTGTTTACACTATCGTTTGATGGTAAAATGGGGCGAAGGAGGTGAGAAAATGGAGCTATATCAGCAGATACTCGCGTCCCGTATCGGGTCGGTAACGATCGACACGCAGACTGCAAAGGAGATCGTGGCGGGCGACAGCTATAAGGCGCTGGAGAAGATCCGGGCGATCCTTGCAGACGATGCATTGTCCGATGCGGAATGCTTTCGGAAGATAGAGGCCATCGTCTGCGTTTTGGAGGAGTTGGGCGGTGACGGCGGCGGCAGACACGATTTCGGATAAAAAAAGACACGCGAAGGGAGAGGCTTCGTAAGGAAGTCCTCTCCCTTTGGCTTTTGTAATCGGCCGGAATGATTGGATTGTAGGTAAAATCAATCATAATTGGAGGATTACAAAATGGACAAGTACATCCACAACGAGCAGAACGGACTTTGGTATGAGCTGCAAGGGGACTATTATCTGCCCTGTCTGAAACTGCCGGAGGAACCTGAGGTACACATTGGTATCTGGGGACAACGGCATCGTCGATACCTCAAAGGCCACCACAAAGCGCTGTATACCTCTCTGCTTACCAGCGGCAAGTTGAACAGTTACCTTGCTGACATTGACCGGCATGCAGAAGAAATGTTCTCTCTGCTGATAAATCAGCTTTCCGAAAAAGAGGGCGTAACGGAAGCACTCAAAGCAGAACACCTAATGCTGTGGGTACAGAAGATGAACAGCATCCGCAACACCGCTATGGAGGTTGTTTCAAACGATTTAATTTACGCATAACAAACAATCGGAAAGGCTGCTGTCAAGCGACGGCGGCTTTTCTTTTTCGGAAAGTATTCAAGAAGTCATAAAGTTTTGTGTACAGTTGAAGAAGGTCAATAGATTTTGTATGGAATTTATATTTTTCAAGAAAGTACTTGATTTATCAAGGAGAGGGAGTATATTATAATATATCATGATAGATTATATTCGGCGGGAAAGGAGTTTTTTTGTCTTGAAAACATCAAAGAAAGCTGAGAGGACGAAGGAAATCATCGGTATATGCCTTGACTGTTTTGTTGAAAAAGGGCTTACGGTAACGACCACCACAGATCTCTGCAATGCAAACAATCTGCAAAATGGCGGTATCTATTACTATTTTGACACGAAGGAAGAAATAGTTTTGGCTTGTGCCGAAGAAGCAATTTCCCGCATTGAGCAGGGTGCGTTCAGCATTGCCCTTGAAGATATCAAAGATGTTGCCAATATGATGAACCATCTCGGCACTCTTGCGGATGAACTGTCTCCGGTTATGCGTTTTCTGGTCAGCGTATGTGTGTCGCAGGAATACGGAAACAAAGTCAAGCCATACCTTGTACAGCTTGCAGGTCGCTACCCTTATTATACGAAAAAAATCGCCGAGATTCTTGGCTGCACCGCAGCGGAAGTAGAACCGTATGTCCACCTGTCTATTCTGGCGCTGAACAACTATATGATTTTTAATGAGCGGGCGCTGTTCCTGCCGCAGATAGAGGCGGCGAAAAAAGGACTGATGCAGCTTGCGAAAAGGAAGAGATGATACGGATTACGACAATTATCCTCAAAAAATAAAAATAAAACACAGGAGGCTCTTATGAGAAAAAGAATACTACCGTTCATAATGGTAATGTTGATGATCTTTACGGCTCTGCCAATTTCGGCGAGTGCATCGACGCTCTATTATGGCAAAACAATCAATTCCGGCGAAACATACACAGATACTTCATTTGAAATGTGGTGCTGGTATGGGAATGAAACCTTCACAAACAATGGGACAGTTAATATTTCAAATGGCTTTACACTTGGTTATCAGGCAAGCTTTGTAAATAACAGTGAATTTACATTTACCGGTTCCAATTCAACATTTGGTGTCAGTTCCGGTTGTTCCTTCCAAAATAACGGAACTGCAAGAATCAGTGGCTGTTACAACTTGGGCTTGGAAGATTCTTTTGTTAACACCGGCACATTATATCTATCCGATATTAGTAATTTTAACTTTTCCGGTGTAGTGAATACCGGAAAAATTGTGTGTGGAAACGGTGTGCCGGATAGGCTTATCGACGCTTTGAAAGAAAAGTCCTCCGGTGATGGAACAGTTGTAAAAGAGGGAGAATCCACTCCCTCAACATCAACTAAGTATACTATTACTTATGATTTAAATGGTGGAAGCTGGAAAAACACACCTGATGAAAGTATTTACTCATACTATTACAAGACAAACGATGCCACACCGTACTATAAGATTGGATTTGACAAACCATTTGATACATTGAACAGCAATCTGGAGCGAGACAACTACGATTTCATCGGTTGGACATGTGATAAAGATAGCAGTCAAACGCCGTCAAAATACCTGGATATTATGACAGAATGGCAATCCAATATAACATTGACTGCGCACTGGCAGCCGAAACAGCAATATGTGTTTTACTACCTAAATGGCGGAACATTTTCTAATGATATTACAACACCTGAAATTAAGCAGGGTGACGGTGTATTATATTCACTTTTCAATGTTGAAAGTGACGATTTTACACTACCTACTCCAACAAAACCAGGGTACGATTTTATCGGTTGGGGAGTAGGCGGTACATCGGATGTATATTCTACTGTCACGATTACAAAAGGAACTGTTGGGAATCAATCATATACAGCAAAATGGAAAGCAAATGGTAATACACCCTACACAGTAAACATCTATTATATGGATGCAAATGGGCAATATAAGGAAGTTCCGGACATAACAAGAACCGAAGCCGGTGAGACAGATACAACAGCAACTGTACCTTCTTCCGCATACACTAAAAATGGTTTTTCATATGATGGTGCCAAATCATCTGACAGCGGCACAATAACCGGAGACGGTAAGCTGCAATTGTCCCTTTACTACACAAGAAATCAATACGATATTGCTTTTAAATCATACGATGGAAGCGAAACTCTGTACAGTTATAAAGGCTATTACGGGACAGATATTACATTCCAAGGTAACAAACCCGCCATTCAGGATGAGGATTATATCTATACTTTCGTCGGATGGTCAGCAAATAAGAATTCACCGTATGCGCTTTCTTCGTTGGGAACGGTAACGGAAAACAAGACATTTTATGCTGCCTTTGAAAAGGAAGCTACATTTTGCCTTATAACCTTTGCGGATACGACAGGGTTTACTCCGTTGGAGAATACGACCTTCAAGCTGAAAAAAGGTGAGGATTTCAGTATTAATCTTTACCTTGCCAGTGAAAAATATTATGTTGGCACGGAGCAATGGGGGCTTACCTATAAAGAACTGTTCATTGCAGGTAATGACGGTAAAGGCTTGAAACTGGGAACTGACTTCACCTATTCCTACGATGGATATGGGAAGCCGATTGTCCTTTCTATCCCGAATGTTACAAAGGATTTGAACATCACCTTTACAGCCTGCTATCACGAAACTCACGATTACAACGCAGAAAATGATGTTGTTAAGGAAAACGCTACCTGCGCCAAAGAAGGGGAGGTTCTTCATACCTGTTATAAGTGCGGTAAAGTCGTGAGTGAAAAAATAAGCGTTGCACCGAATAACCATACCGACCTGAAGCACATTGATGCGGTGGCGGCGACCAAGACTGCCGAGGGCAATATCGAATATTGGTACTGTGCTGACTGCGGTAAGTATTACAAGGATGCCAAAGCAACACAGGAAATCACCAAGGAGCAAACTGTAACGGCAAAGCTTCCGAGTGATAACAATACAAGCGCTGGCGGTAGCACCGGTAATAACAATAAACCGAGCAGCAATGCAACTACCTCGCCTCAGACCGGAGATAACAGCAATCTCACATTGTGGATTGCACTGTTGCTTGCCAGTGGCGGCGCAGTAACCGCAACAACCGTTTACGGCAGAAAGAAAAAGTGCAGCGTAAAGTAAAATCAAATGTTTAACCCAAGGGCGGCTGTCGGAAACGGCAGCCGCTTTTCCTACGGCAGTATGTCAGAGTTGCTTGACGAACAAGAGTTCTATATGGTATAATATCGGTGCTCTAATTGGAGAGCCACAACTGAATATTTGAATGAAACTCAAGGCAGCCGCCGAAAGAGATTGCGGCTGCGCCGCTCCTATCGCAGCGTCTGCCTGCGGAGCGGAAGAAAGCAGACATTGAAGGTTTCTGAATTTCAGAGCCGGTACATAGTTTCATCAAAGATATAGCGAGAGATTATCTCCCGCTGATTTGATGTGCTGTGTACCGGCTCTTTTTGTCATTTGCGGAAAGTTTACAAAATTTACTTCGTTCAAATCGAAAATAAATTCCCAATTGATTAGCGTGAGGGCAAAGAGCTGACCTGACAACTGAATGACCGTCCGAATAGGATATGACCTTGCGAAAACCTCTCCGATAGAGAGTGAGCAAGGCAACGCTGCGGTGAGATTCCGGGGCAGGGATAGAAAAACGACATTCGGAGAAAACGGCAAAAATAAAACTATTGTCCGCAGGGATAGCGAGCATCGGATTGTGACCCCACAATCCAAATCCGCAGCCTTGCGGCCTGCGGACTTCACGCAGGGCGTTCCGCCCTATGATCCTGAAAAATTAGCGAAGGAGATGATAATTTTGAATAGAGAAAGCAATGAAAAAGTGTGTATCAGAGTACGCCTGACCGAAGAAGAAAATCAAAAGCTGGAACACGACAGTGCCCTGTGCGGTCTGTCTCAAAGCGAATATGTCCGCCAGCTTTGCCGTGGTATCCGCCCAAAGCCGAAGCCACCGGAGGTGTTCTGGCAGATGGTGAGTGAGCTGTATCAAATCCATTCCGCTCTGCGGGAATGCGGCAAATACGAGCCGTCCGCCTTTGGAATCTGCACCGAAATCGAACAGTTGGTGCTGGACTTACAGGAGGTGATCTAATGGCAACGACTTCTCTTTGGCACATTGAAGGTCGCCTGAAAGACCTGATCGACTATGTAGAGAATCCCGAAAAGACGAAGGCCAAAACGCCGGGGCTGCAAGACCTGTACAATGTATTTTCCTATGTGCAACGCCCGGAGGCCACGCAGAAGGGCGAGTATGTCACCGCCCTCAACTGCCTGAGGGAAACCGCTCTGCGGCAGATGATTTTAACTAAAAAGCGCTACGGAAAAACCGACGGCTACATCGCTTGGCACGGCTATCAGAGCTTCAAGCCGGAGGAGGTCACGCCGCAGCTTGCCCACGAGATTGGCGTAAAGCTGGCAAAGGAGATGTGGGGCGACCGCTTTGAGCTCATCGTCACCACCCACCTCGACAAGGAGCATATCCACTGTCACTTCTGCTTTAATTCCGTTTCTTTTCGGGATGGCGGCAAGTATAACTATTCCAAAGCCGAGCGAAAGCGAATGGTGGAAATCTCCGACCGGCTGTGCCGGGAATATGGCTTATCAGTCATTGAAAAGCCCCGCAAAGCGCCCTCCCGTCTCGTGTGGCTGGATGAGAAAGACGGCAAGCCTACCCGCTACAATGTCTACCGTGCCGATGTGCGGGAGGCAATAGACTTCAGCCGAACTCCCTACTATATGGAGGACTACCTGCGGCGCAAGGGGTATATCACCGACTTTACGGGCAAGCACTGGAAGATACGCTTGCCCCAGTATGAGCATTTCACAAGGCTGGATACACTGGATGAACGGTGGACGTCGGAGAACATACGCCGCTCTATGGGCAGGTATGCCACCTTCGGCAATCGCAGAGCATATATCAGCTATCCGCCCCAAATGCCGCAGGCGCTTTCGAATTGGTTTCGTCCGTTCCACAAGACCAGCCACGTCTACAAGCTGTATCTGCACTACTGCTATCTGCTGGGGTACTTACCGAAGCACACCGACTACAAACCCACCAGTCCATACCTGAAAGAGGACTTACGGAAGCTGGACGAGCTTTCCCAGCAGGTGCGGTATATGGGCAAATACGGCATTGAAACCATTGACGATCTGTACACAGACAGGGAGAAAATCCAGCGGGATATGGACACCCTCATTACTCGCCGCACCAAGCTGCAAAACAAGATTCGCCGTGCTACTCCCGCCGAAAAGGAAACGCTGCGGCAGGAAAAGGCAAGTGTGACCGAGCAAATTACCGCACTGCGAAAGCAACTGAAGCTGAATCAGGGCATTGAAGCCCGTTCTGCTCAAATACAGGAAAAGACGGATTTATACTTTGCCAATGAAATCCGTGCCAAAGAAGCACAGCAGCAAAAGAAACCGCAGAGAAGGGAGCGTGACACACGATGAAGGACAGAAATAATGAAATCTATGCGCATATTGACCGTATTACAGACCATCTTGCAGCGATGCCGAAGCAGGAGCGCATTGCGTGGTTTCGGCGGAGCGCCCATGTACAGCCGCTGAATTTCATCAGAGAAATTGACGGCACGGTATATGCCGTAAGAGCCTTTTTCAAAGAGGACGCAAGAGAAAATATCACCGACAAGGTACAGCGTATCGTTTTGAACGATACAAAAAGCTGAAAATAGATTTGAAATCATCGCATTAAAGCGTTGAAGTTTACAGCAGGGTATGGTAGAATAAGCACACCTACAAATTCAATTATATCCGGCTGTGGAAAGGAGAACTATGACAAAACAACCGGATAAAATCACAGCCCTGTACTGCCGCCTGTCCCGTGATGATGAGCAGGACGGCCTGTCAGGGTCAATCAAAAATCAGCAGGCTATTTTAGAGAAATACGCACAGGAAAATGGCTTCAAAAATACCCGTGTGTTTATTGACGACGGTTGGTCGGGCACGAATTTTGCAAGACCGGCGTTCACGGAAATTATGGAGCTGGCGGAAAAAGGACGCATCGGTACCTTGATTGTAAAGGATCATTCCCGTTTGGGGCGTAATCGTCTGATTGTCGGTCAGCTGTTGGAAGAAGGTTTTGACAGTCTTGGCGTTCGCTATATTGCCATTATGGACAACATCGACACCGCCAGGGGAATCAGTGACCTTGTTCCGATGCAGGACTTATTCAACGAATGGCACGCCAAGAACACCAGCCAAAAGGTGCGCAATGTATTCAAGAGCAAAGGAATGTCCGGCGCACCGCTGACCACAAATCCGCCCTACGGGTATCTGAAAGATCCAGAGAGCAAAAACGGCTGGATCGTGGATGAGGAAGCAGCAAAAATCGTACGGCAGATCTTTGCTTGGTGTGTGGACGGCCTTGGACCGACACAGATTGCAAAACACCTGAAGGCGGCAAAAGTCCCCACACCCACGGAGCACTGGAGCAATATCGGCAGAAATTGCAGTAATCTGCCCGCTGTTCCATACAACTGGTGTTCGGATACAGTTGCAAACATCTTATCTAAACAGGAATACTGCGGCGATACGGTGAATTTCCGCAGTACTACCAAGTCCTTCAAGAACAAGAAGAAAATTGAGCGACCGCCGGAGGAATGGCAGATTTTCAAGAATACCCATCCCGCCATCATCGACCGTGAGGTGTTCGCCTTGGTACAGGAGCTTCGCAAGCACCGCCGCAGACCCACCAAAAGCGGCATTGTCAGTCCGTTTTCCGGGCTATTGTACTGCGCCGATTGCGGAGAAAAGTTGTATTACAGCGTCACCAATAACTACAAACGAGAACAGGCGTATTTCTTCTGCTCCTCCTATCGCAAGAACTCCGAAGTCTGCTCTGCCCACTATATCCGTGAGAAAGTGGTGGAGCAAATCGTCTTGGAGAGTATGCAGCGCATCCTGCTGAATGTGCAGGCGTTTGAGAAAGAATTTGCCCGCAAACAGATGGACTGCTACACGGAGGACAAGAAAAAGCAGTTGGCAGCCAAGCACCGGGAGCTATCCAGGGCGAAGAAGCGTATTGCGGAGATCGATACCCTGATCCAGAAGATCTACGAGGACAACGCCAGCGGAAAGCTATCTGACGAGCGCTACGCCACCCTGTCCCTGTCCTATGAGGAGGAGCAGAAAACACTGAAAGCCGCTGTCCCGGAGCTGCAGTCTTTCTTGGAAACTGAGACGGACAAGACCGAGAGCTTGCAGCGCTTCATTCAGAAGGTCAAGCAGATCACGGAGCTGAAAGTGTTGACGCCGGAGCTGATCCACGAGTTTGTGGATAAAATCGTGGTGTATGCACCCAGATACCTTGACGGCAAGCGAGTGCAGCTTTTGGACATCTATTACAGCGGCGTGGGCATTCTCCACGAGCTGACCCCGGAGGAGATGGAAGAAGCCTTCCAGCACCACCTCGCTGAGCGTAACAAAGAGAAAACGGCATAACCGCAAGGGTTACACCGTTTCTAAGAACTTATTAAACTGAGATACAAGAGCCACCTTGGGGCACCTTCCTTACGGAGGGTGCCCCAAGCGTGTCTTTTTCCTTTATTCGTCGAGTTTCCCACGGGCGCGGAGGACGTCGTCGGCGGTGAGGGTCATCAGGTCGTCGCGGGTCACCGTCTCCAGCTTGGCGAGACGGTTATTCTGTGCCACCAGAATATGCTCGAAGATATTCCGGACGCCGCGGGCGTTGCCGAAGCTGTCCCCGGCGGCGCTCTCCTCGGCGATGTAGTCCCGTACCAGCGGCTCCGCCTCCGGCGACAGGATGTACCCCTTGCCGCAGCGCATCTTGAAGATGGCCACCAGCTCGTCCAGCGAGTAGTCCTCAAACAGCAGGAAACGGTTGAAGCGGGACTCCAGACCGGGGTTGGAGTGGATGAACTTATCCATCAGGTCGGTGTAGCCTGCCACGATGACCACCAGATCGTCCCGGTGATCCTCCATGGCCTTCAGCAGGGTGTCGATGGCCTCCTGCCCGAAGTCGTTTTCACTGCGGCCGTTGAGGGCGTAGGCCTCGTCCACAAACAGCACGCCGCCCATGGCCTTCTCAATGACCTTCTGGGTCTTCAGGGCGGTCTGCCCCACATAGCCTGCCACCAGACCGCTGCGGTCCACCTCCACCAGCTGACCCTTGGACAGAATGCCCAGGCTCCGGTAGATGCGGGCCATCATCCGCGCCATCATGGTCTTGCCGGTGCCGGGATTGCCGGTGAACACCATATGCAGGGACATATCGGTGGTGGGCAGATCGTGCTGCTGGCGCAGCTTATAGACCTGCACCATGTTGATGAGGTTGTGTACCTCCTCCTTCACCACGCCCAGTCCGATATAGCTGTCCAGCTCCGCCAGCAGATCCTCGATCTTCTCCGGCGGCGGCAGCTCCTCCTCAGCGGGCTTTTCGTCGCCGGGCTTGGCGGTGGCGGTGGGAGGCGTGTTCTTCTTCTCCGCGTCCTTGGCGGGCGCAGCAGGAGACTTGGGCGCGTCGCCGGTGACGTTCTCAAAGGGCGTGCCCCAGAAGTCGCTGTTCATGCGCTTCATGTTGTTCTCCGTCATGGAGCGGATCACGTCCAGCTGCTGGAGAATGATCTTGTCTTTCTTGTCCATAGAGTGACCTCCTCAGTGAGATAGGTGGATATTACGCATGGCGCGGAACAACAGACCGGCCACAAAGCCGGTGAGCGTACCGGTGACCAGCGATACAGCCAGCAGAAACGGCAGATACCCCAGCACCATGGTATTGCCCAGCGTGATGCAGGCGGCGGCCATCTGGCCGAGGTTGTGGGCCGCCGCGCCGCCGATGGACACGCCGTAGATGGACAGTCCCTTGCAGTGCTTGAGGGCGATCATCACCAGCATGGCGGTGAAGCCGCCCAGCAGACTGAACAGCAGCGCCGACAGGTTTCCGGCGAACAGACCGCCCAGCAGGCACCGGGCCGTCAGGATGGTCAGTGCGGGGACGGCGCCCAGCTCGTAGAGAGCGAACACGGTGACGATGTTGGCAAGACCCAGCTTTACGCCGGGCAGCGGCACGATAAGCGTCACGGGAAACAGATTTTCCAGTGTGCTCAGACCCAGCGCCAATGCCGTCAGCACGGCGCACAGGGCGATGGAGCGTGCGTTCAGCTTCATGGCGCACCTCCTAACCCAGCACCGCGTCCACATCGGACGCGGCGCCCACCAGCGAGATGACCACCTGCGCCGGCAGGCACACGATGGACTGTCCTGCCCGGGAGATAGCCCCGGTGTGGACGCAGTCCTGCCCCGGACAGTCGGAGTCGGAGACGCGGACGCTCCATTCCGGGCTGAAGGGCAGGTCACTGTACGACGGGGAGAGGGTCAGCGTATAGCCGCCGCGGCCCTCGATGCGGACAGGCCCGTCCGGCAGCTGCGTCACCGGCGTGCGGGACTGCTCCTGCCCCCCTACGGTGATGACCAGCGTCAGCTGGTCGCCGCTCCCAGTCTTGGGCAGGTAGAACAGCAGTGCCGTGACCACGGCCAGCGCGATGACCACGGCGGCCACCAGCGCGTCCAGCGGCTTAGGCCGCAGGCTGGGCTGTGAGGAGTTGGAAGTCATAGGCGCAGTCCTCCGGTTTTGTGATGGCGTCCGACAGGCCGGGGGTGTACAGCAGACGGCCATCGGCGGTGATGAGGATCAGCTCGAAGCCGCCGTGGGCGCGCCAGAAGGACACGGCCTCCTGCTCACCCATGACGTATAGAGCGGTGGAGTAGGCGTCCGCCGCCGTGCCGTCATCGGAGATGATGGTGACGGACAGCAGATCACTGTCGGCGGGACGTCCGGTGCGGGGGTCGAGGATGTGCCGGTACACCGTGCCGTCCTCTGCCTCAAAATAGCGCTGGTAGCCGCCGGAGGTGACGGCGAAGCGGTCGGTGAGGGACACCATGGCGGCATAGCCGCTGCCGGCAGGGTCCTGAATGCCCACGTTCCACGGCGTGCCGTCGGGCTTGCCGCCGCAGACATAGACGTTGCCGCCCAGCGATACCACGGCGGAGGTGACACCGTGTGCGCGGAGGATGTCCGCCACCTGCTGGGAGGCGTAGCCCTTGGCGATGCCGCCCAGATCCACAGCACAGCCTGTGTCCAGCGTGACGGCGTCGTCCATGTGGACGTGCTCGCCACCCACCAGCGGCAGCAGCGCGTCGATCTCCTCCTGTGAGGGGACGCGGGGCGCGTCGGAGGTGATGCCCCACAGCGCCACCAGCGGCGCAACGGTCATGTCGAAGGTGCCGCCCGTCTCGCCGGAGAGGGTCAGCGCCCGTTCCAGAAGCGCCCGCGTCTCCGGCTGCACCACCACGGCCTCTCCGGCGTTGAGCCGGCTGACGTCGCTGGTGTCGATGGTGCGGGAGAGGGTAGCCTCCAGCCGGTTGATCTCCCGGGAGGCGGCAGTCAATGCGTCGTCGGCGCTGTCGCCGTAGGCGGCAAGGGTCATGTAGGTGTCCATGGCGAACAGGGATATCTCCTGCGGCTTCTCTGCACCGCAGGCGGTGAGTGCCAGCGCCGTCAGGCAGGCCAGCAGCAGGCAGGTAAGGCGTTTCACAGCTCCCGCCGCCCTTCCAGCGCCCGCATCAGCGTGGCATCGTCGGCAAATTCCAGATGGCCGCCCACGGGGATGCCATAGGCCAGCCGCGTGACCTTTACGCCGAAGGGCTTCAGCAGCCGGGCAATGTACAGCGCCGTGGCCTCGCCCTCGGTGTCGGGATTGGTGGCCATGATGACCTCCTCCACGCCGCCCTGCGCCACCCGGTCCAGCAGGGACTTGATGTGCAGGTCGTCCGGCCCCACATGGTTCATGGGGGACAGCACACCGTGGAGGACGTGGTAACGCCCCCGGTATTCCCGGCTGCGCTCAATGGCGATGACGTCACGGGGGTCTGCCACCACGCAGATGGTGGCGTCGTCCCGCTTGGCGTCGGCGCAGATGGGACACAGACCTCCGGCGGTCAGGTTTTGGCACACGGGACACAGCGTGACGCTGCGCTTGGCGTCGGTAATGGCGTCGGCAAAGGTCTGCGCCTCCTCGGTGGGCAGGCTCAGCACATGAAATGCCAGACGCTGGGCGGATTTATAGCCCACGCCGGGCAGCTTGGCAAATTGTTCCACCAGCTTTTCCAGCGGAGCGGGGAAGTATTCCATGGCGTTTACCCTCTCAGTGCGGCGATGGTGGCGGGGATGTCGGCGGCTTTGTACACGGCGGAGCCGGCCACCAGCACATTGGCGCCGGAGGCGATGCACAGCTTGCAGGTCTGGGTGTCCACACCGCCGTCCACCTCCAGCTCGCAGGCGGGGTTCATGGCGTCGATATAGCCCCGGATGGCCTGCACCTTGGGCATCATGTCCGCCATGAATTTCTGGCCGCCGAAGCCCGGCTCCACGGTCATGACCAGAATCAGCTCCACCTTGTCAATAAAGGGCAGTACGGCGCTGGCAGGGGTCTTGGGTTTCACCACCACACCGGCCTTTTTGCCCTTGGCGTGGATCTTGTCGATGGCGGCGAGGATGTTCTCCTCGGTGTCCGCCTCCACATGGCAGGTGATCAGGTCGCCGCCGGCGTCGCAGAACTGCTCCACATAGCGAACAGGGCGGTCGATCATCAGATGGACGTCCAGCGGCAGAGTGGTGGTGGGGCGGATGGACTTCACCACGGGGATGCCGATGGAGATATTGGGTACGAACAGACCGTCCATCACGTCCACATGGACGTAATCAGCGGAGGAAATGGCGGCGATGTCGCGGGCCAGATGAGCAAAGTCTGCGGATAGGATGGAGGGGGCGATCTTGATCATGGAGCAACTTCCTTTCGGCCGCACGGCGGGCGCCGGGGCGGCATAGTATAAAACGTGCAGGCGGCCGCATATCTGTGCGGAAAGCGCAGCCGGTTTCGCCCGCCGACGGACTGCCTGCTGTGCGCCCGGACGAAGCCGGCTCTGCCGGCTCGTCCGGAGCGGATACGATATTTATCCTATTATACACGGTGCGGTGTGGGTTTGCAAGGCTGCCGGACGCCCTGTGCAAATTTGTCCAATTTGTGAATTTTCCATAAAGGGGCTTTACCTTTGCGGGCTTTTCCTGTAAAATGACGCCTTGAGATAACACGGCAGGGGGACGGTCTTCCGTATGAACTTTCTGAAAAAAATCGGCAACGCGCTGGCGCGTTTCATGTACGGACGCAACGGCGCGGATCAGTTGGGACTGACCACCATCTGGGCAGTGCTTTTGCTGGATGTGGTCAATATGTTTATCCGGCAGCAGACCGTTCACCTGATCATCAGCTTCCTGTCCACGGTGCTGCTGGTCATCGCGGTCTACCGCGTGTTCTCCCGGAATCTGCAAAAGCGCCGGGCGGAGAACGCCCGCTTTCTGGAGAAGGTGTGGTGGCCGATCAAGCGCCGCGCTGCCGGTAATAAGCAGCAGCGGACGGACAAGGAGCACAAGTATTTCACCTGCCCCAACTGCCGGACGGTGTGCCGCGTGCCGCGGGGCAAGGGGAAGATCGTCATCACCTGCCCCAAGTGCGGCAGCGAGATCCACGGCAAAAGCTGAATAAGTTGACATAAAAGCAGCCCTCCGGCGTGAGCCGGAGGGCTATTTGTATGTGGTGCTGCGGGGGGGATCACAGCACCTTGCTGAGGAAGTCCTGAAGCCGGGGATCCTTGGGGTGATCGAAAATATCGGTGGGAGCCCCCTCCTCCAGGATCCTGCCGTCAGCCATGAATACCACCCGGTCGGCCACCTCCCGGGCAAAGCCCATCTCGTGGGTGACGACGGCCATGGTCATGCCGTCCTTGGCCAGATCCCGCATGAGATCCAGCACCTCGCCCACCATCTCCGGGTCCAGCGCGGAGGTGGGCTCGTCGAACAGCATGACCTCCGGATCCATGGCCAGCGCCCGGACAATGGCGATCCGCTGCTTCTGGCCGCCGGAGAGCATATTGGGATAGGTGTCCGCCTTGTCCGCAAGGCCGATGCGCTCCAGCAGAGCCATGGCCTGCGTCTTGGCCTCGGCGGGCGTTTTCTTTTTCAGGGTGACCGGCGCCATGGTGATGTTTTGCAGCACCGTCTTGTGGGGGAACAGGTTGAAGTGCTGGAACACCATGCCCATCTTCTGCCGGTGCAGGTCGATGTTCACCGACTTGCCGGCAAGGTCTGCGCCGTCGAAGAAGATGGCACCGGAGGTGGGCTGCTCCAGCAGATTCAGGCTGCGAAGCAGCGTGGACTTGCCGGAGCCGGAGGGGCCGATGATGGCCACCACCTCGCCGCGGCGGATGTCCAGATCGCAGTCGTTCAGGGCGTGGACGGCGCCGTGGTCGTACTCCTTGACCAAATGCTGCACGGAGATCAGAATATCATTGCTTGTCGCCACGGCGCATCCTCCTTTCAATGGCCTCAATGCCCTTGGAGGCCGGGTAGTTGATGCAGAAATAGACCAGCGCCGCCAGTGTGTAGGGCGCCAGCGAGATGCCGGTGGAGCCGGCGATGGTCTTGGCGGCGAACATCATCTCCGCCATGCCCAGCACCGAGCAGATGGAGCTTTCCTTCACCATGGTCACCAGCTCGTTGGCCAGCGCGGGCAGCACGTTCTTGATGGCCTGGGGCAGCACCACCAGACGCATGGACTGCCAGTTGCTCAGACCCAGCGAGCGGGCGGCCTCCATCTGGCCCTTATCCACCGCCAGAATACCGGCGCGGAAGATCTCCGCCACATAGGCCGAGCTGTTCAGCGCCAGCGCCACCACGCCGGGGATGAACCGGCTGATGTCCACGAAGCCGAACAGCGTCAGCCGGGGCAGGGAGATGGCGTAGAACAGGCCGTAGTAGATGATGGACAGCTGCACCAGCATGGGGGTGGAGCGGAACACGGCGATATACGCCCCGGACAGCCACCGGACGGGCTTGACCTTGCTCAGGCGCATCAGCGCCAGCAGCAGGGCGGGGATCACCGCCAGCAGCACGGACACCACCGCCAGCAGCAGCGTATACTCGATGCCGCGGACGAAGGCTGTGCCGTACTTGGGCAGGAAGGAGAAATTAAAGAAATCGGAGGGGCGCATATCCGTGAACAGGCTGCTCCACCACATACGCGGTCAGTCCTTTCTGTACAGGTTTTTCATGCCGGGAGACGCGCGAAAGTGCAAAGTCGCGGACGGCTTTGCACTATGCGCATAGGAAGGGAGTGAGGGGGTCAATCAGCGGTAACATTCACGGCCACATCAGCCAGCTTGCCGGCATCTGCGATGAAGGTCTCCAGCATATTTGCCTCGTTCATCTTGGCGATAGCGGCGTTGATGGCGGGCAGCAGGCCCTTGGGGTCACCCTTGGCCACGGCAACACAGTAGGGGGTTGCTTCGCCCAGCTCGGCGGAGGCGTCAGCGATGACCAGATCGGGGTTGGAGGCGGCATACTCCTTGGCCACGCCGCCGTCCACCAGAATGGCGTCCACCTTGTCATACACCAGCTCGTTCACCAGATCCAGCACGGATTGCAGGGCCACGGGGGTCACACCCTCCATCTCGTTGACCATGTCCAGCTTGGTGGTGGCGGTCTGTGCGCCCACGGACTTGCCGTTCAGATCGGCCAGCGTCTTGTACTGGTCGGCCTTGTCCGCCTTCACCAGAATGGCGGGGGGTACGTCGGTGTAGTAGGGATCGGAGAAGTCGGCGTTCTCCAGACGGTCGGGGGTGGCCTCCATGGCCGCCAGCACGATGTCGAAGTCGCCCTTATCCAGAGAGGTCAGCAGGTAATCAAAGCCCATGTTCTCGACCTGAAGAGTCAGGCCCATCTCGTCGGCGATGTACTTGGCCACGGAGACGTCGATGCCGCCGTAGACCATCTCGCCGCTGTCATCGGGGTACATGAACTCAAAGGGGGCATAGTCGGCGCTGGTGCCAAGCACCAGCTCGGTCTTTGCGGTGTCGTTGTCGGTGCTGCCGTCGTTTGCCTTCTCGCCGCAGGCCGCCAGGCTCAGCGCCATGACCAGTGCCAACAGCATTGCGATCATTTTCTTCATGATAGATACTTCCTTTCGTATTCTTATGGTTCTATACCGGGTATCCGGTGGATAGACGGTGTGTGTGGGAGGTGTTCCCTCCTGATGGTGGCTATCATACGCCAAGGGTGTATAAATGTCAAGTGCAAAATGTATAAATTTCCGCCGCGAAAACGGATTTTGTACAAATCGACGCGAAACAGGCGGAGAATGGAGCGACAAAAGGGGCGTAATGACGAAAAGCTATGATGCATAATTGAATAAATATACAAATATGCGGTATGAATACAAAAAGACAGGCCGGCTTGAAGCCGGTCTGCCTTTAGAGGGGGGGATGAAGAAGATGATTTTAATGTACCGCAGATGCGTCAGCCGTTGATGATACGGCCGGCGAACAGGTATGTACGGGCGTAGTAGCTCTCGTACAGGGAGCTGATGATGACGCCGCGGCTGCTGCTGGCGTGGATGAACTGTCCGCCGCCCAGATAGATGCCCACATGGCCGATGCCGGAGCCGCTGGTGTTGAAGAACACCAGATCGCCGGGCGCCCGCTCCGCCGTGGTGACGTGGGTGGACAGGGCGTACTGGTCGCTGGCGCCGTGGGGCAGGGAGATGCCGAACTTGGCAAACACCTTCATGGTGAAGCCGGAGCAGTCGATGCCGCTGTAGCTGGTACCGCCGTAGCGGTAGGGGGTGCCGAGATAGGTGTAGCTGTGGGCGATGATGTCCTCCGCCAGCGTGCTGGTGGCGTAGGTACCCTCGTAGTCGGCGTAGTGTACCGGCTCGCAGTACTCCGCCATAACATAGCCGGTGGAGGTGCCGTAGGAGACCTTGTACCAGTCGCCCTCCACATCCAACAGATGGGCGGCCTTACCGGCCCAGATGGTACGCAGAGAGGCGGAATCCTGAGACGGCTCCTCCCGCAGCGTCACGTAGTTTTCGCAGATGGTCAGAACGCCGTCGTACTCGTCGAGGAAGTTCTGCTTTTGCAGCGCCTCCGTCTCGCGGATCAGCGCCTGTGCGGCCAGCTCCGTCAGAGACAGGGAGTCCTCGCCGTCCAGAAGGCCGGATTCCTGTGCCAGACGCAGCCCGTCGCCGGCCTGCAGTGCGGTGGTGCTGCCGGAGACCACGCCGTTGGCGGCCAGCTTCTCCACAGCGGTGGTATATTCTTGGGGGGTAACGGTGTCGACTGTCGTTTTCGTCTCCGCGCCGGAGGCCACAACGCCGCCGGACAGCACCATGACGGCGGACATGCCGAACGCTGCCAGTTGTTTCAAATACATGGGTATTACCTGCCGATCGTGTTTAGATTTCAGGGGGGGATCGAACCCCACGCGCTTTATCATACCACAGGTCTTTCAAAAAAGCTACATAAAAATTACAAATTGGCAACAAAATTTTCAGAACGGTAATAAATTGAGAAAATGTTGCATGAACTGCACAGTACGATATATAATGTTGGCAAAAAATGCGGAGGTGCGGCGTATGGAACCCTTACAGTATGAGGCGCGGGGCTATTTGAAGGAGCCGTTCCGCCTGTTTCATCTGGCGGACGGACAGCGGGAGCGCATTGAATACCACTATCATACGTTCCATAAGATCATCATTCTGCTGGCGGGCAAGGCGGGCTACGCCATCGAAGGCGAGCGGTACGATCTGACGCCGGGGGATTTCGTGCTGGTAGGACGGGGCAGCATCCACCGGCCGGAGGTGGAAGAGGACGCCTTCTATGAGCGGATGATCCTGTACATCTCCCCGGCGTATCTGGCGTCGCTGGGGACGGAGGACTGCGATCTGGAGGCCTGCTTCCGACAGGCGCAGACGGACTTCCGCTATGTGTACCGCGACGAGGGGGGCAGCCGGGTGCGTCCACTGTTCGAGCTGCTGTCCCGCACCGCCCGCGAGGGTGGCTACGGCGCGGCGCTGCTGGAGCGGGCGCAGTTTCTGGAGCTGATGGTGGAGGTGAACCGGGTCTGCCGCGGCGGTCATCAGGTACAGGCGGCGGCAGGTGACCGGAAGGTGGTAGCGCTGCTGCAATACCTGAACCTGCATCTGACGGAGGAGTTGTCCATCGACCAGCTGGCGGAGCGGTTCTACATCAGCAAGTACCACATGATGCGCCGGTTCCGGCAGGAGACGGGGTATTCCATCCACGGCTATCTGACGGAGAAGCGGCTGCTGCTGGCCCAGCGCCTGCTGGCGCAGGGCGCGTCCCCCTCTGCGGCGGGGGAGCAGGCGGGGTATCAGGACTACTCCACATTTTCCCGCGCCTATAAGAAGCAATTCGGCCACGGGCCGTCGGCGGATGTGGGGCGACAGCACGATTTGCCATAAAATTGGCAAGAAATGCGATTTACATTGATAAAAATGCCAATATAATGGAGAACAGTTAGTTCCTGTCAGAACATTTTAGGAGGAGAGCTATGAAGAAATTCCTGAAGAACTACTGGTTTATCCTGTGTATGCTCATCGGCATCGTGGCCGGCTGTCTGGTGGGCGCGTTCGCCCCGGCCTTTGGCGGCAAGATCAAATTCCTGGGTACGCTGTTCATCAATATGATGTTCTGCGTGGTGGTGCCGATGGTATTCTGCTCCATCGCCTCTGCCATCGCCAACATGAAGAGTGTGAAGCGGGCGGGTAAGATCATGGGCGTGACCGTCGTCACGTTTCTGGCTACGGCCGCCATCGCCGGTGTGCTGATGTATATCGTCTGCCGCATCTTCCCACTGGTGGACGGACACTACACCATCGTGGAGGGCGAGGTCGGCGATACGCTGGGCTTCGGCGACATGATCGTGAACTTCTTTACCAAGCCGGACTTCACGGAGCTGCTGAGCCGCCGCGCCATCCTGCCGCTGATCGTAGCGGCGGTGCTGTTCGGCTTCGGCGTCCAGATGAACGGCGGCCCGGAGACAAAGACGGCGCGGCTGCTGGAGGACATCACGGGCTGCATCATGAAGACCGTGAAGCTCATCACCTACTACGCGCCCATCGGCTTTTTCGGGTTCTTTGCCGATCTGGTGGCCACCTACGGCCCGGAGCTGGTAAAGGATTACAGCCGCACCCTCATTATTTATTATGTGATGAGCTTTGCCTATATGTTCGTGTTCTTCCCCCTCTACGCCCGGTTCGGCGGCGGCAAGGGCGGTGCTAAGATCATGTTCTCCAAGCTGTTCCGGCCGGCGGCGGTGTCCTTCGGCACCTGCTCGTCCGTGGCCACCATCCCCACCAACATGGAGGTGGCGGAGGAGACGGGCATCAGCAAGGACGTGACGGACATCGTGCTGCCTATGGGCGCCACCATGCACATGGATGGCTCATCCATGTCCGCTATCATCAAGGTGGCGTTCCTGTTCGGCGTGTTTGGGCTGGATTTCTCCACGGATAAGGCGATCCTTGCCATCGTGGTGGCGGTGTTCTCCTCCGTGGCCATGAGCGGCATCCCCGGCGGCGGCGGTACCGGCGAGCTGGTGGTCTGCACCATCTTCTTCCCCGACCAGCTGGCCATCGCCTATCCCGTGGCGCTGGCCATCGGCAACCTGATAGACCCGCCTGCCACCATGGTCAACGCCGCCGGCGACTATGTGGTGTCCTTTATCGTCTCCCGCTATGTGGACGGCAAGGACTGGCTGCAAAAGAAGCTGCACGGCGGGGCAGCGGACTGAGCTTCACGACGCCTCGATACCGGCGGAGCGCCCCAGTGGGCGCTCCGCCCTTACTTTTTCCTAAAAAAATAATTGGAAACGGTGGTTTACTTTCGCAGACTAAAATGATACAATATCAGGTAATGTTGGTATCCGGCAGAGGTCCGGAACAACCATGGAAAAGAGGAGAACGCGATATGGTAAGAGCGGCCAAGTCTAAGATCGCCAAGAAGGACAAGAGCGACCGTCTGTATCAGGCCATCCTGACACTGGAGACGGAGGAGGAGTGCTACAACTTCTTTCAGGATCTGTGTACCATTTCAGAGCTGCGGAGCATGGAGCAGCGCTACGAGGTGGCCACGTTGCTGAACGACGGCATGATCTACAACGACATTCTGGAGAAGACCGGCGCGTCCAGCGCCACCATCAGCCGCGTCAACCGCTCGCTGATCTACGGCAACGGCGGATATGAGAGCGTGCTGGAGAAGATGAAGGAGAAAGAGGGCAAATGAGCTGCTACGAGGCACTGGCATCCTCCTACGATGCACTGACGGAGGATGTGGGTTACGAAAAGCGGGCGGACTTTCTGGAAAAGCTGTTCCGCCGCAGCCGCATCCCGGTGCGGGTGGTGCTGGATCTGGCCTGCGGCACCGGCACCATGACGTGGCTGCTGACGGGCCGGGGCTATGAGCTCATCGGCGTGGACGGCTCCGAGGAGATGCTGGCGGCGGCCATGAGCAAGACCGGGTCGGTACAGGGCGTACCGCCCATCTTTTTGCACCAGTCCATGCCCAAGCTGGATCTGTACGGCACCGTGGACGCGGCGGTCTGCTGCCTGGACAGCCTGAACTATCTTACCGACCCTGCCGATGTGCGCCGCACCTTCCGGCGGCTGCACCTGTTCATCGCCCCCGGCGGCGTGCTGGTGTTCGACGTGAACACCGCGGCCAAGCTGGCGGCACTGGACGGGCAGGTATTTCTGGACGAGACGGAGGACACCTACTGCGTGTGGCGCACCGAGTACAGCCGCGGCCTGTGTACCTATTATATGGATATCTTCCAGCGCCGCAGTGACGGCGCGTGGGAACGGCGGGAGGAGCTGCACCGGGAGCGCGCCTATACCGTGGAGGAGCTGACGGCATGGCTCACCGAGGCGGGCTTCGGCGATATACGGGTCTACGGCGACGCCAAGCTGCGCCGTCCCGGCGAAAATGAGCAGCGGGTGTATATCTGCTGCGTACGAAACTGAGCAAGAAAGGTTGACATAACGTGGAAGACAGAATCGTAAGAGCCATCTCCAGTGATGGCATGGTGCAGGCGGCTGCCATTTACAGCCGGAATCTGACAGAGCGGGCGCGGCAGATCCACAAGACGCTGCCGGTGGCAACGGCGGCGCTGGGCCGCGCACTGGCTGGCGCGTCCATGATGGGCAACGCCCTGAAGGGGCAGGGCGCCAGCCTGACGCTGCAGATCAAGGGCGGCGGGCCGCTGGGTACGGTGCTGGCTGTCAGCGACAACGAGGGCAACGTCCGGGGCTACGTAACGAACCCGCAGGTGGAGCTGCCCCTCCGGGCGGACGGCAAGCTGGACGTGGGCGGTGCCGTAGGCCATGAGGGTACGCTGACCGTCATCAAGGATCTGCACATGAAGGAGCCCTATGTGGGGACCATCGACCTGCTGGGCGGCGAGGTGGCGGAGGACATCGCCGGGTATTTCGTGGAGTCGGAGCAGATCCCCACGGCCTGCGGTCTGGGCGTGCTGGTGGATCGCGACCAGAGTGTGAAGTCCGCCGGCGGCTACCTCATCCAGCTGATGCCCGGCGCTACGGAGGATACCATCGTCAAGGTGGAGGGCGGCATCATGGCGGCGGGGCCGGTCTCGGCGCTGCTGGAGCAGGATCCCGATCCGGAGCATCTGCTGCGGGCGGTGATGAGCGACTTCGACCTGAAGATCCTGGAGACCCAGCCCGTGTCCTATAAGTGCTATTGCAGCCGGGAGCGGGTGGAGCGTGCGCTGATCTCGCTGGGCCGGAAGGAGCTGGAGGAGATGCTCCGCGAGCAGGGCGGCTGCCAGCTGAGCTGCCAGTTCTGCGATACGGTGTACGACTTCTCCAAGGAAGACCTGGAAAGGCTTCTGGCTTCTCTGTAAGAAAAATGCGATTTTTGAAAAATTCTTGTTGACAGATTTGGATGGGTTTAGTATAATAACCAATGTCGCTTGAGAGAACGACAGGTACGGGAGCATAGCTCAGCTGGTTAGAGCACCTGCCTTACAAGCAGGGGGTCACTGGTTCGAGTCCAGTTGTTCCCACCATCCAAATGGCCAAGTAGTTCAGTTGGTTAGAACGCCAGCCTGTCACGCTGGAGGTCGAGGGTTCGAGCCCCTTCTTGGTCGCCATATGCCTCTGTAGCTCAGTTGGTAGAGCAGCGGACTGAAAATCCGCGTGTCGTTGGTTCGACTCCGACCGGAGGCACCAAGGTGCCGCAATAGCGGTGCCGTTTGCGGGCGTAGCTCATCTGGTAGAGCGCGACCTTGCCAAGGTCGAGGTAGCGAGTTCGAGCCTCGTCGCCCGCTCCAAAAAGAATACCCCATCCGACAGGATG